>Ga0187809_10001154_pt1 | contig 12788 bp, 12 predicted proteins | sample NC_wetland_sal_i_8_FD_132415 | JGI IMG/M metagenome (GOLD analysis project Ga0187809, IMG submission 132415) | Wetland sediment microbial communities from Neuse River Estuary, North Carolina, USA - ASW_4 | ecosystem: Environmental > Aquatic > Freshwater > Wetlands > Sediment | place: USA: North... | reverse complement strand
TATCCCGACGGCAGCACCGGGCGCGTCGGGATCGACCGGCGCGCCGTCGGGTTCTTCGATCTGAAACAGCTTCATGCGGATACCAACTCACGCGGCATCAAGTCCGGCCGCACCCGGCCTCTCCCCGCGCGCGGGTGAGGGGAGGTTCGGTACGACAATCGGTCAGACGTGGAAACTCTCGCCGCAGCCGCAGCGGCCCTTCTCGTTCGGGTTGGTGAAGGTGAAGCCGGAGGCGAGCGCCTTCGTCTCGTAATCCATCACGGTGCCGATCAGGAACAGGCTGGCCTTGCGGTCGATCAGCACGGTCAGGCCCTTGTCGTGCACGATTTCGTCGCCGGGACCGGGTTCGTCGGTCCAGGTCATGTCGTAGGACAGGCCGGAGCAGCCTTTCGTCTTCACGCCGATGCGCAGCAGGCGGCCTTGCTCGCCTTTCTCATACAGCCGGCGCAGGCGGTCGGCCGCCGCGTCAGTCAGCGTCATCAGCGGCGGCAGGGCACGGGTCTTGCGGGGTGCGGTGGTGGTGATGCTCATGGCAGACTCGATATTGGCACGCTCAGAACATGTTCAATTGCAGCCGGGCTTCCTCGGTCATCCGGCTGGGGTCCCAGGGCGGGTCCCATACGGTTTCCACGTCGCAATCCTTCACCCCCGGCACGGTGAGCACGGCATTGCGCACCTGCTCCGGCAGTTCCTGCGCGCTGGGGCAGGCCGGCGCGGTCAGGGTCATCTCCACCTTCACCGTGCCGTCGTCGTGGATGTCGATCACGTAGATCAGCCCGAGTTCGTAGATGTTCACCGGGATTTCCGGATCGTACACGGTGGCGATCGCGGCGATCAGCGCGTCTTCCGTCAGCTGCGGCGCGGTTTCGCCCTCCGGCGTCCAGGCGCCATGCGGTGCGGGGCTCATATCATTCACTGCTGGCCTCCTTCGTCCCCTCGATCGCGGCAAGCAGAGCATGCCAGGCAAGCGTCGCGCATTTCACCCGCGACGGATATTCGTGCACACCGGCCAGCGGCTGCAACCGCTCCATCGGCTCCGCGAGATCGCTGTCGCAGGCCGGGCAAATACCGGTGCGGGCCATCTCGCGGAATGCCTCGAACAAGCGTTTCGTATCGGACTTGCCGCGGCCCTGCACGGTGTCTGCCATCAGGTCGGCAGAGGCAATGCTGATGGCGCAGCCGCGGGCCTCGAAGCCGGTATCGGCGATGGTATCGCCCGGGCCGTACTTCACCCAGACCTGAACGCGGTCGCCGCACATCGGGTTGTCGCCCTTGGCGGTGGCGTCGAATGTTTCCAGCCGGTGCGCGTGACGCGGGTGGCGGCCGTGATCGAGGATCACTTCCTGGTACAGGTCGCGCAGGTCGTCGAACGTGTCGGTCATTGTTCCCCCGTGTCGTGGCCGGGCTTGACCCGGCCACCCACACACCGGCGATGGGGTCGGGTCGTAACGATGCACGCTCGTACGGGGGCGGATGGCCGGGTCAGGCCCGGCCATGACGCAAGTTGACAGTGCCGGCGCGGCTTTTCTGTCACGTGAAGAACTCCCGCACGCGGGTCAGCGTGTCGGCCAGGAAGTCGATTTCCTCATGCGTGGTGTAGATGCCGAAGCTCGCCCGTGCGCTGCTCTCCAGGCCGAAGCGGCGCATCAGCGGCTCCGCGCAGTGGTGGCCGGCGCGCACCGCGATGCCCTGGCGGTCCAGCAGCGTCGCCACGTCGTGCGCATGCGCCTTGTCCAGCGCGAAGGACACCACGCCGCCGCGGTCCTGTGCCTGGCCGAGGATGCGCAGACCCGGCACCGCGGACAGCCGCGCCAGGGCGTGTTCGGTCAGTGCCGCCTCGTGCGCGGCGATGGCGTCGTAGCCGATGCCTTGCACGTAATCGATCGCCGCCTTCAGGCCGATGCCTTCCAGGATCGCCGGCGTGCCGGCCTCGAACTTGTGCGGCACCTCGGCCCAGCTGCTCTTTTCATAGGTAACGGATGAAATCATCTCGCCGCCGCCGAGGAAGGGCGGCATCCGGTCCAGCAGCTCCCGGCGAGCCCAGAGGACGCCGATGCCGGTGGGGCCGTAGAGCTTGTGGCCGGTCCAGGCATAGAAGTCGCAGTCCAGCGCCTGCACGTCGATGCGCCGGTGGACGACCGCCTGCGAGCCGTCGAACATCACCTTCGCGCCGTGCGCATGGGCGATGCGCACAATGCGCTCCGCCGGGGTGACCGAGCCGAGGACGTTGGACATGTGGGTGATGGAGACCAGGCCCACCTTGCCGTCCGACAGCAACGCCTCGAACGCCGCCATGTCCAGCTCGCCGGCATCGGTGATCGGCGCGACGCGCAATTCGATGCCGCGCTCGTCGCGGAGAATCTGCCAGGGGACGATGTTGGAGTGGTGCTCCATGTGCGAGATCAGCACCGCCTGGCCGGGCTGCAGCACGTGGCGGCCGTAGCTGTAGGCGACCAGGTTCAGCGCCTCGGTGCTGTTGCGCACGAACACCACTTCGCTGCGGTCGCGCGCGTTCATCAGTTCGGCCACCGCGTCGCGGGCGGATTCATATGCGTCGGTGGTGCGCTCGCTCATCCAGTGCAGGCCACGATGCACGTTGGCGTATTGCGTTTCCATCGCGTTGCGCATCGCATCGATCACGGCGCGCGGCTTCTGCGCGGAGGCGGCGCTGTCGAGGAACACCAGATCCTTGCCGCGGATCTTCTGCGCCAAAATCGGAAAATCTGCGCGGATGCGCGCGACGTCCAGCATGGCGGGTCGGGTCGTGACGTTCATGCAAGCTGCCTTTGCCACCAGCGCTCGACGCTGTCTTCCAGTATGGCGCGGATATTGTCCTGCGTCACCGCTTGCAGCCCTTCCGCCAGGAAGGCGCGGACCAGGATTGAGCGCGCCTCGCCGTCGGGAATGCCGCGGCTGCGGAGATAAAACAGTTGCTCCGCGTCCAGCTCGCCGACGGTGGCGCCGTGGCTGCACTTCACGTCGTCGGCGAAGATCTCCAGCTCCGGCTTGGTGTCCACCTCGGCGTCAGGCGACAGCAGCAGCGCCTGGTTCATCTGGTAGCCGTCGGTCTTCTGTGCGTGGCGGGCGACCTCGATGCGGCCCTGGAACACGCCGCGCGACCGGCCGGTCAGCACGTTCTTGACGGTCTGGCGGGAATTGCAGTTCGGCGCGTCGTGGCGGACCACGCTGGTGAAGTCGGCGTGCTGCGTGCCGGTCAGCAATTGCGCGCCGTTCAGATGCGCGGCGCCGTTGCGGCCGGTCAGGTGGGCGTGCACCTCGCTGCGCACCATGCGGCCGCCGAGGTTCAGCACGAAACTGTCGTAGGTGCCGCCTTCGTCGATCTGCACGTACAGCGTGGCGAGATGGAACGCGTCGGTGGACTCGTCCTGCAGCCGCACATGCGTCAGCTCGGCGTTCTTGCCGACATGCATCTCGGTGACGGGGTTGTGCAGGTAGGCGCCGTCACCGGTCGAAGTCTCCAGCAGCGTCAGCTTCGCGCCGGGTTCCAGGCGGATGCGGTGCCGCGGGTGGAATGCGGTGCTGCCACCGGCGCTGTCGGTGGCCAGGCTGACCAGGTGCAGCGTGCCGGCATCCATGCCTTCGGGGATGTGCAGGCCGGCGCCGTCTTCCGCCAGCATGGTGTTCAGCGCCACCAGCGGCTCGCGCTCCGGCTGCGCCAGCTTGCCGAACTCGGCCCGCGCAGCGAAGGGCGTGAAGCGCAACGCAGCCGGTGGGACGGAGAGTTCCGGATGGTATCGGCCATCGACGAACACCAGCCGCGGCGCGTCCAGTTGCGGGATGCGTGCCAACCACGCGCTGTCGGCGGCGAGCGGGGGCAGCGGTTCGGCGAACGCGGCGGCGGCGACCGGGCGGAGGTCGGTGTATTTCCACGCCTCCACCCGCCGCCCCGGCAGCCCCGCTCGGCGGAACGCTTCGGCGGCGGCGTCGCGTTCGGCGCGATCGCCGGGCAGGCGGTCGCGCAGGCCGCGGTAGCGGGCAAGGAAGCCGTCCACGCCGGTTTGCACGGCGGCGGTCATGGCACAAATGCCGACAGCAATGAGGTGGGTAACAGCATCACGCCGCCTCCGCCACCAGTCCGGCGTAGCCGCGGGCTTCGAGTTCCAGCGCCAGGTCCGGCCCGCCGGAGCGGATGATGCGGCCACCGGCCAGCACGTGCACGCGGGTCGGGACCAGGTGGTCGAGCAGCCGCTGGTGGTGGGTGATCACCAGCGCGGAGAATTCCGGCGAGCGAAGTTCGTTGACTCCGTCCGCCACGATCTTCAGTGCGTCGATGTCCAGCCCGCTGTCGGTCTCGTCGAGGATCGCCAGTTTCGGCCGCAGGATCGCCATCTGCAGCACCTCGTTGCGCTTCTTCTCGCCACCGGAGAAGCCGACATTGACGTTGCGCTTCAGCATGTCGTCGGGCATCGCCAGCCGCTTTGCCTCGGCGCGCGCGAGCTTGAGGAACTGCACGGCATCCAGCTCACTCTCGCCATGCGCGCGGCGGATCGCGTTCAGTGCGGTGCGCAGGAAGTTGGCATTGCCGACGCCAGGCAGCTCGATCGGGGCCTGGAACGCCAGGAACACGCCGGCCGCGGCGCGTTCCTCTGGCGCCATGGTGAGCAGGTCGTGGCCGTTGAAGGTGACAGAGCCGCCAGTCACCGCGTATTCCTCGCGGCCGGACAGCACATAGGCCAGCGTGGATTTGCCCGAGCCGTTCGGACCCATGATGGCGTGCACCTCGCCCGGCGGCACCGTGAGGTCGATGCCCTTCAGGATCGGCTTGTCGTTGATCGACGCGGAAAGCCCGCGAATTTCCAGCATACTATCGCTCCGTCCCGGCCGGCGCGTGCCGGTCCCACTCTTGCGAGTCATGGCCGGGCCTGACCCGGCCATCTACCCCGTACAGTGCGCGCCAAGTTGCATTCGGACCCGATCGTTCGGGGGTGGATGGCTGGGTCAAGCCTGGCCACGACACAACGCGTGCCGGCCATAGCGCCGTGTACTCGGACACACGATGCCGCGGCCCTGCCGTGCAGGCACCAGCCATCATCCCACCGAGCCTTCCAGGCTCACCGCGAGCAGCTTCTGCGCCTCGACGGCGAACTCCATCGGCAGTTCCTTCAGCACGTCCTTGCAGAACCCGTTGACGATCAGGCTGACCGCGTCTTCTTCCGACAGCCCGCGCTGGCGGCAGTAGAACAGCTGGTCGTCGGCGATCTTCGACGTGGTCGCCTCGTGCTCCACCTTCGCCGTCGGGTTGCGGCTCTCGATATACGGCACGGTGTGCGCGCCGCACTGGTCGCCGATCAGCAGCGAGTCGCACTGGGTGTGGTTGCGCGCTCCCCCCGCACTCGGCGTCATGCGCACCAGCCCGCGATAGGTGTTGTTCGACCGGCCGGCGCTGATGCCCTTCGACACGATGGTGCTGGTCGAGCCGCGGCCGACATGGATCATCTTCGTGCCGGTGTCGGCCTGCTGCATGTTGTTGGTCACCGCCACCGAGTAGAACTCGCCGACGCTGTCCTCGCCCAGCAGCACGCAGGACGGGTATTTCCAGGTGATCGCCGACCCGGTCTCCACCTGCGTCCAGGAGATCTTGCTCCGCGCACCGCGGCAGGCGCCGCGCTTGGTGACGAAGTTGTAGATGCCGCCGCGGCCTTCCGAGTCGCCCGGATACCAGTTCTGCACCGTGGAATACTTGATCTGGGCATCGTCGAGTGCCACCAGCTCGACCACCGCGGCGTGCAGCTGGTTCTCGTCGCGCATCGGCGCGGTGCAGCCTTCCAGATAGGACACGTAGCTGCCGGCGTCGGCGATGATCAGCGTGCGCTCGAACTGGCCCGTGGACCGCGCATTGATGCGGAAATAGGTGGACAGCTCCATCGGGCAGCGCACGCCCTTCGGGATGTAGACGAAGCTGCCGTCGGTGAACACGGCGGAGTTCAGCGCGGCGAAGAAATTGTCCGCCACCGGCACCACCGTGCCGAGGTATTGCTGCACCAGTTCGGGATAGTCGCGCACCGCCTCGCTGATCGGGCAGAAGATCACGCCCGCCTTGCTCAGCGTCTTGCGGAATGTGGTCGCCACCGACACGCTGTCGAACACCGCATCGACCGCGACCTGGGTGCCCTCCACCGTGTCGGGATCGACACCGGCCAGGATGGCACGCTCCTTCAGCGGGATGCCGAGTTTTTCATAAGTCGCCAGCAGTTCCGGATCGACCTCGTCCAGGCTCTTCGGCCCCTGCTTCTTCTTCGGCGCGGCGTAATAGTGCAGGTCCTGGTAGTCGATCGGCTGGTGATGCACCTTGGCCCAGTGCGGCTCTTGCATCTTCTGCCACGCGGCGTATGCCTTCAGCCGCCAGTCCAGCATCCAAGACGGCTCTTGCTTGCGGGCCGAGATCAGCCGGATGATGTCCTCATTCAGCCCCTTGGGCGCGAGGTCCATCTCGATCGTGGTCTCCCACCCCCATTTGTAGCCGGACTGGGTGACGGACTGGACGGCGTCGAGCGTTTCGGTCACGGCAGGCATCAGCAAAATCCTATTCGGCAGGCAGCGGCGCGGCGGGGCGGTGCGGCACGCGGAAGATGCGCGGGATCGCGGCTTCCTGCATGTCCGCCAGGGTGATCGAGGACAGCGCCTGGTGGATTGCCTCGTTCACCGGGTCCCATCGGCCACGCACCGGACAAAGGCCTTGTGACTCACATTCGGTCAGTGACCCCTCCACGCAAGCAGCCAGGGCGATCGGCCCGTCGATGGCGGTGATCACGTCGGCGATCGGGATGGCAGCAAGCGGCTGGAGCAGCCGGTAGCCGCCGCGGGCGCCGCGCTGCGACGCCACCAGGCCGCCGGACGCCAGCGCCTTCAGCACCTTGGCGACGGTCGGCTCGGGAATGCCGGTGCTGGCGGAGATGCCCGGCGAGGTCTGCACCCCGTCGGTATCGGCCAGGCGCACCAGCACCACGACCGCGTAGTCGGTCAGCTTCGACAGCCTGAGCATGGCGCGCGAAACCCCTTGGACCTCTGAGACTTAGGCTAAGCGGACCGCGATGGTCCAGATTGTCCGGAAATGGCGTATCGGCTCCCGGGCGTCAAGGGGCCAGATGCCCTCTCCGCCCCGCCGGGGAGGAGAGGGTCAGGCTGAAGTGGTCGTGCGCGGGTGCCCCCGAGCAGGTGCGGCTCCGGTTCGGCTCGAGACGCGGCGCTCGTGCCACTGTCGGAAGTTCCCGCGCCTCGCCCTGACCCTCCCCGCCCCGAGGGGCGGAGAGGGCTTGGCGGCGGAGTGGGCTCCTGAAGAGCTAGACGCTGGCGCCGGCAATCAGGCCGCCGAAGCGGTCCCAGGTCTTGCCGGTCCAGCGCATCAGCTGCATCTCCTTGATGGGCCGGTGATCGGTGTGGCTGGTGCTGATCTTGATGCCCGGCAGCAGCACGTTGATTTCCAGGTCTCGCAGGTTCTCCGCCTGGTGCATCACGTTCCGGCGCGAGAAGTCGCCTTTGCACTGCTTCAGCACCTGCAGCATGGTCTGGCTGACGCCGTAGGCAAACACCAGCGCCGCGTCCTTCAGATCGGCATCCGGCATGTATTTCGCCATGAAGGCGTGCCATTGCTTGATGCCGGGATCGTTGTCCCAGCCGGGGTCGGTCGGGTCCTTGATGTAGTTGGTGCTGATGACGCCGATGCCGTTTTCCGGACCGGCCGGGTTCATCACCGTGCCGACCGAAACCGAGACGTTGGTCATGAAGAAGGTCGGCTTCCAGTTCAGGTCATGCACCTTGCGGATCGACTGGGCGGCGAATTTCGGAATTGCGGCGACCAGTAGCACATTGGCCCCCGTGTTCTGGATTTCCGCGATCTGGGAGTCGATGGTGGGGTCGGTGGTTTCGTAGCTCGCCGCCTTCACCACGATCTTGTCCCAGTCCTTGCCGAGTATGTCCCGCACGCCGGTCGGGTAATCCTTTCCGAAATCGTCGTTCTGATACAGAATGCCCATTTTCGGGTTCTTCACCGTTTTGAGCATGTATTTGGTATAGATTTGTGCCTCGGTGCGGTAGTTTGGCTGCCAGCCCATGGTCCAGGGATATTTCTTGTAGTCGCTCCACTTGCTGGCGCCGGAACCAACGAACAGCTGCGGGATCTTGTGATGGTTCATGTACTGCGCGATGGCGGAGTTGGTCGGCGTGCCGAGGGTCTGGAAGGTGAAGGCGACGTGGTCCTCCTCCACCAGCCGGCGGATCTGCTCCACCGTCTTCGGCGGGCTGTAGCCGTCATCCAGCGAGATGAAGTCGATCATGCGGCCATCGACGCCGCCATGCTCGTTCACCATCTTGAAGAATGCGCTCTCGGTGCGGCCGATCACCCCGTAGGATGAAGCTGGGCCGCTGTACGGCATGGTATTGCCGATCTTCACCGGCGCCTTGGCCGCGGCGTTGGCGCGGCTGCCCTGCAGCGAGGCTGCGGCGGCGCTGGCGAGACTGGTTGTCAGGACGGCTCGACGGCTGATCATTGTTGTTTCTCCGGATTTTTTCTTTGACTCCCTGCCGGTCCACGCCTTGCGGCGCGGCCGGCCTGGCGACACTGCGACGAAGTGACCGAATTAAGCGATCACGAAATCGTGAGCGCCGGGGCGCCAGGGCAACGCCGCTCGTGTTGGCTCGGTCTCCGGAACCGGGAGGAGTTCCGGCGCCTCATGTTCGCGCGGGCGGGGCTTCCACTGCTCAGCGCTTCGTATGGCGTGCCCTGGCTTCCGCCGGCTCCTTGGGCGGAGCGGGACCTACTTCGTGCTTGCCGCCAACCTGGGGCAGGCGTAGGAGCGCGCGATCCCGGAGTGCCGATCCCATGCGCGTGCGTCGAGCGATTCTTCCCTGGCTGTTGCTGTTTCCTCTGGCCGGGTTCGTCGCCCGGCCGGCCGCCGCCTCCGGGCTGGCCTTCGTGATGAATTCCGACAGCGCATCGATCAGCGTGATCGACATGACCACGCTGAAGGAGCTGCGCCGCATTCCCGTGCTGCGCCAGCCGCACCACGTCGTGCTGAGCCCCGACGGCAAGAGCATCCTGGTGGGCGACACGGTCGGCAACCAGTTGCTGTTCATCGATCCGCACACCGGCGTGGTGCAGAAGCGCCTGCCCTGCGCCGATCCCTACCAGCTCGGCTTCAGCCCGAACGGGCGGTTCCTGGTGGTGAACGGCCTCGCGCGTAACCAGGTCGATGTCTACGACGCCGCGACGATGCAGCTGATCAAGCGCTTCCCGGCGAAGACCATGCCGAGCCATCTGGCGTATGCGCCGGATTCCGGACGGGTGTTCGTGTCGCTGCAAGGCACCGACCGGCTGATGGCGATCGACCTGCACGACATGAAGGTGCTGTGGTCGAAGCATGTCGGCAGCACCCCGGCGGGCGTGCTGTGGCATGACGGCAAGCTGCTGGTGGCGGACATGGGCACCGACTACCTGGCGGAGGTCGATCCCGCCGACGGTCGCGTGCTGCGCCACATCGTCACCGGCAAAGGGGCGCACAACCTGTTCATGGGGCCCGGCGGCAAGACGATCTGGGTGGACAACCGCGTCGCCGGCACGACGGAGGTGCTGGATGCCGCGACGCTGCAGCCGCTGCGCGTGTACCATATTCCCGGCGGGCCGGACGACCTCGCCTTTGCTTCGGACGGCAAAGTGTGGATCACGCGGCGATGGGCGGAGAAGGTCGCGGTGCTCGATCCCGCCACCGGCGATTATGCCACCATCGACGTGGGCCGCTCGCCGCATGGCATCTGGCTGAACCAGCCCGCGCCGGTGACGCTGAAGATCGCACTCGGATTGGCGCGATAGGCGCGATGCCCGACCCGTTCGACCTCGCCGCGGGCTGGCTGCAGGGTCACCTGCTGGTGCCGCTGCTGTACCGGCTCGACATGATGGACTGGGAGGACATCTCCTACGGCTGGGCGGTGTTCGCCATGTACGGTGCGTTCCAGGTGGTGCTGACTTTCGCGGTGTGCCTGCCGCTGGAACGCTGGCGTCCGGTGGAACGCTGGCCCGACCGCAAGGCCGTGCTGGTGGATGTGCTGTACACCGTGCTGTCGCGCGTCGGCGTGCTGCCGGTGTTCACCTTCGTGCTGTTCTACCAGGCGCAGGTCAGCCTGAACGGCTGGCTGGCCGACCAGGGCATCATTCCGCCCACGCTGGAATCCCTGTTCCCCTTCCTGCTCGGCCGCCAGGTGCTGACCTTCTGCATCTACGCGATCATTCTGGACTTCGCCGATTACTGGCGGCACCGCGTGTCGCACATGCTGCGCTGGTGGTGGGCACTGCACTCGCTGCACCACGCACAGCGGCAGATGACGTTCTGGTCGGACGACCGCAACCACATCCTGGACGACATCATCGCCTTCGTGTGGTTCGGCGCAATTGCGCTGCTGATCGGCGTGCCGCCGCTGCAGTTCCCGCTGCTGGTGCTGGTGCTGCGCTTTGTGGAGAGCCTGTCGCACGCCAACGTGCGGTTGTCCTTCGGCGCGCTCGGCGACCGGCTGCTGATATCTCCGCGATTCCACCGCGCGCATCACGGCGTACTGGCGGCGGGACAGCGGAGCTGCAATTACGGCGCGGTGCTGCCGTGGTGGGACATGCTGTTCCGCACCGCGGATTTCTCCCGCGAGTATGTGCGCACCGGCGATCCGTCGGGCGAGGAGGCGCTGCACACCGGCAGCTACTTCCAGCAGCAATGGGCGGGGTTGCGGCGGTTCGGCCGGGCGGTACGGCCGCGAGGCGCTCGACGGGCGGTCTCTTGAACCTGCATATCCGTCAATAGAGGACGCGGCGGTACGGAATCCGTTGCGGGTCATCTTCCCCGCTGCCTGCATGGTCGGTTTCATGCTGATGCTGCTGTGCGACCGCTTCACGCTTGCGTTCCCGGCCGCATGGACGATCGGGGTGGGAGCGTTCGCCATGGTGTTCGCCCAGCGCGGGACGGTGTTTCGTCAGCAGGTTGAACGCCACTCCAGGGAGGCGCAGGATTTCATCGCATTCGGCGGCTGGTTCCTCATCGCCATGTTGGCGGCGGGGGTCGTGGTCCTGTGGATGATCGTGCCGTTCTACCCTCAGTATATCGCCAGACAATGACGGGCGCAGTTCGCGGGCAGCTTGTTTGCGTCGGGCGTCGAGAACGGGAGGCGTGGCCGCAACCCGAACGTTTCCGGAGGTGCATGCCGCCGCCTTTGGCAACTCTGCCCGTTCGACGCTACATGTAGCGGTGGAGATGCAAATGCCAGAGTCACTGTCGCGCACCGAACGGGCTCAGCGCCGTCGAGCCAAACTTAAAGCTGCGGGTTTGCGGCCTGTCCCGCTATGGGTGCCAGACACGCGTGACCCCGCTTTTGCCGCTGAGTGCCGTCGCCAGTCGCGGGTGATCCGCAACAGCGAAACGGATGGGTCGCGCGCCGAAGATGCGGCCTGGGAGGCGACGTCGGCAGAGGTGCTCGCCGGTGATCAGGGGTGACCTCGTCGTTGTCGCCCTTGCCGGCGACTACGGCAAGCCTGGTGGTCCAGTCGGACTTATTTGCCGGCCAGCCGTCTGTGACGCTGCTACCAATCACCAGCCATCTGATCGATGCGCCACTGCTACGGATCGATATCGGCCCGGAATGCGGATTGGACCGACCCTCGCAGATCCAGATCGACAAGCCGAAAACCTCACGGCGCGAACGCGTCGGTCAGGTCATTGGACGTGCGCCAGCCGCGACCATCAGCGCCGTAAACCGTGCGCTCGCCGTCTTTCTCGGCCTGGTCTGATTCAGCTCATCCAGCCCGGCGTCGGCAGCCCCTTCGAGCGCAAAAACTCCAGGTTGAACAGCTTCGACTGATAGCGCGATCCGCCGTCGGCCAGGATCGTCACCACCGTGTGCCCCAGTCCCAGCCCCTTCGCCACCCGCACCGCGGCGGCGACATTGATGCCGGAGGAGGTGCCAACCGACAGCCCCTCATGGATCAGCAGGTCGTAGATGTAGCCGAGTGCCTCGGCGTCGGGGATCTTCTCCGCATCGTCGATCTGCGCGCCGTCCAGGTTGGCGGTGACCCTGGAATTGCCGATGCCCTCGGTGATGGAACTGCCCTGGATCGACAGGTCGTTTTGCTTCACCCAGCCGTACAGCCCACTGCCCTCCGGATCGGCCAGCACGATGCGCACGCGCGGGTTCTTCGCCTTCAGCCCCAGCGCCACACCCGCCAGCGTGCCACCGGTGCCGCAGGCGCAGGTGAACGCGTCCACCCTGCCGTCCGTCTGCTGCCAGATCTCCTGCGCGGTGGTGTCGCGGTGGCCTTCGCGGTTCGCCACGTTGTCGAACTGGTTGGCCCAGACCGCGCCGGTCTCCTCGGCGATCCGCCGCGACGTGTGCACGTAGTTGCCGGGATCGCGGTACGGCTTGGCCGGAACCAGCCGCAGATCGGCGCCGATCATCCGCAAGAAGTCGATCTTCTCCTGGCTCTGCGTCTCCGGCATGACGATGACGCAGCGGTAGCCGCGCGCATTGCCCACCAGGGTCAGGCCGATGCCGGTGTTGCCGGCGGTGCCCTCGACGATGCTGCCTCCCGGCTGCAGCACGCCGCGCTTCTCCGCGTCGGCGATGATGAACAGCCCGGTGCGGTCCTTCACCGACCCGCCCGGACTGAGGAATTCCGCCTTGCCCAGGATGTTGCAGCCGGTCGCCTCCGACACGCGCCGCAGCTTGATCAGCGGCGTATGGCCGATGGCGGCGGCGAGGTCTTCCTGCCAATGGGAGCCGTGATACAAGCCGGTCAT
>Ga0187809_10001153_pt1 | contig 12790 bp, 7 predicted proteins | sample NC_wetland_sal_i_8_FD_132415 | JGI IMG/M metagenome (GOLD analysis project Ga0187809, IMG submission 132415) | Wetland sediment microbial communities from Neuse River Estuary, North Carolina, USA - ASW_4 | ecosystem: Environmental > Aquatic > Freshwater > Wetlands > Sediment | place: USA: North... | reverse complement strand
TCTCGCGCTGCGCCAGATCGACCAGGATGTTGGCGACGTCGTCCGGCTCGGAGGCGAGATCGACGCCGGCGATCACGTCGGACTTGTTTTCGTCGTCGGCGATGCGCTCGGCCTCGGCGTCGGAGGCGTGTTCGGACAGCGTATAGATGGTGGCGCCGTCCGCCTGCCCTTCCTTCTTGGGCAGCGAGTCGGCGTGGATGGAGATGAACAGCGAGGCGTTGTGCGAACGCGCGAAGCGCACCCGCTCGTTGAGCGGGATGTAGGTGTCGTCGCTGCGCGTCATCAGCACGCGGTATTTGCCGCTCTGCGCCAGCCTGTCGCGCAAGGTGCCGGCGAAGGCGAGCACGATGTCCTTCTCGTAGGTGCCGTCGAGCCCGTGCGTGCCGGTATCGATGCCCCCGTGGCCCGGATCGATCACCACCACCGGGCGCGGATCGCTGTCGGGCTGCACGGCGACGGCCGGCTTCGGCGCGCGCACCGGCCGGTTCTGCAGCGCCATCGTCCGCATGAAGTTGTCGCGGTCCGTCGAGGCGAGATCGATGACGAGGCGCGCCGGCTGCCCGTCGGCCGCGGCCATGACGAAGGCCCGGTCGACCCGCACCGGGCCCTTGGTGTCGAGCACGATGCGCGAGCCGCCTTCCATGATCAGGCCGTAGCGGAACTCCTTGATCAGGCCGCGCCCCTGTGCCCCGGCCTTGGCCGGCAGGTCGAAGGTGACCTGCGGCAGATCGACCACCACCCGGTACGGGTCGGCCAGCGTGAAGGTCGCCACGTCGATCTTGTGGTCGAGGTCCATGACGAAGCGGGTCTGCTTGTCGTCGCCGCCGACCCGGACGGCGGTCGCCGTGGCCGAAGCGGGCGACATGGCGGCCGCCTGGGCAGCCGGAGCGGCAAAAAGCCCGCCGACCGGTCCCAGAGCGAGGATGGCAGCCAAAATGAGCGCGCGGAGTGTCACGAATCCGACCCTTTGCGCAGTCTTCTAACGTATTTGCGGCGCGCACGGTTAAAGGAACCTGACCGCCGCGGTTGCTTTCCCAGCCGCTGTGCCCTGTGCGCCATGGCGTCCAGGGAACCGGGCCGAACCCCCGCTTGCCATCCCCCGATTCAGGCCGTATGTAGGGATTGCTGACGGTTAAAAGTTCCGGTTGTGCCGCGTTTCGGGCCTCCGGCGCGCCAAATGTCCGTATCGCCCCCCTTGAGGAGCTAGGGCGAACGGCGGGCGGCAAAGCCAGACCCCTTGTGAAGGACAACCCGGACCAGCGCCTACGGCCTCACGGCCTGCCCGCAACCGGACCGTTCAGCGCCGAGAAATCCGGGCTGCGCCCCTCGCGGGCGTGACCCAAAGCGCTACGGGTCGCATTTTTATGCTGCTGATGCAGCACAGGTCATTCGGGTCCCACCGCTCTCGCGAGTTCATCGTGACGGCGCGTGTTGCGTCGGGACCGTCCGGATGGCCGCCGCACCCTGCGGCCCGCCCCTTCCACACCAATCAGACCGCCGCGCCCGCACCTGCGCCGACATCGTCGCGCGCATGCCGGACAGCCGCCGGTCCAGTGAGATCTCCCCATGGCCGACAAAATGCTCATCGATGCGACCCACCCGGAAGAGACCCGGGTGGTCGTCGTCCGCGGCAATCGCGTCGAGGAATTCGACTTCGAGAGCGCCAACCGCAAGCAGCTTCGCGGTAACATCTACCTCGCCAAGGTCACCCGCGTCGAACCGTCGCTGCAGGCGGCCTTCGTCGATTACGGCGGCAACCGACACGGCTTCCTCGCCTTCTCCGAAATCCACCCCGACTACTATCAGATCCCGGTCGCCGACCGGCAGGCTCTGCTCGAGCAGGAAGCGCGCGACCAGCGCGAGGCCGACGAGGAGCACGAGCAGCGCCGTGGCGGCCGCCGCCGCCGCCATCGCCAGCGCGGCGCCGACCGCAACCGCCGCCGTGACGAGGCGGTGCAAAGCCAGCCTGTGGCCGACAGCGAACAGCCGCAGGACGAGACCGCGGTGTCCGTCGCCGAAACGCCGGTCGAGACGGCGGCCGTTACGGAGCAATTGCCCGAGTCGCAGCAGCAGTCCGACGCCGCCGAGTCGGTGATGGCTACGTTCGAAACGCCGGCCGCCGAGGTCGCCACCGCCCCGGACGAGACCGCCGCCCCGAGCCCGGTCGCGCCGGTCAGCGACGCCGACGTCGTCCACGCCGGCGAAGCCGTTCCGGTCGAGAGCGCCGCGAGCGCTACGGAAGCGCCCGCCGCTGTCGAAAGTGAAGCCGCGCCGCACGACGAGCACGACGAGCACGATCACCGCCACGACGACAACGGCGAGCACGCGCACGAGCATCACGACGACCACGAGCACGCCGAGAGCGGCGATCACCACGACGACCACGAGGATCACGACGAGCACGAGCACGAGGACGAGGTCGTCGAATCGGTCGGCGGCGCCGACGCGCTTGAAGAAGTGCAGGAGCGCGTGCCGCGCTTCCGCCGCCAGTACAAGATCCAGGAAGTCATCAAGCGCCGGCAGGTGATGCTGGTGCAGGTCGTCAAGGAAGAGCGCGGCACCAAGGGCGCGGCGCTCACCACCTACCTCTCGCTCGCCGGCCGCTATTCGGTGCTGATGCCGAACACCGCGCGCGGCGGCGGCATCTCGCGCAAGATCACGTCGGCCGAGGACCGCTCGCGCCTGAAGGAAATCTCGCAGGAGCTCGAAGTGCCGGAAGGCATGGGCGTGATCCTGCGCACCGCCGGCGCCAGCCGCACCAAGACCGAGGTCAAGCGCGACTTCGAGTATCTCCTGCGGCTGTGGGAGACCGTGCGCGACCTGACGCTGAAGTCGACCGCGCCGAAGCTCGTCTACGAGGAAGGTTCGCTCGCCAAGCGCTCGATCCGCGACCTCTACTCGAAGGACATCGACGAGATCATCGTCGCCGGCGAGGAAGGCTACAAGGAAGCGCGCGACTTCATGCGCATGCTCATGCCGAGCCATACGCGCAACGTGAAGCTCTACAAGGACGCGCAGCCGCTGTTCACGCGCTACGGCGTCGAGAGCCAGCTCGACGCGATGTTCTCGCCCGTCGTGCGACTGCGGTCCGGCGGCTACATCGTCATCAACCAGGCCGAAGCCCTGGTGGCGATCGACGTCAACTCGGGCCGCGCCACGCGCGAGCACCACATCGAGGACACCGCGCTCAAGACCAACTGCGAGGCGGCCGAGGAAGTCGCGCGGCAGCTGCGTCTGCGCGACCTCGCCGGTCTCATCGTCATCGACTTCATCGACATGGACGAGGGCCGCAACAACCGCACGGTCGAGCGCAAGCTGAAGGAAGCGCTAAAGCACGACCGCGCCCGCATCCAGGTCGGCCGCATCTCGCATTTCGGCCTCCTGGAAATGTCGCGCCAGCGCATCCGCTCGTCGGTGCTGGAATCGTCGACCGAGAATTGCCCGGTCTGCGGCGGCACGGGCCACGTGCGCTCCGTCTCGTCGGTGGCGCTGCAGCTGCTGCGCGCGATCGAGGAGACGCTGATCAAGGGCGCCACGCATAACCTGACCGTGCGCACCCGCTCCGAGGTGGCGCTCTACGTGCTCAACCACAAGCGCGCGCACCTGCGGGCGCTGGAAGAGCGCTTCCGCATCACCATCACCGTGTCGGCCGACGCCACCGTCACCGGCCAGCAGTCCTACGTCATCGACCGCGGCGAGCAGGTGCATTCGCCCGACGCCGCGCGCGCCATCGCCGCCCAGGCCCAGGCGCAGCCGGCCCTGACGGTCGAGGAGGACGAAGAAGACCTCGGCCTGCCGGAAGAGACGGCCGAGGAGACCGAGGGCGAGGCCGAAGGCGACGAGATCGGCGCGGCCGAGGCTTCCGGTGAAACCGAAGGCGAAGCCTCGGGCGAACGCGAAGGCGGCGAACCGCGCCGTCGCCGCCGCCGGCGGGGTCGTGGCCGCGGGCGCGGCGGTGAAGGCCGTGGCGAGCCGCGCGAGGGCGCGCCGCAGGAATTCACGCACGAGACCGCTGCCGAGCACGAGATTGCGCACGAAGATCACGACGCCGGTTCGCCGGAAGAGGATGCCGGCGAGGAAGGCCAGCCGCAGGACGGCGCCATGGCCGCCAACGGCAATGGCGAGGATCGCGAAGGCCGCCGCCGCCGCCGCCGCGGCCGTCGCGGCGGACGCCGCAACCGGCACCGCGAGGGCGAAGGCGCGCCGGGCAACGGCCACGAGTCCGCCGAGGAGAGCGCCGCGTCGTTCGAGGAGGGCGTGCACGAGACCTCGGAAGGCGCGCCGCATCCGGTGCTGAGCGACGAGGACGCCATGGTGATGGCGCCGAGCTTCCCGCAGCCGACGCCGGTGCATGCCGAGGCCGCTTCCGCCCCGGCGCCGAGCGCGCCGGCGGCCGAGCGGACGCCGGAGCCGGCGCCGCGCCGCCGCTCGACCATCCGCGAGCCCGCGCCGGTCGCGGCCGCGCCGAGCGAAGCGCCCTCCCCGGCGCCGCAGCCGGCGTCGTCGATGCCGGAGCCGGTCATCTCCGAGCCCGTCGTCTCCAGCACGTCGACCGAACCGGCGGCGCCGCGGCGCGGCTGGTGGGGCCGCAAGCTGCTCGGCGACAAGTAGCGCGCGGAAGGGCGGGCGATGAAATCCGCCTGGATCGAGCGCGACGCCGAAGCTGCGGTCGAACGCTACGGTCAGGCGGGGGTGCCCGCCGATCTGGCGCTGCGCGTCTACACGACGCAGCTGCTCGGCCGCGATCCGAAGCTGGTGCTACACGGCGGCGGCAACACCTCCGTGAAGCTCACGATGACGGACCTCGTCGGCGACGAGGCCGAGGTGCTCTGCGTCAAGGGCTCCGGCTGGGACATGGGCACGATCGCGCCCGCCGGCCTGCCCGCGGTGCGGCTCAAGGCGCTCCTGAAGCTGCGTGCGCGGGACGCCATGCCCGACGACGAGATGGTGCGCGTGCAGCGCGCCAACCTCATTGATCCGTCGGCGCCAAATCCGTCCGTCGAGACGCTGCTGCACGCCTTCATCCCGCACAAGTTCGTCGATCACACGCACGCCTCGGCGGTGCTGTCGCTGATCGACCAGCCCGACGGCGAAGCGCGCTCGCGCGAGGTCTATGGCGAGACGATGGGCTACGTGCCCTACGTGCTGCCGGGCTTCGGTCTCGCCAAATTGTCTGCCGATGTCTTCGACACGGATCCGACGGTCGAGGGCCTCATCCTCGCGAAGCACGGCATCTTCACCTTCGGCGCCGACGCCCGCGAAGCCTACGAGCGCATGATCGACATGGTCACGCGGGCGGAAACGCATCTGGCGAAGAACCGCAAGGCCGTGTTCGTGTCGGGTGCCGTGCCGCAGCAGGCGCTGGCGGTGACCGACACCGCGCCAATCCTGCGCGGCGCCTGCTCCGTCAAGGACGACAGGATCGAAGGCGCGTTCACGCGATTCATCCTCGACGTCCGCGCCGGCGACGCCATCCTCAATTTCGTCAACGGCCGTGACGTGGCCGACTATGCCCGCCGCGGCGTCATCACGCCGGACCATACGATCCGTACCAAGAACTGGCCGGTCGTGCTGCCGCCGGCCGATGCCCGCGACGGTGACTGGGCGGCCAAGGTCCGCGCCGCGGTCGCGGCCTTCGTCGACGATTACAAAACCTACTTCGCACGGCAGAACGCGCGCGTCGGCGGCGGCCGCACGATGCTCGACCCGGCACCGCGCGTCGCGCTCGTGCCCGGCGTCGGCCTCGTCGGCCTCGGCCGCACGCAGAAGGACGCCGGGATCGCCGCCGATCTCGCCGAGGCGGCGGCCTTGACGATCACCGATGCCGAAGCCACCGGCCGCTTCACGCCGATCGGCGAAGACGACATGTTCGACTGCGAGTACTGGCCGCTCGAGCAGGCCAAACTCGGCGCGGCGAAACCGCTGCCGCTCGCCGGCCAGATCGCCATCGTCACCGGTGCCGCCGGGGCCATCGGAGCCGCCACGGCGCGGTTGTTCGCCGCGCAAGGTGCGGCGGTGGCGCTGTTCGACATCGACGCCGCGGCGGTGGCGGCCACCGCGAAGCAGACTCCCGGCGCGCTCGCCGTCGCCTGCGACGTCACCGATGCGACATCCGTGCGCGACGCCTACGCCCAGGTCGTCGCCGCCTTCGGCGGGCTCGACATCCTCGTCTCCAATGCCGGGGCCGCCTGGCAGGGCAAGATCGGCGACGTCGACGACGCGCTGCTGCGCAAGAGCTTCGAACTGAACTTCTTCGCTCATCAGACGATGGCGCGCGAGGCGGTGCGCATCATGCGCCTGCAGGGCACCGGCGGCTGCCTCCTGTTCAACGTCTCCAAGCAGGCGGTGAACCCCGGGCCGGATTTCGGCCCCTACGGCCTGCCGAAAGCGGCCACCCTCTTCCTCGTGCGCCAGTACGCGCTCGATTACGGCGCCGACGGCATCCGCGCCAACGCGGTCAACGCCGACCGCATCCGCTCCGGCCTTCTGACCGACGGCTTCATCAAGGCGCGCTCGCAGGCGCGCGGCGTATCGGAGAAGGACTACATGAGCGGCAACCTGCTTCAGCGCGAAGTGACCGCCGACGACGTGGCGCAGGCCTTCCTGGCGCAGGCGCTGGCGCTCAAGACCACCGCCGACGTCACCACGGTCGACGGCGGCAACATCGCTGCCGCGCTGCGGTAGGTGAGCCCCGCCTCAACTCGGCCGCGCCTGTGGCGCGGCGGACACGCTGCCGCCGCCGATCCGTGCTAACGTCCGACTCGAACGATGCCCTTCGGAGGAGCCACCCATGCGTATGCTCGCGTTCGCCTTTTTGCCCGCCGCCGCCCTCATTGCCGTCACGCCGGCGCTCGCCGCCACCAAGGCGCAGAAGATGGAAACCTGCAAGTTCGGCGCCCAAAGCGAGCATCTCGAGGGCGCCAAGGCCAAGGCCTTCATCAACAAATGCATGGGCAAAGGCGACTACGAGCCGGCCGCGCGCCGTGATGCGATGAAGAAGAGCGGCCCGAAGAAGAAGGCGATGGCGAAACCCGCCGCGGCGAAGCCGATGGCCGCGCCGGCCGAGGAGAGCGCGCCCAAGCAGTAACGGCCGCATCCGGCCGAAGACAAATAGCGGACACTCCCGGGGGCTGTTCAGGAGTTTGGCGCCCGGGAGCATCCACTTCTTGCGCGGCCCGCGGCACCCGCGCTCCTCAACGACGGCTGCCGCGACCTGCGCAAGATCAAGCGAAGCGCCAAGCGCGCCGCGGCGCCTTGATCCAGGTCAACCGGCTGGGCCCCGCATAGCCGGCGCCTCAATCGCTCTGCAAGATGACGTTCTTGACCATCGGGTAGATCTGGTTCTGCCAGGTCCGCCCGGAGAACACCCCGTAATGGCCGACGCCGGCCTGCATGTGGTGGCGCTTGCGATAGGGCCGGAGCGACGCACACAGATCGTGCGCGGCCAGCGTTTGCCCGACGGCGCAGATGTCGTCCTTTTCGCCTTCGACCGTGAACACCGTGGTCCGCCGGATCGCCCTCGGCTCGACCTTCTGATTGTCGTAGGTGAGCGCGCCGAGCGGCAGCGCGTGCTCCTGAAACACCAGCCGCACCGTCTCGAGGTAGAACTCCGCGGTGAGATCGAGCACGGCGAAATACTCGTCGTAGAAGGCCTTCGTCTGCGCCGCCTTCGCCAGGTCGCCGGCGGCGATGTGGTCGTAGAGGTCGCGGTGCGCCTTGATGTGGCGATCGAGGTTCATACTCATGAAGGCGGCGAGCTGCACGAAACCGGGATAGACGCGGCGGCCGCCGCCGCCGAACCGGCGCGGCACCGTGGCGATCAGGTTCTTATCGAACCAGTCGATGCTCTTGGACTTGGCGAGGTCGTTGACCTTGGTCGGGCTGACGCGCGTGTCGACCGGACCCGCCATCAGCGTCAGCGACGCCGGCTGCGCCGGGTGATTGCCCTGCGCCATCACGCTCGCGGCGACCAGCGCCGCGACGCAAGGCTGGCACACCGCCACGATGTGCGCTCCCGGCCCGATCTTGTCGAGGAAGCGGATGAGATGACCGACATAGTCGTCGAAGCCGAAGGCGCCCGCCGTCACCGGCACGTCGCGCGCATTGTGCCAGTCGGTGATGTAGACGTCGTGCTCCGGCAGCATCGTGCGCACGGTGGCGCGCAGGAGCGTCGCGAAATGGCCCGACAGCGGCGCGACCACCAGCACGCGCGGCTGTGACGCGTCGGCGGTCTCCTTACGGAAGCGCAGCAGCGTGCCGAACGGCGTGACGTCGGCCGCCTCCTCCGTTACGGCCACATCCTGCTCGCCGATGGTGACCGAAGCGATGCCGTAGTCCGGCCGCGTATGCGTCAGGCGCGCGCGCGACATCAGGTCGTAAGCGGCGCCGAGATTGCGCATGGGCGAGCGCGGCGCCGACGCGCCGAAAGCCGTGGCCATGTTGCGCGCCGCCATGCCGGCAAAGGCCCGCAGCGGATCCATGAGATCCGACTGCGCCTGATAGGTCTCGTACAGCATCCAACCCCTGGCGGCCCCGGCGACCCGCGGGAAAAGGCTAGGCGATTTCATGCTGCAGCGCGAGATGAATCTGAGGGAGGCCCGGCAGGCAGGCAAAATCGGCTTCCGCAGAGCGGGAAACGATTGATCGGCCAGAACTTTCGTCTAAGCTGTGTGGGCCGGGCCATGTTGAAGAAGGGACATTTTTGCCCCATGGCCAAGGCTACCCTGACGATCGCCTCGAAGAACTACGGCTCCTGGTCGCTGCGCGGCTATCTCCTGTGCCGCTTCGCCGGGCTCGCCTTCGACGAAGAAATCGCCGCCAGCAACGATCCCTCGACGCGCGCCGAGCTGTTGCTGCTGTCGCCCTCCTTCCTCGTACCCTGCCTCACCCATGACGGGCTGAAGATCTGGGACACGCTCGCCATCGCCGAATATCTCAACGAGACCCTGCCCGACTGCGGCCTGTTGCCGTCGGCGCGCGAGCCGCGCGCGCATTGCCGCTCGATCTGCGGCGAGATGCATTCGGGCTTTTCCAATTTGCGCTCGGCGCTGCCGATGAACCTCAAGGCGCACCATCCCGGCTTCAAGGTCTGGGCCGGCGCGCAGGCCGACATCGACCGCATCTTCTCGATCTGGCGCGAATCCCTCGCGCGCTACGGCGGCCCGTTCCTGTTCGGCAAGGCGCCGACCATGGCCGACGCGATGTTCGCGCCGGTGGTCACACGCTTCCTCACCTACGACGTCAAGCTCGATTCGGACTGCGCCGCCTACGCCAAGGCGATCATGGCGCTGCCGGCGATGCAGGACTGGATCGCCGACGCAAAAGCGGAGCCCGACGAGGTGGTGGAGCTGGACGTCGAGTTCTGAGTCAGACCGGAGCCGCGTCGCGCACGCGCGCGCCGCGCGGGATCGTCGGCGGCGCGGCGTTGAGCGTCTCGATGGCGAAACCGGCCGCCGTCTTGTAGCCGGCCATGAAGGCTGCGCGCTCGGCGGGCGCGATGACATCGTCGATGTTATCGAACGTGCCGCCGCAGCGCTCGTCGACCATGTTGAGCAAGCCGAACGGCCCTGCCCCGCGGTTGCGCAGGATGAGCTGAGACACCGGTCCGCACAGTTTCGCGTCGTAAGCCGCCAGCGCCGCCTCGGTGACGCCGTGCCGGACCATCGACGCGCCGAGCGCGCGCGCATCGACGATCGCCTGGCTGGCGCCGTTCGAGCCGGTCGGATACATCGCGTGCGCCGCATCGCCCATCAGCGCCACCGGCCCGTCGCGCCAGGTCGGCACCGGATCGCGGTCGATCATCGGATTTTCAAATGCGCCGTCGGCGCCGCGGATCATCGCCGGCACGTCGAGCCAGTCCCACACCCAGCCGTCGAAGGACTCGACGAAGTCGGAGACCGGCACCTGACGGAACCAGCCGCGCTGTTTCCACCCTTCGGCGTTGTCCTGCGTCACCTCGGCGATCCAGTTGATCATCGACAGGCCCGTCCGCGGATCGGGCTGCGAGATCGGATAGAACACGACGCGCTGGCGATGCGTGCCGAGGCCGACGAATGACGCGCCGGTGCGGATCGGTTTGCCCCAGGTGGTGCCGCGCCACATGATGGCGCCGCCCCAGTGGATCGGCGGCTGGTCGGGATGCATCTGCGCGCGCACGGCAGAGTGGATGCCGTCGGCGCCGATCAGCAGCGCGCCTTTCGTCTCGGAGCGCGTGCCGTCGGCCTGCTCGATGAAGGCGGTGACGCCGCCGGCATCTCTCCGATAGCCGGTCACGCGGTGGCCGAGCCGCACCGCGTCCGGCCCGATGCGCGCGACCAGCGCGTCGTAGAGCATCATGTGCAGCCGGCCGCGGTGGACGGCGTATTGCGGCCAGTTGTAGCCGGCGCCGAGACCGCGCGGCTCCGAATAGATGTCGTTGCCGTTGAGCCCGACCAGCGCCCACTCCCTGGCGGGCAAACCGATGCGATCGAGATCGGCCGGCGTGAAGCCGAGATCGTACAGTTCGCGCACCGCGTTGGGTTGCAAGTTGATGCCGACGCCGAGCGGGCGCATTTCGCGCACCGCCTCGTAGACGACGCAGGGCACGCCGATCTGGTTCAGCGTCAGCGCCGTCGCCAGGCCGCCGATGCCGCCGCCGGCGATGATGACGGTCCTGTCGCTCATACCCCTGATCCCCACGGCTATCCCCCGAGCCAATTGCCGATCCGCTCCACCGCCTCGCGCATGTCGGCGGCGGAGCCGGCGTAGCAGAAGCGGAGGAAGTGGCGGCCGTCGATCGGATCGAAGTCGATGCCGGGCGTCGCCGCGACGCCGGCCTCTGCCAGCATCCGATTGGCGAAGTCGAGGCTGTCGTCGGAGAATCGCGCGATGTTCGCGTACAGATAGAAGGCGCCGTCGACGGGGAGAAATTGATCGAGGCCGGCGCGCGGCAGGCCTTCCGTCAGGATACGGCGGTTCTCCTCGTAGCCGTGCTTGACCGCTTCCATCTCCGCGCGGCCGTCGAACGCCGCCTCCGCCGCGATCTGCGCCAAGGTCGGCACCGAGATCGCGAGGTTGCCGTGCAACCGGTCGACGGTGCGCACCAGCGGCTCCGGCAATACCATCCAGCCGACGCGCCAGCCGGTCATGCAGAAAAATTTGGAGAAGGAATTGATCACCACCGCGCGCGGCGACAGCTTCGCCGCGGTTTCGGCGCGGAAGGCGTAGTCGAGCCCGTGGTAGATCTCGTCGGAGATGACGCGGATGCCGGCGTCTTCCGCGACCGCGATGAGTTCGCCGAGCGCACGTGCGTCCATCATCGTGCCGGTCGGATTGGCGGGGCTCGCGACGATGACGCCCTTCACCGGCCTCTTGCGGTGCGCGGCGATCAGCGCGCCGGGCGATAGCGCCCAGCGCGTCTCGGCGGATGTCTCGATCAGCACCGGCTCGCAGCCGAGCGCCGTGAGGATGTGCCGGTACGGCGGATAGCCGGGATTGGCCAGCGCCACCCGGTCGCCCGCCTCGAACAGCGACAGGAACGAAAGAATGAAGCCGCCGGACGACCCGGTCGTCACCGCGATCCGGCCGGGGTCGAGATCGACGCCGTAGGCGTCGCGGTAGTGCCCGGCGATTCGCGCGCGCAGCGACGGCAGCCCGAGTGATTCGGTGTAGCCGATGCGGCCGGCCTCGAGCGCGGCTTGCGCCGCCCGGCGGGCGCTGAGCGGCGCCGGCGCCGCCGGCTGGCCGACTTCCATGTGCACGACCCGCTCGCCTTTGGCCTCGCGCGCCGCCGCCGCCGCCATCACGTCCATGACGATGAACGGCGGCACATCGCTGCGGCGCGAGGGAGAAAGCAGGTCTTTGGCCGCATTCAGCATGGAATTAACGCCGCATCGCCATCGGTTCCGCCCCGCTCCCGCCGCATTCCCCGGGTTGCTAGGCTCCGATCAAGCGCATCTCATGAATGAGACGTGATCGCAACCCGCGTTGACCGTCCAAGGGCGCGTCACTAGGGTCTCGCCGATCCGCGACGGATATCATCGTCGAATGAGCGACACCGGCTTTTTTGTCAGGACCCGGCGCGCGGCCTCGGCCATGCTCGCCGTCGGCTGCGCCATTGCGATTGCGACGGTGACCGGCGCCCCGGCTCCCCTGCCGGAGGCGGCGCAGGCGCAGAACGCCCCGAACCTGCCCGTCATCCGCGACACCGAGATCGAGAACCTGCTGCGCGACTACGCGACGCCGATCCTGCGCGTCGCCGGCCTGTCGAAGCAGCACATCCGCGTCGTCATCCTCAACGACCGCAGCTTCAACGCCTTCGTCATGGACGGGCGGCACATCTTCATCAACGCCGGCGCGCTGTTCGAGGCGAAGACGCCGAACGAGGTGATCGGGGTGCTGGCACACGAAACCGGCCACCTTGCCGGCGGCCACATGATGCGGCTGCGCGAGGAACTGGCGCATGCGCAGACCGCCTCGATCATCGCCATGATGGCCGGCATCGGCGCCGCGGTGGCAGGCGCGCGCGCCGGCGCCGGCGACGTCGGCGTGGCGATCATGGCGCCGCAGTCGGCGATCCAGCGCTCGCTGCTCGCCTATGTGCGCACGCAGGAAGACCAGGCCGACCATGCCGGCGTGAAGTTCCTGACCGAGACGCACCAGTCGGCGAAAGGCATGCTCGATTTGTTCAAGCGCCTCGCCAACGAGAGCCTCTACAATTCGCGCTACGTCGACCCCTACCTGCAGACGCACCCGATGCCGGAAGACCGCGTCGCGGCGCTGGCGCAGATCGCCCGCGCCAGTCCGTATTTCG
>Ga0187809_10001152_pt1 | contig 12793 bp, 16 predicted proteins | sample NC_wetland_sal_i_8_FD_132415 | JGI IMG/M metagenome (GOLD analysis project Ga0187809, IMG submission 132415) | Wetland sediment microbial communities from Neuse River Estuary, North Carolina, USA - ASW_4 | ecosystem: Environmental > Aquatic > Freshwater > Wetlands > Sediment | place: USA: North... | reverse complement strand
GGAATCCAGACGCGAGCACGGAGCGTGTTTCTGGATTCCGGGTTCACTCGCTGACGCTCGCGACCCGGAATGACAGGCTGTTTGCCTCCGTCATTCCGGGTTCGCTCGCTGCGCTCGCGCCCCGGAATGACGGATACACTTGCCTCGGTCCGCTTGACAGCCTCATCATCGGTCCGACCCTTGAGGAGCCTTCATGCCGCAACCCATCGACTACGCCGACGCCTCGCCGCAAGTGCGCGCCGTCTACGACGACATCAAGCGCACGCGCGGCGTGCCCGACGTCAACAACTTCTGGAAATACCTCGCGCACGATCCGGCGACGCTCAAGCGCACCTGGGAGAGCATCAAGGAGATCATGGCGCCGGCTGCGCTCGATCCGCTCGTCAAGGAGATGATCTATCTCGCCGTCTCCGTCACCAATGGCTGCGGCTACTGCATCGCCAGCCACACCGCGGCGGCGCGCAAGGCCGGCATGTCGGACGCCATGTTCGCCGAGGTGATGGCGGTCACCGGCATGGCCAACGAGACCAACCGGCTTGTCAACGGCTACCGTGTCCCCATCGACGACGCCTACAACACCTGAAATGTTGCGGCGCGGCGGGCCGGCATGCCACAGTGCCGCCAAACCTGGGGGTGCACATCCCGGGGGCGAAGCGCGAGTGTGGTGGGGGAGCCGGACCAATGATGATCCTGGATCGCAAACTTCTGATGCGGGTGCTGTGCGTCGGCCTCGTCGCCGGCATCATGCTGCCGGTCGGCGAAGCGCTGTTCCCGTATGTGAGCGCGCAGCTCAACGGCATGCAGTTCCAGACGCTGGAAGCGGTGGTCAGCGCCACCGTCGGCTACGGCCTCTACGCCTTGATCGGCTAGCGCGACGTCTCGTTCGGCTCGCCCGGCATGCTGGCCGGCGGCCGGCTGTTCGCGTCGCCGGGCTTGGCGTGGATGGCGTCGGCGCGCGGCTTGAGCTGCGGGCCGGACGGCGCCGTCGTTGCGGTTCCCTGACCGGTGGTCTCGCTGTCATGGCCGAGCGGCGCGGCGACGTTGGTGTGCGCCGCCGTGTTGCCGGCCACCTCCTGCCGCTGGCTGGTCAGCCCGTAGAAGAAGACGCACAGGATCGCGACCACCAGCACGGCGACCATGCCGATCTGCCAGGCGGTCGCCGGCGCGCGCTCGGCGTCGCGGACGTGCACCCCGCTGTCGATGACGGGATGGTCGGGCTTGGCGGGATCTTCGAAGCTCATGGTGTTGCCTCCGCAATCGTGGAAGCCCCGGCGCAACCGGCGCCGGGGATCGTGGAACTCGTTCGTTACTTGGTCGTAGCCGGCGCCGGCGTCATGGGGCCGGGGTTGGTGCCGCCCGGATGCGGGGCGGTGGTGCCCACCGGCGCGGAACCGGTCGTCGTCGCCGCCGGATTGCTGGCGGTCTGGTGGTTGCCGCTGCCGCTCCAGCCGCCGATCAGGACGAACGCGATCAGTACGACGACGGCGATGCCGGCGACCCAGCCCCAGATGGCGCCGCCGCTGTCGCGGACCGGCGGCGGGTCGTTCAGGCGGGGATCGGTGTAACGCGGGTCGGTCATGGTAGCCTCCTTGCTTCCGACGCACTGTGGCGTCTCCCGTGCGACGGAAACCCGCAGGCGGGGTGAGCGGTTCCTTCGCCTCCCGACATTGGAACCCGCCGATCTGCGCGGCCGGCGTGCTATAGGTCCCGCCCTGCCGCCGGACTCCCGCCCATGAGCTTCAGCCGTTTCGCCATCGCCGCTGCGCCGGCTCTGTTCGTCGTGCTCTGGAGCACCGGTTTCGTCGGCGCGCGCTACGGCATGCCGTACATCGAGCCGATGACGTTCCTCGGCGTGCGCATGCTGGGCGTCGTGGCGATCATGCTGATCATCGCCGTCGTCAGCGGCGCACGCTGGCCGAACGCGCGCGAGGCCGGACACAGCCTCGTCACCGGCGTGCTGGTGCACTTCCTGTATCTCGGCGGCGTCTTCGTCGCGATCAGCCAAGGCGTGCCCGCCGGCATCTCGGCGCTGCTGCCGGGGCTGCAGCCGATCCTCACCTCGACTATCGCCAGCCGCTTCATGGGCGAGACGGTGAGCCGGCAGCAATGGGCCGGCCTCGCGCTCGGCCTCGTCGGCGTCCTGCTCGTGCTGCATGACCGCTCGATCGTGCTCGCCGGCACGCCGCTCGGCTGGACGGCGAGCGTCGTGTCGCTGATCGGCATCACGCTCGGCACGCTCTACCAGAAGCGTTTCGGCGGCCGCATCGACTGGCGCACCGGCAACATCGTGCAATACGCCGGCGCCGGTCTGCTGTTCTGGCTCTGCGCCTTCGCCTTCGAGACGCGGGTCATCCACTGGACCGGCGAACTCGTCTTCGCCATCGCCTGGCTGGTGCTGGTGCTGTCGATCGCGGCGGTGGCGCTGATGTACTGGCTGATCCGCCGCTCGCCGGCGACCGGCTTCGCCAGCCTGTTCTATCTGGTGCCGGCGGTGACGGCGCTGATGGCCTACCTGTTGTTCGGCGAACGCCTCGACCATGTCTCGGTCATCGGCATGCTCGTCTGCGCCGTCGGCGTGGTGCTGGCGAACCGCGCCGCCGTCCGGCGCGATCCCGCGGCGGCGACGGCGGAGGCCTAGGCCTGTTTCGGCTTCATCACCATCTGCGTCTGCGTCACCAGCGCGCACAGCCGCCCGTCGCCGCGCGTCACCTTGGTCTGCAGCACGATGGTCGACTTGCCGACGTGCAGCGGCGTGCACTCGGCCCTGGCCACGTCACCCACCGGCACCGGCGCGAAGAAGTTGGTCTTGCTCTCGATCGTCGTGGTGCCGTGGCCCGGCGGCAAATTCGCGGTGGCGCAGGTGCCGCCGAGATTGTCGGCGAGCGCCATGATCGCGCCGCCGTGCATGATGTTGTGACGGTTGTTGAGCTCCTCGCGCATCGGCAGTTCGGCGCTGACGCGCTCCGGTCCGACATGCGTGATCCTGATGCCGAGGAATTCGGCGAAGGGCGGCTGCTTGAAGGCGCGTTCGTTCATGGAGGGCTCGCGAGGAGAGGCGGGGTGACAGGCATAAAGAAGGGCGCGGACGACAATCGTCCGCGCCCGAACTCTCTACAGCAATCCGTGCGTCTAGTCGCGCGGCTGCGGGATGATGCGGATGTAGGGCCGCGGCGCCTTGAAGCCGGCCGGGTAGAGCTTCTTGGCCTCGTCGTCGCTGACCGCGCCCGAGATGATGACGTCGTCGCCCGGCTTCCAGTTGGCGGGCGTGGCGAGGCGGTGCTTGGCGGTGAGCTGCAGCGAGTCGAGCACGCGCAGCACCTCGTCGAAGTTGCGGCCGGTCGACATCGGGTAGACGAGGATCAGCTTGATCTTCTTGTCCGGGCCGATGATGAAGACGTTGCGCACCGTCTGGTTGTCGTTGGCGGTGCGGCCTTCCGACGAACCGCTCGTCGAAGCGGGCAGCATGCCGTAGGCCTTGGCGACCTTGAGATCGGTGTCGCCGATCATCGGATAGTTCGGCGCGAAGCCGACGATCTCCTGGATGTCGACCGCCCACTTCGCATGGTTGGTGACCGGATCAACCGACAGGCCGATGATCTTGGTGTTGCGCTTGTCGAACTCCGGCTTCATGCGCGCCATGGTGCCGAGCTCGGTGGTGCAGACCGGCGTGAAGTCTTTCGGGTGCGAGAACAGCACGCCCCACGAATTGCCGAGCCACTCGTGAAAGCGAATCTTGCCCTCGGTGGTTTCCGCCTCGAAATCGGGCGCGGTATCGCCAATCGCCAAAGTCATCGCAAACCTCCAACACTGTGCGGTTCTGAATTTCCCGCACGTTATATATGGGGCCGGGCGGAGCCGGAACAGCCGCTGCGCGAAAAGAGCAGGCGCCTCACGCCGCGCGCCCCGTGCGCAGGATGGGGCTTTCGTCGCGACGGCAGCAGGCGGAAGGTTCTTGCTGCGTCATTTTGCCGGCGTATAGCCGTCCGTCAGCGTTTTCAGGAAGGCGACCACATCGTCGATTTCGGCAGGCGACAGGGCCGGCCGGTCGCCCGGCTGCCGGCCGAAGGGCGGGTCCGTATTGACATTCGTCACGTATGCCGCCGGCAGGTCGTTGAATTTGGCGACATGGCCGTCGGCGCCGCGCGGGTACCATTTCCCCGGCTGTGTATCGCGCTCGACATAGAAGGCGACCGCCTCGCGCAGCGAATGCACGAGACCGTTATGAAAGAAGGTCCTGCGCAGTGCGACGTTGCGCAGCGACGGTGTGCGGAAGAGACCACAGTAGTCGGCGCGGCCGGCGAAGTCGGTGCGCAGCGGCCCGCACAGGCCGAGGTCGTGCCAGGCCGGGTCGGCGTTGGCGGGGATGGCGGCATTGCGCGGCAGGCCGAGCGCGATGAAGCCGTAGTCGGTGAACTGCGGCGGCGCGCCGTTGAAGTCCGGCTCGCTGCGATGGCAGCTCGCGCAGTTACCCTTCTCGGGATCGTTGAACAGCGCCAGCCCGCGCGCCTCCTGCGGGGTGAGCTGCGCGCGGCCGGCGAGAACGGCGTCGTACTTGCTCGAGTAGGGGTAGAAGTCGCGCGGGCTCTGCTCGTAGACCTCGAGCGCCTGCGTCAGCGCCGCGAACGTCTTCTGCGGTTCGGCGAGCACGTCCTCGCCGAAGATTGCGGTCAGCGCGGCGTCATAGCCCGCTTTGCGCGCACGCCGCGCCACCGCGGCGGCACTCTCGTTCGCCATCTCGAACGGCGACAGCAGCGGGAAGGCGGCCTGCGCGCGGCCGCGGTCCATGCGGCCGTCCCAGGTCAGGCCGCCGGTCGGACCGTTGTCGATGCTGGCGTCGCCCTCGTCGTCGGAATCGTAATAGTGCTCGGTGAAGGCCGGCACCGCCTGCAGATAAGTGAGCGAAGGTACGGCGCGCAGGCCGGGCTGACGCATGTCCTTGCCGCCGAGCTGCACGGCGCGGTCGTTGGCGGGGGAGAAGCCGTGCGCCGGATCGTGGCAGGTGGCGCAGGCCATCTGTCCGGACGCGGAGAGGGCGGGGTCGAAGAACAGCCTGCGGCCGAGCGCCTCGAGCGCGCCGGCGCGGGCATAGGCCTGCGGCCGCGTCAGCGCCTCATCGGCCCGGGCCGCGAGCGCCCCGAGGACGAGAGCAAAGGCGAGCAATGCCGGCCATCGTTTCAACATGCGCGGAGAGGATATCCCGGAACCGGTCGGCAAGCATGCGCCACGCCGATGACAATTCCCTGACGAAAACCGGTGTCCGGCGTCTCGACTTCATTCAACTGCCACAGAAGCTCGTCTAGACTGTCGCGCGGTCCGAATGCGACCGCGAAGGGGGCGTCCTCAATGCGATCCATTGTTTCACTGGCGCTGGTCACCACCGCGCTTGCCGCTCTGCCTGTCCACGCGCAGGCGCAGACCAACGGCCTCGACGCGATCCAGACGGTGGTCGTCATCTACGCGGAGAACCGCTCCTTCGACAATCTCTACGGCGCGTTCCCCGGCGCCAACGGCCTGCAGAACGTCAAGTCCGGGCAGGCGACGCAGCTCGACCGCGACGGCACACCGCTGAAGGAACTGCCGCCGGTCTGGGACAACCTGACCGGCAAGGGTGTGACGCCGGTCGTCACGCAGGCGCAGACCGAGCACCTGCCGAACCAGCCCTTCGCCATCGACGACCCGAAAGGCTTCGACACCAAACTCGGCGTGGTCACGCACGATCTCTGGCATCTGTTCTATCAGAACCAGATGCAGATCGACGGCGGCAAGAACGACAAGTTCGTCGCCTACGCCGACTCCGGCGCGCTGGTCATGGGCCATTACGACGGCGCGAAGCTGCCGCTGTGGAGCGTGGCGCAGAAATACACCCTGGCCGACAACTTCTTCATGGCGGCGTTCGGCGGCTCGTTCCTCAATCACCAGTGGCTCGCCTGCGCCTGCACCCCGGTCTATCCGGACGTCGAGAACGCGCCGGGCAAGAAACTGATCGCCGCGGTCGAGGCGGACGGAGTCACGTTGAAAGTCGCCGACAATTCGCCGAAGTCGGCGATGGACGGCATGCCGAAGTTCGTCAACAACGGCCAGATCACGCCGGACGGCTACGCCGTCAACACGATGCAGCCGCCGTATCAGCCGAGCGCGGTCAAGCCGGCGGCCGGCGGCGACGCCCGCTTCGCCGATGCGTCGAAGCCGAACGTGCTGCCGCCGCAGCAGGAGGTGACGATCGGCGACCTTCTGAGCCTGAAGGGCGTCAGCTGGGCCTGGTACTCGGGCGCCTGGCAGGCGGCGCTCGACGGCAAGAACGGTCACCCGGCGCCGAACTTCCAGTACCACCACCAGCCGTACAACTACTTCGCCCGCTACGCGCCCGGCACCGAGGCGCGCAAGGAGCACATCAAGGACGCCGGCATGAACGGCGTCACCTTCATCGCCGACATCGACGCCGGCAAGCTGCCGCAGGTGACGTTCTACAAGCCGCAGGGCAATCTCAACGAGCATGCCAGCTACGCCGACGTCGAGTCGGGCGACATGCACATCGCCGACGTCATTTCGCATCTGGAGAAGAGCCCGCAATGGGCGCACATGCTCGTCGTCGTCACCTACGACGAGAACGGCGGGTTCTGGGATCACGTCGCGCCGCCGAAGGCCGACCGCTGGGGGCCGGGCTCGCGCATTCCGGCGCTGATCGTCTCGCCCTTCGCCAGGAAGGGCTTCGTCGATCACACGCAGTCCGATACCACCTCGATCCTGCGTTTCATCACGCGTCGTTATGAGCTGCCGGTGCTCAAGGGCATCGTCGAACGCGACGCGGCGCTGCGCGCGCACGGCGAACCGCCGATGGGCGACCTGACCGCGGCTTTGCAATTCTGAGCGAAGAAAGTTCGGTTCGCGCTGCGATTTTGATTTCAATCAAGGATCGCTCCGGTGCTGTTGCGCTACCTGTCGGTCAGGGTGGCACACAGCACAGGGAGCAGTTTCCATGGCGAAATCCATCGCGCGTGACAATCTCGGATCGACGATCATGACAGGCGCGGTGGCCGGCGCGGCCGGCGGGCTCGCCGAAATCGCCTGGGTGTCGCTCTATGCGGCGGTGACCGGCGGCAACGCCGCGGTGATCGCCAAGGGCGTCACAACCGCTGCTGGCGTCGATGCGCTGTTTCCGAACGCGGCGGCGAGCGCCGGCGTCGGCATCCATATGATCCTGTCGCTGGCGCTCGGCATCGTGCTGACCGTGGCGGTGCGTCAACTGACGTCCGGACGGCACGTTCGCGCCGTCAGCCTGGCCGCGCTCGCGGCGGTGTGGGGCGTCAACTTCTTCGTCATCCTGCCGCTGGTCAGCCCGGCCTTCACGCATCTCCTGCCTTACGCGGTCAGCCTGACGTCGAAGCTCCTGTTCGGTCTTGCCGCCGGGCAGGTGCTCGTCCTGCAGGCGCGGCGGCTGCCGTTCGCGACCGTGCTCGGACGCCGGTGAGCGTGGCGCGGGGCAGGGAGCGCCCGCGATTGACTTTTCGTTGCAGTGCCGCAAAGTCTCCCGTCTATCCGGCGGGGGACCTTCGGCTTTCATGTTCAAGCGCATCCTGATCGCCAACCGCGGCGAAATCGCCTGCCGGATCATCAAGACCGCCCGCCGGATGGGGATCGAGACCGTCGCCGTCTATTCCGACGCCGACAAGGACGCGCTGCACGTCGAGATGGCGGACACCGCCGTTCCTATCGGCCCGCCGGCCGCGGCCGAGAGCTATCTCGTCATCGACAAGATCGTCGCCGCCTGCAAGGCAACCGGCGCCGAGGCGGTGCATCCGGGCTACGGCTTCCTGTCCGAGCGCGAAGCGTTTCCGACCGCGCTGGCGAAAGCCGGCATCGTCTTCATCGGTCCCAACCCCAAGGCGATCGCCGCCATGGGCGACAAGATCGAATCGAAGAAGGCGGCGGCCGCCGCCAAAGTCTCGACCGTGCCCGGCCACCTCGGCGTCATCGAAGACGACAACGAGGCGGTCGCGATCGCAGAGCAGATCGGCTACCCGGTGATGATCAAGGCCTCCGCCGGCGGCGGCGGCAAGGGCATGCGCATCGCGCATTCGAAGGCCGAGGTGGCGGAGGGCTTCGCCCGCGCGCGCTCGGAGGCCAAGTCCTCCTTCGGCGATGACCGCGTCTTCATCGAGAAGTTCATCGTCGATCCGCGCCATATCGAAATCCAGGTGCTGGGCGACAAGCACGGCAATGTCATCTATCTCGGTGAGCGCGAATGCTCGATCCAGCGCCGCAACCAGAAGGTCATCGAGGAGGCGCCGTCGCCGCTGCTCGACGCCGCGACGCGCAAGAAGATGGGCGAGCAGGCGGTCGCGCTCGCCAAGGCCGTCGGCTACGACTCCGCCGGCACGGTCGAGTTCGTCGCCGGACAGGACAAGAGCTTCTTCTTCCTCGAGATGAACACGCGCCTGCAGGTCGAGCATCCGGTGACCGAATTGATCACCGGCATCGATCTCGTCGAGCAGATGATCCGCGTCGCCGCCGGCGAGAAGCTGTCGATCAGGCAGAGCGACGTGAAGCTCGAGGGCTGGGCGGTCGAGAGCCGCGTCTACGCCGAGGACCCGTACCGCAAGTTCCTGCCGTCGACCGGGCGGCTGACGCGCTACCGTCCGCCGGAGGAACGAAGCGCCGGCGGCATCACCGTGCGCAACGACACCGGCGTCTACGAAGGCGGCGAGATCTCGATCTACTACGATCCGATGATCGCCAAGCTCGTCACGCATGCGCCGACGCGCAAGGAGGCGATCGACGCGCAGGCGGACGCGCTCGACGCCTTCGTCATCGACGGCATCCGCCACAACATTCCGTTCCTGTCGGCGCTGATGGCGCACCCGCGCTGGCGCGCGGGCAAGCTGTCGACCGGCTTCATCGCCGAGGAGTTCCCGCAGGGCTTCCACGCGCACGCGCCCGAGGGCGAGCGTGCCGCGGTCATCGCCTCCGTCGCGGCGGCGATCGACCTGACGCTCGGCGAGCGCAAGCGGCAGATCTCCGGGCAGATGAACGGACACGACGTGAGGCGCGACAGCGCCCGCGCCGTGTGGCTCGGCCACGACGAGCATCGTCTCGTCGTCAAGCGCGAGGGCGCGGCGGTCGCCGTGCATCTTGCCGGCGACAAGGGCGCGCGTCGGCTGTCGTCGACGTGGGCGCCGGGCGATCCGCTGTGGACCGGCGCGATCGACGGGCACGAGGTCGCGGTGCAGGTGCGGCCGATCCCGAACGGCTTTGCGCTGAGTTACGGCGGCGTCGAGACCAGGGCCTACGTCTACACCGAACGCGAAGCCGCTTACGCCCGGCTGATGCCGGTGAAGCAGGCGGCCGACACCGGCAAGCAGGTGCTGTGCCCGATGCCCGGCCTCGTCGTCTCCATCGCCGTGACCGAGGGGCAGGAGGTGAAGGCCGGCGAGACCGTCGCGGTCGTCGAGGCGATGAAGATGGAGAACGTGCTGCGCGCCGAGATCGACGGCACGGTTAAGAAAATCCACGCCACGCCCGGCGACAGCCTGGCGGTCGATGCGGTGATTCTGGAGTTCGCCTGACCGCGCGGGAACACGTCTTCCGCCGCGCCATGCCGGCTATGCCGCCGAAATCGTGCTGAATCAGGAACCGCTTGTCACACATGGCGTTCGCTGTGTGTGAATAGGTACGGAGAGGTTCCATGTCAGCGAACCCGCTGCCTGCACAGCAGCAGGATCATCAGCCCGGCCGCGAGCGCGAGATGCAGCCGCAGCCGGATTATACGCCGAAGTTTCCCGGCGCCGGCAGGCTCAAAGGGAAAGTTGCAATCATCACCGGCGGCGACAGCGGCATCGGCCGCGCCGTCGCGGTCGCCATGGCGCGCGAGGGCGCGCGCATCGCCATCGTCTATCTCGAGGAACACAAGGACGCCAACCTGACCCGCGACCTCGTGGCGCGCGAGGGCAGCCAGGCGATCCTGCTCGCCGGCGACGTCGGCGAGGAGGACTTCTGCGAGGCGGCCGTGGAGGCCACGATCGAGCAGTTCGGCCGGCTCGACATTCTCGTCAACAATGCCGGCGAGCAGCACGAGATCGACGACGTCCGCGACATCACGGCGGCGCAGATCGAGCGTACCTTCCGCACCAACATCTTCAGCATGTTCTTCATGGCCAAGCACGCGCTGCGGCACATGCCGCGCGGCGGGGCGATCATCAACACGACCTCGGTCACGGCCTATCAGGGCCACAAGACGCTGATCGACTATTCCGCGACCAAGGGCGCCATCGTCTCGCTGACGCGCTCGCTCGCCGAGGCGCTCGCCAAGGACGGTATCCGCGTCAACGCGGTGGCGCCGGGACCGATCTGGACGCCGCTCATTCCGGCGACGTTCACGCCGGAGCACGTCGCCAAACACGGCTCCAGCGTGCCGATGCAGCGGCCCGGACAGCCGAACGAGGTCGCGCCGTGTTACGTGATTCTGGCCAGCGACGACGCGTCGTACATCAGCGGACAGGTGCTGCATCCGAACGGCGGCAACGTCGTCGGCTCCTAGGAACTGGCGGCGGCGGCTTCGCGTTGACCCTGCTTGCGAGGGAGAGACTCATGGCGGCTGGAACGAAGCAGACCCGCGCGCCGGCGCGGCGGACGAACGCTCCCGATGTCGCGGACGCGATGCCCGCGGACGATCGCCGGACCGATCAGGACGCGACGCGGCCCGACGCTCTGCCGGACGTCGAGAGCGGCCACATGGTGGACGACACCGTCGGCGGCGGCCTGACACCGAAGATCGACGGCGGCAACGACCAGCATCCCGTCCACGACGAGGATCAGGAAGACCGGATGCCGAGCGACTACGAACGCGAGATCGACCGCATCGATGCCACGACCCGCTCGGACCGCTGACGCGCCGCCGTCCGTCTGCTATGGCAGCGGCAGGAGGGCGGCGGTGACCGGACAGACCATCAAGCATGTGGCGATCCGCGGACGCGTGCAGGGCGTCGGCTACCGTGCCTTCGTCGAACGCGAAGCGCTGGCCGCAGGCCTCGAAGGCTGGGTGCGCAACTGCCATGACGGATCGGTCGAGGCGGTGTTCTGCGGTCCGGCGGAAATCGTCGCCAAGATGATCGGCACCTGCCGGCGCGGACCTTACGCCGCGCGCGTCGATGCGCTCGACGAACGTCCGGCGGACGCGGCCGAGATGCGGCCGCGCCGCGTCGGCGAGCGCTTCTCCGTCCTGCCGACGGCCTAACGTTTGCTGGCGATGCCGCGGAACGTCCCGGCGAGCGTGCGCAGGGCCGCGCGCGCGCGCGCATCGCTGACGCGCGAGAACAGCGCCACGGTCGAGCGCCCGAGCGGCGGCAGCCCGAGCGCCGGGCCGATATCCAGCGTGCCGGCCGGCGCCACGCGCGCGGCTAAAGGCGCCACCGCGAGACCTGCCATGACCGCCGCGGCCACCGCGGCGATGCCGCCGCCGGTGAACGCCTCCGTCCATGCAACGCCGGCCTTGTCGAGCGTACGGATCGTCTGCGCCCGCACGCTGCACGGCGCTGCCAGCATCGCCAGCCGCAATTTGTCGCCGGTGCGATGCCGGAAGCCGGGGGAGGCGAACCAGCCGAACGTATCCTCGACCAGCGGCTCGCCGCCGCGGCGGCCTTTCTCGCGGCGGATGACGGCGGCATCGAACTCGCCGGCCTCGAACGCGGCGGCAATCTGGCTGGAGATGCCGATGCGCACGTCGAGATGCAGGCCGGGATCGACGGCGCTGACCGTGGCGATCAGCGGCGCGAGGTCGAGCCCGGCGGCGTGATCGGAAAAGCCGATCGTGAGCCGCCGCTCCGGCGCCTCGGCGCCGGCGAGCGCCCGGTCGTGCGCTGCGAGCAGGTCGCGCGCCCGCGCCAGGAAGGCGGCGCCGTCGGCGGTCAGCCGCACCGAGCGGGGGCTGCGTTCGACGAGGCGCACGCCGAGCCGCGCCTCCAGCCGCTTGAGTTTGAGGCTGACCGCGGACTGGGTCGTGCCCTCGCTCTGCGCCGCGCGGGTGAAACTCGCGAGGTCGGCGACCAGGCTGAAGGCGCGCACGGCGTCGATGTCGAGGGCGGGCGTATGATTTTGCATCGTTATCATTGATATCACTCGCCATTGCATTCCGCAATGACGGCGGCGGCGCTAGATTGCCGGCCTCACATGGAGGCTTCGTCATGCCGCTGATCACTGTCACCGTGTCCACCCCGCATCAGAAGGTGCTCGACAAGGCTGCGATCGCCGCCGAGGTGGCGCGGCTGTCGACCACCGTCCTCAAGAAGGACCCGAAGGTCACCGCGGTGATCGTCACCCGCGTGTCGTCCGATGACTGGTTCTGCGGCGGCGAGTCGCTCACGCAGGAATGGCTGGCGAGCTTCTGGCTCGACATCCACGTCACCGACGGCACCAACACCAAGGACGAGAAGGCGGCCTTCGTCGCCGCGGCGTTCGAGGCGATGGGGCGGCTGCTCGGCCCGCTGCACGAGGAGAGCTACGTCCACGTGCACGACGTGCGCGGCGATGCCTACGGCTACGGCGGGCTGACGCAGGAGCGGCGCTATATCGCCGCGCCGGTGTCCGCGGCGGCCTGAACCCACACCGTCGGCCCGAACAGTTCCTCGAAGGCGCGCCGCATCGCGATGTCGACCTCGGCCATCGAGACGAGGTGCCCGAGGTCGGCGAGGCTGGTGACGCCGTAGCGTTGCTCCTGCACGCCGCAGGGCACGATGCCGGCGAAGTGCGAGAGGTCGGGCTCGACGTTGAGCGCGACGCCGTGCAGCGTCACCCAGTGGCG
>Ga0187809_10001151_pt1 | contig 12798 bp, 12 predicted proteins | sample NC_wetland_sal_i_8_FD_132415 | JGI IMG/M metagenome (GOLD analysis project Ga0187809, IMG submission 132415) | Wetland sediment microbial communities from Neuse River Estuary, North Carolina, USA - ASW_4 | ecosystem: Environmental > Aquatic > Freshwater > Wetlands > Sediment | place: USA: North... | reverse complement strand
CCTCCTCGGGGTCGTGAACAACCCCGGGACGGCTGGAATGGTCTGGAACATCCAGGACTGGCACTGGAAGTCGTAAAAACGGAAAACGGGAGCTAGACTCCCAACGCGTCTTGTTCGATCCGGGGCCCCGCTCGCGAGGAGCAGCGGGGCCCCGGTCGAAGGACCAAGGACACCAAATGCTCACGTTCATCGCGCGACGCATCCTCTACAGCATCCCCGTCCTCGTCGTTTCGAGCTTCATCAGCTTCACCTTCGTCGCGCTCGCCGGCAATCCGCTCGCGAATCTTCGGGCGAATCCGCGCGTCACGCCGGAGACGATCAACCACTTCGAGCATCTCTACCACCTCGACCAGTCGATCTTCGTCCGCTACGCGTACTGGGTCGAGTCGATCTTCACGCAGAAGTTCGGCGTCTCCCTTCTCTCCGGGCAGCCCATCTGGCCCGACATCTCGGTCGCGATCGGCCACACGCTGCAGATCGTGCTGATCGCCCAGGTGCTTGCCCTCGTGCTCGGCGTGGCCGTCGGCATCTACTCCGCGATCAAGCAGTACTCGGCGTTCGACTACACGTTCACCTCGTTCAGCTTCCTCGGCTACGCGATGCCGACCTTCTGGCTCGCGGCGCTCCTGCAGCTCGCGTTCACCGACATCTACCTGCACTGGCACGTGCGCATCTTCTACACGTCGGGGCTCAACAGCGGCGCGGGCGGTTCGAACTGGTCGATCGATCGCTTCCAGCACATCGCGCTGCCGGTGATCACGCTGGCCGTCGTGAGCTTCGCCCTCTACAGTCGGTACATGCGCGCGACGATGCTCGACGTGATCAACAGCGACTACGTTCGCACTGCGCGCGCGAAGGGTCTGCCGGAGCGGTCCGTGATCATGCGCCACGTCGTGCGCAACGCGCTCATCCCGATCGCCACCGTTTCGGCCCTCCAGTTCGGGGCGCTGCTCGCAGGCGCGATCGTCACCGAGTTCGTCTTCACCCTCGACGGAATGGGCTATTTCTTCTTCAACCGTCTGAGCCAGAGCGACACGTACTCGGTGATGGCCTACCTCATGATCGTCGCCGTGTCGATCGTCGTCTTCAACCTGATCGCCGACATCGCCTACGGCTTCCTCGACCCGAGGATTCGCTATGACTGAGCCGACTGCGCCGCTGCAGGCATCGCCGCCGCCGGCGATCATCGACGGGATGCCGGCGGCCGTCCCGGTCGACGTCGCGGCCGCGGAAGGTCTCGAGGTCACGGTACGGAGCCAATGGTGGTACGCGCGTCACCGCTTCCTCCGTCACCGCCTGGCCATGATCGGCCTCGTCGGCCTGGTGATCATCTTCGGCGCCGGCGCGCTCGCGAACTGGGTCGCGCCGTACTCCTTCGATCAGATCGACCTCAACAACATCCTGCACGGGCCGACGACCGTCGGTCATCACTACTTCGGAACGGACGAGGTCGGCCGCGACTACCTCAGCCGCGTCATCTACGGCGTTCGAACGTCGGCCGAGGTAGGCCTCGTCGTCGCCGTCCTCTCGACCGCTTTCGGGCTCGTCGTCGGCGCGATCGCCGGCTATTACCGGGGCTGGGTCGACAACGTCATCATGCGCATCACCGACCTCGTGCTCACGATCCCGGTGCTCGTCACGCTGCTCACCGTCGCGGCGCTGCTCGCGGGCAAGGGGAGCCTCTGGATCATCGTCGCGATCCTCACTGCCTTCTTCTGGACGCCGATCGCGCGCATCGTCCGCGGCGTCTTCCTCTCGCTGCGCGAGAAGGAGTACGTCGAGGCGGCGAAGGCGGTCGGCGCCGGAGACCTGCGCATCATGTTCCGGCACATGCTTCCGAACACCCTCGGCCCGATCGTGGTCAACGGCACGCTCGCCGTTGCCGACGCGATCCTCACCGAGGCGTTCCTCTCGTTCCTCGGCTTCGGGATCAAGCCGCCGACGCCGTCGCTCGGCAACCTTGCCGCCGGCGGCCAGGGGAATCCGCAGGACTGGTGGCTGACGGTGCTTCCCGGTCTCGTGCTCGTCCTCATCGTGATTTGCGTCAACTTCGTCGGCGACGGGCTGCGCGACGCGCTCGATCCCCAGCAGCGGCGAGTGCGCGCCTGATGGCTGATCCGCTCCTCTCGATCCGCGACCTGACGGTCGAGTTCCGCACCGACGACGGCATCGTCCACGCGGTCGACGGCATCTCGTACGACGTGCTCCCGGGAGAGACCCTCGGCATCGTCGGAGAGTCCGGGTCCGGCAAGAGCGTCAGCACTCTCGCCCTGCTCGGGCTCATCCCGCAGCCGCCCGGCAGGATCGTCAGCGGGACCGCGACGTTCAAGGGAACCGACCTTCTGAAGATGGGGAAGCAGGAGCTGCGGCGGTTCCGCGGCGACGAGGTGGCGATGGTCTTCCAGGACCCGATGACGTCGCTCAACCCGGTGCTGCGGATCGGCTTCCAGCTCGGCGAGGCGATCAAGACGCACTATCCGAAGGAGCCCGACGACAAGATCAAGTCCCGGGTCGTCGAGCTCCTGCGGCTCGTCGGCGTCCCCAATCCCGACATCCGCGTGAATCAGTATCCGCACGAGTTCTCGGGCGGGATGCGGCAGCGCGCGATGATCGCGATGTCGATCGCGAACTCACCGTCGCTGCTCATCGCCGACGAGCCGACCACGGCGCTCGACGTCACCATCCAGGCGCAGGTGCTCGAGGTGCTCAAGACCGTGCAGGAGGAGACGCGCGCGGCGACGATCCTCATCACGCACGATCTCGGGATCGTCGCCGAGATGTGCGACCGCGTCCTCGTCATGTACGCAGGGCGCATCGTCGAGTCGGGTGACGTGCAGACGATCTTCCGTTCGCCGCGGCATCCGTACACGGTCGGGCTCCTCGACAGCCTCCCGAAGCTGACGGAGGACGAGGAGTGGCTGCGGCCGATCCCCGGCTCGCCGCCGTCGCTCATCAACCGGCCTTCGGGTTGCGCGTTCCATCCGCGGTGCTTCCTCTCGCAGGGGCGCATGCGGTGCCGCGACGAGGTCCCCGAGCTGCACTCGGCCGAGGGGCAGTCGCACCGGGCGGCCTGTCATTTCTCGGACGAGCTCATTGGGCACGCGTCGAAGTTCTCCGAGCCTGTCGAAGCGGGCAGCGGGTCGTGAGCACCACGAACGGCAGCGGCGCGCCCGAGCAGCACGATCTCGCGGCGCTCGAGGCGGGGCTCAAGGGCTGGGAGGAGCGGGCCGACTCCCTGAAGGAGCTCGGCCAGCGGCTGCTCGGTTTCAGCGCGACCGTCGCCTGCGGATCGGTTGTCGCGCTCTTCGCACCGTGGCTGCATGTCGCCGCCGTGCACGGCGTCGCTGCAGCGAAGCGGGTGGACGGGACGAGCGGCGGCGGCTGGCTCCTCGTCGTCGCGCTCGTCGTCGCTCTCGTCCTGGGCCTGACCGGCTACCGGATCCGGTCGTGGCTCGTCGCTGCGCTCGGCGCGGCTGCCGCGCTCGCGGTCACCGGCGTCTTCGCCGCCGTCGCGGCGTCGCCGAAGGGCTTCCACCCGTACCTGACGCTGGGGAACGGGGCCTCGCATGGAGGAGGCGTGACCGTTGCGTGGGGGCTCGACCTAGCGATCGCCGTCTGTGCGCTCGTCGGCGTCGGGCTCGCGGCGGTCGCGGGCGTAACGCTGCGCTGGGCCGATGCCGAGCGGCAGCTCGACCTGGCGGAGAGCGCCCTTGCGGCCGACAAGCCGGGGCTGCTCCGCATCGAGAACCTCGTCACGCACTTCCCGATCAAGGCGGGCCTGCTCAAGCGAACGGTCGGCCAGATCCACGCGGTCGACGGCGTCGACCTGACGGTGTACAAGGGCGAGACGATCGGTCTGGTCGGCGAGTCCGGGTGCGGCAAGACGACGCTGTCGCGGACGATTCTCAAGCTCGTCGAGCCGACGAGCGGGCGCATCTACTTCAACGGCCGCGGCATCAGCAGGTGGGGCCGACGGCGCATGCGCCCGGTGCGGCGCGAGATGCAGATCGTCTTCCAGGATCCGTACGCGTCGCTGAACCCGCGGATGACGGTGCGCGACATCATCGGCGAGCCGCTGCGGATCGCGGGCCAATACGGCGGCGAGCGTGGACGGCAGCGGGTGGACGAGCTGCTGCGGACGGTCGGGCTGTCGCCGGAGCATGCGAACCGGTTCCCGCACGAGTTCTCCGGCGGCCAGCGGCAGCGCATCGGAGTCGCCCGCGCGCTCGCCCTCAATCCGCAGGTGATCATCCTCGACGAGCCGGTGTCGGCGCTGGACGTATCGATTCGCGCGCAGGTCGTGAACCTGCTCGAGTCGCTGCAACGAGACTTCGGGCTGACGTACATCTTCGTCGCTCACGATCTGTCGGTGGTGCGGCACGTCTCCGATCGCGTCGCGGTGATGTATCTCGGGAAGATCGTCGAGATCGGCGACAAGCATCAGATCTACGACGAGCCGGCGCATCCGTACACGCAGGCGCTGCTCTCGGCCGTGCCGATCGAGGAGCCGACACAGCGCGGCAAGCGGAAGCGGATCGTGCTCGAGGGCGACGTTCCGAGCCCTGCCAACCCGCCCTCCGGGTGCAGGTTCCGGACGCGCTGCTGGAAGGCGCAGCCGATCTGCTCGGAAGAGGCCCCGGCTCTCGTGGAGCGCGGCCAGGGCCACCCGGTCGCCTGCCACTTCGCCGAGATCGTCAAGCCGCTCGATCTCGTCGGGACACCGTCCTGAGGCGTCACGTCCGGGGACACTCCCCGTCACGAGACCTCGCAGAAGTCGCGCAACCGCTGTAACGCTTCTTGGCTATCGCCGCCGAAGTACGAGCGAATCGGCTCGTCATCGACGAGCGCGAACGCCCCGTCGAGCCCGGCGGTTCCACGGAAGCTGCTCCAGAGCCATTCGCCGGGCCTTTCGCAAAGGCCGGCACGCACGGGGTTGCGAACGACGTAGCGAAATGCGGCTAGCAGGTGGCTGAGGGTCAGGACGGGCGTCGCGCTGTACCGGTCCCCACGTAAGTGGCCCTTGCGGCCGTGCCTTCGGTTGAACTCCTGTGCGTATTGCCCGTTGAGTCGATGCATGCCTGGCTGAAGGCAATCGGCATTGACCTCGAGAAGGAGGTGATAGTGGGTCGTCATCAAGCAGAATGCGCGACATTTCCAGTCGAACCGCGGGATCGTGATTGCGAGCCGTCGGAGGAAGTCCATCCGGTCGACGTCGTCGACGAACAGCGCGACCGGACCCGCGCTGCGGAACGTGATGTGGTACGTCCCCTCCGCGACGGGTCCGCGAGCGCGTCGAGCCATGTCGCCGAGTCTGCGGGGCCCGGTGACGCGACTTCGTCACGGCTTCCCGGATTTCTCGTGACGGGGAGTGTCCCCGGACATGTCCCGGTCATTGGCGGCGTCTCGCTCTCGAGCGGCCCTCGCGGGCGCGCCGCTGCCACTTGCGCTTCTCCTCGCGGCGAAGGCGGGCGTCTGCACGGACCGCCATCGCCCGCAGCTCGCGCTGCAGCTTGAGCCAACTCCGATGCCGCTCCGGGGACAGCTCGCCCGAGCGGAGGGCCGCCTGAACCGCACAGCCCGGCTCGCTCCCGTGCCTGCAGTCGTTGAACCGGCAGTCGGCCGCGAGCGCCTCTACGTCGGAGAACGCGTGCCCGACCGAGTCCGCGCCACCGTTCCACAGTTGCAGTTCGCGCAGCCCCGGCGTATCGATGACGATCCCGCCGCCCGGCAGCTGGATCAGCTCGCGGTGCGTCGTCGTGTGCCGGCCCTCGTCGTCGTCCACGCGGGTCTCGTTCACCGTCATCACCTCGCGCCCCACGAACCGATTCACGAGCGTCGACTTGCCGACGCCGCTCGAGCCGAGGAGCACCGCGGTCGTTCCCTCGACCATTCGCGCCCGCAGCGCGTCGCATCCCTGTCCGGTCACCGCCGAGACGACGTGGACGGGCACTCCGACCGCAACGGCCTCCACCTCTCCGACGAGTCCCCACGGGTCGCCCATCCGGTCCGCCTTCGTCAGCACGATCTCCGGAACGGCACCGCTATCCCAGATGGTGACGAGATACCGCTCGATGCGACGCGGCTCGAGATCCGGCCCGAGCGACGAGACGACGAAGGCGACGTCGACGTTCGCCGCCAGTGTCTGCGACTTGGACGAGGGGCCAGCCGCGCTCCGCACGATCGCGCTCCGGCGCGGCAGCACCGAGCGGATGGACGCGCCCGCGAGCGCGACCCAGTCGCCGACGGCGACGTCGGCGCCGTCGTATGCAAGCCGTCCGGGCAGACGCGCGCGCACATTCCCCCGCGCCGTCGCGACGTCGAACGCGCCGCGATGCACGGCGATGACGCGCCCCGGCGCGAGGCCCTGCTCCAAGTTGTCGGCGAGCTCGGCACTCCAGCCGAGCGACGACAACGTTTGCTCGTTTCCAGCGCCGCCGACAAGCGGCGCCTGGATTTCGAATTCAGGCAACGCAAAGCTCCTTCGTGAAGATGGGACGCCGACGCGTCCCCACGAGGAGCGCCCGGCGCTAGGTCAGGAAGACCGAGGAGGCGGCAGGCACAGTCGTCATGTCGTCAACCTCCTCTCGCCGGGGGTGGAACCAGCGCCGAAGGTTAGGCGCTCGGCGCCCAACCGTCAAGGGACGGCTCCCCGCCGAACTGGCGGCGGATGTGCGACACGGCGAGCACACGCCGCCCGCCGCGGGTCTGCACGAAGACCCACTGGTCGGCCTGCGGCAGGGAGCTGAGGAGCCAGCGCCCGTCGGGCGACCACGCGATGCCGGCCGGACGGCTCGGTGCGACAAGGAGCGTGCGCACGCGACCGTGCGACAGGAGCAGCACGCCGTTCCCGTGCAGGAGCGCAAGCCGACCGTCGGGTGCGAACGCGAGCTCGCGCACACCGGCCAGGTGCACCGACTTCGCGCGCCCGTCGGAAAGCGTGAACACGACGACCTCGTGGGTGGCTGCGAGCGCGATTGTTCGACCGTCGGGCGACCACGCAATGTCACGCACGCCGTCGTAGGGCGCAGAGAGCCGCGACACGACGCCGCGGTCCGGGTTGAAGATCGTCAGACGCCCGCGCACGTCGACGTAGGCGAGCACGTGCTCGTCGGTGCCGGGCTGCCAGGCGGGAACGACGCGCCGCGACGGCGGCAGCCGCTTGTCATCGGTCCCGTCGCCTGCGACGACGTGCAGCCGCTGTTCGGTGAAGTACGCGATGCGCGTGTCCGTCCGCGACCCGCCCCAGCGCGGGGAGCTGATGGTCGGCCGCGCGAGCTGCCAGTGGATCTTCCCGGTCGACGGCTCGATCGTCGCCAGCTCGTCCCTGGACGCGGCGACGACGTAGAGCCCGTGGGGCGACCACGACGCCTGGGAGTACGACCCCAGCCGCCGCGTCGACCCGTCGGCCGACACCACCCAGGTTCCTCCGGCCCCGCTGACGAGGAGCCGCCCGGAAGCCGGCAGGCGGAAGAGCGCCGACTGCGCCCCTTCGACGCCGATCGACCGCCGCACGGCGTTCACGACCGCGCGCCCCGGTGACGAGAGCGTGGCTGCGAGCGCCGCCGCCGCGAAGACGACGACCGCCGGCCCGAGCCTCCGCCTGCGCCGCACGCGAGGCTCGCGGGCCGTGAACGCCGCTCGCACCACCGTCCAGCTGCGCTCCTCCGCCTGCGCGTCGACGGGAATCGCGTCGAAGAGCCGCCTCACTCGCGCACCGCCTCCTGTAAACGGTCGAGCCCGCGTCGAAGCCGCGAGTTGACCGTGCCGCGGGGAAGATCCAGCATTCGGGCGATCTCTCCCGGCGTGTACTCGAGCAGGTAGCGGAGGACGATCACCGCCCGCTGCTCCGGGTGCAGCGAGGCAAGCGCCGCCGCGAGGGCCTGCGCCCGCCCCGACGACTCGCGCTCGGCGGCAGCGGGCTCCGGGCCGTCGGCGAACGTCTCTTGCCGCAGGTTGCGGGCCCGCGCCCAGTCGATCGCCCGGTTGACGACGATGCGGTGGAGCCACGGCCCGAACGGGCGTCGCCGGTCGAACCGATCGAGGGCGCGCACGGCGGCGAGGAACGACTCCTGCGCGATGTCCTCCGCGGCCGCCGCGTCCCCGACCACGAGCAGGGCCGCCCGGTACGCGCGCGGCCAGTGGCTGCGGAACAGCTGCTCGAAGGCCTCGGCCGAGCCGCGCTGCGCGTCCCGGACGAGGGCGCGCTCACGCCGTTCCGACGCCACGGGCAGGTCCAGCCTGAGAGCCGCTCCGGCGCTGGAGGACACGTCAGTGGATACGTTTACACGGCCGTGGGAGGTCCGCTAACCGAACGGCAGCTCGCCCTCTTCGACGAACCGTATTTCGGGATCGTCACGACGCTCCGCGCCGACGGCTCACCCCAGGCCACCGTCGTCTGGGTGGAGCGGGAAGGCGACACCGTCGTCTTCAACACCGCCTACCACCGCGCAAAGCCGTCGAACCTCGAGCGCGACCCGCGCGTCTCGGTCCTCGTCACGGCGCCGGACTTCTACCACTGGATCGCCGTTTCCGGCCGCGCCCAGCTGACGACCGACGGGGCGGAAGAGCAAATCGACCGACTCAGCCGCAAGTACGACGGGAAGCCCTGGCCCTACGTGGAAGGGCAGCGGCGCGTCAAGGTCACCGTCGTCCCCGAACGGGTGACGACCTACGGCCTCGACTGACGCGGATCGCCCTCGATCATCCCGTGCGGCTCCCCGTATTCGGCGAGCAGCTCGAGGAACGGCACGGCGTCGAACGACTCGGGCCCCAGCACGCCGGCCCCGCGCCAGGTGCCGGCGGCGATCAGCTCGAGCGCGACGACGGGGTTGAGCGCCGTCTGGAGCACGACGGCCTGGTGGCCGTACTCGCGCATGGTGCTCTCGTTGTCGGCGACGTGGTACAGGTAGACGGCTCGACGCTGCCCGTCGACGCCGGTCCCGGTCACGAGCGTGCCGGCGCACGTCTTCCCTCGCATGCGCTCGCCGAGCATCGCCGGATCGGGGAGGACGGCCGCCACGACGTCCCGCGGCGCCACCTCGACCCCACGGACGCGAACGGGCTCGGTCGAGTCGAGACCGAGCTTGTGCAGCGTCTCGAGGACGCCGATGAACTCCGCTCCGAGCCCGTACTTGAAGGTGACGCGCTTGCATGCGATGGCGCGGGGCACGAGGACGACCTCTTCGTGCTCGACGTTCACGCACTCGATCGGGCCGATTCCTTCCGGGAAGTCGAATACCTCCGGCTCCGAGAAGGGCTCCGTCGTGTAGAAGCCGCGGTCGCGCTCCCAGACGAGCGGAGGATTGAGGCATTCCTCGATGGTCGTCCAGATGGAGAACGTCGGTGCGAAGTCGTAGCCGGCGACGACGAGATTCGCGCCGTCGCGCACGGCAACCTCGTCGATGTCCGCAAAGAGGTGATCGGAGGCATACCGCGCGAACGCGTCGGCGAGCCCCGGCTCGACGCCGATTCCGACGAGCGCGAGCAGGCCCCGGCGCTCCCACTCCTCGTGCATCGCGAACTGATGGTCGCCCAGACGCACGCCGGGCCCGGACAGGGTCATGGCCATGTCGAGATAGGTGCAGCCTCCCTCGAGCGCTGCGGTGAACAACGGCAGGTTGAAGCGCGGGTCGGTTGCGTTCAGGAGCGCGTCTGCGCCGGTGCCCCGCAGCAGCTCGACGACGGCGTCGTGCGAGGACGCGTCCACCTGCGCGGCCGCGAACCGCGCGTCGCCCTCCCGCTCGACGAGCGCCGCGGGCCGCGACGGGTCGAGGTCCGCAAAGGTGATCCGCTCGAAGAAATCGCGGCGCTTCGCCACCGAGGCGACGGCCGCTCCGACGCCCCCCGTCCCCACGACCGCGATCTGCATATGGGGAGCCTAACGTCACGAGATTGACGGAATGCGTGGAAGAGTGGTACGAATTGCGCGCGTTGCGCAGGTCGGATGCCCTGCAGATTCGAGCGGCCGCCGCTCTCAGCGGCCGGCGTGGGCCGGTCGCGCCCGCCCGCACGGTCGACGACCTCGACCGCCGGATCATCGAGGAGCTGCAGGAGAACGGCCGCGAGTCGTTCCGGCGCATCGCCTCCCGGCTCGGCGTCTCCGAGGCGACCGTGCGCGCGCGTTACGCGCGCCTCACGAGCGCCGGGATCCTGCAGGTCGTCGGGGTCACGAATCCGCTCGGGCTCGGCTTCGAGCAAGCGCTCGTCGGAGTCAAGACGTCGGGCCCGCCCGACGCCGTGGCCGACGAAATCGCGCGCTGGCCGGAGGCGGACTACGTCGTCGTGACCGCCGGCCAGTTCGACGTCGTCGTCGAAGTGGTGGCGTCGACGCGACGCGATCTCCTGGACATCACGAACCGGATGCGGGGCCTCGCCGGGGTCGTCTCCACGGAGACCTTTTTCTATCTCGAGATGTGGAAGCAGCTCTACGACTGGGGGACTCGTGACGCTTGACCTGCACGAAGCAGCACGCGACCATCTCTGGCTCCATTTCACGCGGATGGGCGACCACGAGCCGCCGATCATCGTGCGCGGCGAGGGCTGCTACCTCGAGGATTCCAAAGGCAACCGCTACCTCGACGCGCTCGCCGGGTTGTTTGCGGTGCAGGTCGGCTACTCATACGGGGAGGAGATGGGGCAGGCGGCGCTCGCGCAGATGCGAGAGCTCCCCTTCTACACGAACTGGTCGTATGCCCATCCGCGCGCGATCGAGCTCGCGCACGAGATCGCGCAGCTTACGCCGGGCGACCTCAACCGCGTCTTCTTCGTCTCCGGGGGCTCGGAGGCGGTCGAGTCGGCATGGAAGCTCGCGCGGCAGTTCCACGCCGCACGGGGCGAGCGCCGGTGGAAGGCGGTGTCACGGCGGCTCGCCTACCACGGCACGACGATGGGCGCGCTTTCGATCAACGGCATCGCGGCGCTGCGCGCCCCGTTCGAGCCGCTCGTCCCGGATGTGATCCACGTGCGCAATACGAATCGGTATCACCGGCCACCGGCCGAGACCGAGGAGGAGTTCACGGCGTTCCTGCTCGAGGATTTCGAGTCGGCCGTCCTCCAGGAAGGGCCGGAGACGGTCGCGATGGTGATCATGGAGCCGGTGCAGAACGCGGGCGGGTCGTTCACGCCGCCGGCGGGCTACTGGCGTGGAGTCCGCGAGATCTGCGACCGCTACCAGATCCTCCTCTGCGCGGACGAGGTGATCACCGGCTTCGGACGGCTCGGCACGTGGTTCGGATCGGAGCTCTACGACATCCGCCCGGATCTGATCACGTGCGCAAAGGGGCTGTCGTCCGCGTACGCGTCGATCGGCGCGGTCGTCGCTGCCGACCACGTGGTGGAGCCGTTCCTCGACGAGGCGGCGATGTACGCGCACGGGATCACGTTCGGGGGCCATCCGGTGCAGTGCGCGATCGCGCTGAAGAACATCGAGATCATGAAGCGCGAGCGCGTGGTCGAGAACGTACGCGACCACGGCGACGAGTTCCGGGACACCCTCGCCCAGCTGCTCGATCTCCCGATCGCCGGCGACCTGCGCGGGACCGGCTTCTTCTACGCGCTCGAGCTCGTGAAGGACAAGGAGACGCGCGAGAGCTTCACGTCCGAGGAGTGCGAGACGCTCCTGCGCGGGTTCCTCTCCGCGCGGCTGTTCGAGAAAGGGCTCATCTGTCGTGCCGACGACCGCGGCGACCCCGTGGTGCAGATCTCGCCGCCGCTCATCGCCGGCCGGAGCGAGTTCGACGAGATCGCTGGCATTTTGGGCGACGTGCTCGGAGAGGCATGGGACAGGCTGAGCTGACTGCGGACATCCGTCTCGCGGATCTGACGAAGCGGTTCGACGACGTCGTCGCCGTCGACCGGATCTCGTTCGACATCGAGCACGGCAGCCTCTTCGCCATGCTCGGGCCCTCCGGCTGCGGCAAGACGACGACGCTGCGGATGATCGGCGGCTTCGAGGAGCCGAGCTCCGGGCTCATCGAGCTCGGCGGAACGGACGTCAGCACGCTGCCGCCCTACCGCCGGGACGTGAACACGGTCTTCCAGTCGTATGCGCTCTTCCCGCATCTGACCGTGTACGAGAACGTCGCCTTCGGGCTGCGCCGCCGGAAGATCAAGGGGCCGGAGCTCCGCCGGCGTGTCGTCGAGGCGCTCGAGCTCGTCGGCCTCGCCGGACTCGAGCGGCGCAAGCCGCGCCAGCTCTCCGGCGGGCAACAGCAGCGCATCGCGCTCGCCCGCGCGCTCGTCAATCGTCCACGGGTGCTCCTCCTCGACGAGCCGCTCGGCGCCCTCGACCTCAAGCTGCGCAAGGAGATGCAGCTCGAGCTGAAGCGGATCCAGCACGAGGTCGGGATCACGTTCGTCCACGTCACGCACGACCAGGAGGAGGCCATGACCATGGCCGACCGGATCGTGATCATGAACCACGGGCACATCGAGCAGCTCGGCACGCCGAGCGAGCTGTACGAACGGCCCTCGACGGCGTTCGTGGCCGGGTTCCTCGGTGCGTCCAATCTCCTCTCCGGAACCGTCACCGGAGACGATCGTGTCCGGCTCGAATGCGGTGTCGACGTGCGCGTGCCGCGCTCGGTCCTCTCGGGCCGGAGCGGACGAGTGCAGATCGGCGTCCGGCCGGAGAAGATCCGACTGGACGGCGACGATTCGAACGTGCTCTCGGGGACGGTGTCCGAGAGCGCATACATCGGCGTCTCGACGCAGTACATCGTGGACACGCCGGCAGGCGCGATGACGGTCTATGTCCAGAACGACCGGCCGGGCGCGAACGGAGTCTCGCCCGGCGACCGG
>Ga0187809_10001149_pt1 | contig 12801 bp, 11 predicted proteins | sample NC_wetland_sal_i_8_FD_132415 | JGI IMG/M metagenome (GOLD analysis project Ga0187809, IMG submission 132415) | Wetland sediment microbial communities from Neuse River Estuary, North Carolina, USA - ASW_4 | ecosystem: Environmental > Aquatic > Freshwater > Wetlands > Sediment | place: USA: North... | reverse complement strand
CGGCGTTCTGCACCTGCTCCCGCATCTGCTCGATGATGACCTTCATGTCGACCGCGCCGCGGGTGGTATCGAGGTCCTGGGACTTCGATGACAGCGTGTTCGCCTCGCGGTTGAGCTCCTGCATCAGGAAGTCCAGCCGGCGCCCCGCGGGCTCGTTGGCCGCGAGGACGCGACGGATCTCCTGCACGTGGCCCGCGAGCCGGTCGAGCTCCTCGTCGACGTCGAGCCGCTGCAGCAGCATGGCGAGCTCCTGCTCCAGCCGGTCCTGATCCACGCTCGCGGTCAGCTCCTTCAGCCGCTCATCGAGCCTGGTCCGCAGCCGGGTGTGCACCTCGGGCAGGCGCTGGCGCACCTGCCTGACGTGGTCCTCGAGCGCGGTGCAGCGCAGCTCCAGGATCTCCTTCAGCCGCTGCCCCTCGCGGGCCCTGGCGGCGACCAGATCCTCGAGCGTGCTGCCGAAGAGCGCCTTGCAGGCCACCATCAGCTCCTCGCCCGCGGAGCCGTCCTCCTTGATGACGCCGGGCCAGCGCAGGACGTCGATCAGATTCACCGTGTGCCCGGGGAACGAGCGGCCGAGATCCTGCAGCCGCGCGAGCACGCGCTCGAGAGCCTGCCGGTCGATCTCGAGCCCCGCCTCGGACACCTGGGCGCGCCGGTAGGTGAGGGTGCAGTCGACCTTGCCTCGCCGGACCTCCCGCGCCAAGTGCTGGCGCAGCTCGCCCTCCGCGGAGCGCAGCTCGTCCGGCAGGCGAAAGCCCGCCTCGAGGAAGCGGTGATTGACGCTGCGCAGCTCGCAGACGAGCGTTCCCCAGGAGCCGGAGATCTCGCGGCGCGCGAAACCCGTCATGCTGGCAATCATTTCTGGACGCTACGCTCCCGGCGCGGGGGGTGATATAAAGGGGGATCGAAAGTCTAACAGATGCACGGAATTCTCTTTGCGGGTTGAGTACGCCGACGTCAGCCTCCTGGGCGGGCGCGAGGAGAACCAGGACCGGGTCGCCGCCGTGGTGGCCGAGCATGCGGCGTTGCTGTTCGTGGCGGACGGCATGGGCGGCCACGCCAATGGCGCGCGCGCCGCGGAAATCACCCGTGAGATCGTCCTCGATGCCTTCTCGCACTCCTCCCAGCCGCTGCTCGATCCGCTGGGATTTCTTCATCTGACCCTCGGCCGGGCGCACGAGGAAGTCGTGAAGCTCGGCGCGACGCTGCCGCTCGAGCAGCGGCCGCGGGCCACCTGCGCCCTGTGCCTGGTGCAGCAGGGCGCCTCGTGGTGGGGACACGTCGGCGACAGCCGCATCTACCACCTGCGAGGGGGCGCCCTGCTCGGCCGCAGCCGTGACCACAGCCATGTGGAGGTGCTGCTGCGCGAGGGCCTGATCACCGCGGAGCAGGCCCAGACCCATCCGCACCGCAACTTCGTCGAGTGCTGCCTCGGCGGTGATCCCATCCTGCCGGATATGGCGATCGCGCGCCGCCGTCCGCTCGAGCCGGGAGATGTGCTCCTGGTGTGCTCCGACGGCCTCTGGAGCGGACTGAAGGATGCCGAGCTCGCGGCGGAGCTCAGCGGACCGGGAAGTCACTCCGTGCCGCTGCGGGAGAAGCTGCTCGAGCTGGGCCAGCGAGCGGTCGCGCGCACGGGCGCGGCGAGCGACAACACTTCCGTGGCGGCGCTGCGGTGGCTCGCATGACGCGGCCCAGCGGACGCGCGCCCGATGAGATGCGCCCCGTCAGCTTCATGCACCGCTTCGCCAAGCATGCCGAGGGCGCGGTGGTGATCGAGGTCGGCGACACCCAGGTGTTGTGCACCGCGAGCGTCGAGGACACGGTTCCGCCCTTCCTGCGCGGCAAGGAGCAGGGCTGGGTGACGGCGGAATACGGCATGCTGCCGCGATCCACGCACACTCGCTCCGCGCGCGAGGCCGCGCGCGGCAAGCAGAGCGGGCGCACGCAGGAGATCCAACGCCTCATCGGCCGCTCGCTGCGGGCGGTGATCGACCTGAAGGCCCTGGGCCCGCGCACCATCACCATCGATTGCGACGTGCTGCAGGCCGACGGCGGCACGCGCACCGCCTCGATCACCGGCGGGTATGTCGCGCTCGCGCAGGCGTGCGATAAGCTGGTGGCGCGGCGCGCGATCCCGGCGAGCCCGCTGCACGGCCAGGTGGCGGCCATCTCCGTCGGCATCGTCGGCGGCAGCCCGGTGTTGGATCTGGATTATCGCGAGGACTCCCAGGCCGAGACGGACATGAACGTCGTGATGCGAAGCGGCGGCGCCTTCATCGAGCTGCAGGGCACCGCGGAAGGCCACGCCTTCCGGCGGCACGAACTCGACGCCATGCTCGCGCTCGCGGCCGGCGGCATCGAGCAGCTCTTCTCCCTGCAGGCGCAGGCGCTGACGGGCCAGCGCGGATGAAGACCGTTCTCGCGAGCGGCAATCCCGGCAAGCTGCGGGAGCTGACGGCGATCCTGGCGCCGCTCGGCCTGGAGCTCCTCGCGCAGAGCGCCCTCGGCGTCGACTCGCCGCCGGAGACCGGCAGCACCTTCCTCGACAACGCGCTGATCAAGGCGCGCCACGCGGCGCGCGAATCGGGCCTGCCGGCGCTCGCCGACGACTCGGGTATCGAGGTCGATGCCCTCGACGGGCGGCCGGGCGTGCGCTCGGCGCGCTTCGCGGGCGAGGGCGCGAGCGATGACGCCAATCTGCGCAAGCTGCTCGCGGAGCTGCACGACGTCCCGATGGAATTCCGCCAGGCGCGCTATCACTGCGTCATCGCGTTCGTGCGCCGGCACGACGATCCGCAGCCGATCATCGCCCACGGCACCTGGGAGGGGCGCATCGGGCTCGAGCCGCGGGGCCGTGGCGGCTTCGGCTACGATCCGATCTTCCTTCCCGCCGACGCCGCCGGCACGGCGGCGGAGCTCGACCCCACCCTGAAGAACGAGCTCAGCCATCGCGCTCAGGCCCTGCGCGCCTGGCTCGCCGCCGCGCGCGAGGAGCTCGGCCTGCCGCGGGCGGCGGGCACGCCCAGCACCCGCGGCACGCTCTTCGTGGTCGCGGCACCCTCCGGAGCCGGCAAGACCTCGCTGGTCAAGGCGCTGCTCGCGCGCATGCCCCGTCTGCGGATGTCGGTCTCGCACACCACGCGGCCGCGCCGCCCCACCGAGGAGCACGGGCGGGAGTACTACTTCACCGCCGTGCCGCAGTTCGAGCGGCTGGTCGCCGCGGGCGAGTTCCTGGAGCATGCCCGGGTGTTCGACAATCTTTACGGCACCGCGCGCGCGCCCGTCGAGGCGCGCCTCGCCCAGGGTGGCGACATGGTGCTGGAGATCGACTGGCAGGGGGCCCGCCAGGTGCGCTCGGCCATGCCCGACTGCGTCACCATCTTCATCCTGCCGCCCTCGCGTGAGGCGCTGGACAAGCGCCTGCGCAGCCGCGCCACCGACTCCCCGGAGGTGATCGCCCGGCGCCTGCGCGATGCCGTGAGCGACATGTCGCACTGGCGGGAATTCGACTACGTCGTGGTCAACGACGATTTCGAGCGGGCGGTGACCGACCTCGTGGCCATCGTCTGCGGCCACGGCGGCCGCGGCTCGCCGCAGGAGGGCGGCGATGCCCGCAATCTCGCGGCCGGCCGGCCGGAGCTGACCCCCCTCCTGGATCGGCTGCTGGCCTGAGAGCCGGTAATGGGCTTATAGTAGGCAGTCTCCCGCGCCCTTCGGCGCCCCACCTTCTTCTATCCGCACCATGGCCCGCATTACCGTCGAAGACTGCCTGCAGAACGTCGATAACCTCTTCCAGCTCGTCATCCTGGCGGCCCAGCGCGCCCGTCGGCTGGCCAACGGCGCCGAGCCCACGGTCGGCTGGGAGAACGACAAACCCACCGTGGTGGCACTGCGCGAGATCGCCGCGGGCAATGTCACCATCGACATGCTCCGCGAGCCCGAGCCTCCGGCCGAGCCCGCGATTCCGGAGCTCGAGGCGCAGACCACGTTCCGCGCGCCGCAGTTCGGCCTGGGGGATTAAGCCTCCCCCCGCATCCCCATGGACTATGCGTCTTCGCTCCTGGGACTGCTCCCCGGCGGAAGGCGCACTCCCGGACTGCGGGAGCTGCTCGCCGCGGTGGGCAAGTACCTGCCGCCGGAGCAGGTGGCCCGCATCGAGGAAGCCGCGGAGTTCGGCGCCTCCGCCCACAAGGGCCAGAAGCGCCTGTCGGGCGAGCCGTACATCGCCCACCCGGTGGCCGCCGCCGCCATCCTCGCCGACCTGCACCTCGATGCGGACACGCTGATCGCGGCAATCCTGCACGACGTCATCGAGGACACGCCGACCCCCAAGGACCAGCTCTCGGCCCGCTTCGGCGCCGACGTCGCGGAGCTCGTCGATGGCGTGACGAAGCTCGACGCCATCCAGTTCAAGAGTCGCGAGGAAGCGCAGGCGGAGTCCTTCCGCAAGATGCTCCTGGCGATGGTGCGCGACCTCAGGGTCATCCTGGTCAAGCTCGCCGACCGCACCCACAACATGCGCACCATCCAGGCCATGCCGACGCCGCGCCGGCGCGCGGTCGCCCGCGAGACGCTGGAGATCTACGCGCCGATCGCGGAGCGGCTCGGCTTGTACAACATGAAGCTCGAGCTGGAGGACCTGGGGTTCGAGGCCCTCTACCCGCACCGCTACCAGGTGCTCGCGCGCGCGCTGCGCAAGGCGCGCGGCAATCAGAAGGAATTCCTCAAGAAAATCGAGCAGCAGCTCACCGGTGCGCTGGTCAAGAACGAGATCCACGCGCGGGTGGAGACGCGCGAGAAGCACCTCTACAGCATCTACAAGAAGATGCTGCGCAAGCGCGCCTCGCTGGCGGAGATCGTCGACGTTTACGGCCTGCGCATCATCGCCGACAACCCGGATACCTGCTATCGGGCGCTCGGGGTGGTGCATGCTGTGTTCAAGCCCATGCCCGGGCGCTTCAAGGACTACATCGCGATCCCGCGGGTCAACGGCTATCAGTCGCTGCACACGACCCTCTTCGGTCCCAACGGCGTGCCGATCGAGGCCCAGATCCGCACCGTGGACATGCACCGCGTCGCCGAGTCCGGCATCGCGGCGCACTGGAAGTACAAGTCCGGCGGCGATGCGGACTCGATGCAGCAGGAGCGCACGCGCGAGTGGCTCTCCAGCCTCGTCGAGCTGCAGGAGGACGGCACCTCCGAGGAGTTCCTCGAGAGCGTCAAGGTCGACCTCTTCCCCGACAAGGTGTACGTCTTCACTCCGAAGGGCACGATCCTGCGACTGCCGAGCGGCGCCACCGTGGTGGACTTCGCCTACGCCGTGCACACCGACATCGGCAACCGCTGCGTCGCCGCCAAGGTGGACCGCCGCCTGACGCCGCTGCGCACGGTGCTGCGCAACGGCCAGACGGTGGAGATCATCACCGCCAAGGGCGCGATGCCGAATCCGTCCTGGGTCAACTTCGTCGTCACCGCCAAGGCGCGCAACGCCATCCGCCATTACCTCAAGAGCCTGCGGCGCACCGAGGCGATCGCCCTCGGGCAGCGGCTGCTCAATCAGGCGCTCGGGGAATTCCGCCTGGCGCTCGATGACGTCAGCCCCGAGGTGCAGCAGTCGGTGCTCGGGGAATTCGGCATGAAGGATCTGGACGATCTCTACGAGAAGATCGGGCTCGGCGAGCGGCTGGCACCGCTCGTCGCGCGCCGGCTGCTGCCGGCGCCGCCGGCGCACGGCAGGCCGCACGCGCCGGCGCCGCTCGCGATCGCGGGCACGGAAGGACTGCTCGTCAGTTACGCGCGCTGCTGCTTCCCCCTGCCGCACGATCCGGTGTTCGCGTTCCTCTCCGCCGGCCGGGGCGTGGTGATCCACCGCGAGCGCTGCGTGAACGTCGAGGACTACCGCAAGCACCCCGAGAAGTGGCTGCCGGTGAGCTGGCAGCCCGCGCCCGAGCGACTCTTCAACTCCGAGATCCGCATCTACGTGGTCAACCGCACCGGCGTGCTCGCGGCGGTCGCCGCCGCCATCGCCAGCACGGAGACCAACATTCATCACGTCTCGATCGAGGAGCAGGAGGGCGACGCCTCCATCCTCACCTTCGAGCTGAAGGTGCGCGGCCGCGAGCACCTGGCGCGGGTCATGCGCGTGATCCGCCGCATGCCGGACGTGACCCGCGTCAGCCGCACGATCGCCGCCCACGCCCGCAGCGGGCGCGCTGATGCGGACATCGAGGTCGTGGACGAGAGCGACGAACCGGATACTGGTCCTGATAACGAGTGAGTGAGAGCAAATGACCCGCGAAACGATCCACACCGAGCAGGCGCCGCAGGCGATCGGCACGTATTCCCAGGCAGTGCGCGCCGGCGACACCGTGTACCTCTCCGGTCAGATCCCGCTGGATCCGGCGACGAAGGAGCTGGTCAGCGGCGACATCGAGGCGGAGATCCGCCGCGTCTTCGAGAACCTGAAGGCGGTCGCCGAGGCCGCGGGCGGCAGCCTGGCGCAGGCGGTGAAGGTCAATGTCTACCTCACCGACCTGGCGCATTTCGCCAAGGTCAACGAGGTCATGGCACGTTACTTCCCGCAGCCCTATCCGGCGCGGGCGGCCGTCGGCGTCGCGCAACTGCCTCGCGGAGCGCGCGTCGAGGCCGAGTGCGTCCTCTACCTTGGCTGAGATCGCCCCGGCGCGGCGCGGGCCGCGCGGCGCTCAGGCGCCGGCAACCCGGCCGGAAGCCGTGCCGCTGGAGCGGCGCCCGATCACCGCGTTGCGGGGCGTCGGTGACGCCCTGGCGCAGCGCCTTGCCCGGCTCGGCGTCACGCAGGTGCAGGATCTGCTTTTCGTGCTGCCTCTGCGGTACGAGGATCGGACCACCGTCGTGCGCATCGGCTCGCTCCTGCCCGGCATGCGGGTGGTCGTGGAGGGCGAGATCCAGCTGGCGCAGCTCGCCTACCGCCGGCGGCGGCAGCTGCAGTGCAGTGTCTCCGACGGCTCGGGCTTCCTGACGCTGCGATTCTTCCACTTCTCGGCCGCGCAACAGCAGGGGCTGGCGCGCGGCACGCGGCTGCGCTGCTTCGGGGAGGTGCGCCGGGGCCCGCAGGGCCTTGAGATGGTCCACCCGGAGTACCGCCGCGTGAGCGGCGCCGAGCCGCCGGCGGAAGAGACGCTGACGCCGGTCTATCCGCTCACCGAGGGCGTGCCGCAGGCGCGGCTGCGGGCGCTGGTGTCCCAGGCCCTGCACGAGCTCGACACCGCCGGTGTACGCGATTGGATTCCGCAGCAGGTGCTGCAGTCGCTGGAGCTGCCGTCGCTGCGGGAGGCGTTGCGCTACGTCCACCGGCCGCCGCGGGAAGCGCAGCTCGATGAACTGGCGGTGGGCCGGCATCCGGCGCAGCGACGGCTCGCCTTCGAGGAGCTGCTCGCGCATCAGGTGAGCCTGCGGCTGCTGAAGCGCGCGCTGCGGACCGACCCCGCCTGGCCCCTGGAGGATGCGCAAGCGATGGCGGCGCGGCTCACGGCGGCACTGCCTTTCAAGCTGACCCGCGCGCAGGCCAGAGCGCTGGCGGAGGTCGAGACGGACCTGCGCTCCGACGTGCCGATGGTGCGCCTGATCCAGGGCGATGTCGGGTGCGGCAAGACCGTCGTGGCGGCGATCGCGGCGGCACGCGCGGCGGGCACCGGCATGCAGGCCGCCCTGATGGCGCCGACGGAGCTGCTGGCGGAGCAGCACTGGCGCAGCCTGAGCGAATGGCTGCGGCCGCTCGGGGTGTCGGTGGCGCTGCTCACTGGCGGACAACCCGCGCGGGCGCGCCGCAGCGCCCTCGAGGCGATCGCCACCGGAGAGGTGCGCATCGTCGTCGGCACGCACGCGCTCTTCCAGGAGGGCATCGAGTTCTCGCGCCTGGCCCTCGTCATCGTCGACGAGCAGCATCGCTTCGGAGTGCAGCAGCGCCTGCGCCTGAAGGAGAAAGGCAGCGCCCTCGGACGCTTCCCGCATCAGCTCATCATGACGGCCACTCCGATCCCGCGGACGCTCGCCATGACAGCGTATGCCGACCTCGACATTTCAGTGATCGACGAGCTGCCGCCCGGCCGCACGCCCGTGCGGACGGTGGTGGTGCCGGAGGAGCGCCGCGCGGAGGTGGTGGCGCGCGTCGAGCAGGCCTGCCGCGCCCACCGCCAGGTGTACTGGGTGTGTCCGCTGATCGACGAGTCCGAAGAGCTGCGCTCGCAGGCAGCCGAGGAGACCGCGGCGGCGCTCGCCGAGGCGTTGCCGCAAGTGCACGTGGGACTTGTGCACGGGCGGATGCCACCCTCCAAGAAGGACGCGGCGATGCTTGCCTTCAAGGCACAGCGGCTGCAGCTGCTGGTGGCCACCACGGTCATCGAGGTAGGCGTCGACGTTCCCAACGCGACGCTGATGGTGGTCGAGAACGCCGAACGCATGGGCCTCGCGCAGCTGCATCAGCTGCGCGGCCGTGTCGGCCGCGGGGCGGAGGCCAGCACCTGCGTGCTCCTCTATCGCAGCCCGCTCTCACCGCTGGCGCGCCAGCGGCTGCAGGTGATCCGCGAGAGCGGCGACGGCTTCGAGATCGCGCGCCGCGATCTGGAGCTGCGGGGCCCCGGGGAGCTCCTGGGCACCCGGCAGACCGGCCTGGCGCAGCTTCGCGTCGCGGATCTGACGCGCGATGCGGATCTGCTGCCGCGCGTGCAGGAGGCGGCCGAGCTGCTGATCGCGCAGTACCCGGATAATATTGCGCCCCTGGCGGCCCGCTGGATCGGCACCGGGGAGCAGTATGCGAAAGTGGGTTGACCGACGGATGGCGGATCATGAATAGCACGACGGCTGCGACCGACACGACGTCACCCGCGCGCCCGCGGGAGGCCCCACTCCATCACCGCGTGGCCCGGCGGCTCGAGGAGTACGCGCGGCTGGCGCGCTTCGATCGTCCGATCGGCACCTGGCTGCTGCTCTGGCCGGCGCTCTGGGCGCTGTGGGTCGCCGGCAGCGGCCGGCCGGACCCGAAGGTGTTGATCGTCTTCGCGCTCGGGGTGGTCGTCATGCGGGCCGCCGGCTGCATCATCAATGACTTCGCCGACCGCAACATCGATCCTCACGTGAAGCGGACCCGGGGGCGCCCGCTCGCGGCGCGCCGCGTCTCGCCCGTCGAGGCTCTCGTGCTCTTCGCGGCACTGGGCGCCGCGGCGCTGTGGCTGGTCACCCGTCTCAACCCGTTCACCATCGAGCTCGCCGTGGTGGGCGCCGCGCTCACCGTCTCGTATCCGTTCGTGAAGCGCTTCTTTCCGCTGCCGCAGCTCTACCTCGGCATCTCCTTCGGCGGCTGGAGCGTGCTGATGGCTTTCGCCGCGCAGCGCGGCTCGCTGCCACGGGTCGCCTGGGTGCTCTACATCGCCGCCGTCATCTGGGCGGCGGTCTACGACACGATCTACGCCATGGTCGACCGCGAGGATGACCTCACCATCGGCGTCAAGTCGAGCGCCATCCTGTTCGCCGACATGGACCGGGTGCTGATCGGCGCCCTGCAGGCGATGATGCTGCTCGCGCTGGTGCTCGCCGGCCGTGACATGAATTTCGGCGGCTGGTATCAGGCGGGACTCGCGACGGCGGGGCTCCTCTTCCTCTATCAGCAGTGGCTGATCCGCGCGCGCGAGCCGGCCGCCTGCCTGCGCGCCTTTCTCAACAACAACTATGTCGGCATGGCCATCTTCATCGGCGTGCTGCTGCAGTACGTGTACAGGCATTGACCGCGCACAAGAATCAACCGCTGTGGCGGCGCACGACCTTCGCGCTGGCGGGTCTCTCGCACGGGCTGCGCACGGAGCGCAGCGTGCGCTTCGAGGCGGTCGTATTCGTCCTCGTGCTGCTGGTGCTCGTGGTGCTGCGGCCCCGGCCGATCTGGTGGGCGGCCGTGGCGCTGGCGAGCGCCGGGGTGCTGGCGGCGGAATTGCTCAATACCGCCATCGAGGCCCTGGCCGATCACCTGAGCCCGGAGTTCCATCCGCAGATCCGGGTGGTGAAGGACTGCGCGGCCGCGGCCGTGTTCGTGTCCGTCGTGGGCGCCCTCGCCGTTGCCGCGGCGCTCGCCGTGCACCTGCTGCGGCACTGGCATTGGTCATAGATTGAGCGATTGTCGACTCCAGCATCCGCGGCGAGTTGACATTCCGGGCCGCGGTCGCGAACATCGCGGCCGACCCGACCACCGGACACCCCGATGACCCCGAGCTCCCTCGGAACCGTTCGCCACGACTGGACGCTGCCTGAGGTCACGCACCTCCTGGGCCTGCCGCTGATGGACCTGCTGTTTCACGCCCAGCGCGTGCATCGCGAGCATCATCAGCCGAACACGGTGCAGATGAGCACGCTGCTGTCCATCAAGACCGGCGCCTGTCCCGAGGACTGCGCCTACTGTCCGCAGAGCGTCCGCTACGACACCGGCCTCGAGCGCGAGGAGCTGATGGAGGTGGCGGCGGTGCGCGAGCGCGCGCTGCGCGCCAGGGAAGCCGGCGCGACGCGCTTCTGCATGGGAGCGGCCTACCGCTCGCCGAAGGCGAAGGAGCTGCGCGTCATCGCGCAGATGGTGCGCGAGGTCGGCGCGCTCGGTCTCGAGACCTGCGCCACGCTCGGCATGCTGACGCCCGAGCAGGCGCGGGAGCTGAAGGAGGCGGGGCTGGATTACTACAACCACAATCTCGACAGCTCCGAGGAGTTCTACGGCCAGATCATCAGCACGCGCACCTACCAGGACCGCCTCGACACGCTCGCGGCGGTGCGGGCCGCGGACATCAAGGTCTGCTGCGGCGGAATCCTCGGCATGGGGGAGTCGGCGGCCGATCGCGCCAAGCTCCTCATGACGCTCGCCAACCTGCCGCAACACCCCGAGAGCGTGCCCATCAACCAGCTCGTGCAGGTGCCCGGCACGCCGCTCGCCGGGGCCGCGCCCGTCGATCCGCTGGATTTCGTGCGCACGATCGCGGCGGCGCGCCTGATGATGCCGCGGGCGCACGTGCGGCTGTCGGCGGGCCGGCAGGCAATGAGCGACGAGCTGCAGGCCCTCTGCTTCCTCGCCGGCGCCAACTCCATCTTCTACGGCGAGAAGCTGCTCACGACCGGCAACCCGGACGTCGAGCGCGATCGAAATCTCCTCGCCCGGCTCGGCATCACGCCCGAAGGCGTCTCCGGGGAGAGCGGCGTCATGCGCGAGGAGCCGCGCTCATGCGGCAGGCACGATGAAGAGACAGCCGCTTGAGGCGACGCTCGCCGAAATCGAGCGGCAGCATCTGCGGCGGCGCCGCGCGACCGTAACGGCTTACCCGCAAGCAGGCAGCCACGCGAGCGTAGTGATCGAGGGCCGCCGGCTCGTCGATTTCAGCAGCAACGACTATCTCGGGCTCGCGGCGCATCCACGCGTCGTGGCCGCGATGACGGACTGCGCGCGCGCCGTCGGCGTCGGCAGCGGCGCGTCGCACCTCATCAGCGGCCACGGGCGCGAGCACGCGGCGCTGGAGGAAGAGCTCGCCGATTTCCTCGGACGGGAGCGCGCGCTCCTCTTCTCGACCGGCTACATGGCCAACCTGGGCGTGGTGGCGGCGCTCGCCGGGCGCGGCGAATCGGTGCTGCTCGACCGCCTGAGTCATGCCTCGCTCATCGACGCCGGCCGGCTCTGTGGCGCGCGCTTGCGCCGCTATCCGCACGGGGATGCCGAGGCCGCGCGGCAGCTGCTCGCGGACCCCGCCGCGCGCGCCGCCGTGCTGGCTACCGACGGCGTGTTCAGCATGGATGGCGATGTCGCGCCGCTTGCGGCGTTGGCGCAGGCCGCGCGCGCACAGGGCGCCTGGCTCGTCGTAGACGACGCGCACGGGATCGGCGTGCTGGGCGCCAGCGGGCGCGGCGCGGTGGAGGCCGCGGGTCTCGATGGCGAGGAGGTGCCCGTGCTGGTCGGCACGCTGGGCAAGGCCTTCGGCACGTTCGGCGCGTTCGTTGCCGGACGAGACGAGCTGATCGAGCTCCTCATCCAGCGCGCACGGCCCTACATCTACACGACCGCGCTGCCGCAACCCGTCGCCGCCGCGACCCGCGCGGCGCTGGGGCTCGCACGGCAGGAGCGCTGGCGGCGCGAGCGCGCGCTGGCACTGACGGAGCGCTTTCGTGCCGCGGCGCGCGGCGCCGGCGTGCCGCTCGGGGATTCCGTCACGCCGATCCAGCCGGTCCCGCTCGGCAGCGCGCACGCGGCGCTGCGGGCGCAGCAGGCGCTGCTCGAGGCCGGATTCTGGGTGGTGGCCATCCGCTCGCCGACCGTGCCGGCCGGCAAGGAGCGGCTGCGCATCACCCTCTCGGCCGGCCACGAGGAGCGTCAGGTCGACGCACTGGTCGAGAGCCTCGCCCGCGTCTGCGCGCACGCATGAGCGCCCTGAATACGGAGACTCGCGGCAGTGGACCGACGCTCGGCCTGCTGCACGGCTGGGGTCTGAATCTGCGGGTGTGGGATGGGCTTGCGGCCGCGCTCTGCCATCGCTTCCGCGTCGTCGCCATCGATCTGCCGGGACATGGCCGCAGCGCCTGGCTGCCGGAGCGCTCCTCCCTCCTGGAGCAGGCGCAGCAGGTGCACGAGGCGCTCTCCGCCTTCGCCCCGCGCTACGGCGTGCTCGGCTGGTCGCTCGGCGGCCAGATCGCGCTGCGTCTCGCCGCGGCCCGGAGCGCCGTCGAGCGGCTGGTGTTGATCGCGGCGACGCCGCGGCTGAGCGCCGCGGCCGATTGGCCGCACGGCGCGCCGCCGCGGCGGCT
>Ga0187809_10001148_pt1 | contig 12805 bp, 14 predicted proteins | sample NC_wetland_sal_i_8_FD_132415 | JGI IMG/M metagenome (GOLD analysis project Ga0187809, IMG submission 132415) | Wetland sediment microbial communities from Neuse River Estuary, North Carolina, USA - ASW_4 | ecosystem: Environmental > Aquatic > Freshwater > Wetlands > Sediment | place: USA: North... | reverse complement strand
GCTCGGCGTGCCGGCAATCCGCATCGGCACCTCCGGTGGACAGGATTTGACACTACCGGATGGCGGCACAATATCCGTGCCGGCGTTGCGCGCGGCACATGAACGCTTCCTGCCGATGTGGCTGGACGGCACCTGACAGACGGCAACCGACACGGACAACCGACTCTGGGGAGACTCACCTGCATGGCAATGGCGGCGAACGAGATCGAGGCCCTGATCAAGGCAGCCCTGCCCGACGCCAGCGTCACGGTGGAGGATCTGGCGGGCGACGGCGACCACTACGCCGCCCGGGTGGTATCGGCACAGTTCCGCGGCCTGCCCCGCGTCAAGCAGCACCAGATCGTCTATGCCGCCCTGCGCGGCCGCATGGGGGGCGAGTTGCACGCCCTCGCGCTACAAACCTCGGCGCCGGAATGACCCCCGCCGCCGCCCGTCAATGACGCCCTGTCAATTCCAAGGAGTCCCGCGACCATGGCCAACCCCGTTCACGACCGCATCCAGGGTGAAGTCAGCCAGAACAAGGTGATGCTCTACATGAAGGGCACGCCGATGTTCCCGCAATGCGGCTTCTCCGCCCGCGTGGTGCAGATCCTCAGCCACCTCGCGGTGCCGTTCCAGTCCGCCAACGTGCTGGAGGACATGGAACTGCGCGACGGGATCAAGGAATTCTCCCAGTGGCCGACCATCCCGCAGCTGTATGTCGATGGCGAGTTCGTCGGCGGCTGCGACATCGTCATGGAGATGTTCCAGTCCGGCGAGCTGGAGGCACTGCTGAAGGACAAGGGCGTTCCGCACCAGGCCGCCGCCTGACGCCGCATATTCCTCTCCGCCCCTTGGGGCGGAGAGGGCAGGGAGAGGTGGGGGTAACCCTCCGCCGCCGCAGTGTTAACCAAGCCTTGGGACTTACGCGGCATGATCCGGTATCGACCGCACCCTGAGGCACACAGATGGCCTACGCATTCGATACCCTCGGCTACGCCAAGCGCCTGCGCGACGCTGGCGTGGCGTCCGAGGAGGCCGAAGCCCATGCCGAGGCAGCCCGGGACTTCATCATGACCGAGTTGGTCACCCGATCCGATCTGGACGTCACACGGCAGATTCTTGAGACGGCCATGCAGAATGGCGAGTTGCGCCTGGAGCACCGCATGGAAGGCCTGGAGCTGCGCCTTCTCGTCCGCCTCGGCGGCCTGATCGCCGTCGGCATCGCGATCCTCGCCGCCGTGATCAAGCTCTGACCAACACGCCGCCACCCGGTTGACTTTCTGCCCGGTTGGGCAATGGTTCCGCCATGCCCATTCTCACCGGAAACGCCAGGGTCGCCGGGATCATCGGCTGGCCCGTGTCACACTCCCGCTCCCCCCGCCTGCACGGCTTCTGGTTGGAGCGGCACAGGATCGACGGCGCCTACGTGCCGCTGCCGATCCGTCCCGAACACTTCACCATCGGCGTGCGGGGCCTGGTCGCCGCCGGGTTCGCCGGCAGCAACGTCACCGCCCCGCACAAGCTCGCTGCGTTCGAGATCTGCGACCGGGTGGAGGACATCGCCCGGCGCGCCGGCGCGGTGAACACCCTGGTCTTCCGCGACGGCAGGATCACCGGCACCAACACCGACGGCACCGGCTTCGTCGCCAACCTGCGCGCCAGCGGGATCGACCCTGCCGCCGGCCCGGCCCTGCTCCTCGGCGCCGGCGGCGGCGCGCGGGCGGTGGCCGCGGCTTTGCAGGAGGCCGGCGCCACCGTCACGGTCGCCAACCGGACGCAGTCGCATGCCGATGCGCTGGCGCGCGACCTGCCCGGCCTGCGGGTCATCCCCTGGGAACAGCGCAGCGATGCGCTCGGGGACTACGCGCTGGTGGTCAACAGCACGCCTCTGGGCATGAAGGGCAACGCGGATCTGGAGCTGGACCTGGACCGCGGGTCCAAGGACCTGGCGGTGGCCGACATCGTCTATGTGCCGCTGGAGACGCCGCTGCTCGCCGCCGCCCGCGCCCGCGGGCTACGCACCGCGGAGGGGCTTGGCATGCTGCTCTACCAGGCGCGCACCGGATTCGAGGCGTGGTTCGGCGTGCAGCCGACGGTGGATGACGAGCTGCGCCGCTTCGTGGAGGCCGGCCTGGCGCAATGAAGGTGATCGGCCTTACCGGCGGCATCGGCATGGGAAAGTCCACCGCCGCCGCGGTGTTCCGCCGAGCCCACATCCCGGTGTTCGACGCCGACGCCGCAGTGCATCGGCTGCAGGCACGCGGCGGCCGGGGCGTGAAGGCGATCGAGGCGGCGTTTCCCGGCACGGTGCGCGGCGGCGCGGTGGACCGCGCGGCGCTGCGTTCGGCGGTGGTAGGCAAGCCGGACGCGCTGCAACGGCTGGAGCATATCCTCCACCCGATGGTGGAGCAGGAGGAACGCGAGTTCGTGCAGCGGGCGCGGCGGCATGGCCAGCAGGTCGTGGTGCTGGACATCCCGCTGATGTTCGAGGTCGGCGGCGACAAGCGGGTAGACCAGGTGGTGGTCGTCTCGGCGCCCCCGAGCGTGCAGCTGCATCGCGTCCGCCTGCGCCGGCGCATGAGCGCCACCGACATCGCCGCGATGATCGCGCGGCAGATGCCGGATGCGGAGAAGCGCCGCCGCGCCGACCTGGTGGTACGCACCGGCCTGTCGCGGCATCACACGCAGCGCCGGCTGCGGCGTTTCATTCGGGAACTGCGCAGCAAGTCACAGTAGAACTCCTCTCCGCCCCCTGGGGCGGAGAGGGCAGGCAGAGGTGGGGGAAACGATTCTCTCCGTTCGAAGCCCGTTCGAAGCCCCGCCCGTTGCAAGAACTGGTTCGCGCAGTCGGAGGTTACCCTCACCTCGCCCTGGCCCTCTCCGCCCGCAAGGGCGGAGAGGGGACACCATGACGCCCCACGGAGCGGAGACCGGTTGGCGTTACGCCCCAAGGGCGGGGTGGGAATAAAGTTACGCCCAGCTCGACAGGAAGAACCGCGGCAGCTCGTCCGGCCAGGGCTGGAACTTCAGGCTTTTGTCGAACGCGTAGTAGTCCACGAAGGTGAACAGCGGCAGCCAGTAGGCCTGCTCGGTGATCCGGTGGATCGCCTCGCCGTAATACTTCAGCCGCTGCTTCGGATCGTTCACCGATCCGCCCTGCTTGATCAGCTTCTGCACCTCCGGATCGCGCGCATAGTCGCTGGTCCCGCCGCCGAAGAAATACGGCAGGATCGCGGACACGTCGTTGATCGAGTAGCTGCCCCAGCTGCCGCCGTCCAATGGCGTCTGGCCCGACACCACCTTCTGCACCGCGGCGCCCACCTGCAGCTGCTGGATGTCGGCGTTGATGCCGACCGCCTTCAGGTAGTTCTGGATCGCCGCATTCCATGACGGCAGCAGATAGCTGACGAACGTGGTGGAGAAGCCGTTCGGATACCCCGCCTCGGCCAAAAGCTTCTTCGCCTTCGCCGGATCGTACGGATACTTCACCGCGGCCGATTCCTGGCAGCCGAACTGGTTCGGATAGCACGGCGCATCGATCGCTTCCGAACCGCCCTGCACCAGATCCTTCGCCATCGCCGCACGGTCCACCGCGTAGCAGATCGCCTGGCGCACCTTCAGCTTGGTCAGCGGATTGTCCTTGCCGGTACGCCCCGCCGCGTCGATCGACACATAACCGATGCGCATCGAGGGCGACCGTTCTGCGGTGCGGCCCGGCAACGCCGCCAGGTTCTTGAACTGGTCCGGATTGAACTGCCAGATCCAGTCGGCCTGGCCGCTGATGAACGCGGTCAGCTCGCCGGCGGGATCCAGCACTTCATTGATCTTGATGTACTTGATCGCCGGACGCCCCTTCGGGCTGCCGGCATAGTAGCCGTCGAACCGCTCCATATCGATCGCGCTGCTGCCATCCACCCGCGTGATGCGGTACGGACCGGCGCCGACCGGCTGCTTCGAATACGCCTCCGGCCCGACCTTCTCGCGATACATCTTCGGATAGATCGGCAGCACCATGGAGAAGTACTCGATCGCCGCCGGGAAGATGCTCTTCAGCTCCACCTCGACCTGATGGTCGTTGAGCTTCTTCACCCCCTTCATGAACGCGAAGTTGCTCGGCACCGACACCTTCGGGTCGTTCAGGATGGTGTTGAACGTGTACACCACGTCGTCCGCGCCGAACGGATCGCCGTTGTGGAACTTCACGCCCTGCCGCAGCGTGAACGCGATCGTCGTCGGCGTGGTCAGCTTCCACTCGGTCGCCAGCAGCGGCACGTTCTTGAAGTTGCTCGGGTCGCGATAGGTCAGCGTGTCCCACGCATGATGCGCGACGATCAGCCCGGACCGCAGGTTGTTGCGATAGGGATCGACGTCGGGAACCGCATCGCGCCAGGTCACGCGCAGCGTGTCGTTGCTCTTCTGCGCAAAGGCGCTGCGGTCGAGCGCAGGCAGCGAGGCCGCCGCAGCTGCACTGCCCAGGAATGTCCGGCGCTTCATGCGTGTCTCCTTCGTCATGGGTTCACAAGGTGGCATTCGACGTCGCCACGTGCGGGTGCTTCGCTCCGGCAGCGCGGAATGGCAACCGGGCAGCGCGGATGGAAGCGGCAGCCGGGCGGGATGTTGGCCGGATCGGGATAGCCCTCGCCCAGCGGAATCTCCGGCAGCCCCAATCCCGGTTCCGGCGTCAGCACCGAAGCCAGCAGCGTACGCGTGTACGGATGCTGCGGCGCGCGAAACACCTGGTCGGCCGGACCGCGTTCGACGATGCGGCCGAGGTACATCACCGCCACCTGATCGGCAATGTGCTCCACCACCGCCAGGTTATGGCTGATGAACAGCAGCGTCAGGTTGAAGCTGGCACGCAGCTCCGCCAGCAGGTTCAGGATCTGCGCCTGCACCGACACGTCCAGCGCGGAGGTCGGCTCGTCGCACACCAGGATGCGCGGCTCCAGGATCAGCGCCCGCGCGATCGCCACGCGCTGGCGCTGGCCGCCGGACAGTTGCGCCGGATACCGCGCTGCGATCTCCGGCGTCAGGCCGACGCGGCGGAGCATGGTGGCGACGCGGTCCTGCAGCTCCGCCTTGCCAACCCCGCCGACCGCGCGCAACGGCAGCGCGACCGTATCGCCCACCTTGCGCCGGGGATTGAGCGAACTCGCCGGGTCCTGGAACACCGGCTGGATCAGGCGAGCACGCTCGCGCCGGTCCATCGCGCGCAGCACCTGGCCGGCGATGCGCACGGTGCCGCCGGTCGGCGTCTGCAATCCCAGCAGCACGCGCGCCAGGGTGGACTTGCCGCAGCCGGATTCTCCCACGATGCCGATCGCGGTGCCTTCCGGCACCCCGAGCGACACGTCGTCCACCGCGACCACGCGGCGCGGCGCGCCGAACGTGCCGGCGCGCTGGTCGAACACGACCGACAGGCCGCTGGTCTCGACCGCCGCGCTCATGCCGCGTCCTGCCAGCCGGCGGCAAGTCGGCAGCGCCAGGCATGCGCGCCGTCCTGGCGCAGCGGCACCGGATGCGCGCATTCCGCCAGCGCGTGGTTGCAGCGGTCACGGAACGGACAGCCCTGGAAGCCCGCCTCGATGCGCGGCACCACGCCGGGAATCGAGGCGAGCATCTCACCGCGCTTCACCTTGCCCGGCACCGGGATCGCGCGCAGCAGGCCGCGCGTGTACGGATGGTTCGGTGCGGCGAACACCGAGGCCACCGCGCCGCGCTCGACGATCTCGCCCGCATACATCACCGACACCGTGTCGGCGACGCGTGCGACAATGCCGAGGTCATGGGTGATCAGCAGCACCGCCAGGCCGAGGTCGCGCTTGAGGTCGTTCAGCAGATGCAGGATGCCGGCCTGTACCGTGACATCCAGCGCGGTGGTGGGTTCGTCGGCAATCAGCAGTTCCGGCTCGCACAACAGCGCGGTGGCGATCATCACGCGCTGGCGCAGTCCACCGGACAACTGGTGCGGAAACTGGCCGAGCCGCATGCCCGGGGCGGAAACGCCGACGCGGGCGAGCATCGCTTCGGCGCGTTCCACCGCCTGCGCGCGCCCCATGTTGCGATGCGTGCGCAGCACCTCGGTCATCTGCGAGCCGATCGTGTAGGCCGGATTGAGGCTGGTCATCGGCTCCTGGAAGATCATCGCGATGCGGTCGCCGCGCAGCTTCTGCATCTGGCGTTCGGAAATGGCGGCGAGATCGCGGCCATCGAAGCGGATGCAGGCCGCACGCTGGCTGGCGGCGCGCGGCAGCAGGCGCATCACCGCGAGCGCCGTCGCCGACTTGCCGCAGCCGGATTCGCCGACCAGGCAATGCGTCTCGCCGCGGCCGATCTCCAGGCCAATGCCGCGCACCGCCTGCATGCGGCCGAACGATACGTGCAGATCCTGCACTTCCAGCACTGGGCTCACCGGCCGCGATCCGCGCCGAGGGCGTCACGCAGGCCGTCGCCGAACAGGTTGATGCCGAAGGCCAGCACGCACAGCACGATGCCGGGGATTTCGATCACCCAGGGGGTGAAGAACATGTAGTCCTTGGCTTCGGCGATCATCAGCCCGAGCGAAGGCATCGGCGGCGGCACGCCGAGCCCGAGGAACGACAATGCGGCCGCCAGCAGGATGGCGATCGCCATGTCGATGGTGGCGACGACGATCAGGTGGTGCACGATGTTCGGCAGCACCTCGCCGAGGATCACGCGCAGCCGCGAGCAGCCGGCGCACCAGGCGGCGGCGACGTAGTCCAGCGTGATCACCTGCCGCGTGGCGGAGCGCGCCACCACGGCAAAACGCTCCCACAGCAGCAGGCCGATGGTCAGCATCACCACGGTGAGCGAGCTGCCGACCAGGAACACCACAGTCAGGGCGACCAGGATCAGCGGAATCGCCAGCCGGCAGGAGATGATGAACAGCACGACGGAATCGATCCAGCCGCCGAAATACCCGCCGATCACGCCGAGGCTGGTGCCGATCAGGCCGGACAGGACCACCGTGGTGAGGCCGATCTCCAGCGAGATGCGCACGCCCAGCAGCAGGCGCGACAGGTAGTCGCGGCCGAGCTGGTCGGTGCCGAAGGGATGCAGCGAGGAGCCGCCCGGCAGCCATGCCGGCGGGGTGAAGCGGTGGCCCAGGTCCTGGGTGAAGGGATCGTGCGGCGCCAATAGCGGACCGAAGATCGCGATCAGCACGGCGAGCGTGACGATGAAGCCGCCGATCAGCAGCGGCAGGCGGCGGGTCCAGCTCAATGTCCGCGCACCCGCGGATCGAGCAGCGCGCCCATCAGTTCCGACAGCATGGTGAGTCCGACGAAGATCAAGGCGAACAGCAGCACCACCGCCTGCACCACCGGGAAGTCGCCCTTGCCGATGGATTCCCAGGCCAGGTAGCCGATGCCGTGGATGTTGAACACGACCTCCACCACGACCGAGCCGCCGAGGATGAAGCCCAGCTGCACGGCGGATACCGCGACCACCGGCATGGCGGCGTTGCGGAACGCGTGCTTCAGGACGATCGAGCCGCGGCTGAGGCCTTTCGCGCGTGCGGTGCGCACGTAGTCGGCGCGCATGGCATCGACCATGCCGCTGCGCGTCAGGCGCAGCATCACCGGAATGGCGACGAAGGACAGCACGATGGCGGGCAGGACGTAGCCCTGCCATGTGGCGACGCCGGCGATCGGCAGCCATTGCAGGTCGATGCCGAACCAGATGATCAGGATCAGCCCGAGCCAGAAGCCCGGCACCGCCTGCCCGAGCAACGCCACCGAGCCGATGGCGATGTCCAGCGCGGTGCCTTCCCACAAGGCGGCGGTGATCCCCAGCGGCAGCGCGACAACGATCGCGATGCCGATCGCCAGCATTCCCAGGCGGAAGGTGATGGGGAAATGCGTGGAGATCAGGCTCGAAACCTTCTCATGGAACAAAAAAGAATCGCCCAGATCGCCATGCGCCGCTCGGCCGGCCCAGTCGAGGAACTGCACCGGCAACGGCCGGTCCAGTCCGAGCTGGTGCTCGATTTTCGCGATGGCCTCGGGGCTTGCCTCCGGCCCCGCGATGTTGATCGCGAGATTCCCGGATGCGCGGCTGAGGATGAAGCTGGCGATAAGCACGGTCAAACAGACAAGCGCACCCAGCAGCAGCGACCGTAGCAGGAATCGCAGCATGCGGTGTGAATTCTCCTATGCAGCGGCGACGAACCGGCTCGCCGAAGGCTGGGGTGTAGCAAACCCCATGCCGCATGCAAGGCGCGGGGGTCCCGGCGCAGTGGGGCAGTATACCTGCCGCATTTTTCGCCATGTGCCCGCTGGGTGGCCAGTGCACGATCCGGCTGGCGCGGGGCAGCCACAGCGGTGCTGCCAGCGCGGGGCAGCCGGGGCGGTGCTGCCGCACCGGTGCAGCTGGCGCGGCGCAGCCGGCACCGCGCAGTGGCGAATCGGGCTTGCGCTGGTATTTTGCCGCGGGCGGCGGTTCATGCGCCGCCGGAAGGATTGACTGGATGAGTGACGTTGCGGAAGCGCCGGTGGAAACCAGCGTCTGGCGGAGCGCCGGGCAGCGCTCGGTGGTGTTCGACACCGAAACCACCGGGCTGGAGCCGCTGCAAGGCCACCGCATCATCGAGGTCGCCGCGCTGGAGCTGGTGAACGACCTGCCGACCGGGCGGGAATTCCGCAGGCTGGTCGATCCGGAACGCGACGTGCCGGAAGACGCCACGCGGATCCACGGCTTCAGCAACGCGCATTTGGCCGGCCAGCCGCGGTTCGCCGATATCGTGGACGAGCTGCTGGAATTCTTCGGCGACGGCAAGCTGATCGCGCACAACGCACCGTTCGATTTCGGGTTCCTGGACGCGGAGCTCTCGCGCATCGGCCGGCCGCGGCTGGACCGGGAGCGGATGGTCTGCACGCTGGTGCTGGCCAAGGGGCGCTATCCCGGCATGCCGAACAGCCTGGACGCGCTGTGCCGGCGGTTCAGCATCGACCTGTCGGCGCGCACCACGCACAACGCGCTGCTGGACTGCAAGCTGCTGGCCGACGTGTATGTCGAGCTGACCGGCGGCCGGCAGCGCGGCCTGTCGCTGGCGTCGGATGCCGCGTCGCTGCCGATGGTGGCCTACACCCACGCCGGTCCGCGTGTGCCGCGCCCGGTGCTGCCGACCGAGGCGGAGCTGGCGGCGCATGCGGCGTTCGTGGCGCAGTTGAAGGAGCCGGTCTGGGCCACGGAGTGACATCCCCCGCTGCGGCGTTGCGCGCCGAAGCGGGTGTGAGGATGCGGGTTGGGCGTCGGGTGTCCTCCACGGCGAACCGCCCTGGCCATCAGGGAACCGGCGAACGCGGGGTCGCCCGTACCTACCGAACCAGGCCGCCCGGATCAGGGCGAGCGGTGGAAGATAGCGCCCGGGCAATCGGGCGGCCGAGGATCAGCCCCAGACGGCCTTGCCGCTCGCCAGGGTGATGGTGATGTGGCCCATCGTCGTATCCGCCTTGGCCCCGTGCCAATGGCGCTCACCCGCTTTGACGTGAGCGACGTCGCCGACCTTGATCTCCAGCCGCTCGCTTTCCGTGGCGACCCAGCCGCTGCCCGAGGTGACGATCAGGATCTGGTCGCAGTCGTGCACATGCCAGCCCGTGTTGCAGCCCTGGCTGAAGTTCACGATGCTGCAGTTGAAGTTTGCCGACTCTCCCGGCTCGATGATGGTCTGGCGGGTGCGATGCACGGGCCCGGAATATCCATCCGTCGGTTCGGCCGCGCCCGGCGCGGGGACCTCCGGGATATTCTTCAACGTGACAACCTTCATGACACTCTCTCCCTCATGGTCCGCTTTCCGGCTGTCTGCCGGAGCGGAGGCTTGCATGGGCGTACGATAACCCAGCGGCGGCAATGCCGCGACTGCCCGGGAGATCGACAATCGTATGCACCCGCACGCCGCGTCAGGGCGACCGGCGCGGGCGGGGGCACGGCTGGCGGCATCGCCGCGCCGCTTGATCGGAACGCCGCCGGGATCGCGGGTTGCCGACGGGAGCGCGGCTCTGCAAGGGGGCGGCCATTTTGCCGTGAGCGCTTTTCGCTGTGGTCCGCCGCCGGCGGGCTCCGACCATCAACATCCGGGAATGCGGGAGGTCAGCATTGGAGGCGAGCGCCAAGCAGACCCGAGGGGTCGCGTGCCACATGGCGCATCGCGTGGATGACAATCGCCGCTGCGCTCGCGACAAGCGGATACCGTATGCGCCGATCCACCAGGAACGAAGAGGAGGCGCAACGCGAGCCGGTGCGGCGGGAGCCGGCGCCGGTTGCGTCGTCATCCCCGCGCCGCCAGTCCCACCCCGGTCAGCGTCATGACCAGCGCGACAACCTGCCGCGGCCCCAGCGGGTCCCCGAGCAGCAGGGCGGAGCTGAGCACGCCGATGGTCGGGGAGATCAGCACCGTGGTGGCGGCGATCGAGGCCGGCACCAGCCGCAGCGCGCGGAACCAGGTCAGGTAGGCGATGGTCAGCGGCATGGTCGCGATATAGCCGAACGCCGCGATCCCCAGCGGCGTGACGCGCTGCCAGTGCGGGTGCTCGAACAGCAGCGCCAGCAGCACGACCGGCACGGCGCCGAACGCCGCCTGCCAGGCGACGCCGGCAACAGGCGGCATGCGCAGCGGATGGCGCTTCGCCACCACGGTGGCCAGGGCGAACAGCCAGGCGGCCAGGAAGCCGCAGGCGATGCCGGGCAGCTTGCGCCACTCGGCGGCCTCCGCCCCGACGCCCACCAGCAGCGCCACGCCGGACAGCGCCAGCAGCATGGCGCCGATGCGCCGCCTGGTGGGGCGCTCGCCCAGCATCGGCCAGGCCAGCATGCCGGCCCAGATCGGCAGGGTATAGACGATGATCACCGCCTCCGACGCCTTCAGCCAGACCAGCGACAGCGTGCTGAGGATGGTGAAGGCGCCATAGTTCAGCACGCCGTAGATCAGCAGCCAGCGCCATTCTCCCGGCGGCGGGCGCAGCCTCTCCCGCAGCGCCACGGCGACGGCGAAGGCGAACAGCACGCCGGCGGTGTTGGGGATGGCGCGCGCGGTGAAGGGCGGCATCTCGCTGAGCAGGAACTTGGCCTGCGGCCAGGTCGCGCCCCAGGTGCAGGCGGTGAACAGCAGCAGCGCGAGGCCTTCCGCCCGCGCACCGATCAGCCGTGGCCGCGCGGCGTCAGCGGACGTAGACACGCACCTGCCGGGCGGCGAGGCCGGGCTGCTCGTGCAGACCCAAATGGATGCGGTCCGGCGGCACGCCATCCGCCATGATGGCACGCATCACCGCGCCGGCCTCCTGCTGGCCTTGTTCGACGGCGGACAGGTCGGGCAGTTCGGCGACCACGTCGTATTGCACGCGGCGGTCGCGCGCTTCCGCCGCACGCACGGCGTAGTGCAGCAGTTCCCGGTACTGCGGGTTGGGGATGGCGTAGTCGATGGTCACCAGCGGCCGGCGGGCGTCATAGGGCACCGCGGCCACGGCCGGTGCCGCGGCGACCGGCTTGGCTTCCGGGGCCGGCGCGAAGGTGTTCTGGTCGATCAGCTTGCAGCCGGCCAGCAGGCTCATCGCCAGCAGCAACCCGGTGCTTTGGCCCAGTCGGCGCAGACAGCAGCCCCGCATGCGAACATCCCCAATCATGGCGGCAAGCTCGCAGGAACCAGCCGCACGGGCAAGCGCGGGGGTCCCCTGTGAGAGTGCACCGGCTACGCGGCTGCAGGGCGCGCCAGCCCGTAATGCGCCCGCAGCGTCTCCCCCGTATATCCGGTGCGGAACAGGCCGCGCCGCTGCAGCAGGGGGACCACCTCGGCCACGAACACGTCCAGCATCGCCGGCAGCACCGGCGGCATCAGGTTGAAGCCGTCGGCGGCACCGTCGTGAAACCAGTCCTCCATCAGGCCGGCGATCTGCTCCGGCGTGCCGGCGGTGACGAAATGGCCGCGCGCGCCCGCCAGGTAGCCGAGCAGCTGGCGCAGCGTCGGCTTCTCCCGGCGCACCAGGCCGACGATCACCTCGGTGCGGCTGCGCGCCGCTTCCACCGCGCCGGGCGGCGGGAAGTCCTCCGGCGACAGCGTCCTGTCCAGCGCCAGATGGGAGAAATCGTGCCCGCCGAACCGGCCGGACAACCGCTTGCGGCCCACCTCCGGGTCGCTCAGCTCGTTCAGCTCCCGGGCGATGCGCTGTGCCTCGGCCTCGGTGCCGCCGATCACCGGGCTGAGGCCGGGCAGGATCAGCACCTGGTCCGGGTTGCGCCCCTCCTGCGCCACGAGGTGCTTCAGGTCGGCGTAGAAATCCCGCGCGGTGGCCTTCTCCATCTGCGCGGTGAACACCGCCTCGGCGTGACGGGCGGCAAAGCCGCGGCCGGTGTCGGACGAGCCGGCCTGCACGAACACCGGCCGGCCCTGTGGCCCGCGCGGAATGTTCAGCGGCCCGGCCACGCGGTACTGCGGCCCGGCGTGATCGATCGCCCGGATGCTGCCCGGGCGCGCGTACAGCCCGGACGCGCGGTCGTCCAGCACCGCGTCATCCGCCCAGCTGTCCCACAGCGCCTTCACCACCCGCATGTATTCTTCCGCCCGCTGATAGCGTTCGGCGTGGCTGAGCGGCTGCTGCCGGCCGAAATTGCCGGAGGCGGTGGCCAGCCAGGTGGTGACGATGTTCCAGCCGACGCGCCCGGCCGACATATGGTCCAGCGAGGCGAACTGGCGAGCCAGGTTGAACGGCTCGGTGTAGGTGGTGGAGCAGGTGGCGATCAGGCCGATGCGACTGGTAACGCCGGACAGCGCCGCCAATACGGTGATCGGCTCCAGCCAGGTGCGCGGCGC
>Ga0187809_10001147_pt1 | contig 12809 bp, 10 predicted proteins | sample NC_wetland_sal_i_8_FD_132415 | JGI IMG/M metagenome (GOLD analysis project Ga0187809, IMG submission 132415) | Wetland sediment microbial communities from Neuse River Estuary, North Carolina, USA - ASW_4 | ecosystem: Environmental > Aquatic > Freshwater > Wetlands > Sediment | place: USA: North... | reverse complement strand
GCGGCGCGCCGCCGATATTCGCGGACAAGACGAGGACACGCGCCGCAAGGTGATGGAGAAGGTCAAGCAGCACGGCTTGATCATGAAAGTCTCCGACGCCGAATGGCAGTGGGACCGCCGCAAGCTCACCATTTATTTCACCGCCGAACGGCGCGTCGATTTCCGCGCGCTGGTGCGCGATCTCGCGGCCGCGTTCCGCACGCGCATCGAGCTCAAGCAGATCGGCGTGCGCGACGAGGCCAAGCGCCTGAGCGGCATCGGCCGCTGCGGACGCGAGTACTGCTCCGCGTCCTGGCTGCCGGAGCTGCGGCCGGTGAACCTGCAGGTGGCGAAGGACCAGCGCCTCTCGCTCAACCCGTCCCAGATCTCGGGCGCGTGCGGACGCCTCATGTGCTGTCTGCGCTACGAGCACGAATTCTATGCGCAGGCACGCAAGCGCTTCCCCAAAGAGGGACGCGTGCTCGTGACGACGCGCGGCGAAGAAAAGGTGGTGTCCAACGACATCTTCAACGACCGCGTCACTCTGCGCGGCACGGACGGCGAGACGCGCGTCGTTCCGTTAGGCGACCTCAAGTCGGAGATCGAGCGGCGGTCGCCGCTGGCCGTCGAGCGCGTCGACGACGAGCCGGATCTGGACGACGCCGTCGACGACTCCGACAACGGCGTGGACGCCGTGCTCGACCTGGCCGACGAGACGCCCGCCGACACGCGCGGGCAGACGCCCGAAGGCGACGGCGGGACCGAAAAGCCCGACCCGACTCGACGCTCCCACCGCCGCCGGGGCCGCCGCGGCGGACGCCGCAGCCGCCCCGGCGGCGACGCGAAATAATGGCCGTCGGCGGCGGCGCGCCTCACGGCGCGCCGCCGCCCCCGGTCGACCAACACGCCCACCGCACTCCCCTAGTGCCTCGTTTCTACCTCACGACCGCCATCGATTACGCCAACGGCGAGCCGCACCTCGGCCACGCCTTCGAGAAGATCGGCGCCGATGCCATCGCCCGCTTCCACCGGTTGTTAGGCGACGACGTCTGGTTCCTCATCGGAATGGACGAGCACGGCCAGAAAGTCGCGCAGACCGCAGCCGAGCGCGGCCTCACGCCGCAGCAGCTCACCGACCTGGTCGCCGAAAGCTTTCAACGGATGTGGAGCCACCTCCAAATCTCGCACAACCAGTTCATCCGCACGTCCTCGGCCGAGCACCGCGAAGGCGTACGCGACCTGCTCGAGCGGATCTTCGAGCGCAACCCGGACGACTTCTACGAGAAGTCGTATCAGGGCTGGTACTGCGTCGGCTGCGAAGCATTCAAGCAAGACTCCGAGATCATCAACGGACACTGCGTGCTCCACCCGACCCGGACGCTCGAGTGGGTCGAGGAACGCAATTGGTTCTTCCGCCTCTCGGCGTACGAGGACCGGTTGCGCGCGCACATCGCCGCGCACCCCGAGTTCGTGCAGCCGGAGTCGCGCCGCAACGAGGTCGTGAGCCTGCTCGACCAGGGTCTGGAAGACGTGTCGGCCAGCCGGTCGCGGTTCTCGTGGGGCGTTCCCTTCCCGCGGCCCACGAGCGACGGCGAGCGCCAGACCACCTACGTGTGGTTCGACGCCCTGCCTAACTACTGGACCGCCACCCGCTTTCCGGGCTCGCACGCCGTGTGGCCGGCGCAGCTGCACGTGATCGGCAAGGACATTACGCGCTTCCATTGCGTGATTTGGCCCGCCATGCTGTGGGCGGCCGGCGAGCCGCTGCCCGAGCGCGTGTGGGCGCACGGGTTCGTTCAGTTAGGCGGCGAGCGGTTCAGCAAGAGCGCCGGCGTCAAGCTCGAGTTGACCGAAGCGGTCGACCGGTTCGGCTCGGATGCGTTCCGGTATTTTCTGCTGCGCGAAGTGCCCTTCGATGCCGACGGCAACTTCTCCTGGGAGCGATTCGAAGAGCGCTACACCTCCGACCTCGCGAACGGGCTCGGCAATCTCGCCAGCCGGACCATCGCGATGATCCAGAAGTACTGCGACGGCACGGTGCCTAACGTGAGCCCGGCGGCCTTGGCGGCCGCCGCGCCGTGGGTGCAGGCCGAGCGCGAAGCGTACCGGCTCGCGATGAATGGACTGCTCCTGCACGAGGCGCTCGCGGCCGCCTGGCGTGTCGTCGCGCGCGCCAACGAATACGTCGACCGACAGGCGCCGTGGAAGCTGGCGAAGGATGCGTCTCGCACCGCCGAGCTGCACGAAACGCTGGCCGCACTCGCCTGGGTGCTCGCGCATCTGGCGTTCATGCTCGAGCCGTTCATGCCCACCAAAGCGCAGGAGCTGTGGCGCCAGTTAGGCGGCGCGGGCAACGTCGACGAACGGCGGTGGCCGGCGGCCGCGAGCGCGCCGGCCGACTCGCTCGATCCGGCCGGCTGGCACGTCGAAAAGGGTCTCGCCCTCTTCCCGAGAGATGCCGCCCCGGCCTGACCCTCTGCGGCATCCATTCATCGCACCGAGGAAACGCGCTCCGTCACCTCGCCCGAGAATGCAGGAACGCTATGTGGCGCAACGAAAACAGGTGTTTCAGAGCGTGACTCGATCCGCCTAGGTCCGTCCTCTAGCTGTACCCCACCATACAGCGGCTCCCAAGAGGACAACTCCATGCGCGCCGACCGCCGTTGGACCATCGTGCTCGTCCCGAACGGTTGCGATGCTGCACGGACCATCACCATCAGCTCCAGGGCGATCAAGCGCGCCGCTCGTCTCGCGGGCGGCGTTGTGGTCTTGGTCGCGGTGCTGCTTGGCGCCGCGTTCACCCGCTCGAGTCTCTCCTCGGGTCAGCCCAAGGCGCCATCGCGCGCCCTACAGGCACGTCTGGACGGTCTCCTTGACACCATTGAGACCATTGCCCGTCGCGATGAGCAGATCCGCTTGCTCGCCGGCCTGCCCGAGGACTCGGTCGCCGCGCTGCTCACGGAGCACCCGGCCGATAGCAGCGTGATCCAGCGCGCAGGCCTTGCCGCGCATCCGAATCTGGAAATTCTGATTCGTCGCGCGAATTCGTTGGCCGCGAGCTTTGCCGAAGTTTCGGACACGCTGTCGCAGCACGCCGAGCGGTTGTCGCACATTCCGTCCATCATGCCGACGGCGGGGTGGCTTTCGAGCGCCTTCAGCCGTTCGCGTTTCCACCCGATCCTGCACATCGCCCGTCCGCACGAGGGCATCGACGTGAGCGCACCGATGGGTGCGCCGATCGTGGCGCCCGCGGCCGGCACGGTGACGATGGTCACGGTCCAGACGGGCTACGGCAACGTGCTCGAGATCGATCACGGCGGCGGCATCGTCACCAAGTACGCACACTGTTCGCGAATCGTCGTGCGCGTCGGGCAGCGCGTGAAGCGAGGCCAGGTCATTGCCAATGTTGGAAATACGGGCTTGTCGACCGGCCCGCATCTGCACTACGAGATCCATGTGAACGGCAAGGTCGTCGATCCGCTCACGTATGTCCTGCCGGCCGGAGCCATTCCGGACTAACGCAGGGCTTGGCGGCGCCGGACGTCGCTGGCCGATTGTTTGCCCTCGCGTCTCTTGACTTTCATTCGAGACAACCGCACTCTGGAATAGCGTCAGGTCCTGCTGTGGTCGGCCTCAGGAGGCTGCTATGCGGGTGCACTACCCCTCGATGGCGATGCTGCTGTTGGGCGCGACGGTTGCGTGCGGACCATCCAACCATCTCCGTCCTCCGTTAACACCCGACGGCTCGCTCGTGTACACGGCGGACGACATCGCCAAGATGCAGGTTTCGAGTGCATGGGATGTCGTCCAGTGGAGCGGCGAGATGAACATGTCGGAAGCAACAGACGGGAGCGCAGCGACCATCCGAAATCGCGAAGGTCACAGTAGTCTGTTGCTTGCCAGCGCCGACATGCCGATCCTCATCATCGACGGAGTTCGCGTGACCGACCCGCGGATGCTTCAGCGAATAGCCGCGCCTAACATTCGTGAGCTCTCGATCACCGACGGCATGCACGCCACGATCAAGCAAGGCACGGGGGCGACGGGCGGAGTCATCGAGGTGACGACCAAGAGCGGCAGCGACTGAAGTAAACACGTCGCTCGAGAAAGACGGCGAATTTCGCCCGACAAAAGAAAACGCGGAGAGGCCTGAGCCTCTCCGCGTTTCTGACATCCGGACACCGTCAACTACGGTACCGTGACATCGCACTGGGCAGGATTGAAGTTCGGATTGTTTCCTTCCTCGAGGGGAATCGGGAAGTTCACATCGGAACCGTACGTCTGGCCCGCCGTGTTATGCCACGTGCCAACCGGGTACACCGAGGCGACGTCGAGGCCGTAGCCGCCATCGGCAACTGCACGGGTCAAGCGCCGCATGTCACCCAACCGGTGAGCGCTGGCGAACAACCAGAATGCCCGTTCACGCATCGTCAGCAACAACCGCGCATTGTTGGATGCGCCGGGATCCGCGAGCGGTGCGAGTGTCGAATCAACGCCCAAACTTTGAGCGTTGGCGCGCAAGTCGTTCAGATCGCTCAGCCAGAGTGCCGTGTTCCCGGCATCGAGCGCCGCTTCCGCGTTGATCAGACGCGCTTCCACGCCGCTAGCCAGCGTTTCCGGAGACGACCTGGTGCTGTCCTTCAGCGGCCCGAACACGGGGGTCGAGTGGTCGAATCCGATACCAACGTGCACCGTACCGACGCGCGGATCGTGTGAGGAAACGAAGTCGAGTCCGTTGATGCCTTCGACGTCGCCCACCGTCCAACGGTGCTCAGAGAACACCAATTCGTTCACGCCGTTGTTCTCACGCGAGGTATTCTCGGAGTGCAGCACCTGGAACACGAACGTGGTGGGCACGTTCGTCACGACCGTATCCGCGATGGCCACGTTCGCGCCGCCAAGATCCATCAAGGCGCGTGCCTTTCCAACTCGCGCGAGCGCATCACGATTGCCGTCGCCGGCATTGTCCGCAATCGTGATTGCCGAGTCGAAGGTCGCGATCGCGGTCTGGAGCATCTGCGGAGTCGTCAGAGGGTCCGAGTTCGACTGCGACCCGTCCGCGTTCTGCTTCGAAAACGGCACGGCGCCGCAGTACGTCTCTGCCATGAGCAACTGGCTGTACGCCTCGTAGCTGAGGACCTGCGAGTGGTCGGCGCTGGTCGGATCGAATTGGTTGTACGCGTCCGACGCGCTCGCAGCGATAGCCCGAGCCTGCTGGATGTTGAAGAAGATGGTTAACAGCGTCGAGTTGTTGTTCGTCGTGCTGCGGTTGTCTACGACGCGACGTGTCGGAAACGTCTCGGCGAAGCTGAATTCATCGGTGAACAGGCCCGTCATGTTCACGAGTCCTTCGTTTCCACCCGAGCCGTCGCCTCCAAAACCGACCTGGAAGGTGCCGATCGTCGCGCCTAACTGCGTGCTGAGTTTGTCCGCCCCGGAGACGCTCCCGGGGCTGGCGACATCCGGATCCTGCACGCGCAGCAGATGATCGCATCCCGCCACTGCAACGACGCAGAGCGTGAGTGCGGCACCTGTCCGGAATCGCGCGGACATATGAGCAATGCTCTTATGCATAAAGTTGGATTCTCGCTCGTAAGGGTGTCGTCGTCCTACCACGTCACGTCGATGCGAACCGTATATACGCGAAGTGGCGGCAGCGTCAGGAAGTCATCCGCCGAGAAGTTGCCCGTCGCGTTCTCGTTGAGCTCCGGGTCGAACCCCTTGTACTTCGTCCACGTCGCGAGATTGCGGCCTGCGACCGTCAGACTGAGTGACGACGCTCCCGCGTGGCGAGCGACGCTCTGCGGCGCGAGTAGCGTGAGTGACACCTCGCGCAGCTTCCAGAACGTGGCCGGCTCAATGTAACCGGCGTCCGATCCTTCAGCCTGTGCGATGTTCGCCGCCTGCGACGCGAGCGACGCATGCGGATCATTCGCTGCGGCGCAAATGTCGAACTTGCACCGGAAGTCCTCGGTGAAGTTCAACAGCTTCTGGCCGCCTTCGTAGTCGAGCTGACCGTTGAGGCGGAAGTACTTGAACAGCGTGAGCTGCGTCGTGAACGTCGTTTGCAACGTCGGGAACGGCGTCCCCATGAACACCGCGGTGTCGCCGAGCGTCACCTCGGAGGGGTCGATCAGGCCGTCGCCGTTCGCGTCCTTGAATGTGTACGGCTGCTGGAAATAGGCGCCAGCGGGGTAGCCGTTCTGGTGACGTTGGGCATTGTCGGCCCCGAACAGAATCGGCGTAATGCCCTTTCCAAGGTTGAGAATCTTGTTGTGATTCGACGAGACGTTGACGCCAAGGTTCCACTGGACCGGATCCTTGGTGAGGATGTTCGCGTTGAGCAACGCTTCGACACCCTGGTTTTGCACGGAACCCAGGTTCTTGAAGATCGACAGCGCCTCGCCGTTGGACGGCGGCAGCGGCGCACTGATCAACAGGTCATCCGTGTGCTTGTGGTAGTAGGTGAACGACAGCGACGCCCGCTCGTTCAGCAGGCCGACGTCAAAGCCGCCCTCGAACTCCTTGGAGCGCTCGGGCTGAAGGTTACTGTTGCCCACGCCGCCCGGGACGAACGCCGCTTCTTCACCATTCGGCGCAATCACTGACACCGGCGTGAAGAACGTGATGGCATCGCGGAAGCCAGGCTGCCGGCCCGACTCGCCGTACGCCGCGCGCGCGCGCAACGAGCTGAACATGTTCGTCTTGGGGAACCACGGCTCCTCGCCGAGGACCCACGAAACGCTGGCGGACGGATAATAGATCTCTTTGAAGTTCAGGCCGAAGGCGCTGTTCTTGTCGCCGCGGAGACCGCCCGTCACGAACACGCGGTCACGCCACGACAACTGCTCGCTGCCGTACGCGCCTAACGTAATGTCGCCCGTGTTCACTTCGCCGACGGCAAACTGCGCCGTCGTTCCACCCACCGAGCCGGTACCGGCCAGGAGTTGCTTACCGAACGCCGTGGTACCACGGATGGTCTCGTTGTTATAGTCGACGCCCACCGTCGATACCGATTTGACGTCGCTCGTGAGGTTGAACGTCGCTGTTCCGCCGCCCTGCATCGTGTAGATGAAGGTCTGGAACGGATTCGATGTCCGCTGGCCGAGCGGCAAATCGCCAAATTGCACTTCGTTAGGCGGAACGAGCTCTTGGTTCGAATTGTCGGTGAAATCGAGCCCGGCCGTCGCGTTCAGGTTGAGCCACGGAATGACCAGCCACGACCCGTTGACCGACGACGTGAACCGATCCACGTTCTGGTGCGTGCTGATCGCCGAGATTTCCTGAGGCGTCTGGCCGGCAAGGTAGCCGCGCGCGGTTGGATCGTCCTGGAAGCCGCCGAGCAGGCCGCCGCCGAGCACGCCGAGAATGTCGTTGTCGTTCTGGGGCAAGCGAAGACGGCTCTGCACATAGCCGACGCTGGCCGTCAGGTTCATATTGTCACGCGGCTGCGCCGTGACGTTGGCGCGCATGTCGAAGTGACTGATCGAGTTCCATTGCAGGATGCCTAACTGGCGATCCCAGTTGCCCGACAGATAATACTGCGCGCGATCGCCGCCGCCCTGCACGCCGAGACCGTAGTTCTGCGTGTTGCCATGCGTGAAGGGGGACGCCTGCACCAGCGGATTCCACGAGAGAATGGCCGTCTGCGTGCACAGCCCCTCGGCGACTGAAACGTTGTCGCAGAAGAACGTCGTATCCGTGCCGTTCACCTGGATCCCATCCAGGTTGGCAGGCCAGTTCGTCTGATCGCGGTTGGTGCCGGCTTCCATGTGGCCGGTCCACCGGGCCTTCCCGCTCTGTCCATGCTTGGTCGTGATGTAGATGACGCCGTTCGCCGCCGCTGTGCCGTACAGCGATGACGCCGCGGGTCCCTTTACGACCTCGACGTTTTCAATGTCCTCGGGATTGAGGTCGTTGAACCGGGACGCGGCCTGGCCGCCGACACCGATCGCGCCGTTGTTGCCGTCGCCGAAGTCGTCGTTCACACGAACGCCATCGACGATGATGAGCGGATCGTTGCTCAGCGACAGGCTGCTCGCGCCACGGATGCGGATCTTGGCGTTGCCGCCGACCGTTCCACCGCTGGCCGTCACGGTCACCCCAGGCACGCGCGATTGCAGCATGTCAGAAGCGTTCTGGACGGCCGCCTTGTTGAGCGAATCGACGTCGACCTTGCCGGTGAGCACGCCGCTCTCGCGCACACGCTGTGTCTGGGCATTCGCCAAGACCACGGTCGCGTCGAGCGACACGGCGCGCGCACTGAGTGTGAAGTCGGCCGTCACCGTTTCCGAACCAGAGACCGTCACTGCCTTTTCCTCGGCATCGTAGCCGATGCGCTGCGCCCGAACACGCAATGCGCCCGGCTGCACGCTGCCAATCCGGTATTCGCCCTGGGCGTCCGTGACAGCACCGCGGTGTGTTCCCACGATCGTCACCTGAACGCTCGGTACCGGCTCCTTTGACACTGCGTCGACGACATGCCCCGTGATCGCTCCCTGCTGGGCAAGCGCCCATGCCGGGAACATCGCGAGGGCTGCGGCCGCCGCGGCCCAGCTGCGGACATACCTCGTCATGCTTCCTCCTTCACCTTGCGGTGACAATGAGAAACCGCCCTCCGACTAACGAACCGCAAATCGGGGATCTCGGCGTGATCCCCCGCCGCGCGGATTCTCAACCGCGCCACGTCTTGAAGTCAAATGGAAAAAGGGCGCTGGCGCGCTGTCTTACGCGCACCGCACCACTCATGAACTTCCAGGTCATTGGGCTTTCGCCATCTACAATTCGAGCGTAGGGCACTCCGGCAAGGCACATCTGAGGTTGGCGCAACCAAACGGTGAGCTTGCCCAGCTACGGCAGTGCCGCCACGCTGGACCTTAGAAGGGCATAATGCCAGCGGGCGATCATACGGCAGCGAGACTTTGATATCAAATGAATTGTGGCCAACTGTCGCAGACGCGGGGCTAAGGTCTCAACGTCTCGCCATCTTGTCAAGCGAACGGGACGCTCAGGCACCCGGGATCACCAATTTCGAACAATTGCTCAGACGGGTCGGCGACTCGAGCCGACCTCTGCCGCGCACCTAGCGCGACCGTCTGGCCAGAGCCGCCTCGAGCGAGGGGGCCGGATCTATCGCGTTGCCCCAGGTCTTGATGTGGATCTCGAAGTGCAGGTGCGGGCCGGACGCCTCTGCATCGCCCGAATCGCCCACGTAGCCAACGATCTCGCCCGCCGACACCCGGTCTCCATTCTTCAAGCCGCGCGCATACGCATATGCCGGCGGCGCGTCGTTGTCCCGGGTGCCCGGGTCGTCGTTGTTCAAGTGCGCGTAAAAATACAGGTTGCCGTCGTCGCCACGTAGCAGCAACTCGTAGCCCTTCTCCTTCTTCGGCCGCTTGGTCGCGATCCAGTCCACCGTCCCATCGACAGCCGCGAGGATCGGCGTCCATCGGGGACAGAACATGTCTTGCCCCATGTGGCGCCGCTTGCCGCCGTCACGCGGGTCCCCGAACCCGCTCGTGAACCGCACTGAATCCGCGGCGAGCGGAAACGTGATCGGGACCACCCGGCGTTCCGGTTCGCCGGGCCTGCTGCCAGATGTGGCGCACGCGGTCGCCAAAAACAAAACGGCGAGCAGTGCAAGCCTCGCCGTTCCAGATTCCAATCGTTGACGCGTTTGCATCACGGTTTCTGCGGGGACGGCGCCGGTGGCTTGGCACTCGACGAACCCGCCGGAGCGGGATTCGAGAAGTCCACCTTTGGCACTTCACGCGCCCCAGCGTTCGTCACCTCGAAATATGGCTTCTCCTTCGAGCCGATCACCTTGGCAGTGATCACTGCCGGAAAGCGCCGGATGTACGTGTTGTACTGCTGGGCCGCCTGATTGTAATCGCCACGCGCCACGGCAATCCGGTTCTCGGTTCCGGTCAGCTCATCTTGCAGCCGCAAGAAACTCTGGTCCGCCTTGAGCTGCGGATACGCTTCGGCGACGGCGAAGAGCCGGCCTAACCCGGTTGTCAACTGCGCGTTTGCGTTAGCCATCTGTTGCGGGTCGTGCGTCTGGATCGCCCCGACCAACCCGGAGCGCGCCGTGGCAACCTCGCTGAAGACCTGCTCCTCGTGCTGTGCGTATCCCTTCACCGTGCTCACCAGATTCGGAATCAGGTCGGCACGGCGCTGCAGTTGCACCTCGATCTGTCCCTGGGCTGCCTTGGCCTGCTCGTCCAGCGTCTGGATCGTGTTGTAGCCGCATCCCGCAAGGAACGGCAGGAAGCACAACGCGAGCAACCGCATGCGCATTCGGTACCTCCGCACAGAGCGTCCAACGAATGGTATAGTCACGCCGGCCTAAAGCTCAACTGGACGATGTACTTGCCCGGCTTGACCGAGCCCGATGTGGGCTTCCACGCCCTCGCCGCCTTCTCGTCGAGGCACTGATTCACCTCTTTCCCCGCTTTGGACGACCACGTGTCGGCTTTCACGCGCGCGTCGCTCACGCCACCCGAGCCCACCGTTACGAGCATCGCAACACCGCCCTGCAGCCGCGGATCTACCTTCTGCCCGAACTCCTGATAGCAGAACTGCGAGAACGACTGCTCGCGCTCGACCACCTCGACCAGCTCGGGCGGGGCCGGCGGAATCGGCTTCTCGGCGAGCTGCGGCTTCGGGGGCTTGAACGTGTCCGGCGCCGCCGCAGGAATCGCGCTCTGAACCGAGTCGAGATTCATGGGCGTCGTGTCCTGCGCAATCGGCGGCGGCGTGGGCGGCTTCTTGTCGTGCGAACAAGCGGCACCCAGGACCAAAGCCGCAGCCGCGAGCATGCGTCGCATCATCCAGCTCCTTGGTTGTCCAGATAATGAACCAGTTGGTGCGCTCCCTCTAAATAGCTGGAGAGCACCGAGGGGACGTCGTCTCGAGTCAAGCGCTGCGTGCCGCGAACGTGTTGGACCACGCGAATGAACGCATCGGTCGCCACGCCGGTGGCCTGCGCGACGTGTCGCGACAACACCTCGTAGTCTGTGGACGGCGTTTCCCCCCGGTCGCGTAACACCGCGCGGAAAATCACCATGAACGTGCTCAGGCTCGCCTCGAGCAGCTCGAGCAGCCGCTTCCGATCGCCGCCGCTCGCCAAGATGCTCTGACGCAGTTGCAACAACTTGCCCATCGCTTCGCGTTCGAGTTGCAGCCGCAGGTTTCGCCGGTCCACACGAATGCCCGAAAACGGATCCGCGCCGAAGAGCACGCGATTCCGCTCGAGAATGTCCGCGTACTCCATCGCGAACACGTCGGATGACGAATGCCACTCCTCTTCCGTGAGCGTAAGCGGCGGCGGGTGACCCGCCTCGGACCACGCGCGCGCGATGGCCGCCTCGCGCTCGAGCAACGGAAGATCGAGCCGGCGTACCAGCACCAGCACGTTCAAGTCGGAGCGCTTGGCGATGTGTTCGCCCGCCGCCGCCGAGCCATAGAGGACAACGGCGCGGAGATCATCGCCGAACGCCTTTTGCAGCTGCGCCACCAACTCCTCGAGTGTCATCTTCGCCATGTGCGCCTCACCAGCTCGAGCCGCCACCACCGCCGCCGAATCCGCCACCACCGCCAAATCCCCCGAATCCGCCTCCTCCCCCACCGCCGAAGCCTCCGCCTCCAAAGCCGCCACCCCACCCACCGCGCCCGCCTAACCCGCCCGATGCGAAGAAGAGCGGCAGACATCCCACGCACCCGCGCCCGCGCGCAAGCGACGAGAGGATCGCGACGAAGATGAAGATGAGAAAGAACGCGACGATTGGCGAAAACCCGCCGCTTCCACCACTCGACGGCGCGGGTTGCTGCGGCGCCAGCGTCGTGTCGAGCGTGAAGTGGTACTCGCTCGCGAATTTCTGCGCGACCTGATACGTCAGCTGCTCGATGCCGCCCGCGTAGTCCCGCTGCCGAAAAAAGTTGACCGCCGAGCGGCACATGTCGCCCGCGTCGGCATCGGTGATGAAGCCCTCGGCCCCGTAGCCGGTCCCGACGTAGCACTGACCGCGGCCCGTCGAGTTGGTCTCCTTGGGCACCACCAGGATGATGACGCCGGTGTTGCGCGTCGGATCGCCCGGCTTGCCGAACTTACCCACCTTCCACGTCCGGCCGATCTGGAGCGCGACCTGATTCGGATCGTTCTGCCCGATGTCCGGCAGCGTGACGACGACGATCTCGCCGCCGGACTTGGTCCGCACGTCGTCGATGATGCGTTGGATGTGCTGCTGACTCGCCGTCGGGATGATGTTGGCGAAGTCGTCGACGTATCCCGTGGGCGCCGGGAGTTGCAGCGCCTGCGCGATGATCAGCGCACTGACGATCTGCCGCGGGAACACGGCGCTACTTGCTGAACACGAACGAGAAGCTGTACGTACCGCCGCCTTGTTCTGACGATGGGAAGCGCCATCCCAGGATCTTCTGCTTGATACAGGCTTCGGTTTCCGATGCGCCCGCTCCGGACCACGTGCGGTTCGTGATGTCGACGCCGGTGACGTTGCCGGCACCCGTGAGCGTCACGGCCACGTTCACCGTGCCGGCCAACGACGGATTCACTTTGAGGCCGTTCTCGGTGTAGCAGAACTGGAGCTGCGACTGGCGGCCGCGGACGTAGTTGCCGAGGTCCGACACGTTGCGCCCCGGTCCTCCTACCTTTTCGGCGCGAATCACGCTGGGGGGTGCGACGCTGACCGACGAGAAGCCGACGCCCCCGCCGCCGCCGACGCCGCCCAGGCCACCGCCGCCGGGCGTGGTGCCCAGGCCTTCGCCTAACCCACCGCGTCCCGGCGTGCGCGAGCCCTGGCCGCCCTGGC
>Ga0187809_10001146_pt1 | contig 12812 bp, 15 predicted proteins | sample NC_wetland_sal_i_8_FD_132415 | JGI IMG/M metagenome (GOLD analysis project Ga0187809, IMG submission 132415) | Wetland sediment microbial communities from Neuse River Estuary, North Carolina, USA - ASW_4 | ecosystem: Environmental > Aquatic > Freshwater > Wetlands > Sediment | place: USA: North... | reverse complement strand
GTCGGAGGCAGCGAGGTGCGGCGTCAGCAACTCGCGCTGCCGGGCGGCCCGCTCTTCGGTCATCTCGCGCGCGTACCCGCCGGCGCCCTCGAGCGCCTCAAGCTCCAGCTCGATGAACTTCGCCCCAAGGCTTTTCACCTCTTCGGCGGCTGCGGTGCGCACGTCGTACGCCGACACGACGGCGCCAAGCCGGCGCGCGGTGGCGATCGACTGCAACCCGGCGACGCCGGCGCCGAGCACCAGCACCTTGGCGGGCGGCACGGTGCCGGCCGCCGTCATCAGCAACGGGAAGAACCGGGGCAGCTTCTCCGCCGCGATCAGCGCGGCGCGGTATCCGGCGACCAGCGCCTGCGACGACAGCGCGTCCATGCTTTGCGCTCGCGAGATGCGCGGCAGCCGGTCGAGCGAGAAGGCCGACACCTTGCGGGTGCGGAAAACCTCGACGAGTTCGGTCTCCGCGGCCGGCTGCAGGAAGCTCATCACGATGCAGCCGTCGGCAAGCGTGCCGGCGTCCTCGACCGGCAGCGGTTGCACGGCCAGGACGACGTCGGCCGTTGCCATCGCGCCGCGATCGGCAAGCGCGGCGCCCGCAGCTTCGTAATCGGCGTCCGGATAACCGGCGGCCAGCCCGGCGCCTTTCTCGACGGTGACCCGGAGCCCAGCGCCGGTCAGCTTGGTGACGGTGTCGGGCACGCAGGCGACCCGACGCTCGTGTTCGCGCGTCTCACGCGGTACGTAGACGTTCTTCGCCACGCAGGCAACCTATGGCACCAGCGCGATCTACGGGAATGTTTCGAGCCGTGTCGGAAGTCACGAACTGGATAGCACGATGTTGTCAGCCCGGATGGTCACCGCCACGCCGTTCGCGCCCACCGCCACCCCAGTGAGGCGCACCCCGTGCGGCAATCCGGGCACCGAGATAGTGAACCCCGCGTGGGATCGAATGTCGGCCAGCACGGACGCCGGAACCGAGACACCGGCCGGCAGTGACACCGAAACGGCGTCCAATTTCAACGCGTTGCCAACGACCGAAACCCGCGCGACCACGTCGGCGGTTCCGGACACTCCGACGGCGGTGACGGTTTCGGTGAGTCGCGCCTTATCCGGTTGGCCGGAAATCGCGGACACCTTCAGCCCGGGCAGCTTGGCGGCTTTTTCGACGTCCGAAAACGAGACGACGGCCGAGCCAGTGACCCGGTCGACCCGGATCTCACCGACCTTGCCCGACAACGCCTTCGCGGCGGACAGGTGCACACCCTCGAAGTTGACCGTGCTGACCGAGCCCGTCGAGCCCGTCGAGGACGGCAGGCCGGCGACGCTGTCGAACAGGTCGCTCGCCGTCACCTCGATGCGGTCGTACCGCCCGGCCACCGCCTGGGTCAGAAACGGGAAGCCGTGCACGGTGACCGTGGGCTTGTGCGCGAGGTGGGCGTCCGATTGGAGCACCGTCGCGATCCGGCCCTCGGCGACGTGGTTGGCCAGCCGGTCGACGCCGATCGCGATGCCCACCAGCACGACGGCGGCGATGACGAGCGAGCGCAGCGGGTGCCGCATCAGCCCACCACCGCCCGGGCGACCACGAGCACCGCCGGGGCAAGCAGCGCTATCGGCAGCGTGCCGGCGACCGGCCAGATCCGCGCCGGCGCCGAGCCGTCGCCCGCGGTTGAGGTGGCGACGGCCACCCGGCCGGCGAGCGCGAGCACCGCCGCGGTGCTGGCCAACGCCAGGCCGGCGCCGGTGCCGACGTCCGCGTTCTGCTGTGCGACCGCGACGCCCACGCCGATACCGATCAACAAGCCCAGGGGCGCCGACAGCCACAGCGGCAGCCGTGGTTGCACCGGCAACACCGCCAGCCCGCCGGCCACCAACGCCACCGCGACCACGTCGGCGCCCGCCGGGCCGCCCCGGGCGCCAAGCAACACCGCCCCGGCGATGGCGAGCGCCCCGGTCGCGACGGTCGCAGTGAGCGCGTCGGTGAGCCGCGCTCGCCCATCGCGGCGGCCCAACTGGACGACGAACGCAGCCCCCACAACCGCCGCCAGCACCGCGGTGAGCGCCCGGACGTCGGCGTGGTCATGCGAGCGGATCAGGCTCACGTCGGCCGCGATGCCGCCGGCCGCCGCGACCACCGCGCCAGGCGCCTGCCAGCGGGTGGTCAGCTCGGCGGCGCGGAACCAGCCGGCGACGAGCAGCAGCTGGACGACGCCCAACCCGACGGCAAGCCACGCTCGACCGCCCGCCGACGCCGCGACAAGCAGCCCGGCGCACGCCGCGGCGGCAACGGAAAGCACGGATGCATGGTCCCAGATGGGTGCCGCCGGTGGCTGGCTAGTGTCGTCCGGCCCCACCCGCGAACGGCGGCAGCACCTCGATCGCGCCGCCCTCGGTGAGCTGCACGGTGGCCGGATCGCGCCGGCTCACCGGGTCGCCGTCGACGACGAACGCGCAGCGCTGGAACACCCTCGCCAGCGCCCCCGCGGGCCCGCCATGGGCGTCGATCGCGGCGTCGAGCGCCTGCGCCAACGACGCCGCGGAGTACGGCTCCTCCGCGACCCCGGCCGCCTCCCGCGCGGCGGCCCAGTACCGGAGCGTGCCGTTCACAGGGTCCACACCGCCTATCCTTTCCTACGGACGCACACCCACCTAGAGGACGGGCGGTCGGCATGAGCACCTTGCTGCTGCTGACCAACGCCCTGCAACCGTCGTCCGAGGTGCTGCCCGCGTTGGGCCTGCTGCTGCACCGGGTGCGGGTCGCCCCGGCCGAGGTCACCGCGCTCGTCGACGCGCCGCAAGCTGACGTGGTCTTGGTGGACGGACGACGCGACCTCGCGCACGCGAGGTCGTTGTGCCAGGTGCTGCGCACCACCGGGCTGTCCTGCCCGCTGTTCCTCGTGGTCACCGAGGGCGGCCTTTCCGTCGTCACCGCCGAGTGGGGTTTCGACGACGTCGTCCTCGACTCCACCGGCCCAGCCGAGGTCGAGGCGCGGCTGCGGCTGGCGCTCGGTCGGCTGGAGCTGGCGGCCCGCTCCGACGAGCCGGCCGACGAGGTGATCCGCTCCGGCGACCTGGTCATCGACGAGGCGACCTACTCGGCCCGGCTGCGCGGCCACCCGCTCGACCTCACCTTCAAAGAGTTCGAGCTGCTGAAGTACCTCGCGCAACATCCCGGCCGGGTCTTCACCCGCGCCCAGCTGCTGCAAGAGGTGTGGGGCTACGACTATTTCGGCGGCACCCGCACGGTCGACGTCCACGTCCGGCGGCTGCGCGCCAAGCTCGGCGCCGACCACGAGGCGTTGATCGGCACGGTGCGCAACGTCGGCTACAAGTTCGTGCTGCCGACTCCCGAGCGGGCCGGCGCGCCGACGGGCGTCAACGCTGACGTCCACGCCGAGTGACCGGGTGACCACGAACCTGCCCACCGGCATCAGGCTGCAATCGACCCGCCGGCTGGCCGCCTCGGAGGTCGCCGCGGTCGCCGACCTGGTCGACGACGCCACCGACGCGGACGGCGTCCGGCCGCTTTCGGAGCATGTGCTGCTGCACCTGCGCTACGGCGGCGACGAGCCCACCCGCAACCTGCTCGTGTGGCGGGAGGATCCGCGGCAGCTGCTGGCGTACGCGCACCTCGACATCACCGACCCGATCGAGGGGCCGAGCGCCGAGATGGTGGTGGCTCCGTCCGCCCGTCGTCACGGATTCGGCCGCACGCTGATCGAGGGCGTGCTCGAGCAAAGCGGCGACCGGCTGCGGTTGTGGGCGCACGGCGACCTCCCCGAGGCGTCGCTGATGGCGGAGAAACTGGGCTTTCGCCGGGTGCGGGTGCTGTGGCAGATGCGCCGCTCACTCTTCGCGCCGCTGCCTCGCGTCGAGGTGCCGGACGGCGTGACCATCCGCACGTTCGTGCCTGGCGCGGACGACGAGGCGTGGCTCGCGCTCAACGCGAAGGCCTTCGCCGACCACCCCGAACAGGGCGCCTGGACCGAGGACGACCTGGTGCGCCGCATGAACGAGGCGTGGTTCGACCCGGCCGGCTTCTTCCTGGCCGAGCGAACCGACAGCGGCGAGCTCATCGGCTTCCACTGGACGAAGGTGCACGGCAGTGGCGCGGGTCACGCGCCCGATCATGCGCATGACCACACTGACGAGCACGCGCACGACCACTCGCACGACCACGGCCATGAGCCGATCGGCGAGGTGTACGTCGTCGGCGTCGACCCAGCGGCGCACGCGCGCGGGCTCGGCCGGCTGCTCACCGTCGTCGGGCTGCGGCACCTGCGCAGCATGGGGCTGCTCGACGTGATGCTCTACGTCGACGAGTCGAACACGCGGGCGATCAAGCTTTATGAGTCGTTGGGCTTCACCCGGTTCGCCAAGGACGTGCTGTTCCGTCGCGGCTGACGAGCCGCGCGTAGGCAGCGCGGCTGACGAGCCGCGCGTAGGCAGCGCGGCTGACGAGCCGCGCGTAGGCAGCGCGGCTGACGAGCCGCGCGTGGGCAGCGCGGCTGACGAGCCGCGCGTGGGCAGCGCGGCTGACGAGCCGCGCGTAGGCAGCGCGGCACGATGCCGCTGGAACACCAAGCCCCGCGCTTCAATCGAGGCAGAACTCGTTGCCTTCGACGTCCTGCATCACAAGGCACGACTCGTTGACGCCGTCGGCGCGCAGTAGCCGCACCCGTTTCGCGCCGAGCGGGAGGAGTCGCGCGCATTCGGCTTCGAGGGCGGCCAGGCGTTCTTCACCGACGAGCCCGGTGCCAACCCGGACGTCGAGATGCACCCGGTTCTTCACGACCTTGCCCTCGGGCACCCGCTGGAAGAACAGCCGCGGCCCGACGCCCGTCGGGTCGACGCAGGCAAACGCTGAACCCTGGTGCTCGGGTGGCAGCGCGCGATCGAACTCCTCCCAGCTGGAAAACCCCTCGGGCGGCGGCGGGACGACGTACCCGAGCACATCGCACCAGAAGCGAGCGACCCGCTCCGGCTCCGCGCAATCGAAGGTGACTTGGAACTGTTTGACCGACGTCATCGGCCCACCGTAGAGGCGCCGCGATCCCGCCTGCATCGAGATAACACGGCGTCCGGCGAGACCTTCCGGTTATCGGCGTCGGGAGCCGAAGAAGCCGGCCCGCACGGCGGCGTTCATGCGCGCGGTCGCCGATCCGCGTCTCGGAAACCTGTCCCGCCCTTGCGCCGGTCCGAGGAACCAGCGCATGAAACGAAGCGCGCGCCGCATGACGCCGGGCTGCTCCACCGGCTTGGCCAATGGAACGCCGCGCCGCGGGTGTGCGCGATTGCTCATCCGCTGAGCATGTCACCTCATACCGCTCGTCGAGTGAGGGACGGGCGGCCGGCGCAGAGAAGGGCTGGTGAGCCGCCGATCAGCCGAAGAAGGGCCACAACACCGCGTGAACCGCGGCCGCCACGACGGCCGCCGCCGGAATGGTCAGCACCCAGGCGACCACGATGTTGCCGGCGACCCCCCAGCGCACCGCGGAAACCCGCTTCGTCGCGCCGACGCCCATGACAGCCGACGTGATGACGTGCGTCGTCGAGACGGGAGCGCCGAAGTGCGCCGCGGTCAACAGCACGGCGGACGACGTGGTCTCCGCGGCGAACCCGCGCGGCGGGTCGAGTTGGATGATGCGCCGGCCGAGGGTTCGCATGATGCGCCAACCGCCGGAGTAGGTGCCGAACGCCATCGCGGCGGCCGCCGCGACCTTCACCCAGGCCGGAACGTGGAACGAGTGAATGTAGCCGCCGGTCACCAACGCCAGGGTGATGACGCCCATCGTCTTTTGCGCGTCTTGCGTGCCGTGGGAGTAGGACATCGCGGCCGCCGACAAGGTCTGCAAGTGGCGGAACCCACGGTTCAGCCGGTGCGGGTTATTGCGCTGGAAAACCCACAAGATGACGAGCATCAACAAGAACGCGACGATGCCGCCGATGATCGGCGAGATCACCATCGGGATGACGACCTTGTCGACGACGCCTTTCCAGTGCACGGCGCTCCAGTGCTTGCCGCTCACGATCGCTGAGCCGACGAGGCCGCCGATGAGCGCGTGCGACGAGGACGACGGCAAGCCGAAGTACCAGGTGATCAGGTTCCAGGCGATCGCGCCGAGCAGCGCGGAAAAGACAAGCGCGAGGCCGTTTCCGCCTTTGGGCGCGCTGATGATGCCCTTGCCCACCGTGCCGGCCACGTTGGTCGCGATGAACGCGCCAGCCAGGTTGAGCACAGCCGACATCGCCAGTGCGACGCGAGGCGTCAGCGCGCGGGTGGAGATCGAGGTGGCGATTGCGTTCGCGGCGTCGTGAAAGCCATTCGTGAAGTCGAACGCGAGCGCCACAATCACGATCAGGACGATCGCTACTCCGGTCATCCCTAGGTTTCCTTGACGACGATCGTCTCGATCCCGTTCGCGACATTTTCAAAAGCGTCGGCCGCAGCCTCGAACTGCTCGGCCACTTCTTTGACCTTCAGCACGGTGAGCGCGTCGAGGTGACCGTCGAAGAGCTTCGCCAGCAACCGCCGGTACAGCCGGTCAGCCTCGTTCTCCAGCCGGTTGACCTCGATCCAATAGACGTCGAGGTCCTTGCGGGTGCGCAGCCGCGGCATCGCCTCCGCGGTGATGAGCGCGGCGCGCTGAAGCACGTCTACCTGCTCGGCCACCTCGGGCGGCAACTCCTCGAGCTTGTAGAGGACGACGAGGTCGACCGCCGCCTCGACAAAGTCCATGACGTCGTCGAGCCGACCGGCCAACCGGTAGATGTCGTCGCGGTCGAACGGCGTGACGAAGGTGGAGTTCAGCTTGCGCAAGATGCCGTGGGTTACTTCGTCCTCGTCATGCTCGATCTTGCGGACCTCCTCGCCGATCGCCGCGTGATCGGCGCCCGGCGCGAAGATCTTCGCCGCCGCCTCCACCCCGCGGACGAGGTTGTCAGCCGAGGCGCTCAGCATGTCGAAGAAGGCGGTGTCTTGCGGCGTCAGTCGCAGGCGCACAGGTACTCCTGGGTCAGGCAGCAGTCGAGCCAGATGTTACGTGCGACGCCGACGGGCCCGACTCCGGGGCTGGGTCAGGAGATCGCCTGCGGCCGCGTCACGCCCAAAACGCGGTCGATCTCGTCCCGGCTGAGCGGGCGGCTGCTCTCACCGGCGACGATGATCAACTCGCTGTAAAGCTCGATCTCTTCGAGGGCCGCGGGGTCTTGCACGCGCAGGTCAAGCTCGGAGCGCGCGTCGTCCTCGCGCTTGCGCGGCAGCACTCTGTCAGCGCTCGCCATCTCGACCGAACCCCCCTGCCTGCTTCGCGACGAACTCCTCCTCGACCAACGCTAATCCCGCCCAAACGCGCGCGCATGACCTGTTCGGGTCACACCTCGCAGCTCGCCCACCGAGGTGTTGTACCTCGACAAACGGCGCCCGACACCTTGCCCGGAACTTCGCCGCGGATGACCACGTTCACGTGGTCGACACCCCCGACGCGTGGCGTGCCCGCCCCGCGTCGGGGGTGTTCGCCCTGGGAAGGCCCGCCCAGGTTCCGATCCGCCAGCCGACCCGCGTATCAACTCTCGCCGCCGCGCCCACACAAAGCTCAGCCAACCGGGCCAACCTGCCGATACCGGCGGTGTGAAGGTCATCTACGTCGAGACGTGCCCAACGTGTGACTGCGCTTTGGTGCGCTCGCCCGATGGCCAGCTCCGCGCGTCGAACCGGTTGAAGCCGGTCTGCACCGGGTGCGACTGCCACCGCGACAGGTCGAGCGAGCCGCCGGCCCAACCGGTCAGCCGAGAAAGTCGGCCATCGACCGCGTGATCGGTCCCGCGAGCATGGCCAACGGCAGCGCGGCCTCGCGGTAGCAACGCTGCCGCAGCACCAGCTCAAACGGGTCCTCGTCGGTGGCGGGCTTCGGCTGCGCGTGCGCAGCCGCGTCGTCCGGGCTTGGCTTGTCACCCGTGCCGCCGAGCGCGCCGTCAATCCGGCCGAGCAGCTCGTCGAGCAGCAGCCCGCGATCGGCGGCGGCGCGGCACTCGTGCTCGAAGACGGCAAGGACGGTCAGCCGGTCGTCGCGGTCGAGGCTGTCGCCGGGCAGGCTCATCGGTCGATTCCCAGCAACGACTGCTCAAGCTCGTTCGCCGCGGCCTCCAACCGATGGCGGTTGTCTTCAGCGGCCACCCGCACCTGCCGCACCAGCTCCCCGAACGCCGCCCGGTGTGCGGCGAACAGATCGTTCCACGGCGGCGCCGCCGCCTCGGCCAGCGTGGCCAACGTCGGCGCCGGGTCAAGGCCGAGCTCAGCCGCGAGCGCGTCGACCTCGACCGCGCGGGTCAGATCCGCGACCTTCAACTCCTCGATGACGAGGTCGATCTCGTGGCTGGCCCGCGCCAACCACCGGACGGCCTGTTCGCCGTCTTCGCTCAGAAGCAGCCGCTCCTGGTCGAGCTTGAAAAGTAGGACGTCGAGCAACTCGCGCTCACGCCAAAGGATGTCCGAGACTTCGGCGAAGCTCGCCATGCTGTTCCGCCTCCATGGGCGTGGTGGGGGCCGGTAAGCCAATGCTGCCCGACACGCCACCAAGTAGACGCCGCGGCAGGCCGGGCCGCCCGAAAGTGACGCAAGACGGCGGTGGATAAGGCGTCCGGTCGATTTTCCAGTCGGCCGTATGCTTCGCGTGAAGTAGTCACTCCGGGCCGTTTCTCATCTGTTTGCCGATCATTAGGCCATTCGGAGTCAAGTCACCCCTGGTCAAGCGGCGATGAGACTTGCATGGCAGGCACCGAAAAACTCACAGCGTCGACCGCTCAGGTTGGCGGCTTCGCGTCCGACCAGGTCGCGAGCGGCATGTCGGACGACGAACTCGTCCGGGACAACCTTCCGCTTGTCGGGTACCTGGTCGCCGAGGTGGCGGCCAAGCTGCCCGGTCACGTGAGCCGCGACGACCTGACGTCGGCCGGCATGATGGCGCTCGCGCAAGCCGCCCGCGGCTTCGACGCCGAGCGCGGCGTGCCGTTCGCGCGGTTCGCGACGGTCCGCATCCGCGGGGCCATCATCGACGAGCTGCGCAGCCACGACTGGGCGAGCCGGTCGGTTCGCATCAAGGCCCGCCAGCGCGCCGCCGCCGAGGAGGAGCTGGCCGCCACGCTCGGCCGCCACCCCACTCAAACCGAGCTTGCCGCCCACCTCGGCATCTCGTCCGACGAGTTAGCCTCCGTCGAAGAAGACGTGCACCGCTCGGTCGTGCTGAGCCTGCAGGGTTTCTCGGACGCCGGAACGCTCGAGGGCATGCTGCCGCACCAAGACCCCGGCCCCGAGCAGGTGCTGCTCAACCGCGAGCGGACGTCGTACCTCGTCGACGCGGTCGCCGCGCTGCCGGAGCGACTGCGCGTCGTGGTCGAGGGCTACTTCTTCAACGAGCGGCCGATGGCCGAGATCGCCGCCGAGCTCGGTGTCACCGAGTCGCGCATCTCGCAGATGCGCGCCGAGGCGCTCGCGCTGCTCAAGGACGGCATGACCGCGATGCTGGCCCCCGAGGAGTTGCCTTCAGAGTCCCGGCCCGACGGTTGCGTCGCCCGCCGCAAGGCGGCCTACTACGCGACGATCGCGGCGAGCTCCGACTTCCGGGCGCGCATCAGCGCCGGGCAGTCGCCGTCCGCTCGCGCCGCCAGACGGGTGACCGGCGCCGCGTAACACGTTTGGCTCCTCAGATCCGGTTCGCACCGGTCGAAATTGAAATCGCAGTGGGATGCGATGCGGTGCGAACGGAGCGACTGCGGTGATTGTGTTGACACGGCTGGCCGGGCCGTCGTTCGCGCTGAACCCCGACCTGATCGAGCGCGTGGAGGCCACGCCAGACACTGTCGTGACCCTGATCGGCGGCACCAAATACGTCGTCGCCGAGTCGGTCGACGAGTTGTTGGAAAAGGTGCGCGACTACCGCGGCCAGGTCATCGCCGCCGCGAACAGGTACGAGGAAGCGCCACCCCCCGAACCACGGCTGCGTGTCATCCCGCTGCCCGTCGACTAATCCCCGGCTCGGCCTTCGCGGCAATTTGGTCTAGTCCAATCTCTTGACATCGCGGCAGCGCCCGACGCAGGCTGGCCAACGAGATCGATCTCGAATAACCCTCGAGGCGCTTTGCCTCGGGGTTTCGCTCGACCTGGCCCGCGGACATCGAAGCGTCCGTGGGACCGGCGCATCGACCGTGCGCGTCGTCTGATTCGGGGACCGCCTGCGCTGGCTTCTCCAATCACTGTTGCGTGCGATTCCGATGTGCCGGCGACCCCTGTCGTCGTAACGAGGATTCGAGGAGACTCACATGCAGCTACTCGCACGCGTCCGAATGGCGCGCGCTAAGGCCGTTTGCGCAACCGTCGCAGGCGCCGGATTGGTTGGCGCGTCGACGGTTTTCGGCGTCGCCTTGTCACAAGGAACCGCTTCCGCGGCGACCCTTTCACAGGCGTGGTACGCGTCAGCGCCCTACGTCATGCCGCTCGACAACTCGCCCCCCGACATTGCCGGCGTGATGGCCGGCAGCGGCGAGAAAGCCTTCATGTTGGCGTTCATCCTCGCCAACGGAAGCTCGTGCAGCCCGGCGTGGGACGGCACCGCCCCGGTTTCGTCCGACACCGCGGTCGCGAACTACATCGACACCATCCGCGCGAACGGCGGTGACGTGTCAGTGTCGATCGGCGGCTACAACGGCACCAAGCTCGGCCAGGTCTGCAGCTCGCCGCAAACGACGGCTGCGGCCTACCAGCAGGTCATCGACAAATACGGCCTGAAGGCGATGGATTTCGACCTCGAAGAGCCGGAGTACGAGAACACGACCGCCGTGAATAACGAGGTCGGCGCGGCTCAGATCATCCAGCAGAACAACCCGGGCATCTACGTCTCGATAACCGTTCCTGGCACGACGTCGGGCACCGGGTACTTCGGCCAGAACGTTCTGAACACCGCCAAGGGCCTTGGCTTCACGCCGAACAATTTCTCGATCATGCCCTTCGACGGCGGCTTCAACGGCGCGTCCAGTCAGCAAAGCGCGTTGCAGCAGTTCAACACGATGCTGGTCAACACCTTTGGCTGGACGTCGGCGAACGCGTGGGCCCACGAAGGCATCTCGCAGATGAACGGCCGCTCCGACACCGGCGAGATGTTCTACCAGTCCGACTTCCAGTCGAACCTCGACTTCGCGAAGTCGGTCGGTCTCGGACGCTTCACGTTCTGGTCGGTCAACCGTGACCGCGAATGCCCTGGCGGCGCCACGAGCACGACGTCGGGCACCTGCAGCAGCGTCGTCCAAAACGATTGGGACTTCACCAAGTTCGACGTGCAGTTCGCCGGCAGCAACCCGCCGTCGACGTCACCGACCCCAACGACGACGCCGACAACCTCACCGGGTTCCTGCACCGCGCCGGCGTACGACAACTCCGCGGTCTACACCGGCGGCGACCAGGTCTCCTACAACGACCACACCTGGACGGCGAAGTGGTGGACCCAAGGCGAGGCCCCCAGCACCGGCGGCTCCGGCGTCTGGCAAGACGACGGACCCTGCGGAAGCGGCGGCACGACCCCGAGCCCGACGCCCACGCAAACACCCACCCCCACCCCGACTCCGACGCCGACCCAGACGCCGCCACCCGGCGTCCAGCCCTGGGCGCCGGGCGTGGCCTACCACGTCGGCGACCAAGTCACCTACAACGGCCTGACCTACAAGTGCATCCAGGCCCACACCTCAGAGGTCGGCTGGGAACCCCCCAACACCCCGGCGCTCTGGCAAGCCGAGTAGCCCGAGCCCTCCGGTAAGCCCCGCCCGGTTGTCAGGTCTCCCCGCGCGTTCATCCAACGACGCGACCGCCTGACAGCCGGGCGGCGGCGCCGGGCCGCCAATTGGGCACTTGAGAAAACCGCGCCTCCTGCCGACAAGGCAATCGTGGAGAGCGTTCCGGATCACTCCCGCCTGCGCGCATGAGCGTCACCGTGTCGCGGGCCCTCGCGTCGCTCGGGATAGACGCGCCTGTCGTCCTGCGCATCGCCGCCCGCGGGAAGCTCGTCGGCGAGGGCCACGAGTTCGCGACCCATGTCGAGGACGTCGAGCCCGAGGCGATCATCGTGGGCGCTCCCACGGGCGCCAACTCGGTGCTGCTCGCGAGCGGCAGCCGCGACGTCGAGCTGTCCTGGATGTCGCCGCGCGGCCGGTACGAGCAGCTGTGCCGGGTGCTCGGGTCGGCCAGCTCGTCCGGACCGAAGCTGTGGCGGCTGCGGCCCATCCGCCAGCCGCTGCTCATCCAACGTCGCCGCTACATCCGAGTGCGCGCCTGCCTCGACGTCGTCCTTGATCTGGACGGCGAGACGGTGCCGGCCACCACCGTGGACATCTCCGAGGGCGGCTTCCGCGTCCGGCTGCCGCGCCGCGACATTCCCGACCTGCAACGCACCGTGGTCCGCACCGTCATCGGCCGGGAACGGGTCGCCGCGCCCGGTTACGTCGTCCGAACCATTGATTTGGACGACGACAGCGAGCAGACCGAAGCCGTCGTCGCGTTCGACATCGGCGGCGCGGGATCAGACGCCATCCGGCGTCATATCCTGCATCTTCAACTGCGTGCGCGCGCGAAACGCGAGCCGTAAGCAACCTGCGCGAGGCTCTGAGCGTGGTTGTCTATAACAGAGCACGCCACGGGGAACGGGAGCGCACGCAGTGATGATGGCCAAGCACCGCCGATCTTCGCAGCTGCGGCGCGGCGCGGCGGTGGCCATCGCGGCAATCATGGCGATCGCGGTCGTCGCCGGGATCGCCGTGCTGACCGATCATTACGG
>Ga0187809_10001145_pt1 | contig 12813 bp, 13 predicted proteins | sample NC_wetland_sal_i_8_FD_132415 | JGI IMG/M metagenome (GOLD analysis project Ga0187809, IMG submission 132415) | Wetland sediment microbial communities from Neuse River Estuary, North Carolina, USA - ASW_4 | ecosystem: Environmental > Aquatic > Freshwater > Wetlands > Sediment | place: USA: North... | reverse complement strand
GGCGCCGCTGGTCAACCGGACCGTCCAGCTCTACTTCACCGAGTCCGAGCTGGCCACGATGCGGGCAAGCTTGGCCGAGCGGGCCGAGCGGCCGCTGTCCGGAAACGACGCCCTGTGCGGACACCTGATCGACGCCATCTGGTCGGCCGCGGAGGACGATCAGCCGCGCCGGCTGGTCGTTCCGGTCAACGTCCGACCCCGACTCGACCTGCCCGAGGGCCTGATCGGCAATGTACTGAGCGAAATCTTGCTCGAGCTGCCGGCCCATTCGTCGGCGGCGACGATCGGAGCCGCGCTCTACGAGGGGCGCCGCAATCTGATCGAGCGGCACTTCAGCCTGCCGGCCAATCAGCAGTACCTGGCTCGCATCGGCCGGGCCGCCCTCGAGCGCTGCGTGCCGATCGGCTTCGATCCGTTGCACCGCACGGTGGCGCTGTCGAACTGGAGCCGGTTCGGCCTGTACGAACTCAGCCTGGCCGGAATCGCTCCGGCCGTGTTCTGCCCGGCGGCAACCGCGCAGATCGCCTGGGCGGGTTGGCTGGTGGAGGGCTTCGGCGGCCGGGGTCGGCTGTGCACCATCGCCGTCCCGGCCCGGCTGGCTTCCGCGCTGCGCTCGGGCGATGGGCAAGACCGGCTGCACCGCTATCGGGACGGCAGCGAGCAGCTGCCCGAGCTGGCGGGCCAACTGCCCAAGCTGGCCTGAGCCACCGCTGCGGGCGGCGCGTGGCCCCGGCCGGGCAACCGGTCGCGGCAGCACGGTCAGTGGGCCGGGCACGCCGCGGCCACCGACAACCCGGACGCCGGACAACCGCCGGTCTCCTCGCCTCGCCGGTCGTAGGCCGGCGGCTCGGTGGGCTTGAAGAAGTTCGGCCGGACCGTGAAGTCGGGCGTGGCGAAGCTTCGGTGGAAGGTCGGCGTGGTGCTGGCCGACAGCGGTGGGTTGATCCAGGACCAGTCGGTCATCACCACCCGGCCCGCGGCTTCCTCCCGGTCGACGTGGGTTATGAACTGCGCGGCCGCGGTGTGGTGGTCGACGATGTAGACCCCGGCCCGGTCGTAGGAGTGGATCACCGCGCGGTTCAGTTCGATCAGGGCACGATCCTTCCACAACGAGGCGTTTCGCTTGGTCGACAAGCCCATTCCGGTCGCTATCGCCGGCAGCATGTTGTAGCGAGCCTCGTCGGAGAGGTTGCGCGCACCGATCTCGGAGCTGACATACCACCCACTGAACGGCGCGGCCGGATAGCGCACACCCCCGACGTCGAGGACCAGGTTCGAGATCGCCGGATTGGCGTGCCAGCGCAGCCCGAGCTCGGCGAACCACTCGAACTCCGGGTGGGTCAGCTCAATCTCCAGCACGGCGTCGCCCGGCACGTCGAAGCGCTGCACCGGCCCGCCGTCCGTCGAGATCAGCAGCGGCAACACGTCGAACGGGCCGCCGGTGCCCGACCATCCCTGCCGGCGCGCGAAGTCGGTCAGCGTGACGTGCAAGGGGTCTCCCTGTACCGTGCCGTCGGCCTGGCGGTAGCCGGCGTAGCGGACCAGTTGCGGGTTGTGGATCCGCGGCCCGACTCGGCCCGGACGCTCCTGATCGAAGACGGTTATCACCGAGCGCAGCCGGCCGCCGTTGGTGGAGACCCGCAGGTGTTCGAAACAGCCCTCGGCGATCTCGGCGGCAGTGCGACGATCGCGCAAGTCCATCAGCTTGAGACTGCGCCAGTTGTACCGGCCGGCGCAGCGGGCATGGTTGCGCCAGGCCAGCTTGGCTCCGATGAGAAGCTCCTCGGCGGTGTGCCAGTAGGTCCCAGTCGCACCGATCTCGGCCTCGATCTCGCGCAACCGGTCCGGCGTGGCCAGCTCGAGCAGTTCCGGCAGGGCGAAGAAGGCCCGGGCCGCGGCCAGCGTCGCCGCCGCGTCGGTCGATTCGGCCGGCAACTCGGTCACGGCCGCGATGCTCATCAGCGCACCCGCCGCGAGAACAACCGGGCCGACCACCACATGGCCGGCACGGTCAGCACCAGTAGCAACAGCAATCCCTTCCACACCGATGCATCACCGAGGTGACCTCCGAACAGCGCCCGGGTCCCGTTGGTCGCCCAGTAGAACGGATTCCAGTTGGCGACGGCTCGCAGCCAACCTGGCGCCAGGGTCAAGGGCAACAGGACGCCCGACAGCAACGCCACCGGCTGGGCGACAGTGTTGATCAGCGGGCCGAGCGCGGCCGGGTTCTTGACCAGCAGCGCGATGCCGTAGGACAGCGAGGCGGCCAGCAGTCCCATCAGTACCAGCATCACATAGGCCACCAGCAGCGGCACGATCCGGACCGTGAGGCCGAACGGAATCGCCAGTACCGTGATCAGCAAGGCCTGCCCGATCAGGGTGGCCACCTCGCTCAGGGCGCGACCCAGCAGCAGCGCGAACCGGCTCACCGGAGTGACCCGAGCCCGCTCGATGATGCCGGCCCGCAATTCGGCCAGCAGCCCGAACCCGGCGAACAGGGCCGACAACAAGACCAGGATCACCAGCAGCCCCGGCACGTAGATCCGGTAAGCGTCAGCGGTCGTGCGGGCCCCGACGGTGGCCAGCGCCGGTTTCAGCAATGGGGCGAACAGCAGCAGGTAGGCCACCGGTTGGGCGATGCCGATGACCAACCGGATCGGGGTCCGCTTGACGATCAGCATCTGCCGCTGGAAGACCAGCCAGGTTTCCCGCACGAACTTCATCGGGTTGGCCACCTGGGCCGGCAGCGCCGGCGCGCCCAGCACGGCGGTCATGACTCGCGCAGCGATCGGCCGGTCTTGGCCAGGAACACGTCGTCCAGGCTCGGGCGCTGCAGTTCGATCTTGTCGAACTCGATGCCGGCCGCGTCCAGGCTGCGCAGGATCTGCGGGATCGCGGTGCCGGCGTCGGAGACGTAGAGCCGCAAGTCCTCCCCCTCCGGAGTTTCCACCTTTGTCACATAGGACATCTCGCTCAGCAGGGCCACCGCCGGTTCGGCCGGCCCGGCCAGGCCGACGCTGACCACGTCCCCGGAGATCTCGCGCTTGAGCTGGTCCGGCGTGCCCAGGGAGACGACCTCACCGTGGTCGATGATCGCGATCCGATCGCAGAGCGCGTCGGCTTCTTCCAGGTAGTGCGTGGTGATGAAGACCGTCATGCCGCGCTCGCGCAGCCGGCGAACTTCGTCCCACATCCGGGCCCGGCTCTGTGGGTCCAGGCTGGCTGTCGGCTCGTCCAGGAACAGCACCACCGGGTCATGGATGACGCCGAGCGCGATATCGACCCGTCGGCGCTGACCCCCGGAATAGGTGTTGCAGTTGCGATCGGCATACTCGCTCAGGTCGAACGCCGCCAGTGCCGCCTCGGCCCGGCGCTCGGCCTCGGCGCGGCCGAAGCCGTACATCCGGGCTTGCAACACCAGCTCCTCCCGCGCGGTGACCTCGTCGACGGTGCCTCCGCCCTGCGCGACGTAGCCGATTCGGCGACGCACCTCGGCCGGGCGGCGGCGCAGGTCGGCTCCGGCGATGACCGCGGTGCCGTCGTCGGGGGTGATCAGGGTGGCCAGCATTCGCAGCGTGGTCGTCTTACCCGCTCCGTTGGGCCCGAGGAACCCGAAGATCTCCCCCGGAAACACGCTCAGGTCGATGCCGCGAACGGCCTCGACCGAGGTCGTCTTGCGCTTGTGCTTGACCGCGTAGGACTTGCGCAGCCCGGAGACCGAGATCATCGGTTCGGGGGCCTTCGCCTCCGGTTGCTCGGCGCGCCCGGTGACGGGCTCGGCGGTGCTGGTCATGCCGGCCGGTCGGCGACCAGCGCCTGGTTTCGTTGTGCCATAACGGTGAGTCCCTCCACTAACTCGGCCGCGGCCCGGCAGCCGCCGGCCGCTCGGAAGTCGGCGGCCAAGACCTCAGCCGCGGTTCGGTATCGGGCGTCGGTCAACACGGTGAGCACCGCCGCGCGCAGCTGCTCGGGGCTGGCCCGGACGAAGTTGACCCGCAGCCCGGCCCCGGCCGCGCACACCATCCCCGCGTTCAGCGGCTGATCGTGGCGGATCGGCGCCAGCACCAGGGGCACTCCGAAGCTCAGCGCCTCCGACACGGTGTTGAGACCACCGTGGCTGATCACCGCCGACAGCCGGGGCATCAGGCGCAGCATCGGCACCCGGGCCCGAACCAGCACGTTCGCTGGCGGCTCGGGCAGGGTCTCAGGGTCGGCGACCACGATGACTTGCAGGTCCGTCCGGCCGCCGAGTGCGGCCAGCACCCGCTGGTAGAAGTCGCCGGCCAGCCCGGCGGCGAGCGTACCCACGCTCACCAGTACCGCCGGCCGGCCGTCCAACCAGTCCCAGTCGAAGTCGGGATCATTCCAGCGCGGGCCCAGGCACGGCCCGACCTGATAGACCGGCCCGGCCGCCGGCGGCAGCGGCCCGGTCAAAGCCGGACTGGTCAAGGAGAGCGTCGCGTACTCGGAGAAGCGAAAGTCGAAGTCGGCGTCCAGCCCGGCCGCGGTGGCCAACGCGGCCCGTTGACCCGCCAGCCAATCACGCACCCCGGGTAGCGATCGGAATGGCTGGAGCAATTCGATGCTCGAGCAGGCCACGCTCGCCCACGGCAGTTGCTCGGCCGTGGCCACGATCGCTCCGGCCGGGGCGTGCTGGTCGGTCACGATCACGTCCGGGCCGAAGTCGGCGACCGCCCGGGCCACCGCCGGTCGGATGAATCTGGTGTAGGAAACGATGAATTCGGCCCAGAGGGACCGGATCGAAGCCAGCCCGCGATCGGCCTGGGGCCGGTGGATCCGGCTGCCGGTCCGGTAGATGGTGGCCTGCTCGCCCAGCACCGGGCGCAACGTGGCCAGCGAGCCGACCCAGGCGATCTCGTGGCCCCGCGCCTGCAGTTCGCCGGCGATTGCCCGGGCCGGCTGCAGGTGCCCGAGCAGCGGCGGTACGACGAAGAGCACGCGCTGGCCGGCCGTCATGGCACCAGCTCCGCCACGGTCAGCGACACCAGCCGCTCGAAGTCGAACCCGGCCAACCGCGCGTTCAGATCGAACGGCACGGCCGCGGCGATAGCGGCCAGTTCCAGGCTGTCGATGGCCAGGTCGGCCTCGAGCCGGTCGCCGGGTTCGGGCCGGCGGCCGGTCACCGCCTCGATCGCCGCGCACACCGCTGCCAGGCCGGCTTCGCGCGACCGGTCCGCGGCATGCGTCGATTGCACCGTCATCTCCGGATCTGGGCCTGCCGAGTCAAAAATAGGCTGATGGGCGTTATTACTGGGGCGGACAGTACAGGGATCAAGCCCCGGAGTCACTAGTCAAATCAGCAGTCGCTGTGGATATCGTAAAAACCACGCCGTTTCCCTGCTTACGCCGCGTAGCGGCCGGCTGCCGGCCGCTATTTGATCAGTCTTCGCAGTCAATTGCCCGATACCTGCAGGCAACCATGAGTTCGCCAGATGTCCGATGGTTGCCAATCCGTACTATTGACACGTCCTATCTAGCCTCCTCACAATGTGCTCCAACCAGCCGTATTAGCCGCTTTTCCTGGCTTGCTATCACGCCTGGTGGTAACCGCACTGATCGATGAGGAGTGATGCATGCCCGCCCCGCTTCTCGTCGCCTTCGCGGGACCGGGGGAGGGTATCGAGTCACTGTCCTGGGGGCAGGCGGCGATGTGGGACACCATCCAGCGCGAGGGTCAGTCGGTCACGATGGGCGGGATAAGCCCGCTGCCGGAAGGCACCCCGCTGTGCCTGCTGGCCCAGCTGCTCGGCTTCGCCCTGAGCCGGCACCCGGCGCTGCGCACCCGATTGGTCTTCGAGCCGGACGGGACGGTCCGGCAGCGGCTGTTCGCCTCCGGCGAGATCGCGCTGGACGTGGTCGAGGCCGGCACCGAAGATCCGTACCAGGTCGCCGAGCGAGTCCGGGACGGCTACTGCCGGCGGGATTTTGACTACGAGCAGGAGTGGCCGGTCCGGATGGCCGCGATCTGCCAGGCCGGCCAGCCTCGCTACACCGTCGCCGTTTACCTGCACCTACAACTGGACGCCGGCGGCCTGCAGGCGCTTATCGACGACCTGGCCCGGATGGACCCCGAGACCGGGTCGGCCCTGGCTCCGGCCGAGGGGATCTCACCGTTCGAACAGGCTCGACAGCAGCGACTGCCGGTCGCTCGCCGGCAATCCGAGGCCTCGCTCAAGCACCTGGCGCGGGCCCTGCGCAGCGTGCCGGCGCAGCGGTTCGGACCGCCGATCAGCGACGGGCCGGCCTGCTTTCCGCTGCTCACCTACACCTCGCCGGCACTGCGGCTGGCCACCGAGTTCCTGTCCCGGCACTGCGGCCTGGACACCTCGCCGATCCTGCTCGGGTTGATGGCCACCGCGGTCGGACAGCGCTATCACACCAGCCCGTTCCTGGCCGTGGTCGCGGTCAGCAACCGGTTCCGGCCCGGGTTCGAGCGGTCGGTGAGCAAGGTGGCCGGCGTCAGCCCATGCGTGGTCGACGCGGCCGAGATCAGCCTGGTCGAGGTTTTTCACCGCGCCCGGCGCGCATCGCTGGCGGCCTACAAGCATGCCTACTACGACCCGGTGGCCCGCCAGCGGTTGTTGGAGGAGATCGCCGCCGAGCGGGGTGAGCCGGTCGACACGTCGTGCTTCTTCAGCGACCGGCGCCCCGACCGGCCCGCTCCGGGCGAGCCGGCCTCACCCGAGCAGGTCAGCACGGCAATGTCGCAGGCCCGCTGGCAGATCGAGGTCGAAGGCGAGATGGTGCCGGAGAAGCTGTACCTGAGCATCGACGCCGAGGACCGGGCCATCGTGGTGCGAATGACCTTCGACCGGCGATACTTCACCGATCGCGACGCGGTTGAGCTGGTCCGCGCGATGGAACGACTGGCCCTGGCCGCGGTCCGCGATCCGCACGCACCGAGCGGCGTGCGCTCGCCCGCCCTGGTTGCCTCATGACGGCTCTGACCGCAGTGGCCTGCTACCTGCCCGAGTACCGGGTGCCGATCGCTGAGCTGGCAGAACGGTTGTCCTTGCGCGAGCGGGATATCCAGCTCTTCCAAAGGTTCTTCGGGCTGTCCCAGGTGTGCCGCGATCCCGACGGCACGTTGACCGACCTGCTGCTGGCCGCCACCGCCAACCTGAGCGAACTGGCCGGCCAGGAACGCCGGATTCGCTACCTGGTGTACGCCCGGGGCTCCGCGGCCACCGTGCCCTACCCGCTCAATCCGGTCCACGAGGTGGCAGCCAAGTTCGGTCTGCAGCACGCCAGCGCCTTCACCGTGACCAATCATGCTTGTGCCAACGGGCTGTTGGCCATCGATCTGGCCGGCCGGCTGCTGCGCGCCGACGGGGACGACGATGGCCTGGCGCTGATCCTGACCGGGGAGAAGACCTTCACCCGGGATGCCGAACTGGTGCCGGAGACGTCGATCTTCTCCGAGGCCGCTGCGGCGTGCCTGGTGTCGGCCAAGGAGGAGGCCGACCGGGTCCTGGCGTATGCCTCCAGCATGAAGGGCGAGTTCGATGCCTGGGCCACCAGCCGGGAAGAAGCGTTCGCCCGCTACAGCCAGGCCTATCCGGAGTGCCTGGCCGAGGTGCTGCTGGCCGCGCTGGCCCAGGCCGGCTTGAGCTGGGACGACATCACCTTGGTCCTGCCGCACAACGTGAACACCGTCTCCTGGCGGCGGCTGGCCAAGCGGCTGGGGCTGCCGGCCGGCAAGGTGCTGCTGGACAACGTCGCGACCAGCGGTCATGCCTTCGCCGCGGATCCGTTCATCAACTACCGCACCGCGGTGGACACCGGCCGGCTGGCCCGCGGGGACAAGTACCTGATGGCTGCCGCGGGCTTGGGCGCGGTGTTCTCGGCCATGGTGTTCGAGCACTGACCAGCTACCCGAGCCGACGTCGCAGAGGAGATCCGGAACCGATGACGAGGAGTTCGCAGTGACCGAACAGCTGATCGACACCGATCTGCGCAGCCGGGTGGTGACCAGCATGGCTGACCTGCTACCCCGGATCCTCAAGCGAGAACAGGTCGATGCCGCCGAGGAGACCCGCCTCTTCGACGATCTCGGGCTGAGTTCGACCACGACCCTGGAACTCCTGCTGGAACTGGAGGAGGCGCTGGAGATCCAGATCGATGTCGAGGAGATCGACCAGGACGACCTGGACACCGTCGGCAGCCTGGCCAGCTTCGTGGCCGGCCACGCTCTCGGCGACGAGTAGCCGGATGTACACCACGGGCGCGCCGGTCGCTGCGACCGAGCGCCCGCTGCGCATCACCGGCGCCCTGCGCCGGGAGTTTCGGAAATCCTCGGCCACCGCCCAGGACGACCGGTTACCCGGCTTCATCACCGACATGGTCGGCCCGTACGGGTTGCACTTCGATTCTGAGCCCTATCAGGCCAACCTGGGCCAGTCGTTCAGCGAGATGTGCGAACCGCTGGTGACCGAGTTGGTGAGCGAGCCGGTTGAGCTGCTGGTGCTGGCCTACGACCTGCACGACCTGCGGCCCGGCCAGGCAACCTCGATCTACCTGAGCCAGGTCTGCCCCGGCCAACCACTGGCATTTGCCGTGTGCGACCAGGGCAATGCTGCGCCGCACACCGCATTGAGCCTCATTCAGAGTTACGCCCGCACCGGTGGCCTGCAGCACGCGTTGCTCCTGGTGGCCGAACAGTCCACGCTGCACTACCGGCCGCTGCACCCGACCCCGTTGCCCCAGCGCCACGTTGCCGCGGCGTTCCGGCTCGAGGCCGGCCCGGGCTGCACGACGACCGTCCGTACCGACGTCGCCCCGGATCGGGTTTCGACCGAGTTGCGGGCGCTGTTGCCGGCCGGCGGCGGGGTGGTCGTGCTTGGCAACGAACTGGCCGCCGGGCTGACCGAGCCGCTGCCGCTGGCCACGGTTGCTGCCCCGCCCGGACAGCCGCTGACCGGCTCGTGGTGGGGGCTGGCCGAGCAGCTGCCGGGTGAGCAGACGGTAGTGGTGGCCGATTTCGAGCCCCGGCTGGGCTACCTCTCGGTCACCGTGCAGGAACCGGCACCGGTCGCGGCGGCACGATCATGACGGTACGGGTCTGGACGCTGTCGACGGTGACGACGGCGGCCACCGTCGCCGGCTACGCCGACCTGCTCACGGCCGCCGAGCGGCATCGGGCCGAGGAACTGACCGATCCCGTGGTCCGGGCCGAGTTCGTGTGCACCCGGGCCGCCCTGCGCAGCGTGCTCGGGGCGGAGATGGCAGTGCCCCCGGAATCGCTGCGATTCGAAGCCGGCCGGCATGGCAAACCCGGCCTGGTCGGAAGCGAGCGCCAGTTCAACGTCTCGCATTCGGCTGGGCTGGCCGTCATCGCCGTCACCGACGACGCCCGGCCGGTCGGGGTGGATGTGCAGCAACAACGCAGCGCCGCCGGGCTGGCCCGGCTGGCCGAGCGCTACTACGCCCCGACCGAGGCGCGCTGGGTCAGCGCAGCCGGGCCGGCGGAGCTCGAACACCGCTTCGGCCAGCTATGGGCCCGCAAGGAGGCCTGCGTCAAGGTCACCGGCGGCCGGCTCATTCCGGGTCTGGCTTGGACCATTTCGGCCGACGGCGCCGAGACATTCCGCTGCGCCGACCCCGAGATCAGCGGGCGGGATCTGGCCGTCGCGGCCGGCTACCATGCGGCGGTCGCCCTGGCTGGTCAGCAGCCCTTTGCCGTCGAGCAGGCCAGTTGGCCCGCCGTCCTGGCGGCTCGAGAATCAACACCGAGCCGCTCAGCAGGTTCACCCACCCCACTCTCGACAGGAGACACCATGGCGGTCCTCGGATGACCTTGGTCGGCACCGCAAGCACCGCAGACACCGGCCGGCCGATCACCACCGATGTCGCTGGTGTCTACCTGTTCCCGGCCGGGTTCGAACGCATCATCGCCGCCCTGCGCGCGGGGATAGGCCGGCTCGGGATGGCGGATGAGTACCGAGCGTTGGCTATCCCGCCGGTGATCTCGCGCCGGCTCATCGAACAGGCCGGCTACGTCAAGGCGTTCCCACATCTGCTCGGCACCGTGCACAGCTTTACCGGCGACGCGCGCCAGTGGGCGCAGCTGGTGCCGCTGGCCGAGTCGGGCGGGGCCTGGCATGCCGAGCAGGCGATCAGCGATCTGGTGCTGTTGCCGGCCGCCTGCTATCCGGCCTACGCCACCGTCGCCGGAGCTGACCTGCGCGAGCCGGTTCGGTGGTTCGTGTCCGGAACGTGCTTCCGGCAGGAGGCGACGGCCGAGCTGGGCCGGTTCCGCTCGTTCCGCATGGTCGAGTACGTCACCGCCGGCACCGAGGACCACTGCACCGGGTGGCGTGCCGGTTGGCTGGATCGAGTCGCCCAGTGGCTGGCCGAGCTCGGCCTGTGCCCGGCGGTCGAGGTGGCCGACGATCCGTTCTTCGGTCCCGGGCGCAAGCTGTTCCAGGCCGCCCAGCGCAACCAGGAGTTGAAGCTCGAGCTCAAGGCCGAGCTGGGACCGGAGCGGGTGCAAGCCATCGCGTCGGCGAACTACCACAAGGACCACTTCGGCGCGGGATTCGGGTTCACCGCCGGTGGCGAGATCGGGCACACCGCGTGCATGGCCTTCGGCCTCGAGCGAATCGCGCTGGCCTTGCAGCATGCCCACGGTCCAGACCTGGACGGCTGGCCCGCCGCCGTCCGAGCCGGGCTGGATCAGCCGTGACCGGGGACGGGGGAGCCATGACCAGTACTGAGCAGCGAAGCGCGCTGTACCGCACCATCCGCCTCATCCGCCGGTTCGAGGAGCGGGCGATGGGCCTGGTCGCCAGCGGTGACATCGTCAGCGGCATCCACCCCTGCATCGGCCAGGAAGCGGTCGCGGCCGGAGCGGCCGCCGCCCTCGGACCGGATGACGTCATGCTGTCCACCCACCGGGGGCATGGACATTTCCTGGCCAAGGGCAGCGACCCGGGCCAGCTGCTGGCCGAACTGCTCGGCCGGGACAACGGCGTCTCCCGGGGCCGGGGCGGGTCCTTTCACCCATCGGACTTCAGCCGCAACATCTACACCGCGACCGGAACCGTCGGGCACAGCGCGGCCATCGCGGCTGGGATCGCCTGGACGGCGCAGCAGGACGGCACCGGCCAGGTCGTGCTCTGCTTCTTCGGTGACGGCGCGGTCAGCCAGGGAGCCTTGTTGGAAGGGCTGAACCTGGCCGGCATCTTCTCGTTGCCGGTGGTCTACCTGTGCGAGAACAACCGCTACGCCACCACCCTGCCGGCCGAATACGCCATCGCGGGTTCCGTGCCCGGCCGGGCCGCAGCCTTCGGGTTACCGTCGGAGGTCGTGGACGGCCAGGACGTCGAGCAGGTGCTGGCCGCGACCGGGCGGGCGGTGGCCCGAGCCCGTTCCGGTGCCGGCCCGTCGGTGCTGCAGGTCGATACCTACCGCTACTTCGGCCACCACACGTTCGAGCAGAAGGTGCGGCTGAAGTATCGCTCGGACGAGGAACTGGCCTACTGGCGCGGTCGTGATCCGCTGCGGATCGCTGGTGACCGGCTGTCCGAGCCGACCCGCGCGGCAATCGAGGCCGAGGTGGAGCAAGCATTGGAGCAGGCGGTGCAGTTCGCGTTGGCCGGTGACCGGTTGACGGCGGCGGCAGCCCAGGACCACACCTTCTCCGGCGGAACGAGGCCGCGACCGGGGGTGGCCGGCGATGCCTAAGCTGTCCTACCTCAAGGCGCTGAACCGGGCGCTGGCCGATGAGATGGAGCGGGACGATTCGGTTTTCGTCATGGGCGAGGACATGAACTTCGCCCTGACCAACACCACGGCCGGCTTCCGGCAGCGCTTCGGTCCATCCCGAGTGCTGGAGATGCCGCTGTCCGAGCAGGGGTTCACCAACTTCGCCACCGGAGCGGCCATGGCCGGCCGGCGCCCGGTGGTCGAGTTCCAGATCCCGTTCCTGCTGCTGCTGGTGTTCGAGCAGATCACCAATCAGGCCAACAAGTTCCGGCTGATGAGCGGGGGCCGGGCCAGCGTGCCGGTGACGTATCTGATGCCGGCCGCCGGCGTGCGCTCGGCGTGGGGGGCACAGCATTCGGACCAGCCGTACAGCCTGTTCGCGCACATGGGGGTCAAGACCGTCGTACCGGCCACGCCCCGCGATGCCTATGGCCTGTTGCTGACTGCGATCCGGGACGACGATCCGGTGGTGGTGTTCGGACCGCTGGATTGTCTAGGACTGCGAGAAGATCTCGACTATGCCGAGCTGGTGCCGATCCCGCTCGGGGAGGGCCGGGTGCACCGGTCCGGTACCGACGTCACCGTGGTGGCAGTAGGCCACCTGGTGCAATCGGCCCTGGCCGTGGCCGAGGAACTGGGCGAGCAGGCCGTCTCGGTCGAGGTGTTCGACCCGCGCACGATCTATCCGTTCGACTGGGCCGGACTCGCCGAGTCGGTAGGACGAACCGGCCGGCTGGTGGTCTTCGACGACGGCAACAAGTTCTCCGGGCTGGCCGCCGAGATCCTGGCCACCGCGGCCGAGGAACTCACCCTGCTCGCACCACCCCGCCGGGTGACCCGGCCCGAGGCCGCCATGGTCGGCGCCAACCCCGGTCTCGACGCCGGCCTGATTCCGACCACCGACCAGCTGCGCGAGGCCATCCAGCGGGTGCTCAAGTAGCCCGGCTCGAGCCGGCCGATCCGGCCTGGGGCGGGATCAGCGCCAGCCGGTGCCGGCCGGTGCGCAGTAAAGCCAGCGCCCGGCGTCGAAGGGGCGATTCGAGCTCGGCGACCATCCGGCCACCGACCTCGGGTATGGGTACCGGC
>Ga0187809_10001143_pt1 | contig 12822 bp, 10 predicted proteins | sample NC_wetland_sal_i_8_FD_132415 | JGI IMG/M metagenome (GOLD analysis project Ga0187809, IMG submission 132415) | Wetland sediment microbial communities from Neuse River Estuary, North Carolina, USA - ASW_4 | ecosystem: Environmental > Aquatic > Freshwater > Wetlands > Sediment | place: USA: North... | reverse complement strand
GCGGCGAAGCCGTGCTCGCCGACCCAGCTCGCGAGCTCGCGATCGCCCCCGACGAGCTCGCCGTCCGCGTCTCCCGAGCGTGCAATGGGTTCAGACGCGAGGTGTCCCTCGTCCCAGACGAAAATGGCGCACGCCGTCGCGTTGAGCGTGCGGTGCACGATTTCCGCTATGGCGTGGAGCGCTTCGGCGGCTCGGCCCGCGTTGAGCGCCTCCGCCCCCAGTCGGGACAGCCACTCGACTTCGTTAGCGCGCTGGCGTGCACGGCTCGCCGCCTCTTGTGCGCGCACGAGCAGCTGCGTGGCGACCGCGGCGACGACGAGGAACGAGATCAACGCGACCCAGTCGAGCGGCTTACCGACGTTCCACTGATCGTACGGCGGTTGAAAGTAGTAGTCGATGAGGAGGAAGCCGGAGCAGGCCAGGGTCAACCCGAGCGCGCGGCCGCCGCTCACACTGCCGCCCAACACGATGAGCAGATACGCGAGCGCAACGTGCCCTTCGTTGATGTCGTAGCGCACGAAGTACATCGCTACGGTCGCGGCCGTTAGGATGGCGCCCCAGACGAGCCACGGTCGGATGACCGGCCACGCACGCGACCGACGTGAACGCGCGTCGACGTCATTGGGACGGAGTTCGATGGTCATCGAAGAGCCGGCATCGAATGGATCCGGTGCATGCGCCAACTACTCCTGCCTCTGAATGTACATCGTGCAGCCGCGTTCGCCGACAGCGCTCGCCCGCGAGCCTACTACACCGCGGTGAGCGTCGAGAACAGATTGTTCAACGATTCGGCGAGCGTTGGGTGGGCGAAGACGCCGTCACGCAACGCGGTGTAGGTGAGGCCGCCCATCATGGCGAGCTCGAGCATGCTCATGATCTCGCCGCCTTCGACGCCGAGCACCGCGCAGCCGAGAATCTTGTGGCTCTCACAATCGACGATGACCTTCATGAGCCCGCGCGGCTCCGCGGTCTCGAGCGCGCGCGCGACGTGCGACATCGGCATCGTGGCGATCGCGACGCGGCGGCCCTCGGCGCGGGCTTCCCGTTCCGTGAGACCGACGCCGCCTAACTGCGGGTCGATGAAGACAGTGTATGGCACGAGACGGCTCGCGATCGTGAGCGATCCCGCTTCGAGCAGGTTCGCGCGCAGGATCCGGAAATCGTCGTACGAAATGTGCGTGAACGCGGGCCCGCCCTTCACATCGCCGACGGCGAACACGCCCGCGGCCGTGGTAGCCAGCCGGTCATCCACTTTGATGTAGCCGTGCTCGTCGAGGTCGATACCCGCGGCCGCCGGCGCGAGCGTGTCGGTATTGGGGACGCGCCCGGTGGCTAACAGCAGGTGCGTCGCCGCCAGGCGGCGCTCGCCGCCGCGTCCGCCCACCGTGAGCTCCAGTCCGTTAGGCACCCGCGCCACCGCGGTCGCGTGCGCATCGAGTAGGATGTCGATGGCATCCTGCCGGAGAATCGACGCCACCGCGGCCGCGATATCGTCATCCTCGTGGCTCAGCAGCTGCGAGCCATCGCTGACAATGGTCACGCGGCTGCCGAATCGGCGAAACATCTGCGCAAACTCGACGCCCACGTATCCGCCGCCTAAGACAAGCAGGTGCTGCGGCACCGAGTCCAGGTCCATGATGGACGTCGAGTCGAACGCCGGAATCTGATCGAGGCCCGAGAGCGGCGGACGCGCCGGACGCGCACCGGTATTGATGATGACGATGGGCGCGATCAGCGTACGCGTCGTGCCGTCGGACGCATGCACCTCGACGCGGCGCTCGCCCACGAATCGTGCGTCGCCGAACAGGACCTCGACGCCGGCGTCGGCGAGGCGGCGCTCGCTGCCGTTCCTGAAATCCGATACGATGGCCCGCTTGCGCGCGACGACCGATGACAGGTCGACCGACACATCGCCGCAGAGGACGCCGAAATCGGCGGCGCGCTTCGCCAGGTACGCCACACGAGCGCTGGCGATCATCGTTTTTGACGGCGTGCACCCTTCATTGATGCAGGTGCCGCCAATGTGACGGCGCTCGATCAATACCGTTCGCCGCCCGGCCCGCGCGAAAGCGCTGGCGAGTGGGCCGCCCCCTTGCCCCGATCCGATTACGAGAGCGTCGACGTACAGATCGGGCATTGGCGGTGCTCCGTTGAGGGAGGCGAGTGTGCGCCGTGTAACGGTGAGACGCGGAAGCCGAGGGAATCAAGGCGCCGGTTGTCGGACCCTGAGGGCGTGATCGAGAACGCGACTTGCTTCACAGGGCCGTCCGCCCTTGGGTCAGCCGACTGCGGCTTGCCATCGGGTTGGTGAGTGGTATCTACTTCGATCCGGGCACCGAAGCGCGGCGCCCGGTTTGCCGCGCGCGTCGCGGCCGTCCCTCCAGCCGCTCGACCGATGACCCACACGCATCTGGATACAGGCGCACCTGCGGCCGATCGAATCGCTGCCATGCTCGAAGAAGCACGCGAGCGCACGCTGTTGCTCATCGCGCCGCTGAGCGAGCAGGATCTGCACCTGCAGCACGATTCGTTGATGAGTCCCGTGATCTGGGATCTGGGGCACATCGCGCACTTCGAGGAGCTCTGGTTGACACGCAACCTCGATGGCCCGGTGGAGTTCGTCGAGATGCCCGGCATGTACAATCCGTTCGAGAACCCGCGGCGCGTTCGGGGGACGCTCGCACTGCCGACCTTGAACGAGTGTCGCGCCGAGATGGAGGAGATTCGCGCGCGCGTCCTGGAGCGACTCCGCAGGGCCGACCTGGAAGACGGCAACGACTTGCTGCGGGACGGCTATGTGTACGCGATGGTCGCGCAGCACGAGTACCAGCACAACGAGACGATCCTGCAAACGCTGCAGCTCAAGTCGGGTGAGCCATACCGCGCGCCGCGACGCATCCGGCTGCCGTCGGCGCCTGCTGTTGTGCCTAACGACGGCGGGATGGTGCGGTTTCCGGGCGGGCGTGTGACCATCGGCACCGACGATCGGACGGAAGCGTACGACAACGAGCGGCCGCGGCACACGGTCGCGCTCGAGCCGTTCTGGATCGACGCGCACCCGGTGACTAACGGAGCCTATCTCGCCTTCATCGAGGCCGGCGGGTACGAGACTCGCGCGTGGTGGTCGGCTGATGGCTGGCAGTGGCTCGAGGGCGCGCGGGTGCAGGCGCCCAAGTACTGGCAGCGCGACGCCGGCGGTTGGACGACGCGCAGCATGGACGTCGTCGAACGCGTCGATCCGGCGAAGCCGGTGTGCCACGTCTGCTACTACGAGGCGGACGCGTTCGCCCAATGGGTCGGCAAGCGGCTCCCCACGGAGAACGAATGGGAGGCGGCTGCGTCGTGGGATCCGGTTGCGGGGCGCGCTCGTTCCTATCCATGGGGCGATGAGCCCGCGACACCCGAGCGCGCGAACGTGGACCAGCTGTCCTTCGGCACCGCGCGCGTCGGCGCGTATTCCCGCAACGTGTCGCCCATTGGCTGTTATGGAATGATCGGCGACGTGTGGGAATGGACATCGAGCGACTTCACCGGCTATCCAGGCTTTGTGAGCTACCCGTATCGCGAGTATTCGGAAGTGTTCTTCGGCAACGAGTACAAGGTGCTGCGCGGTGGGTCGTGGGCCACGCGTCCGGGCGCGATTCGCAACACGTTCCGCAATTGGGACTATCCCATTCGCCGTCAGATTTTCAGCGGATTCCGCTGCGCGAGGAGCGAGCCATGACAGCCGCCGCGGTACATCCGCGGTCTCCGCTGCTCGACGAGGTACGCGAGGGGTTGTCGCGCCCGCAGAAAGAGCTGTCGCCCACCCTGTTCTACGATCGGCGCGGATCGGAGTTGTTCGAGAAGATCACGCGGCTGCCCGAGTACTATCTCACGCGAACCGAACGCGCGATGCTGGCGTCGCGGATGCCGTTGGTGATCGCGCGACTGGGACCGCGTACGCTGGTCGAGTTAGGCGCGGGCAGCGCCGCCAAGACGCGGCTGCTGCTCGACGCGATGCGGGCGACCGGCGAGGCGGCGACCTACGTGCCGGTCGACGTGAGCGCCGAGTTCCTGCGCGAGACGGCGTCGGCGTTAGGCGCAGAGCTGCCCGGACTGCGCGTCGTCCCGGTGGTGGCGGACATCAGCGTCGGATTGGGCCTGCCGCGCGCGATGCCGCGACCCGTGTTGTTCGCGTTTCTCGGCAGCACGATCGGAAACTTCGAGGAGGATGCGGCGATCGCGCTGCTCAGGCGCGTGCGCGAGGCCATGTGTCCCAGCGATCACTTTCTGCTCGGCGTCGACTTGCGGAAGGATGTGCACGTGATCGAGGCGGCATACAACGACGCCGCCGGCGTGACAGCGGAATTCAATCGCAACGTCTTGCGGGTGCTCAATCGCGAGCTCGGTGCCGACTTCGACGAGCGGGATTTCGCGCACCGCGCCATGTACAACCGGGTCGCGCACCGCATCGAGATGCATCTCCTCGCTCGGCGCGCGCTCGACGCTCACATCCCGGGCATTGGTACGGTGCCGTTCCGAGCTGGCGAATCCATTCGGACGGAGATCAGCTGCAAGTACGACCGCGCGAGCGTGCGGCGGCTGTTCCATGACGCCGGATTGAGCCTGGACGAGTGGATTGCGAATGAAGAACCGGCGTATGCGCTCGCGATCGGATCCCTGGACACGTGGCGGCGATGACGATTCCCGCCGGCGCACGGGGCCGCGCCCTGCTGACGGCAGACCTCGCGCGGCGCAGCTTCGCGCCGGGTCGCGCGTCAGGGCGGCGGATCGGGGCAGAGGTGGAGTTGCTGCCGCTGGACGCGGAGACGCGGTGCATCGCCGCGCTCGAGGGCGGTGCGCGACGCGTGCTGCCCGTGCTGCGGCAGTTCGGCGCGTCGCGTTGCTGGTCCGAGGCGCGGACCGAAAAAGGTACGCCGTGTTTCCATTTGCCTAACGGTGGTCGATTGACGTTCGAGCCCGGCGGCCAGATCGAATACGCTGCGCCGCCGGCGTCCGGAGCGAGCGCGCTCGCCGCCAATGTGCGATCGGTGCTGGAACCGCTGCAGCGCCACGCGTCCGCGGACGGGCTGCAACTCGTCGCCGCCGGCATCGAGGCGGAGCGCGACGTGTGGTCGAGTCCGCGTCAACTCGACGCGGAGCGCTACGAGCGCATGGAGTCGTATTTCGCGACAATCGGGCCGCACGGCGCACGCATGATGCGGCAAACCGCGTCGTTCCAGGTTTGCCTCGACATCGCCGGTGGTGACATGGGGCGCAGACAATGGCGTCTCCTGAATGCGGCGGCGCCATACGTCGTCGCCATGTTCGCGAACTCGCCGCGATACGATGGCATCCTGACCGGGCATCAAAGCGTGCGGGCCGCGTGCTGGCGGCGGCTGGATCCGTTGCGCACCGGTGTGCTGGCGGGTGACGATCCGGTCTCCACCTACCTGGCCTTCGCGCTGCGCGCGCCGGACATGATGCGGCACACGGCCGGCGGCGCATACCAGTCGTTCGGCGAGTGGCTCGATACGGGAACGATGACGTTGGACGATTGGCACCATCATCTCAGTACGCTGTTTCCCGAAGTTCGGCCGCGCGGCTATTTCGAGGTGCGCGGCGCAGACTCGATCGATCCCGCGTGGTGTGTGGCGCCGCTCGCTCTGTTAGGCGGACTCACCTACGATGCCACCGCGCTGGCCGACGCGGCCGACGTGCTGCGCGTGCCCGGCGAGGTGCTCGAGTGCGCGGGATTCGCGGGTCTCCGCGATCCATCGATTGCTGCCGTGTCGGCGCAGCTCGCCGAGATCGGCATGGAGGGATGCGTGCGCCTGGGATCGGATTTTCTCTCCGAGGCCGATCTCGCGGTGGCGCACGCGTTCTTCAACCGTTACACGCACCGGCGCCGGTCGCCGGCCGATGACGTGCGTGATGCGACGTCGGCTGCTGTTGCCTAACGCAAATCAGCGCGCCAACCGGGCGTTGTCGTAGGCCGGATCGCCCGTCACCTCGCGGTCGACGTGCGGCGCGAGCCACGCCGGCGGCTTCGCCGCGTCGTCCGGACTCGCCAGCTCGACTTCGGCCAGCGCGAGCGGACGATCGAGAAACTCGTCGATCGTCCATTCGGTGTCGCCCTCGCGCACGAGGTACCGGCGCTTGTGCACGCGCCGTCCGGATGTGAGCGGCCAGAGCGCATCGAACAAGTCACGGTCGATCTGGTCCTCGAGCTCGAGCCGGACGAGGCCGTTCCCGCCCTTTACCGTCCGATACCAGCGCGTGACGCCATCGGCGGAGATCGCGCGCACGCGTTCGGTGACGTGGCCGCCCGGCAGGTATCCCTGGTCGATGTCCTGGATGGTGGTCGCGGCGTCGCCTAACGGACCCCGCGGCATCTCGGTGAGCAGGAACTTGCGCTCGATCTCCGTGCCCGCGGCGTGGCGTTGCGCGAGCCGGCCGGCCAGATCCCGCGCGCGCTCGAGGAACGGCTGAGCCGCTTCGCCCAACCATTCGCCCGTGAACGTGGTAAAGAGCGCTTCGGTACGCTCGTGCAGGCGGCGCGCGAGCTCGAGCAACCCATTGCGGGGATCGCGGCTGCCCGAGGCCGCAGAGCGGACGCCGGCCAGCGAGCTTCCACCGCGGACCATGTCCGCCAGCCGCTGCGCCGCTTCGCGCGCCGCGTCCTCCATGGCGTCGGCGACGAGACCGGCGAGCAAGTGCGCGTCGTGCAAGTCGCCGAGCGTGTCCTGCAGGGCGCGCAACCGGTCGACTAACGGAACGGCGTCGGGCACGATGTCGATGATCGGCTCGAGCGCGTAGCGCAGGTGCTTGGCTGCGATGCGGGCCTCGTGTGCGCACCGTTGGTCGACGGCGTCCTGCACGTGGGCGAGACGCGTGGCCAACTCGTCGGTGAGCTCTCTCAAGCGGGCGCCGAGGACGCGCGCCGTGTGCGGCGGCGCAATGGGCTCGTCGAGACGAACCGTGAGCTGCCAACTCGAGAGCGCGTCTTGCAGCCACTCGGCGAGGTTCTCGAAGCGATCCGCGAGACGCGCGTGCATACGCGCATCGTTCTCCTGCTTCGAGGCACGCAGCCGCTCCAGCATCCACACCGCTCCGATGCGCTGGCGGCGCGTGAGCGATGGCAGTTCGCCCTCGATCCACTCGATGTGCACTTGCGCATCGCGCCCCGCGCCAGTGGCCCGCGTCAGGCGGCGTAACCGCCGCCGGCGTTTCGTCGAGAGGCTATCGTCGAGCTCGTCGCGGAAGGTGCGATCGCAACTGCGAAGCCGGCGCAGCGCGACGCGCAGGTCGTGCAGCGAGTCGGGCGCGTCCTCGTCGTCGAGCGTCTCGTATGCGGAACGCGCCGCGCGCAGATGCGCTAACGCAATACGTCTCGCGGTCTCGGCGGCGGGCCGATCGAGAGCGTCGTGAGGAAGCGCGATGTCCACCGCAGCCCAGTCGATTGCCGCCGATGCTCAGGCGAGGTCCGGTCGATCAGTGATGCTGACGAAACCAGAAGAACGCGACCTCACCGAGAATGAACGCCGCGACCGAAGCGAGCAACAGCGCCTCGGCTTTCGACGGTGCTGGAATCGCGCGCAACCAGCGTGAACGACGGCGGTATTCGTACATGAAGATTCTCGGTTGCGTGGGCTCGGAGATGCAACAGTGTGAGCCACCATTTGCCGCGTCAAGTAAGAAGATATTAACAAAATGACCGCGAACATGATACAGCGTATTGCGAAGGACGCATGCGTTTCTCGTCAGAACGCATAGTGCACGGTGCCGTAGAACGAGCGCGGTTGGCCTGGAGACACGACGTGACCGGCAACAAGTTCCGGGTAGGCTTTGTCGAGCACGTTGCGCACACCGACCTCCAGTTGGGCAACACCGATTTGCACGAGCCCGCCGACGTGCACGAGTCCGTACGCGGGTAGCACGACGCCCGGCTCATCGAACGGCGAATAGGGTCCGACGACATTCGTGCTCACACGCAAACGCCACGGCGTCGCTTTCGGCGCGAGCTCGAGCGATGCGATGCCAACGTACTGTGCCGTGTTGTAGACGCGCAGTCCCGAGAGCGTATCGACTTCCGACGGGTCATCCTCCGGCTGTGTGATGAGCTGGCGGTAGCGCGCGTCGTTGAACGTCCAGTCGGTGGAGAACGAGAGCATCGGGGCGATCGGCGCATGAAGCTCGATCTCGACGCCCTGCCTGCGACTGGCGCCGCCGTTGCTCGATGCGCCCGTGAGCGGGTTGAGCGTTTGCTCGTTGCTCACATCCATGCGGAACAGGGCGACCGAACCGTGGATGTCCCGATGATCGTACTTGAGGCCGGTCTCGTAGGCCCACGCGGTAATGAACGGCAGCGTCGGATCCTCGATGACGCCGTCGGTGGAACGAAAGCCGCGCGACACGTTGGCATAGGCGGCAACGTCGTCCGTTAGGCGGAAGAGGGCGCCCAGTTTCGGCGATGCGACGCCGTGCGAATCCGATGTCGACAATTCGGCGTCCGGTGTCGAGCGCGTGTCGACGATATCGTAGCGCGCGCCGAGGCTCAAGCGCAGCCGCGACGTCGCATCGAAATCCGATTGGATGAAGAGGGCGCCGGATGTCTGCCGTGCGTGCACGAGCGCAGCGGCAGAATCGGGTTCGCGGTCGGTGGTGAACCAGTTCTGGTAGTGCGACTGATCCCAGCGCGATTCGAGACCAACGGTGAACTCCGTCCGCGGCAAGCTCCACGTGAGCGCGCTCGTGGCGCCGAGTCCCGTGCGGTGATCCACTTCTTCGGTTTGGCTGCCGCTTCCCTCGAAGCGGCCGCCCGCGGGCGGGATCGTGAGGAAGAATTTCCAGTTGCCTTGCGTCGAGTAGAGGGTGGTACGCCAGAGCAGCGGCCCCGAGAGCCAGCGCAGACTGACGCGCTCCTGGGCCCGGTACTTCCGTCCCCCATCGGTCGGATTGGATACGATGTCGTAATCGCGCGCGGCGAATTCGTCCTCGCTCAGAAAGCCGGGCGATTTCCAGTCGGCGCCGTACAGCTCGATGCCGCCGTCGATGCGCCATGCCGACGACAGGTCGTGCACGACGCGCAGGTGTCCCTGCTCGACATCGGAGCGACTGTTAGGCCGCCAGCCATCTTCGTGGTTCCATCGCGCGCCGAACACGCCGCCGCCTTCCGCGCCGTGGTCGAATCCCGTTAGGACGCTGGCGTCGATGTGTCCGGCGGTACCGGCGTCGATGCTCGCCTCGGTGCCCTGCATCCGCTCGAGCGTGTGCACGTTCACGATCCCCGCGAGCGCGAAATTGCCGAAGAGCGCACTGGTGGGTCCCTTGATGACGTCGATGTCCTGGACCGCGTCGGGGAAGATGAGGCCCCAGTCGTTGTAGCCTTCGGCGTGTCCGTTGACCGGCTCGTTGATGGGAACGCCATCGATCCATAGCGCGAGGTCCGTGGAGTGATCCGAGCTGAATCCGCGAATTGATGCATCGGAGGCGAAGCCCGGACCCTGGCCTTGGAGGTGGACTTCGACGCCTGCACTCTGGCGGAGCAAATCCCACGGTGACGTGGACGGTGTGAGCGCGATGACGGATGGTGAGACGGTGATGGCGGATTGCGGTTCGTTGCGACGGACGGGCTCTGCCGTCACGGTCACGGTGGCGAGTCGTGTCGCGCGACGCGCGAGCGAATCGCGGCGCGCGGTGGTGTCGCGGCGTGTCGCGGTATCACGGGCGACCGTGTCGCGAGCTGCCGTGTCGGTCGGCGTGGTTTGCGCGGCGAGCCGCGCGACGTACGTGCACATGAGCGCGGCGGCGAGGAGGGCGCTGCCCGACGGGCGGCGCGCGCGCCGGTGCGCAGTTAGGTAGCAGGTCATGTGTCGTCCCGTATCTGGAACCGCGGCGTCCGATGGCGCGGGCGCCGCCGGCGTCGGTGCGGTCGTTCATGTCGGTGTGCGCGCGACACGCCCCGCCGGAGGGCCCGTTAGGCCGCGGCGACTAATGACGTGAGCGAGCGCGTGAGCGTGGGCGACGAGGCGGTCGAGCGCCTCGTGCGTGCATCACGCGATGGCGGGAGGACCGTTGGCGAAGGGACGCGCGTGCGGCGCGGAAACCGGATAGACCACCTGCGCCACAGGCGAGCTGACGCGCACCGTGTGGACGACGGGGTCTTGCAGACCGACAGAGACGTCGGGAACGACGGTGAATGCCGCGCCCGCGCAATCCCCAACACAGGTGCAGTCGTGGTGTGCTGGCGCCGGCGGCTGATCGGGGTTCTGCGGGGTCTGCGCCGCACCACCCATCATGTGGCCGTTGGGCATGGCCATCACGCCCGCGACGCCGTCGTGCATCGGGCAGTGATGCATTGCGGCGACTGGTTCGGTCACGCACAAGACGAACCAGAGGGCCAGGAATGCAGAGCCGATGCGGGCGTACCACGGACGACGCATGGGCGTAATGTCACCAGAAGGCACGGCCGGCGCCAGTCCGCGAGGCAAGCTGAAGGCCAAGGATGCTAACGTCGGGCTGCACGACGCGTCACACTTTGCGCCTGTGATCGTGAGTCGACGTGTCGGCCGCGCTGTGTGGGTGACCAGTCGTGTCCGGCGGCGCGCTCGTCGTCGTCGTGACGATCGACGAGTCGTCGAGCGCAACGATGCGGCCATCGCGCTCGATGGTGAAGCGTGTGCTCGCGCCGCCGGTGATGAGCACGCGATAACAACCAGGGTCGAGCGGTCGCGGCCCGATGCTCGTTTCGTAACCGCGTGGTGGCACTCCGTACGTGACGGTATCGGGCGGCGCGCCCTTGGCGCCGCGATCGCCGAAGGTCCAGTACGGCGTGTGATCGCCGCAACGCATCACGGTAAGGCCGTAGAAAAACTCGGACGTGCGGCGCAGCAGCGCGAGATGAAACAGCGGAAGCGGTTTTGGTTCCGGCGTGGTGGTGACTGCGCTGCCGTGATCGGCGCATGCGGCGGCTACTACTAATAATGTGAGCGATACGAGTGCGACGACTCGGCGCGCGCGTCGATCGCGCCTCTTCAACACGGCGTGCACAGCGGTCATCTTGCTCATACGCTAGCGGCGCGCCGTGGCTGCGCCGCGATCACCGAAAGGAATCGAGGAGACCCAATGCGGGATTCGCAGTATCCAGTGGAGCGGGCCGCGGCCGCGGGACGTGTCGCGCGCGGTGACATCATACGACGGGCCGCCATCGCAGTCGCATCGGTGGCGTTGTGCATCGGCACCGCGAGCGGGTTCGCGACATTCCACACGCACCTCAAGCGCTCGACACCGACCGACGGCGCAACGTTAGGCTCGGCGCCAAAGGCGCTCGAGCTGTGGTTCACGGAGAAACCGGAGCTAGCGGCAACGAGCATCACGCTCAGCACGGCTCGTGGCGCGGCGGTTGCGCTGGCACCGCTGACGTTGTCCGATGGGAGCGATACCGCCGCCGTCGTTGCATCCGTGCGCGGAACGTTGGCACCGGGGTCCTACCTGATCCGCTGGCGCACAATGGCGCGCGATGGACATCCGGCACGCGGCACGTTGACGTTCACGCTGTCACCGTCTCGCTGATACCGTCGAGCGGATCGCCGGAGAGCGGCGATCCATCGGGCGCCTCGAGAACGAAGCCGGCGTCGCGAATCATCTCGAGGTCATCGCGCGCCGCCTGGCCCGGCGTGGTCAGGTAATCGCCGATGAAGATGGAGTTCGCCGGGTACAATCCCATCACCTGCATCGACCGCAGGTGCACCTCCCGCCCGCCGGCGATGCGCAGCTCCTGCGATGGGAGCAGCAACCGAAACAGGCACAGCACGCGCAGGCAGCGGCGTGGGTCGAGCGCGCCGCGATCGCTGAATGGCGTGCCGGCGATCGGAATGAGGAAGTTGAGCGGCACGCTGCGTACCTCGAGCTCGCGCAGCGAGAGCGCGAGGTCGATGATGTCGTCATCGGATTCGCCCATGCCGACGATGCCGCCGGAGCACGTCTTGAGGCCGGCCGCGCGGACGTGCTCTACCGTTAGGCGGCGGTCGTCGAACGTGTGCGTCGTGCAGACCTCCGGGTGGAACCGTTCGGACGTGTTCAGGTTGTGGTTCACCTGTGTCACGCCGGCTTCGCGCAGCCGGCACGCCTGCTCTTCGCTCAGCAAACCGAGGCACGCGCACACGCGCAGGTCGTACGTACTGCGGACGGCGCGCACGGCATCCAGCACCTTCTCGAAGACGCGTTCGCCGGGCGTGCGCCCCGAAATCACCAGGCAGAAGGTCCCGGCTTTCACGCTCGCCGCGCGCTCCGCGGCGGCGAGGATCTTGTCGCGCGCAAGCAGCGGATATTTCTCGATCTCGGCCGTGGACACCGCGGATTGCGAGCAGTAGTGGCAGTCTTCGGGGCAGAGGCCGCTCTGCGCGTTGAGCAGAAAATGCAGCCGGACGCGGTTCTGCCAGTAATGGCGACGCACGCGATAGGCGGCGTTGAGCTGGGCGAGCAGTTCCTCATCGGGCGCGCGCAGCACGGCGCGGGCGTCTTCTCGCCTAACGATCTCGCCTGCCAGCGCTTGCGTGGCGAGGGCGTCCCAGTCGCTGGGTTGGTGCTCGAGCGTCATCGATATGGGTGTCCGTCTGTAAAGTGATGCCGTTCCGGCGCCGCGCGCGCGATCACGTCGCGCAATCTGCTCGCCGCGGCTGCGCGCGCCATGGAGGAATCGTCGGCAGTCGGCGCGAGCCACGGGAAGCTCATCACCGGCGTATCAGGAAGCAACGTCTGCAGTGCATCGCGATTGGTGAGCCGCGCGACATCGGGTGCGGCACCATCGGTTTCGTTGAGCACCACGGCGAGCACGCG
>Ga0187809_10001142_pt1 | contig 12824 bp, 13 predicted proteins | sample NC_wetland_sal_i_8_FD_132415 | JGI IMG/M metagenome (GOLD analysis project Ga0187809, IMG submission 132415) | Wetland sediment microbial communities from Neuse River Estuary, North Carolina, USA - ASW_4 | ecosystem: Environmental > Aquatic > Freshwater > Wetlands > Sediment | place: USA: North... | reverse complement strand
GGCGTCTTCGCCATGGCGGCGGCCGTTTGCGAAGCGATCGAGAAGGGACCGGAGGCATGGCGGGCGATCGGCCTGACGGTGGTGCCGGGCCTCACCGCGATGCTGGCGGTCGCCGCGCGGATCGGCGCGCCGCTCGGCCATGATTTCTGCGCTATCTCGCTGTCTGACAATCTGAAGCCGTGGGGCCTGATCGAAAAGCGGCTCGACCTGGCAGCTCGCGCCGGTTTCGTGATCGCGCTTTACAACCCGATCAGCCGCGCCCGGCCATGGCAACTCGGCCGCGCTTTCGAGCTTCTCCGGAACCATTTGCCGGCGGAAACGCCTGTCATCTTCGGCCGGGCCGCGGGGAGGCCGGACGAGCGGATCGAGCTTGCCGCTTTGGGGAAGGCCGATCCTGCACAAGCCGACATGGCGACCTGCGTCATCATCGGCTCGCGCGAAACGCGGGTGATCGCTCGGGAAGGACAGACGCCGCTCGTCTATACGCCGCGCTCTGCGGGCGAGGCGAGATGATCGTTGAGCATCGCCAAAGCTTCCTCGATCGTTCCAGCGAGAGGCATGCCTGGCGCCGGCGGCCGGCGGACCATGATCACTTCTATGCTAAGCGCGCGCGCGGCCGCGATCTTGCCGTAAGTCGCGCCGCCACCGCTGTTCTTGGCGAGGATCGCGTCGATGCGCTGCGACAGAAGAAGTTCGCACTCAGCCTCCTCGGGAAAAGGGCCGCGCGCCAGAAGGTAATCGGCATTGGGCAGGTCAAGCGGCGGCTCGACAGGATCGACGCTGCGGATCAGGTAGAAATGCTGTCGGGCCAGGGAAAGAGGTGCAAGTTCCTGCCGGCCGAGCGTGACGAAGACGTGGCGCGGCTCGTGGCCCAGCGCGGAAACGCCTTCCTCGATGCTTTCGACCATCGTCCATCTGTCGCCCTGAACCGGCTGCCATTCGGGACGGCGAAGCGCAAGCGCGTGGACGCCCGCCTGTTTGGCAGCAGCGGCGGCATTGGCGGAAATGCGCCTCGCGAAGGGATGTGTGGCATCGATCAGGATTTCTATCCTGTTTTCGAGGAGATATTCTGCGAGCCCGTCGGCGCCGCCGAAGCCTCCGATGCGTACCGGGACCGGCTGCCGGGCCGGATCGCGCGTCCGGCCGGCCAGCGAAAGCGTCACGTCGAGATCGGATCGGACAGCAAGCCTTGCCGCCAGAAGCCGCGCTTCCGTCGTGCCGCCGAGGATCAAGATGCGGTGGGTCATCATGTCTTCTAGTGAGCAACGCCGCGGCGCTTCAACCACAAAATGGCTCGCCGTCATCGGCATCGGCGAGGATGGCGCGGCTGGGCTCGGCGAAGAGGCGAGGCGCCTGCTGAGTGAAGCCGAGTTCGTCTTCGGCGGCGGAAGGCATCTTGAGCTGGCGCGCGGTCTCATCCGCGGCGAAGCGCGGCCATGGCCGTCGCCCTTCGACAGCAGTATGGCCGAGGTGCGGGCGCTCCGGGGAAGGAAAGTCGCCGTGCTTGCATCGGGCGATCCATTTCTGCACGGCGTTGGCGCTACGCTTGCGCGCGTGATTGATGCCGCTGAAATGACGGTCATTCCGTCGCCCTCCGCTTTCAGCCTCGCGGCGGCACGGCTTGGTTGGCCGTTGCAGGAGGTCGAAACCGTTTCGCTGCACGGTAAATCCATCGATCTGTTGCGGCCGCTCCTGCATCCGGGCCGGCATGTGCTGGCGCTCACCTCGGACGGAGACGGTCCCGAGGCAATTGCCAAGTTTCTTGCCGGGAATGGCTTTGGCGGGTCCAAGCTGACGATCCTCGAAGCGCTCGGTGGAGCGGATGAACGCATCACGACTCAAATCGCCGAGGATTTTGGAGCCGGCGGCTTCAATCCGCTCAACGTCGTGGCGATCGAGGTTAATGCAGGTAAGAACGCGCGCATCCTGCCGCTTGCGTCGGGGCTGGACGACTCGCTTTTCGAGCATGATGGCCAGATCACCAAGCGCGAAATCCGTGCGCTGACGCTTTCAGCGCTCTCGCCTAGGCGCGGCGAATTGCTGTGGGACGTCGGCGCGGGCTCGGGATCGGTTTCAATCGAATGGGTGCTGGCCGATCCATCCATGCGCGCGATCGCCGTCGAAGCGGATGCCGAGCGTGCGGCGCGCATCGGCCGCAACGCGTCCTCATGCGGCGTTCCGACGCTCCAGATCGTGGAAGGCCGCGCGCCCGAAGCGCTGACAAGCCTGCCGAAACCCGACGCCATTTTCATCGGCGGCGGCGGCAGCGATCCGGGCGTGCTCGACGTGGCAATCGGCGCATTGCCAGCCGGCGGGCGGCTGGTCGCCAATGCGGTGACGCTCGAAATGGAAGCGCTGCTCCTCCAGCTTCATGCAGAACTGGGCGGCGATCTCGTCCGTCTCGCGGTTTCGCGCGCCGCGCCCGTCGGCACGATGACGGGCTGGCGGCCCGCCATGCCGGTCACGCAATGGAAATGGGTGAAGTCATGATCGTCGCGGGGCTCGGCTGCCGCAGGGATGTGCGGATGGAAGAGGTGCTCGCCGCCATCGATGCGGCGCTCGCCGAGCACAGGCTGGAGCGCAACGCGATCGATGCGCTGGCCACCGCGCCGCTGAAGCGCGAGGAGGCGGCGATCCGCATGGCCGGCGCGTTCCTGTCACTCGACGTGGTAATCGCGGATGAGGATGCGTTGAAGGCTGCCGACAACCGCACGCTCAGCCGCTCTGCGCCGTCGCTCGCCGCGGCTGACGTGCTTTCCGTTTCCGAAGCGGCGGCGCTCGCCGTCGCTGGTGAGGGCAGCGTTCTTCTCGGGCCGCGCCTCATTCTCGGACCGGTGACATGCGCCATCGCCAGAAGCGGGGACGAGGCATGACGGTTCATTTCATCGGCGCCGGTCCGGGAGCGGCCGACCTCATCACGGTGAGGGGCCGCGATCTTATCGCGCGCTGCCCGGTCTGCCTCTATGCCGGATCGATCGTGCCTAAAGATATCCTTGCCTGGTGCCCCGCAGGAGCGCGCATCGTCGACACTGCCCCGCTGTCGCTCGATGAGATCGAGGCGAAATATCTGCGCGCCTTTAAGGCGGGAGAAGATGTGGCGCGGCTGCATTCGGGCGATCTCTCGGTGTGGAGCGCCGTCGCGGAGCAGGTGAGGCGGCTGGAGAAGCACGGCATCCCCTATACGATGACGCCGGGGGTCCCCTCCTTCGCGGCGGCCGCCGCGACGCTTGGGCGAGAACTGACCATTCCGGAAGTCAATCAGAGCCTCGTTCTCACCCGAATGTCGGGCAGGGCATCGAAAATGCCGACGGGCGAGACGCTGGCGAATTTCGGCCGTTCGGGCGCGACGCTCGCCATCCACCTCGCCATTCACGCGCTCGACCGCGTGGTCGCCGAATTAACGCCGCTTTACGGTGCAGATTGTCCGGTGGCGATCGTGGCGCGGGCGACGTGGCCGGACGAACGCATCCTCAGAGGCACGCTTGCGACGATCGAAGAACAGGTGGCGGCCGACCCGATCGACCGTACGGCGCTGATCTTCGTCGGCCGGTCGCTCGCGGAACATGATTTTCGCGAAAGCGCGCTTTATGATGCCGGTTATCAACGGCGCTTCAGGGGGCGCGGAACGTGACGGAGACAATGACAACTCTCGAGCAGACCTTGGCGCGGCTCGCCCCGCAGCTCTCGGCTTTCGAACCGGGCCATGTCTGGCTGGCGGGCGCGGGGCCAGGCCATACGGGCTCGCTTACGATCGACGTGATCGCGGCGCTCGGTCAGGCCGATGCGGTGGTCTATGACGCGCTCGTCGATCCATCCATCCTCGACGCTGCCCGGCAGGCGGAACTTCATTTCATGGGGAAGCGAGGCGGCAAGGCCTCGGCGGCGCAGGACGACATCACGACGCTTCTCATTACGCTCGCCCGGCGCGGCCGGCGCGTGCTCCGCCTCAAAGGGGGCGACCCCTATGTCTTCGGACGCGGCGGCGAAGAGGCGCTGGCTCTCGCGCGCTCCGGCATTCCCTTCCGTATCCTGCCCGGCGTCACCTCCGCCTTTGGAGCACTTGCAAGCGCTGGCATTCCCGCTACCATGCGCGGGCTCAACAAGGCCATTATCCTCGCCACAGGCCATGCCGCCGGCACGCCGGACGACCTCGACTGGGCGGCGCTGGCGAAGACCGGCCAGCCGATCGTCGTCTATATGGGTTTGAAGACGCTCGGCAGTATAACCTCCGCGTTGATCGAAGGCGGGCTGGCCGCATCGACGCCGGCCGCGCTGATTATGGCCGCGACGACGCCGGGGGAAAGGGTGCTCGTCTCGACCCTCGCCAGGCTGGCGGAGGATGGCGAGGCGGCGGGCTTTGCCTCGCCGGCGCTTGCGGTGTTTGGCGAGATCGTCTCCATGCGCGCGGAACTGATGGAGCTTGAAAGGCTGGCGCGGTCGGCATGAGCGCGCGCGGGCTGATCATCGGCGCGGCTCGGTCGGGCTCGGGCAAGACCAGCGTGACGATCGGGCTTCTGCGCGCGTTCCGCCGGCGCGGCGTCCGGGTCGGCGGCGCGAAATCCGGCCCCGACTATATCGATCCCGGCTTTCATCATGCGGCGACCGGCAGGCCCGGCGTCAATCTCGACAGTTGGGCGATGCAGCCGGCGCTTCTAGCGGCGCTTGCTTCAGGATCTGCTACAGACACCGATCTCCTGATCGTCGAAAGCGCGATGGGCCTTTTCGACGGTATCCGGGCCGGCGTCGGCCGGACAGGAGCAGGCGCCGATCTGGCGCGACTTTTCGGGCTTCCGGTGCTGCTGGTGCTCGATGTTTCGGGACAATCGCAGACCGTGGCGGCGATCGCCAAAGGTTTCGCCACCTATGACAGTGACGTCAAGATCGCCGGAGTCGTCCTCAATCGCGTCGCTAGCGAGCGCCATCGCAAGCTCGCGGCGGAGGCGGTCGAGGAACTCGGCCTACCGGTGGTCGGCGCGCTGATGCGCGACCCGACGATGATGCTGCCTGAGCGGCATCTGGGCCTCGTCCAGGCGAGCGAACATGCCGCGCTCGAGGATTTCATCAACGGCATGGCCGACAGGATGGAAGCCTCGATCGACCTCGATGCGGTGGAGCGGATCGCCCAGCCTTTTTCCCCTGGCGGTGGCGATTTCAGCGCGGCGCTTCCGCCGCCCGGGCAGCGCATCGCGCTTGCCGAGGATGCCGCGTTCAGCTTCGTCTATCCCCATGTGACCGGGCGCTGGCGCGCGGCCGGGGCGGAGATCGCGCCGTTCTCCCCGCTCGCTGACGAGGCGCCCGATTTCTCCTGCGATGCCTGCTGGTTGCCCGGCGGCTATCCCGAGCTTCATGCCCGACGGCTGGCTGAGGCGGAAAATTTCCGAACCGGCATGCGACGCTTCGCCGAAAGCCGTCCCGTCCATGGCGAATGCGGTGGCTATATGGTGCTTGGCGAGACGCTGGAGGATGCCGATGGCATCACCCACCCCATGCTCGGTCTGCTCGGACACGGCACCAGCTTCGCCAAGCGGAAGATGAATCTCGGCTATCGGCAGGCTGTGCTGAAGAGCGATTGCCCAATCGGCCGGGCAGGGGACACTGTACGCGGCCACGAATTCCATTATGCGCGCGTGACGCAGCAGGGACCGGACGAACCTCTGGCCGACATCGCCGACGGTCTCGGCCAACCGATCGGTCCTTCCGGCGCCAAGCGCGGCAATGTGACCGGCACCTTCTTCCACGCGATTGCCAAGGGCTGAGCAAGGGGGCTGACATGGAGTTCAGTGCGATCGCCCGACTGGCAATGGACGACATCACCACCTGCCTGACCTTCTATACGCGGTTACCTTTCTCCCCGAACGCGCAGGTGCGGCGCAGTTTCGCGCAGGCGCAATGGGCCGCGCCGCTTGCTGGCCTCGTCGTCGGCTTCTCGGGCGGCATCGCCTATGTCGTCGCCGAACTGGTCGGCCTGCCGGATTTCATCGCGGCGATCTTCGGCCTCGGCGTCACCATGCTCGTCACCGGCTGCCTGCACGAGGATGGCCTCGCTGACGTGGCGGACGGCTTCGGCGGCGGCTCGGGCAAGGAACGCAAGCTCGAGATCATGAAGGACAGCCGCATCGGCACCTATGGCGTCGCGGCGCTGGGGTTAACGATGCTCTTGCGCTGGTCCGCAATTTCCGCCCTGCCGTCGCCGGGCGCGGCGATGGCGGCATTCGTCGCGGCCCATATGGCGTCGCGCGCGCTGATCCCCGCCTTCATCCGGCTGGTGCCGCCGGCGCGCGAAAACGGGCTCTCGGCTGGGGTCGGAGCCATTCCGCTGGAGGCAGCGCAGGGCGCGCTGGGGATTGGGGTCATCTCTCTCTTCCTGATCGGCTTCCCCGGCGCGCTGATGGCGGCGACCTTCCTCGCCATCTGGTTCTTCCTCCTGAAAAGACTTTCAGAACAGCAGATCGGCGGCCAGACCGGCGACGTGCTCGGTTGCCTCCAGCAAGGCGCGGAGATCGTCGTTCTGCTCGCCGCCTGTTCCTTCCTCAAATGATTTCAACCACGGAGTCTCCATGACCGCGTTCCGATCCATCAAAGAGTTGCGCGACGCCTGCGCGTCCCTGCCCGCCGGCGACGAAGAGGCGGCCAAGGCCGCCGCTGCCCGGCAGGACGTGCTGACAAAGCCGCAGGGCAGTCTCGGCCGTCTGGAAGAAATCGCCATCCATATGGCGCGCTGGCAGGGCAGGGCGATGCCGAGGCTCGAGAAGGTCGAAGTGATCGTCTTCGCCGGCTCGCACGGCGTCACCAGGCGCGGCGTTTCCGCCTATCCGGCGGAGGTGACGGTGCAGATGGTGGCGAATTTCGCTTCCGGCGGAGCCGCGATCAACCAGTTGGCGCGCGCGGCGAAAGCGGAGTTGAAGGTCATCCCGCTCGATATCGACAAGCCGACCGAGGATTTCACCGAAGCGGCCGCCATGGATGAAAGCGCCTTCCTTTCGGCCGTTTCCATCGGTTACGAAGCGGTCTCGCGAAATGCCGATCTTCTTTGCCTCGGCGAAATGGGCATCGGCAACACGACGGCCGCCGCGGCTGTTGCGGCGGCGCTCTTCGGCGGCTCCGGGACGGAATGGGTCGGGCGCGGGACCGGCGTTGACATCGCCGGGCTGAGGCGCAAGGCGGAAGTCGTGGATATGGCGCTCGCCTTCCATGGCGAAGGGCTACGCCATCCGGTTGCAGCGCTGGCGCGTGTGGGCGGGCGGGAACTTGCTGCAATCTTTGGAGCGACGCTCGCGGCGCGCCAGTATGGCATTCCGGTCATTCTCGACGGATTCGTCTCGACCGCCGCCGCCGCGCCGCTGGCGAAGGCCGCCAAGGGCGGTCTCGATCATGCCATAGCCGGCCATGTCTCGGCGGAGGCCGGCCACAAGCGCCTGCTCCAGCACCTCGAAATGGAGCCGCTTCTGTCGCTCGGAATGCGGCTCGGCGAAGGATCTGGGGCCTGCCTCGCGGTCAATCTCGTCCGCTCGGCGCTCGAGTGCCATGCCGGCATGGCGAGCTTCGCGGAAGCCGGAGTCTCCACCAGGGAGGAGTAGTCGTCAGTCGGTCGTGGAAACATCCGCTTCCGGGCGGTCGTCGCCCTCGGCGATCTCCTCATGCCAATTGCCGTTGCCGTCCTCATAACGGATACCGGATGTCTGGCCGGGAATCTGCTGTTCCATCGCGGCGTTCTTCGCGGCGCGGATCGCGGCGTCACGCGTCCTGAACGTTTCGGAGAAGACGTCTCCCAGCTTATAGGCCCAGCCGCCGTCATGCTCGACGATATGGTATGTCACATGCGCCATCTTCTTCTCCTCGGGTTGGGGCGGGCTCGGCCTTCATCCGGAATGTAAATCATCGCGCGGCTTCTTCAACCGTGCCGCTGTGCCATGACTCCCTTTGGCGATCGAATGGGTATATTGCGCTGTCGAACGAGAGTTGCGGGAGTTTCGCTTGGCCCTTCATGATAGGCTCGGATTGGCTTTGAGCGGCGCGACGGCGGGAAGCGTTGACGCCTACGAACGCGCGGTGAGCGGTTTCCAGCGCTTTGGCGGCGACCCGATCGGTTCGGCCGACGTGGCGATCGCCGGCGCGCCCGGTTTCGTCATGGCCCACGTGCTGAAGGGCTACCTCTACGCGCTGAGCACCGAGCCGAAGGCCGCAGCGGTTGCACGGGATCTCTACGCGCTGGCCGAGCCGCTGCCCGCAACGGCGCGCGAAAAGGCGCATGTCAAGGCGCTCGGCGAACTAGCCTCCGGCAATTGGCACAGGGCCGGCGCCATTCTCCGCACTATTTCGGAGGAGCATCCGCTTGATACGCTGGCGCTGCAGGCGGGCCATCAGATCGACTATTTCACCGGCAATACGGCTTCGTTGCGCGGCCGCATCGCCGCAGCGCTTCCCGCCTGGGAGCGCACCATGCCGGGTTATCATTCCACCCTCGGCATGCACGCCTTCGGGCTGGAGGAAAACGGCGATTATGCCGCCGCCGAAGCTGCCGGGCGTCAGGCGGTCGCTCTCGAACCACGCAATGGCTGGGCGCAGCATGCCGTCGCGCACGTTATGGAGATGCAGTCGCGCCAGAGGGAAGGCATAGGCTGGATGCGCGCCAATCCCGATGCCTGGTCGCGCGACAGTTTCCTGCAGGTCCATAATTGGTGGCATCTGTCGCTCTTCCACTACGATCTTGGCGAAACCGACGAGGTCCTGGCGCTTTATGACGGGCCAATTTATGGCGCGCGCTCGACCATGGCGCTCAACATGGTCGACGCCTCGGCGATCCTGTGGCGGCTTTTCCTCGGCGGGGTCGATGCGGGCGAACGATGGGCGCCGCTGGCGCAAAACTGGCTGCCTTTCGCGAGTGCGGGCAACTATGCCTTCAACGACGTCCATGCGATGATGGCGTTTATCGGCGCCGGGCGTTGGGACGCAGCCCAAACCCTCATGGAAGCGCAACAAGAAGCGATGAAGGCCGGCGATGACAATGCCGCTTTCACACGCGATGTCGGCCAGCCGGTCGCGCGCGGGCTTTATGAATTCGGACATGGCAACTATGCGGAATCGGTGCGATTGCTCGAACCCGTTCGCGCCATCGCCTCGCGGTTCGGCGGCAGTCACGCCCAGCGCGATGTGATCGACCTGACACTGATCGAGGCGGCGATCCGCTCAGGCGATCTTGGAAAGGCGGCCAGTCTCGCGGCAGGCCGCCTTGCCGCGCGTCCCGCCAGCCCGCTGGCGCGGCTTTTTTCGGAGCGGGCACAGGCGATTTCCATTAAGGAGTGACGAATGACGGATCTGTTCCAGCCACAACTATCGGAGGAGGTCGCGGATGCGATTGCGGGCGGCCAGCCGGTCGTGGCGCTCGAATCGACGATTATCTCGCACGGCATGCCCTATCCGGAAAATCTGCGGGTGGCGCGCGGCGTCGAGGCGGTGGTGCGTGAGAACGGAGCCGTGCCGGCGACGATCGCGGTGATCGATGGTGTGGCGCATGCCGGTCTTGGCGGCGATCTTCTCGAACGGCTCGGCAACGATCCGTCGGTTGTGAAGGCCTCCTCGCGCGACCTTGCGACAGTACTGGTCAAAAAGCGTTCGGCGGGAACCACCGTTTCGGCGACGATGCGAATCGCGGCGCTTTCCGGCATTAAGCTTTTTGCCACCGGGGGAGTCGGCGGCGTCCATCGCGGCGCCGAGCAGAGCTTCGACATCTCCGCCGATTTGACGGAATTGTCACGGACGCCCGTGACCGTCGTCTGCGCCGGGGTGAAATCAATCCTCGACATACCGAAGACGCTTGAGACGCTGGAAACCTTGCGCGTGCCGGTCATCGGCTACCGCACGGACGAATTTCCCGCCTTCTTCACGCGCGAGAGCGGCGAGCCTGTCGACCAGCGGCTGGATACGCCGGAGGAGGTTGCGGCCGCCATCCGTCTGCATGATTCGCTGGGTTCCGGCACCGGTACTATGCTTGCCAACCCCATCCCGACCGACGCTTCGCTCGATCGCGGCGAAATCGACCACATCATTGCCGACGCGGTGGTTGAGGCTGACAGAAAGGGGATCACCCGCAAGGCGCTGACGCCCTTTCTCCTCGCACGCATCAACGAATTGTCGGAGGGCCGGAGCCTGACGGCGAATATCGCGCTGGTGCGCAACAATGCCGCCGTCGCGGCACGGATCGCGGTGGCCTACGCTGGCCTCTGATAAACAGACTTGAACCGGTTGAAGAAAGCTGTTCTCCGTCCTACCAGAGAGGCGCGGCAGGGCGCAGCGGAATTCCTGGAGGATAGCTATGTATCTCGGGCTTGATCTCGGCACTTCGGGCGTGAAGGCGCTGCTCATCGATGCCGATCAGCGCATTATCGGTTCGGCTCATGGCGAGCTTGACGTGTCGCGGCCTCATTCGGGCTGGTCGGAGCAGAATCCCATCGACTGGGAGCAGGCGACGGAGGAGGCTGTCGCCGGGCTGAAAGCGGCTTTCCCGCAGGCGCTCGCCGCGGTAAGGGGCATCGGCCTTTCCGGGCAGATGCATGGCGCGACGCTGCTCGACGCCGAAGACAGGGTGCTACGTCCTTGCATCCTCTGGAATGATACGCGCAGCTTCGCGGAAGCCGCCCAACTCGATGCCGATCCGCGCTTCCGCGCCATAACGGGCAACATCGTCTTCCCCGGCTTCACGGCGCCGAAGCTTCTGTGGGTCCGGAACAACGAGCGGGAAATCTTCAAACGGGTCAGAAAGGTGCTCCTGCCGAAGGATTATCTGAGGCTGTGGCTCTCCGGCGAGCATATCTCCGAAATGTCGGATTCCGCCGGCACGGCCTGGCTCGATGTCGGCAACAGGCGCTGGTCGCACGATCTCCTCGCCGCGACCGATCTCGGAGAGCAGCATATGCCTTCCCTGGTCGAGGGAACGCATCCCGCCGGCAGGCTGAGGCCGGAACTTGCCGCGCGTTGGGGCATGAGCGGTATCGTGACGATCGCCGGCGGAGCGGGCGACAATGCCGCCTCGGCCTGCGGCATGGGGACGATCGGCGAAGGTCATGCTTTCGTCTCGATCGGCACGTCGGGCGTGCTTTTTGCAGCCAACGCCTCCTATATGCCGAACGCTGCGAGCGCCGTCCACACCTTCTGCCATGCGCTGCCGCAGACATGGCATCAGATGGGCGTCATTCTTTCGGCGGCGGATTCGCTCAGCTGGCTCTCGGAAATCACCGGCAGGTCGCCGCGCGAGCTGACGGACGAGTTGGGCGACAAACTGAAAGCGCCTTCCGGCGTGATCTTCCTGCCCTACCTTTCCGGCGAACGCACGCCATACAACGACGCCGCGATCCGCGGCTCCTTCGCGGGCCTGTCGCACCAGACGGATCGCGCCGCGATGACGCAAGGTGTGTTGGAAGGCGTGGCTTTTGCGTTCAAGGACAATCTGGAGGCGCTGAAAGAGGCAGGGACGACGCTTCATCGCGTCACCGCGATCGGCGGCGGCTCGCGCTCGGTCTATTGGCTCAAGGTCATCGCGACGGCACTCGGCGTACCGGTCGATATTCCCGCCGATGGCGATTTCGGCGCCGCTTTCGGGGCGGCGCGTCTTGGGCTCATCGCGGCGGAAAATGCCGATCCGGTGGCTGTCTGCACACAGCCGGAAACCTCCCGCTCGATCGAGCCGGACAATGCGCTTCGCGACGCGTTCGAGACGGCCTATCGTCACTATCGGGCGCTTTATCCGGCGGTGAAACGGGCGACCGCGTAGCATTCCCGCAAGTCTCCCGGCTGCCGTCCTTCCAGCGCGATACTGGCCGGCGGGGCGCGAGTTCGATCAGGTGAGCCGCCCGCTCGCCTACCGGCATCAGCGGAACACGGCCGCGGTGCTTCGCCAGGCTGGCGGAGTGCTCAAGCAGGCTGATCGGAACCGTCCGCGCGCGATCGGAGGGGCAGATCGGGTGCTACCGCAACGGCAGGGCTTGGGAAGTCAATCAAGCACCGCAAGCTTGTCGGAACGAAGATCTGGTATCACGCGTTAATCTGTCGGGACGTTGCCTGCGGCATAGAAGGTGCCTGCAGCATTAAACTATGGAGAAGGAAATGAAGGCATTACTGATTGCTGGAATGGTCGCTCTTGGCGGCGTCGCCATGGCGGGCGCGCCAGCACAGGCGGCGAGCGTTGTCGTCAGGACGGATAGTGGGTGGCATCACGGATGGCATCATCGTCATCATTGGCGTCACCATCACCGGCGTTGCTGGGTCAAGGTGCGCCGCTATTGGCACCATGGGCACAGGGTCGTCCGCCGCGTACGCGTTTGTGAATAGACCGAACCTTTCCAGCGAGGCCGTCCGGGCGTATTGTTTCTCCGGGCGGCTTTTTTGCGTCGGAGGTTCCGATGTTGAAAATCATCCTGCTAGCAACATTCCTGATACTCCCCCAAGCTGGCGCCTTTGCTGCCGACAACCAGCCTCCGCCGAAAACGGATCAACGTGGCAGCGGTCATGATTGTGGTCGCCAGCAAGATCAGACGTCCTGGATCGTGCACCGTTCGCGTTCCGCCTGACGGTCGTCAAAGTAGCGGCTGACGCGTTTTTCACGGCTTGAAAGTCGCTGGCCGGGCCAATAGTGTCGCGCCGCGTTTGCCGATCTTCGTTTTGTGGAGGATTGGGCTAAGAAAATCGCGGCGACGAGAGGGTGAGGCATGACCAGCGGCTTTTTCGGCGACATTTCTCGGGTAGGGTATGAGGGGCCGGAGAGCGACAATCCGCTCGCCTATCGGTTCTATGACAAGGACGAGATGGTGCTGGGCAAGCGGCTGGAGGAG
>Ga0187809_10001141_pt1 | contig 12825 bp, 10 predicted proteins | sample NC_wetland_sal_i_8_FD_132415 | JGI IMG/M metagenome (GOLD analysis project Ga0187809, IMG submission 132415) | Wetland sediment microbial communities from Neuse River Estuary, North Carolina, USA - ASW_4 | ecosystem: Environmental > Aquatic > Freshwater > Wetlands > Sediment | place: USA: North... | reverse complement strand
GCGATTGTGTCGGTTCCGGCGATCTTCGCGACGCCGTCGCGGACCTCGACCGCGAGCGTGCCGAGGATGTAGTCGCCGTCCTCGGCTCCGGCGGCCGCCATGGCGTCGGTGATGAGCACGAGGCGCTCCGGGTAGGTCTCCGCGACCCACTTCACCAGGGCCGGATGGGAGTGCGTTCCGTCCACGATCATCTCGAGCCAGGCTGTCGGGTGGTCCATGAGCGCGACGATCGGGCCCGGCTTGCGATGGTGGATGGGCTTCATCGCGTTGAACAGGTGCGTCGCGCCGGAGGCACCGGCCTCGAGCGCCGCCATCGTGGTCGCGTAGTCGGCGTTCGTGTGCCCGACGGCTGCGACGACTCCGCGTTCTGCCATGCGCCGGCAGGCCTCGATCCCGCCCTCGCGCTCGACCGCGACCGTGACCATCTTCACGGGCCCAGCGTCGAGCAGCCGCTCGACCTCCGACCACACGGGGTCGCGCAGCAGGGGGACGGGATGGGCGCCGTGGAACTCCTCGGCGAGCCACGGACCCTCCAGGTGGATGCCTGCGAGCTCGCCGGCCTCCACGTACGGGGCCAGCATGCGCACCTGCGCCTCGAGGTCCTCGTAGGTCTCCGTGACGAGGCTGGCGACCTGCGTCGTCGTGCCCGTGCGTCGGTGGGCCATGATCGCGGTCTCGGGATCGATCGAGAACGAGGCGGTCCCGCCGCCGTGGGAGTGGACGTCCACGAGACCCGGCGCCAGCGTGCCGACCTCGAAATCCGGCGTGCCCGACGTCCACGCGCCGACCTCGACGACGCGGTCCCCCTCGGTGCGGAGCAGGCCCGGTTCGTACACATCGGTAGCGGTGACCAGTCGGTCGGCGCGGATGAGCATCATGACTCCTTGTTCGGTTGTTCCGCCGGCGCAGGTGCCGGTGGCAGGTTTCGGAGGGCGGCGTCGGACGGCCGTACGCGGCGTCCGAGAGGCCTCTCGATGTGGCGGGCCCACAGGGCGAGTGTCGCGACGAACAGCGCCGCGACGGACTGGTCGAGGTAGGTCGGGCCGAGCATGGTCAGCAGCGGCCAGAGCAGGACGGCCACGAGCGTCCACATCGCGACGATCCGCGGTGCGCCACGCAGCGGCTGCCGCGCCGTCCGACGGAGGCGGTCGATCGCCCACTTGGCCAGCCCGATGCCGGCGAGCGTGACGAGGACGAACATGCCGATCCCGTACTGGGCGGCCACCTCCACGACCGCGCTGTGGGGGTCGACGATCCCGTGGGTGAAGTACGGCGTGGAGTGCGTCGTCATCGTGTGGGCGAAGCCCGCCGGGCCCACGCCGATCCAGCTGGACCGTACGAGCAGGACGGCACCGTTGCGGAGCAGGTTGAACGCGTCACCCGCCGTGAACGTCGCTGTCGTCTCGCCCCCGAACAGGGTGCCGACCTGCTGGGCGATCGAGACCAGCAGCGCTCGCCCCTGCGGCAGGGCGACCAGGACGACCGCGGCGACCGCGATCCCGATCCGCCGGCCCCAGCTGTACACAGCCAGCCAGCAGACGGCGACGATCACGAACAGCAGCAGGCCGAGCGTCGAGCCTGTGCGCCACAGGAGGTAGGGCATCGGGAGACAGACCGCGAGGTACGCCCAGCGCAGCCGGCGGTCGTGCTCCAACGACCAGCCGACCGCCATGACGATCACCGACATCACGAACACCGCGGCCAGCTGGCTCGGCGTCCCGAACGGCCCGGCGATGTACGACCAGCCGGGGGCGTCGGCACGGTCGGAGGCCAGGTGGAAGTTCGAGAGCCGCCCGCCCGTCACCAGCTCCCAGAGGTTGACCACCTCGACGAGCGCCGCCATGTACAGCCAGCCGCGCGCGACGGTCAGGACTGTCTCCGCGCTCCGGTAGAGCTGGACGAGCGCGACGGCGAGGGCGAACATCAGACCCACGCCGAGCAGCTCGTGCCAGGCCTCGTCGGCGGGAGGTCGGGACCAGGCCAGCGCCACGAGGCCGGACACCTGGAACGCGACTCCGATGCCCAGCGCGGTGAAGAACGTACGGGAGCGGTCCTGGAACCTCCACCAGTCCCACGCGGCGGTCAGGAAGAGGACGGCGACGGCGGCCCGGAACGTGGTCCAGGGACCGGCACCCCAGAGCGGGCCGGCCGCGGCGAGGCTGGGCGTGGCGATGAGGAACCACCCCACCCACCGGGGGGTCGGTCGTTGCCGGGCCCCCCGTACAGGTTTGGTGACGTCATCGATCCGCGCGGTCATCGGGACCCAGTCTCCACCCCCCCGAGGACCACGCGCCACGGGGGTCCTCCGCGGGTCGACCGACCGGTGGGTCAGCCCTTCAGCAGCTGGTCGAACGGGGTGACGTCTGCGAAGGGGTCGGCCAGCACGGCACGGGGGGCCCCGATGACCAGGTCGGCGAGCTCGCCCGCGGCCGTGGCGATGCGAGACGTGAACTCCGTCGACCCCGTACCGCCGAAGTCCTCGGTCGCCGCGAAGACAGCGGTCGGCACCGTGACGGCCCGCAGGTAGGAGAACAGGGGCCGCAGCGCGTGCTCGAGCACCAGCGAGTGGCGAGCCGTACCGGCGGTGGCCGCCAGCAGCACCGGCTTGCCACGCAGCAGGTCCTTCTCGAGGACCTCGAAGAACATCTTGAACAGGCCCGAGTACGACGCGGCGAACACGGGCGTCACGACGATCAGGCCGTCGGCAGCACGTACGGTCTCGATGGCCTCGGCGAGCGCTCCGCTGGCGAAACCTGTGAGCAGATGGTCGGCCAGCGGGTGCGCCAGCTCGCGGAGCTCGACGACGTGGATGTCGGCTGCGTCCCCGTGCGAGCGGAGGGCGACGTCCACGGCGGTCGCGAGCTGGTCGGCGAGCAGGCGCGTGGACGACGGGTTGGACAGGCCCGCGCTGACGACAGCGATCGACCTCGTCATACCGCCACCGCCTCGGACTCGGCCGCGACAGGCGCTGTCTGGCGCGCGGCCAGCAGCGAGGCGTGCGTGGGCGCGTCGGAGACGCCCGGTGCGCGCAGCGCCTCGAACTCCCTGCGCAGCACGGGCACGACCTCCTCGCCGAGCATGTCGAGCTGCTTGAGCACGGTCGCGAGCGGGAGGCCCGCGTGATCGACGAGGAACAGCTGGCGCTGGTAGTCGCCGACGTAGTCGCGGAAGCCGAGCGTACGTTCGATGACCTGCTGCGGCGACCCGACAGTCAGCGGAGTCTGCTCCATGAAGTCCTCCAGCGACGGGCCGTGCCCGTACACGGGGGCGACGTCGAAGTACGGCCGGAACTCCCGGACGGCGTCCTGGCTGTTGCGGGCCATGTACACCTGGCCGCCGAGGCCCACGATCGCCTGGTCGGCGGTGCCGTGGCCGTAGTGCTCGAAGCGCCGGCGGTACAGCGCCACCATCTGCTGGGTGTGCGACGCGGGCCAGAAGATGTGGTTGGAGAAGAAGCCGTCGCCGTAGTACGCCGCCTGCTCGGCGATCTCCGGGCTGCGGATCGAGCCGTGCCACACGAACGGCGCCACGCCGTCCAGCGGGCGGGGCGTCGAGGTGAAGCCCTGCAGAGGCGTACGGAACTTGCCCTCCCAGTTCACGACGTCGGTGTCCCACAGCGTGCGAAGGAGGGCGTAGTTCTCCACCGCGAGCGCGATGCCGTCGCGGATGTCCTTGCCGAACCACGGATACACGGGGCCGGTGTTGCCGCGGCCGAGCATGAGGTCGACGCGGCCGTCGGCCAGGTGCTGCAGCTGGGCGTAGTCCTCGGCGATCCGCACCGGGTCGGTGGTCGTGATGAGGGTGGTGGCTGTCGAGAGCAGGATCCGCTCGGTCTGGGCGGCGACATAGGCCATGGTGGTCGTGGGGGAGCTCGCGGCGAACGGCGGGTTGTGGTGCTGGCCGAACGCGACCACGTCCAGCCCGACCTCCTCGGCCTTCTTGGCGATGGCCACGGTGTTCTTGATCCGCTCGTGCTCGCTGGGCGTGTGCCCCGTCGTCGGATCAGTGGTGACGTCACCGACGGTGAAGATCCCGAACTGCATTGCTTCCGCTCCTCAATGGTTAGTTGAAATGTAAACCATCTAGGTCGTGGGTGTATTCCTCGACCGTACGTGCTCGGGGGACGCCTGGCGAGAGCAGGATGTGCGCCATGGGCATCCGTCGCAGTGCACGGGACGTCGTCGACCTGCTCGTCGATGCCGGCTCGTGGCGGTCGTGGGACGAGCCGGTGGACCAGGGCGTGGTCAGCGAGGCATACGCAGCGGAGCTCGCCGCGGCGGCGTCACGCAGCGGCTCCGACGAGTCGGTGATCACGGGCGAGGGTACGGTCCGTGGCCGCCGCATCGCGGTGCTGGTCGGCGAGTTCGCGTTCCTCGCCGGGTCGGTGGGTCGTGCCGCCGGTGAGCGGCTGACCCGCGCGATCGAGCGGGCCACGACCGAACGCCTGCCGCTCCTGGCCGCTACGGCGAGCGGCGGCACCCGGATGCAGGAAGGCACACCCGCTCTCGTCGGGATGGCGATGATCACGGCCGCCCTGGTGGCTCACCGGCGGGCCCACCTCCCGTACCTCGTCTACCTGCGCCACCCCACGGTCGGTGGCGTGATGGCGTCCTGGGGGTCCCTCGGCCACGTCACCGCAGCCGAGCCGGGCGCACTCGTCGGCTTCCTCGGGCCGCGCGTCTACTCCGCGATCTTCGGCGAGGACTTCCCCGAGGGCGTACAGACTGCGGAGAACCTCCACCGCTGCGGCCTCATCGATGCGGTCCTGCCGCCCGAGCAGCTCGCCGAGGAGGTCGACCGTGTGCTCACCGTGCTGATGGCACCGCTGGAGCCCTTGCCGCCCGACCCCGGCCTGAGCTCGGACGACTCGGTCACCGACGCCGACCTGCTGCCCGACACTCCCGCGTGGGACCTCATCCTCAGGTCTCGCAACCCGGGCCGGCCGGGCATCCGTCGGCTCCTGAAGTACGGCGCCACGGACGTCGTACGGCTCCAGGGCACCGGCGAGGGCGAGCACGACCCCGGGCTTGTCCTGGCCCTCGCGCGCTTCGGCGGTGCGCCCTGCGTGTTCCTCGGGCAGGACCGGCGGGGCCAGAGCGCGGAGAACCCCATGGGCCCTGCGGCGCTGGCAGCGGCGCGTCGCGGCGTCCGCCTGTCCCGCCACCTGGGCCTTCCCCTGGTCACGCTCATCGACACCCGTGGGGCCGCGCTGACCAAGGAGGCGGAGGAGCGAGGCCTCGCCGGCGAGATCGCCCGGACGCTCGCCGACATCATCGACCTCCCGGCGCCGACAGTCTCCGTGCTCATCGGCGAGGGGACCGGCGGCGGAGCGCTCGCCCTCTTCCCGGCCGACCGGATGATCGCCGCCCAGCACGGCTGGCTCTCGCCCCTCCCACCGGAGGGCGCCAGCGCGATCGTGTACAGGACGACCGACCATGCCGCCGAGATGGCGGAGGCACAGGGCGTACGGGCCCGCGACCTGCTCGCCAGGGGGATCGTCGACCATGTCGTCGTGGAGCGTCCGGACGCCGCTGACGAGCCCGAGGAGTTCTGCCGTCGGATGGGTCGCGTCCTCGCCCACGAGCTGCTCAAGCTGATGGCGATGGACCCGAGCGAGCGGTACGCAGCCAGGCTCGTACGGCTGCGTACGCTCGGCGCCTGACGCGGCGCCCGCTCGGCCCTAGTGTGCGGTCATGACCTTCTCGATCGCCGCTCACTCCGGCGACGCCTGGGGCGTCGCAGTCGCCAGCAAGTTCGTGTGCGTGGGCACGATCGTGCCCGACGTACGGCTGGGGACGGGCGCCGTCGCCACGCAGTCCTTCGCTCGCGTCGCCTACCGGGCCGAGCTGCTCTCGGCGCTGGAGTCGGGGGCGAGTGCCCGCGCGGCGCTCGACGCAGCGGTGGCCGCGGACGAGGGGCGACAGACCCGGCAGCTGGGGCTGGTGGGCAGCGACGGAGCCGCCACGTACACGGGCGCCGAGTGCATGGACTGGGCCGGCGGGATCGCCAAGGGCGATGCTACGGAGGCGTACGCGATCCAAGGCAACATCCTCACGGGGCCGGACGTCGTCACCGAGATGGAGCGGGCGTTCCTCTCGACGGCAGGACAGTCGCTCGACAGGCGTCTGCTCGCGGCACTGCTCGCCGGGGATGCCGCGGGGGGCGACTCGCGCGGTCGGCAGAGCGCCGCGCTCCTCGTTCACGCCCCGGGCGCCGGCTACGACGGCTGCGGGATCCTCGCGGACGTCCGCGTCGACGACCACCCGGACGCTCCGCGAGAGCTCGCGCGCATCCATGACATCGCCACGCTGGTCCTGGGCGGTCCGGAGGACGTGGTGCCGCTGGAGGGTGCGCTGTACGCGGAGGTCGCCGAGCGCTTGCGCGACCTCGGCTACGACGCGGCTGACCTGGACACGGCTCTCGCCGACTGGGCGGGCGTGGTCAACCTCGAGAACCGCCTGGTGCCGAACGGCATCGACACGCGCGTGCTCGACGAGCTCCGCCGCGCCTAGTGCGGTCGGATGCCCGTGGGCTCCGTGGGCGTCGCGCTGCGGACGTCCTCGGCTGCGGTGTCGTCACCAGTGGTCGGCTCTGCGGCGACCACCTCGCCAGACGCGGTGGCGCTCGTCGGCTCGATGGAGCGCTGGTCGAGCTCGGCCGTGATCGCGACCGGGTCCGGGCCGGAAGAGAGCCGGACGACCATCCATGCCGCGACCGCGAACGCGAGTGAACCGACGATCCAGGTGACCATGGGGCCGGGGGCTCCGGGCGTCCACCACTCGACCAGCTGACCGGGCCACGTCGGGCCGTCCATCCCGGTCGTGTACCGGCGGATGTTGACCATGAGCGCGACGCTGTTGGCGGCCGAGACCAGCCCCCAGGAGAACCAGGCGAACAAGGGCGACAGGCGGACCGCCTGATCCGGCCGGTACCCGGTGAGGACGACGAGGGAGATGACGGGAAGCAGCGGAAGCAGGTAGCGGGGCTGCATCCCCTGGCCCACGAAGTAGTGGGACACCTGGAGGATGAACAGGGGGAGCGCCATCAGCACGAGCACTCCACCCCCGGCGACGAGCGCCTTGACCCACGACAGGCGTGACAGCCCTGCCATGAGCAGGAACGAGGTCACCATGATCATTCCCACGCTGACCAGGGAGGGCAGCGGCGTGTCGAGCCAGCCCAGGTTCCCCAGGCCCTGGTTGCCGAGGACGACGTAAGGAAGGTTGACCAGGTTGCTGAACAGCAGTCGCCAGCCTCCCGCGGTGCCGGTGCCCAGCCCCGTCGACAGTGCCGACGTCGTCTGGGACGAGGTCCGTGCGACCACGCCACCCACCACGGCCAGAACCGCCGGAAGTATGGCTCGCAGGGCGTGGCCACGGACCCGGCGGTAGTGCAGAACGGTGATGGCGACCGCCGTGAGCACGACGTACAGGGCCGCGTCCCCTCGGGCGCTGACCGCCATGATGACGCCCACGGCGGCCAGCACTCCGTTCGCGATCAGCCTGGGGCGCGTCGTGGCGAGCCAGTACGAGTGGAGCGCGAAGGCAGTTGCGGTCAGCCCCATCACGGCCCAGCTGCTCGGGTTGGCCGAGGGGATGATGAACATCCCCATCGGTACGTACGTGCTGGCGACCGCGTAGGCGATGATGCGCCGCGTCGGCCGGGTCGCGGCCAGGACGAGAGCGGCGCCCAGACAGATGGCGAGCGCCAGGTTGAACGCGCGGATGGCGTAGACCGACGCGTACGGATCGTTGCTCGCGAAGATGTGCATGACGCGGTAGAAGCCGCCGGGGTACTCGCCGCGGTCGAACCTGCTGTCGCTCACCAGCTTGTCAGCGGGGACCGCCCAGATGCACGAACCTGATGTGTCGGGGTGGAAGGCGTAGCAGGCAGGGGCCGCGACGACACGGGCGATGAGCGTCACCGACGTGACGCCCTGGGCGTCCGTCTGAACCTTGCAGCCGGACGTCTCGACCGGTGGCGGGCACCAGATGCTGGCGAGGTGGAAGTCTTCGTCGGGACTCGAGCCGATCGGCGACGACACCGCCCAGGCCATGCCGGCGATCGCAGCGGCGATGATGACGATGAGGAGGGGAATTCCGCGCCAGAGCGAGACTGTGCGACGCACCAGCCGTCCTTCCGCAGTCAGTGAACGCCAGTGATGCTATCAGCGGGTAACGGGCGGCCCCGGAGCACTGCCGCGCCCCACGTGCCTGATCGGCGTTCCCTCCCCGGCGTCATCCGACCGCTTGTACGGTGGGTACACCATGTCCTGGCTCGACCTGCCGCCCATCGAACTCGTGGGTGCCGCCCCCGACCCGGACCCCGCTGCGGGCTCCGTCGGACTGGTCCGCGGGCGACTCAGCCTGGTCGGCGGGGGGCTGGTGGGGTTCTGGAGCGGGGACAGCACTCAGACCTGGCGCCCCGACAATCCCGCGGCGCTGGCCGCGGTCCTCGGCGTCGGCGAGGTGGAGCGCATCGACATCGGTACCGGCTTCGCCGAGTGTGGACGGCTCGACAGGGACCGGACGACGCTGCAGGTGCGGAACCGGAACCCCGGTTCAGGTCCTCCACGAACCTTCCCGGGAAGCCCAGTGGGTGTCGCCGACCCCGACCTCGACCCGCGCGCCGCATGGCAGCTGCGCAGGATGGTCGACGTCGCCCTGAGACGCGACGAGCGCTTCGCTCTGGCTCCCGGAGGCCTCGGCGACGGCGAATTCTTCCTCGGGATCGAGACCGGTCCCTGGCAGGGCCAGCGCAGGCTCATCGTGACGGCGCAGCCGGCCATGATGGCCCGGCGCTGGAGCAACGGCCGGCTGGGCGTCTCGACGCGTGGGGGTGTCCCGTCCCGGTCCGCCGCGGTCCCGCTCACCCCGCAGGGGGTTGAGGAGGCCGTGAGGATGCTCGTCGGGGCCATGACCGAGTCGGGCCTCGCGCCCTGGGAGTTCACACCGGTATTCCCGCTTCCCTGACGTCTCCGTGTGCAGCGTCGGGTAGGCCGCCGACGGTTCAGCCGATGCGTGCGCGTGAACGGGCGGCGCCAGCATCCTGCTCCTGAAGCGAACTGTAGATTCCTAGTGACCACACAGATTCTGGGAGTTTCTTAGGGAATCCATGAGGATTGGCTCAGGCATGGTGACGTGGGCCCACAGGCGTCATATGGTCTGCGTGGGGACACATCGCACCTCGGTGCGCATTTGGGAGTTACTTCAATGGCTGTGGCGTACACGGTCCCAGGACCTGTGCGTTCGATCAGATCGTTCGATCGACGCGCGGGCTGGACCTTCATCCACGCGGGCTCAGAGCTTGCGCTGCTCGGAGCGGATCTCGATCCGTTGGGCAGCTGGCACCTGCCTGCCGGGGTGGTCGGCCTCGCCGACGCCGATCCGATCACCGACACGGTGGTCTACGACGACGGCTCGGGCATCGTCCTGCAGCGCCATGGCAAGACGCGGTGGCGCCAGGAGCACCGCCCGTGGGGGCCGGATCAGGGTGGCGGTACGTGGCTGGGCCACGGTCACGCGTGGGCCGTCGTCCCGTCCGAGGACGGCGCCAGGTGCGAGCTGCTCCGCATGAACATCCACACCGGGGTCGTCACTGGCTCGGCGCCGATGGGCGCCATCCCGTCCGGCATCGAGCTCGTCAGCGGTACGGACTCCTGGATCGGCATCGGGATCGGCGACGACCGTGCAGCGCGCGCGTGGTTCCTGCGCGGCGACGCGCCCATCGTCGACCTGCGTGAGGCGCCCTGGCGAAACCGCGTACTCACCGACGTGCACGTCTCCGGGAAGTACGTGCTGACGGCACCCCAGGGTGGTACCGGTCCGCTCGAGGTGTTCAGCTGGCCGGACTTCGAGCCGGTCTGGACCGTCGCCGCGCCGAGCCTGCCCGACTCGGCGTGGCTCGAGTCGGCCGTCTTCGTCGGGGACGACCTCGTGGCCGCGTTCGACCCGGGCCACGGTGAGGTCGGCGAGTGCGTTCGCATCCCGCCGAACCGTCACATGGCCCGCGTCGGCGGCGAGTCCTGGCCGGCCCCGGGCGGTACGGGCTTCTGGCTCGAGTACGACGGCGAGCGCCTCATCCGCCGCTGAGCGGACAAAGCCGCACCCCCTGCCGTACACGCGGCGCCCACTCCCGCACGCCCCTGCTTCCGACTGAGCACCCCTGCTGTCACTGAGCACCCCCTACGACAGGTGCTTGGAGCGATTCGGGGTGCTCCGTCCTGGAGAGTGCGCGTGGCACGGGACGGGCTCCCGCCTGTCGTACGGCTCGCCTACGCTGGCGACCATGATGCTCACGCGGAATCTTGGGACCAGCGACCTCGTCGTCAGCGCTGTCGGTCTGGGGTGCAACAACTTCTCGCGGCCGGGGACGCCGACCGTGTCGCTCGCGGAGACGAAGTCGGTCCTCGACGCGGCGATCGACCACGGCATCACGCTCCTCGACACGGCCGAGCTGTACGGCGAGCCGAAGGGCGGCAGCGAGGACCTCATGGGCCAGGCGCTGGTCGGACGGCGCGACCACGTCGTGCTGGCGACCAAGTTCGGCCACATGGCGGGGGGACCGACCGGCTCCGAGGACTGGGGCGCGAAGGGCTCCGCCGCGTACGTCGCACAGGCCGTCGAGGGGTCACTGACACGGCTGCGTACCGACCGCATCGACCTGTACCAGCTGCACACCCCCGACGTGAGCACTCCCATCGGCGACACGCTGGAAGCACTGGCCAAGCTCGTACAGGCGGGCAAGGTCCGCTTCATCGGCCACTCGAACTTCAGCGCCGAGCAGATCCGGGAGGCGGCCGCGACGGCCGCTGAGCTGGGCCTGCCGCCGTTCGTGTCGGCCCAGAACGAGTACAGCCTCATGGCGCGTGGTGTCGAGGCCGACGTCCTGCCGGCCGTACGCGAGCTGGGCCTGGGCTTCCTCCCGTACTTCCCTCTGCACAACGGGCTCCTGACCGGCAAGTACACGCGTGACGGCGGCGAGGGGCGGCTGACGCGCCTGAAGCCCGAGGTCCTCGAGTCGGTCGACTGGAACCTCATGGAGCGCTACCAGGCGCTGTGCGACGAGGCCGGCGTGACGATGCTCCAGGCGACGTTCGCCTGGCTGCTCGCGCAGGACGGCATCAGCAGCGTCATCGCGGGCGCGACCCGGCCGGAGCAGATCGAGGCCAACGCAGCGGCCGGCACGACCGTGCTCGGCGACGATGTGGTGGCGGCGATCAGCGCACTGTTCGCATGACGATCCGGCACCAGGTGCCGCGGCCTGAGCTCCCGCCGGTGACGGTGCGGGGCGGGCTCGACGACCTGGTGTCGCTCGTCGACGGCCGCCGCTGGGTCACACTCACCGGCGCAGGGGTCTCCACCGACTCCGGCATCCCCGACTACCGCGGACCGTCGGCGCCGCCGTCCAGTCCGATGATGTACGACGAGTTCGTCTCGGACGAAGCGAACCGACGCCGCTACTGGGCGCGGTCCATGCTCGGCTGGCAGTCCTTCGGGCGCGCCCTCCCGAACGATGGTCACCGCGCGCTCGTCGGTGCTCCGGGCCTGGCCGGCGTCATCACGCAGAACGTCGACGGCCTGCACGAGGCGGCGGGCAGCGAGCGCGTCGTCGACCTGCACGGTCGGATCGACCGCGTGGTGTGTCTGTCGTGCCGTACGTACTCGCCCCGCGCCGACCTCCAGGCGCGGCTCCAGGAGCTGAACCCGGGAGTCGACGGCTACCTCCCCGCTGGAGCAGCGGAGCTCGATGCGGCGCGCCTGCGCCCCGACGGCGACGCGGTGGTCGACCACTGGCAGGACGTCCGCGTCCCGTCGTGCGAGGTGTGCGGCGGTGTGCTCAAGCCGGACGTGGTCTTCTTCGGTGAGTCGGCGCGGCGTGAGGTGGTGGCGGCTGCGTACGAGCTGGTCGACTCGGCGGACGCTCTCGTCGTGCTCGGCTCGTCACTGACGGTGATGAGCGGGTTGCGCTTCGTACGGCACGCAGCTCGCCTCGGTAAGCCCGTCGCCATCATCAACCGAGGCCCGACAAGGGGCGATGATCGGGCCACCGTCCGCATGGACGCCGGCACGACCGAGACCCTCCTCGCCCTGCGCGCTCGCCTCTGACGCAGGAGGGCAGCACCCGGCACGGTCGTGCGCCACGATGACGCCCGGCACGTGCCGGGCGACCAGGGACCGTCACCCCAGCGGGTTGCGGCGCAGGGTCACGAGCGCGGCGCCGAGCAGGAGCAACGAGCCGAGTACCGCCGGGAAGGCTGAGATGTCGACCTTCTCGGTGACCGTGCCCAGCCTCGAGCGCACGTTGTCGAGGATCGTGTTGAGCGCCTCCGAGCTCGCCGCGGAGAAGTACTCGCCGCCGGTGATCTGGGCGACCTGCTTGAGCGCCTCCACGTCGACGACGAGCGGGTTGCCGGCGCCGCTGAACCCTCCGCCACCGCCCAGTCCACCGCCGGGGCCGCCCCCGAAGCCGCCGCGCCCGTACCCGGAGTTGCTGATCTGCGCGGCCGTGCAGGCCATTCCCTTCGGGCTCGTCGTCCCGAACCCGATCGGGTAGACCCGGACCCCACGCTCGGCCGCCTGTACCGCTGCCTGCTGCGGGGTGACGCCGCGAGTGTTCGCGCCGTCGGTAAGCAGGACAACGATCTCGGGTACGGGCGGTGCCGGCGTCACGGTGGTCGGCTGGTTCTCGGCGGCCGAGGAGCTGTCGGTCGGCGCGACGTTGGGGTCGATCTCGGAGATCGCGTCGACCGCGGTGAGGAGGGCCGAGCCGATCACCGTGCCGCGCCCCGTCGTCATCCCGTCGATGGCCTTGAGCAGCTGCGAG
>Ga0187809_10001140_pt1 | contig 12838 bp, 11 predicted proteins | sample NC_wetland_sal_i_8_FD_132415 | JGI IMG/M metagenome (GOLD analysis project Ga0187809, IMG submission 132415) | Wetland sediment microbial communities from Neuse River Estuary, North Carolina, USA - ASW_4 | ecosystem: Environmental > Aquatic > Freshwater > Wetlands > Sediment | place: USA: North... | reverse complement strand
TCAGCCACGTCCCAGGCGCAAACGGCCGAATCGTCCACAACTCCAGCGTCCACAACTCCAACGCCCGCGGCCCCAGCGCCCACAACGCGCTCGCCCACGCCCCAGGCGCCACCCGGCCCGGCAGCCGCCCCTGCGCCGCCCGCCATGGACGCCGCTCCCCCGGCCGTCGCGCAACTCAGGCCGATGCCGCCACCCCCCGGCGCCAGCGCCGCCCCGCCACCCAACCCGACGGCCGGCGCTACCGCGGCAACCAGGGCAGCCGTGACCGGCAGCGCCCTGCGCATCACCTTCCCCCCCGGCAACGCGGAGCTGAGCCAAGCCGGCACCGCGGCCATCAGGCATCTGGTCGGCGCCGCACCGGCCGGCGGAACCACCACCTTCAACGTCAACGCCTACGCCGCCGCCACCCCGGGCGACCCCTCGGACGCCCGCCGCCTGTCGCTGTCGCGCGGCCTCGCGGTGCGCAAGGCGCTGATCGCCGACGGCGTCGACTCCAGCCGCATCCTGGTCCGCGCCCTCGGCTCGCAGGCCGAACACGGCCCGGCCGACCGCGCGGACGTCACCCTGCTTGGCGGGAACGACCCGGCCGTGCCGCAGCGATGACCCGGCCAACCATCTACCTGGTCCGGATGGTGGTCTTCCTGGCCATCGTCGGCGGCGTCGTCGCCGTGCTGTCGCCGGTGCTCATCCACATCTTCGACAACAACCCGGTGCTCAACAGCCTGATCCTGGCGATCCTGCTCATGGGCATCGTCTGGAACCTGCGCCAGGTCATCAAGCTGTCGCCGGAGGTGACCTGGCTGGAAACCTTCCAGACCCAGCGCAACCGCCTCGCCACCGTCGCCACGCCGCGGCTGCTGGCGCCGATGGCCAGCATGATGGCGGCACGCGAGGAGCACGGCCGCGGCGGCCAGGGACGCTTCACCCTGTCCGCCACCTCCATGCGCAGCCTGCTGGACGGCATCTCCTCCCGGCTGGACGAAAGCCGCGAACTCTCCCGCTACATGACCGGACTGCTGATCTTCCTCGGCCTGCTGGGCACGTTCTGGGGCCTGCTGAAGACGGTCAGCGCGGTGTCCGACGTGATCAACGGCATGACGTTGGGCACCGGCGACATCAACCAGATGTTCGAGCACCTGAAGGCCGGCCTGGCCGGGCCGCTGAACGGCATGGGCACCGCCTTCTCCGCCTCGATGTACGGCCTGGCCGGTGCGCTGGTGCTTGGCTTCCTCGATCTCACCGCCGGCCAGGCGCAGAACCGGTTCTTCAACGAGCTGGAGGAATGGCTCGCCGGCCAGACCCGCCTGGCGTCCGGCGCGCTGGCCGAGGGTGACGGCTCGGTGCCGGTCTATGTTCAGGCGCTGCTGGAGCAGACCGCCGAGAACATGGAAGGGCTGCAGCACATCCTGACCCGCGGCGAGGAATCCCGCATGCAGGCCAACCAGGCGGTGATGCACCTGAACGAGCGGATCGGCGCCCTGGCCGACACGATGCGCGCCAACCAGCAGCTCATGCTGCGCATCGCCGAGACGCAGACGGCGCTCGCCCCCGCGCTGCAGCGGCTGGGCGACATGCAGGGCGGCGACGACGTGGCGCGGGCGCATCTGCGCAACATCGAGATCTACCTGCAGCGGCTGCTGGCCGAAGCGGAGCAAGGCAGGGTGCAGTCCACCGCGGAACTGCGCAACGACCTGCGCATCCTGACCCGCACCGTCGCCGCGCTGGCCGAGGAGCCGCGCTGAGTGGCGCGCTCCCGCCGCGGCACCAGCGGCCTCGACGCCTGGCCCGGCTACGTCGATGCGCTGTCCACGCTGCTGATGGTCACCATCTTCGTGCTGCTGGTGTTCGTGCTGGCGCAAGGCTTCATGGCCGCCGCGCTGAACGGCAGCAACAAGGAGCTGAGCAAGGTGAACGCGCAGCTGGCGCAGCTCACCGATGCGCTGTCGCTGGAGCGCAGCCACGCCACCCAGCTGCAGCAGTCGGTGTCGCAGCTGAACCAGCAGCTGAGCAGCGTCGGTGCGGCCCGCGATTCGCTGGCGCAGCAGTTGAAGGCGGCGCAGGAACAGGTGCAGCAGGCGCTGGCCAGGACCGACTCGCTGCAGAGCGAGCGCGACAGGCTGGCGGAACAATTGTCCGACGCCAACCAGATCGCCCAGTCGCAGGCGGCGGCGAACCAGAAGCTGCAATCCCAGCTCGCCACGGCGGCGAGCCAGGCCGATAGCCAGGCCCAGCAGAACGCCAAGGTGCTGGCGCAGCTGGCCGATGCACGCGACCAGCTGAAGGCGACCAAGCAGCTGCTCGCCGACATGCAGCAGAAGATGGCGGAGCTGGACAGGACCGTCAGCGTCGACAAGGACACGATCAAGGAGAAGCTGTCCGACCTCGCCAAACTGACCGAGCAGGTGCAGGCGCTGACCGCGCTGCGCGACCAGCTGGAGCAGCAGGCGCAGGACGCCGCGGCGCGTGCCACCACGGAAAAGCAGCGCCGCGAGGCCGTCGCATCGGAACTCGCCAAGCAGCAGAAGCTCGGCGACAGCGCGCAGGCGCAGATCGCGCTGCTGAACCAGCAGGTGACGCAGCTGAGGGACCAGTTGGCCTCGGTGGCGCAGGCATTGGACCTGGCGCAGGCGCAGGGGCGCGACAAGGACGTGCAGATCGCCAATCTCGGGCAGAAGCTGAATGCGGCACTGGCGGCGAAGGTGCAGGAGCTGCAGAGCTACCGCAGCGAGTTCTTCGGCCAGCTGCGCAAAGTGCTGGCCGGACGGTCAGGGATTGAGATCGTCGGCGACCGCTTCGTGTTCCAGAGCGACGTGCTGTTCCCGGTGGGCAGCGCCGACCTGACCGAGGCGGGGGTCGCCCAGCTCACCGCGCTGGCGGTGCAGATCAAGGACCTGATCCCGGAGATCCCCGGCGACATCAAGTGGATCCTGCTGGTGGAAGGCTACACCGATCCGCAGCCGGTGAAGGGCGGCCAGTTCGCCTCCAACTGGGAGCTGTCAACGGCACGGGCGCTGAGCGTGGTGAAGTTGCTGATCCAGGACGGCGTGCCGCCGCAGCATCTGGCGGCGGCGGGCTTCGGCCAGTACCAGCCGATCGCCCCCGGCGACACCCCGGCGGATTATTCCAAGGACCGCCGGATCGAACTGCGCCTGACCAACGGCTGAGGTTTTTTCTCCGTCCCGCGGCTGGCGAAGCGCCAGCCCTTGTTCCGGCCGCAGCGCCGAACCCGTGCCCAGCCCAACCGCAGGGGCTGGCTTTCCGTTCCCGGCCGGGGGCTGGCTTTCCGTCCCCGGCGGCGGCTGGCGAAGCCTTATGCCGGCTGCAGCGTCGGCCCGGCGCGCAGTCGAACCGCAAACTCCTCGGCCGGCAGCGCGCGGGCGAAATAGTAGCCCTGGAACAGGTCGCACCCCAGCGCCTGCAACGTCGCCACCTCCGCGGCCGATTCGGTACCCTCGGCCTGCACCGAAAAGCCGAACCCGTGCGACAGCTCGATCAGCGCCTTGCAGATCGCTCGGCTTCCCCGCAGCGAGTCCACGTCGGTGACGAAGCTGCGGTCGATCTTCAGCTTGTCCGGTTTCAGCTGCTGCAGCCGGCTCATGCTGGAATAGCCGGTGCCGAAATCGTCGATGGCAACCGTCACGCCGATCTCGTGCAGCTGGTTGAAGACCGCGGCGGCACAATCCGGATCGCGCATCGTCGCGGTCTCGGTCAGCTCGATCTCCAGCCAGGACGGATCGATGCGCTGTGCCCGCAACGCGGCACTAATGCCGTTCACCAGGCCGGGACTGCCGAATTGCCCGGCCGACAGGTTCACCGCGAGCCGCACCGGCGGCAGCCCGGCATCAGACCATGTCCGCAGATGGCGGCAGGCGCTTTGCAATACCCAGTTCCCCAACGCATCGGACAGGCCGATGGATTCGACCACGGGAATGAACTGGTTGGGCGGCACCGTGACGCGCCTGGGATGCTGCCAGCGGATCAAGGCCTCGGCGCCGACGATCTGGCCGGTGGTCGCGCGCACCACCGGCTGGAAGTGCAGGCGGAATCCGTCGGTTTCCAGCGCCCGGCGCAGGTCGCGCTCCAGGTTCAGCCGCTCGCGTGCGGCCTCGCGCGACGCCGGGGCGTAGAAGGCGACCCGCTCCGCCGCATCGGCCCGGGGCAGCGCGGCGACCGCGGCCGTCAGCAGGGCCTCGGGCGTCGCCGCATCGGCCGGATGCCAGGCCAGGCCCGCCGCCAGCTCCGGCATGCAGGACGCCCCGCCCGCCGTGATCTCCCCGGGCATCGCGGCCAGGATCTGTTCGGCCGCCATCCCCTGGGGGGACAGCACGAAGGCGAACTGGTTGGGGGCGACACGCGCCAGCAGGCTGTCGCGGGGCAGCTTCGCTTCCAGTTCCAGCCCCAGCGCCCGCACCAGCGCGTCCACCGTCTCCTGCCCGAATGCCACCAGCAGGCGTTCATGATCGTGCTGCGTCAGCACGCACAGCGCGAAGGGCTGCGCCGGCCCCATGCGTTCCCGCAGCCGGCGCAGCAGAAGCTCGCGGTTGGGCAGGCCGGTGACCGGATCGAAATAGGCAAGCTCATCCAGCGTGTCGTCCAGCTGGACCAGGGTCCGCGTGGTATCGGCCATCAGCGTGCCCACCTCGTCGGTCCAGATGGTCGGCAGCGCCGGACGGGAGCGGGCGGCGACGTAGGTCCGCAAGGCCCGCGAGGTCACCACGATCGGCCGCAGCAAATGGGTCAGTGCGAGCAGGGTCAGAGCGGTACCGCCAAGGGTCGCGACCAGGGCAACGCCCAGCACCTCCAGCGCGAAGTGCAGGCTCGGGGCGGTGCGCAGCACGAAGAAGCCGATCAGCGCGAGCAGCGGGAGATGGGTGCCCACGAAGGCAACGCTGAGCACCTTGGTGACGTACCGGACGCGCAACCGCCGCGCGAGCAGTGCGTAAAACCAGATCTCATTCATTCGCCAGGCCTCCCGGTCGGTTTCTGCCGTTAGTGTGCGGGAAAAAAAACGACAGATTGGTATCAATAAATAACGGAGTCAGGCCGGATCCGGTGGCGAACAAATCGAAACGATTGCCCGGTGGGCGCAAAGCGCCTGCCATTTCCTGACGTTTGCCAAGGGGCGGGACGCCCGCCGGTGGCGCTTCGGCGCGTATCACGTTTGCGTTATTGGTTCGGCAGTGCAGCGGTTCTTACGTGGCGGAATGACCGGAAGAAGCGTGCGGGTCTCCTCGCCGCCCGAACGGCAGAGAGGGAACTTCGCCGCGGCCGAAAGGAGACTTGCTGCCGCGCTGCATCCCCGCGACGGCGGGGCGGTGGCGGCAGGCTCATGCCACCCGGCGGAGTTCCGCCGAGCGAAGCTGGGACACGCGCTGGACGCCGACGACCTGGCGCAAATTGCCTTCCACCAGATGCACCATCTCGGCCGGCACCGCGTCCACGGCGATCTCCACGTGCATCGTCCCGCCATTGCGGTGCGACCACATGCGGTCGGGGGTCAGGTCGCGACGGGCGAAGGGCTGCAGCAGCCGCGGCAGCAGGCCGGGCGAGGCCTCGGCGTCGAGCATGAAGCGGACAGCAACGCTGTCCTGCGAAACGGCAGACGGATCGGCGGACATGATGGGAAACTCCGGACAGACACGCGAATACGGGCGGTAACCCCGGCTGCTCAGACAGCCGGGCCGGTAATTCGCGCGATGCGGGTCCAGAGATGCATGTCCTGGACTATAGGCTCACGGCTGCCGCCAGTCCAGTTCCGGTACGCGGGCCAGCGGCATGTTCTGCATGAAAAGCGTGTTGTGTTGCAGCCGCAGCGGCACATCGACCTCCGACGGCTGGCCGTTGGCGGCCGGCTTCGCCAGCAGCGACAGCACCGCCCGGGCGGCCAGCGCGGCGGAGCCCGGCAGCACGCCGGCCTTGGTCAGGGCGTCGAGCGTGGCGTCATAGCCGGTCACCCGGGCCGTGAGCTGGCCGGCCGGCTGCAGTTGCTGGTCCAGCGCCAGCTTGCCGCTGGCGGACAAAGCGAGCGGTCCCCAGTGCAGGCTGAGCTGCCGCAACTCCAGCTTGCCGCCCTGCGCCTGCCAGGCGACGGCCTGGGCCAGAGGCGTCTCGCCCGGGGGAAACGGTGCGGTCAGCCGTCCCTCCGCGCTCACCGCGGCGATGGTGTCCCCGAGCGCCCAGCGATAGCGGGAGGGCAGGGCGATCGCGTCGGCGCTGAGTGCGTAGGCCAGCACCGGTTTGGGCTGGCCCAGCAGGTCGAACCGGGCATTCAGCCGGCGGATGTCGAGGCTGGTATCGCCAGCCGCGGACGCCCTGGCGCGCAGGTTTGCCGCCTCGAGGGTGACCTCATGCGGCGGCTCGTCCTTTAGCAGCGGGATGTCGGCCGTCATGTGGCCGGCGGTGAAGCGGATGAAGGGCGCGTTGCCCAGGCGAAGCTGCTGGATGCCGCCGGGAATCGCCTGCAGCTGCTGCGGGTGCAGCAGACCGATCCGCAGCGTCAGGCGGTCGGCGCGCCAGGCGAGGCCGCCGGGGAACGCCAGCGTGTCGGTCAGTGCCACCTGGGTGGTGGTCAGGGTGGCGGCGAAGGGCCAGCCGCCCGGCCGCGGCGGGCCGGCCTGGATGCTGCCGCCGCCGGCGCGCTCCGCGGCGACCCAGTCGCGAAAGCCGGCTTCCAGTTGCTTCGTGGCGAAATACCAATACAGCGTATCGCCGCCCGCCAGCAGCAGGACCAGCGCGGCCAGCGCGATCCAGAGTTTGCGTCTGCGCCGCATGCAGCCCCCGTCGCCGATCGAGCGGCGCTTATAGGGTTGTGAGTTGGGGGAGAGAACTCCCCGCCCGTCGTTTCCCCCTGATCCTCGCCGCCGCAAACCGCCGGCGTTTGCTGCGTGGGGCAGAACGGGAATGCGTGCGTCAGGTGCCGAAGCAGTGTTCCGGCCCGGGGAATTCGCGCGCCCGCACCTCCTGCGCATAGCGCTCCGCCGCCGCGCTGACCGTGGCGCCGAGTTCGGCGTAGCGCTTGACGAAGCGCGGGGTGAAGCTGCCGAACAGGCCGAGCAGGTCGTCGGTGACCAGGATCTGGCCGTCGCAGTCGGGGGAGGCGCCGATCCCGATCGTGGGGACCGGCACCGACTGCGTGATGGCGCTGGCCAGGGCGCGGTAGGTGCCTTCGATCACCAGGGCGAAGGCGCCAGCCTCCGCCACCGCCCGGGCGTCGGCGGTGATCGCGGAGGCTTCCGCCTCGTTGCGGCCCTGCGCGCGGAAGCCCGAGGCGTTCACCGCCTGCGGCATCAGGCCGACATGGCCGCAGACCGGCACCCCGCGGCGGGTCAGGAAACGGATGGTCTCGGCCATCTCGACGCCGCCCTCCAGCTTCACCGCGGTGGCGCCGGTTTCCGCCAGCACCCGCGCGGCGCTGCGGAACGCAAGCTGCGGGGATTCCTGGTAGCTGCCGAAGGGCAGGTCGACGACGACGCAGGCATGCTGGGTGCTGCGCACCACCGCCGCGCCGTGCGCGATCATCATGTCCAGCGTGACCGGCACCGTGGTGTCCATGCCGTACACCACCATGCCGAGGGAATCCCCCACCAGCAGCAGGTCCACATGCGGGTCTAGCAGCCGGGCGATCGGGGCGGTGTAGGCGGTCAGGCAGACATAGGGTCCGCCGCCCTTGCGGAAATGGCGGACGGTGATCCGGCGCTGTTCGACTGGCGTGCTCATGGCTTTCCCCTCGGCTTCGGGCGGTGACGCCGGTCCAGTGCATAGGTCCGCCGGCGCACAGTCGGCAACCGGGAGCGGGCAGTTGTGCCGTGCGATCGGCCTCGCTCTGCCATGCGAGCGGCGGAACCGGCCGCGGTGCGGCGCCGGCCGGGACGCGGAGCCGGGCGCGATGTGGAGCTGGCCGCGGTGCGGCGCCGGCCGGGAGCGGCACCGGCCGCAGTGCGGCGCCGGCCGGGAGCGGCGCCGGCCGGGAGGGCGCCGGCCGGGACGCGGCCCGCCCTGTCTGGGGATGCGGGCCACGCCACCCGTGCCGCAAGGTCGAATTGCGGCCCGGGCACGCCGGTAACCCGCGGGGGCGATCACGGGTTGCGGTGGGTTGCCGGCCGAACGGGCAGCGCGTTCGTGGCAGATCAAAAAAAACCCGGTCTCTTGCGAGACCGGGGAAGTGTCAGAGGAGAAGTATGGGAGGAAGTGCCGCCACCCTGGCTTCCCGCCGAAAGCTCCGCACTGATCTATGTCAACCGGGTACCCTTTAACGCGCCGCCGGTGGCGCCGGCCGGCCGCGATGCCGCCGGGCAACGGCGATTGGCGTCCCCCGGGCAAATCCGGGCATGATGCGCGTCCCGCAATGGACAGGGACGTTCGATGCCAATCCCAGCCCTTCTGCTGAGCCTGATCGGCCTGGTACCCTTCATCGGCTGCGGCCTTGGTGCGATCGGGCCGCAAACCGGAAGCTCAGACCCCTGGCTGGCGGCGCTGATCGGCTATGCCGCCGTCGTGCTGAGCTTCGTCGGCGGCGTGCATTGGGGCCTGGTGCTGCGCGACCCGGACCCGCCGCTGAAAGGCGCTCGGCTCGGCCTGGCGGTGGTGCCGCTGCTGCTGGGCTGGGCGGCATTGGCGGCAGCGGCCACGGTGGCCTACTGGATCGCCCTGCTGGTGCTGATTGCCGGCTACATCCTGGCGATCGCCGCCGAGCATCAGGGCGGCCAGCAGGGGCTGCTGCCGCAGCGTTACCTGTGGCTGCGCTGGACCTTCACCATCGTCGCGGTCGCGATGCTGACGACCGTCGTGACGTTGCGCCTGTTGGGACAGACCATTGTATTCTGACAAATATCTGGACGAGTCGCGGCGTTTATGATTGGTTAACCTTCACTCCAAATCGGGAACAGGCGCGATGTCAGCCGAGGTCATTCCTTTTCCTTTCCGCTCCGCTTTGCCTGAAGCCGAGGATGGCCAGGCGAGGCTGCAGCGTGCGCTGACGGGTCTCGAGCGGGCGTTGGCGGAGCAGCGGGCGGCGATCGTGGAATGGCGTGCCTCACTGAGCGCGCTGCAGCAGAGTGTGCAGGGCGTCGGCCACGGCCTGCAGCGCTACCGCGGCTCGCTCGACCGGCTGCATGGCGAGGTGGCGGCGGTGAACGGCCATGCGGTGCAGCTGGAGCAATGGGCGGATTCCGTGCTGATCGCCGATGCCGCACCGGGCGGCGAATAGGATCACCGGGCGAATCCGGCCCGCCGCAGAGCCGCTTCCGGCGGCCCGCCGGCAATCTCCACCAGCAGCTTGCGCAGGACCGCCTCGGTAAAGGCCTGCATGCCCGTCGCCGCAATCAGGAAGCTGTTCTGCCCGCCGATGACGTTGCGGCGATAATAGGCCTCCAGTTCCGGCTCGACATCGGTGATCGGCAGGCCGTTGATGGTAATCCCCGCCGCCACCGCCGCATCCCGCGCCTCGGCGACCGACCGGCCGTCGTTGTTCTCGCCGTCGCCCGAGATGTCGATGACCCGCCGGTCGGTGACAAAGCCGCCGTACCGCAGCAGTCCAGCCGCGAAGTCGATCGCACCGCTGATCGACGTCCAGCCCGGGGTCGGACGGTCCGCCTCCAGCATCGCGGTGACGAACGCGTCGCGGTCGCCGGCGTCGCGAATGATCCGCCAGCCGACCGCCTGCTCCTGGCGCTGGGCCTCCGACCATTCTACGAAGGTGAGCGCAACCCGCCCGGTGCGTCCCCGGCGCAAGGCGGGCAGGAAGGCGGGATTGCGCAACGCCGCGGCATAGCCCTGAAATTGCAGGCGTACACGGTCGTCGCTGACGCTGCCGGACATGTCGATCGCCAGCACCACGGCGGCGTCCACGGTGATCCCTTGCGGCGTGGACTCGGTCAGCCCCGCGCCGGAGCGGCTGCGTCGCAAGGCTCGGGAATCCACGTCCATGCTCGCCTCCCGATCGGGCCGCCAGGACGGCCCGGTGGTTTTGCCGCGAGCCTAGAACGATTTGCCGTAGCGGGGGAATTTGCCATAGCGGGGGAATTCGTCAGGGAATTCACCAACGCGAATTTGTCGCGGAATTCGCCGGGGAATTCGCGGCCGCGGTACGATCGGTGCCGCCCGCCGCATCCCAGCCAGTTCCTGCTTCCTTTTTCGTCGTTCCCACTATAGGGCATCCTCGTACCACGTGATTTGGGCCGGCCCGTCCGCGCGGTTCAGGCGGCCTCAGGCTTTGCCGGTTGGGACCAAAGATGAAGCGACAGAGACTTCCTGCATGACGACGCATCTGAAGGCCCTCGAGGCCGAAAGCATTTACATCCTGCGCGAGGTTGCCGCCCAGGCCGCTCGGCCGGTGCTGATGTACTCCATCGGCAAGGACTCCTCGGTGCTGCTGCACCTGGCGCGCAAGGCCTTCTTCCCGGCCCGTCCGCCGTTTCCCGTGCTGCACATCGATACCAAGTGGAAGTTCCGCGAGATGATCATGTTCCGCGACGCCACGGCGCAGCGGTTCGGCCTCGATCTGCGCGTCCACACCAACCAGGACGGCCTGCGCCAGGGCATCAACCCGTTCGATCACGGCAGCAGCATCTACACCCAGGTGATGAAGACCGACGCGCTGAAGCAGGCGCTGACCGAGGGGCGCTACGACTTCGCCATCGGCGGCGCCCGCCGCGACGAGGAGCGTTCGCGTGCCAAGGAGCGGGTGTTTTCCGTGCGCGGTCCGGGCCATACCTGGGACCCCAAGCGGCAGCGGCCGGAGCTTTGGCACCTGTACAACGGCAATTTGGCGCCCGGCGAAACCCTGCGGGTGTTTCCCTTGTCCAACTGGACCGAACTCGACGTCTGGACCTACATCCAGTCGGAGAACATCGACGTCGTCCCGCTGTACTTCGCTGCAAGGCGTCCCACCGTGCTGCGCGACGGCGCGCTGATCGTGGTGGATGACGACCGCATGCGTTTCCAACCGGGCGAGCGCCCGGAAATGCGGTTGGTACGGTTCCGTTCTCTGGGCTGCTATCCGCTCTCGGCCGCCGTCGAATCGGATGCCGCCACCATCGCCGACATCGTGCAGGAAATGCATACCACCCGCATGTCGGAGCGCGCAGGGCGGCTGATCGACCAGGATCAGGACGCCTCGATGGAAAAGAAGAAGCGCGAGGGGTATTTCTGATGCCCGACTCCCTCCTGCGCGTCCTCGCCTGCGGCAGCGTCGACGACGGCAAGTCCACCCTGATCGGTCGCCTGCTGTTCGAATGCGGCAGCATCCCCGACGACGTCATGGCGGTGCTGGAGCGGGATTCCCGCCGCTTCGGCACGGTGGAGGACGGGCTCGACTACGCGCTGCTGGTCGATGGCCTGTCCGCCGAACGCGATCAGGGCATCACCATCGATGTCGCCTACCGGTTCTTCGAAACCTCCCGCCGCCGCTTCATCCTGGTCGATGCGCCCGGCCACGAGCAGTACACCCGCAACATGGCCACCGGCGCGTCCAACGCCGACCTGGCGATCGTGCTGATCGATGCCCGCAAGGGCGTGCTCGACCAGACGCGGCGCCATGCGGCCATCGCCTCGCTGCTGGGCATTCGCGACATCGTGCTGGCCGTGAACAAGATGGACCTGGTCGGCTTCGACCGCGATGTCTTCGAGCGCATCGTCGCCGATTTCCATGCGGTGCTTGGCCGCCTGAAGGCACGCTCGGTCACGGCGATCCCGGTCTGCGCGCGCGACGGCGACAACGTCACCACCGGTAGCGAGCGGATGCGCTGGTACCAGGGCATGACGCTGCTCGGGGCGCTGGAGAACACCGAACCGGGGCATGACGGGGTGAAGCAGCCCTTCCGCATGCCGGTGCAGCTGGTCAGCCGGCCGGACCACACGTTTCGCGGCTATGCCGGAACCGTGGCCGCCGGCACCGTGCGGGTGGGCAGCACCATCCACAATCCGGCGGCCCGTACCGAGGCGCAGGTCGCGCGCCTGATCACCATGGAGGGCGAACTGGACGCGGCCGGCCCCGGCCAGCCGGTCACGCTGGTGCTGGACCGGGAGATCGACGTGTCGCGCGGCGACGTACTGGCGGGCACGCCCGGACCGCTGCTCGCCGACCTGTTGGACGCCTGGGTGGTCTGGATGGACGACACGCCGCTGTTCCGCGGCAGGGCCTACCAGGTCATGCTCGGCACCAGCAGCGTCAGCGGCACGGTGACCGACATCACCAACCGCCTGGATATCACCACGCTGCAGGAGGTTCCGGTTCGCGAGCTGAACGTCAACGAGATCGGCCGGGTGTCGATTTCGCTGTCGCATCTGATCGCCTGCGAGCCGTACGACGTCAGCCGCGAACTGGGCGGTTTCATCCTGGTGGACCGGCTGACCCGCAACACGGTGGGCGCCGGCATGCTGACCGGCGCGCGTGCCAGCCGCGGCGACGTGCACTGGCAGCGGCTGTCGATCGACAAGAATGCGCGCGCGGGGCTGAACGGCCAGCAGCCGGCGGTGCTGTGGTTCACCGGGCTGTCCGGCGCGGGAAAGTCCACCATCGCCAATCTGGTGGAACGCCGGCTGCACGCCATGGGCCGCCACACCATGATCCTGGACGGCGATAACGTGCGGCACGGGTTGAACCGCGACCTCGGCTTCTCCCAGGCCGACCGGGTGGAGAACATCCGCCGCATCGCCGAGGTATCGAAGCTGTTCGTCGAGGCCGGCCTGATCGTGCTGGTATCGTTCATCTCGCCGTACCGGGCCGAACGCATGCTGGCGCGCGATTGCGTGGAGGAAGGCGAGTTCCTGGAGATCTTTGTCGACACGCCGGTGGAGGAGTGCCGCCGGCGCGATCCGAAGGGCCTGTACCAGAAGGCGG
>Ga0187809_10001139_pt1 | contig 12845 bp, 13 predicted proteins | sample NC_wetland_sal_i_8_FD_132415 | JGI IMG/M metagenome (GOLD analysis project Ga0187809, IMG submission 132415) | Wetland sediment microbial communities from Neuse River Estuary, North Carolina, USA - ASW_4 | ecosystem: Environmental > Aquatic > Freshwater > Wetlands > Sediment | place: USA: North... | reverse complement strand
GAGGACGAACCGGCGGTGCGGGACACCATCGCCGCGATGCTGACGACGATCGGCTGCACCGTCGTCCCGGCGGAAGACGGCGCGGCAGCCCTGCGCCTGATGGAGGCCGGCCGCGGCTTCGACCTGCTGCTGACCGACCTGGTGATGCCGAACATGGACGGCATCCAGCTGGCGGAGGCGGTGCGCGCCCACCGCCCCGACGTCCCCGTGCTGCTGGTCACCGGCGACAACGACGACACCCGGCTCGGCGGCGAGCGCTGGGTGCTGACCAAGCCGTTCCTGGCGTCCCGTCTGGCCGAAACAATCCGCGCCGCCTTGCGCCAGGCAGCGCCGGCGGAGGCCGTGGGCGGTGCCGCCGACCAGGGCTGATTGTCGCCCGGGCTGAGTCCGGCCGGTGCGAAGGCTTCCTCTCCGCCCCCAGGGGCGGAGAGGGTAGGGAGAGGTGGGGGTAAACTCCGCCCTTTCGCCCCGAGCCACGGAACAAGCGCTCAACCTGCAGTGGCCGGTCAAGCCTCTGGCGCAGGAAGCCGGCATGGTTCCCACCTCACCCTGTCCCTCTCCCCCCAAGCGGGTGGAGAGGGGCTCGTGGGCGGCTGCCGGTCTACCCACCACACTGACGCTCGCTGGAGGCTTTCTAGACTCGCTGGAGGCCTGGGGGACCCGCTGGAGGCCTTCTGGACTCGCTGGAGGCCTGGGGCACACGCTGGAGGTCGGCAAGACTTGCCGGAGGCCGGCCGCGCGACATGACAGGCTTGGCGGGTGCGCCTAGCATGCGGTGCATGAGCACCGAACCGAAGCGCGGCCTGGCCCGCAACACCGCCAACTACGGCGATCGTGATTTCGCGCTGTACCTGCGCCGGTCCTTCGCCAAGTCGATGGGCTACTCGCAGGCCATGCTGGACAAGCCGGTGGTCGGCATCGTCGATACCGGCAGCGACTACAACAACTGCCACCGCACGGTGCCCGACCTGGTGGAGGCGGTGAAGCGGGGCGTACTCGCCGCCGGCGGGCTGCCGCTGGCCTTCCCCACCGTGTCGCTGTGCGAACCGTCGCTGACGCCGACCTCCATGCACTACCGCAACCTCGCCGCGCTGGACACCGAGGCGATGCTGACCGCACAGCCGATGGACGCCGCGGTGCTGATCGGCGGCTGCGACAAGACCGTGCCGGCGCAGCTGATGGCCGCGGCCTCCGCCGACGTTCCCTGCGTGCAGCTCGTCACCGGGCCGATGCTGGCGACGCCGTTCCAGGGCGAGCGGCTGTCCGCCTGCACCGACTGCCGCCGCTACTGGGCCGCCTACCGCGCCGGCCGCGTCACCGCCGAACGCATCGGCGAGATCGAGGGCCGCCTGGCCACCACCGCCGGCACCTGCGGCGTGATGGGCACCGCCTCCACCATGGCCTGTCTCGCCGAAGCCCTCGGCATGGTGCCGCTGGGAAACGGCTCCATTCCGGCGGTGCACGCCGACCGGCTGCGCGCGGCGGAGGATGCCGGCGCGCTGGCGGTCAAGCTGATCACCCAGCCGATCCGCCCGTCCGAGATCATCACCGAACACTCGGTGGAGAACGCATTGCGCGTGCTGCTGGCGCTCGGCGGCTCGACCAATGCGCTGATCCACCTGACGGCGATCGCCGGCCGCCGCGGCATCAGGATCGATCTGCACCGGCTGAACGCGCTGTCCGACAGCACCCCGGTGCTGGTGGACCTGAAGCCGACGGGCGAAGGCTACATGGAGGATTTCCACGCCGCCGGCGGCATGCCGGCGCTGCTGTGGGAGCTGCGCGACCTGCTGCACATGGACTGCATCGACGTCACCGGCCGGAAGCTGGGCGAGCGGCTGCGCGAGCCGGCCTTCGCCGATCGCCGCTATATCCGCGCGCGTGGCGAGCCGGTGTCGCCGGTGGGCGGGCTGGTGGCGCTGTTCGGCTCGCTCGCGCCGCGCGGCGCGATCGTCAAGCGCTCCGCCGCCACGCCGGCGCTGTTCGAGATCGAGGCCCGCGCCGTGGTGTTCGACGGGCTGGAGGATCTGGCGCAGCGGATCGACGACCCGGCGCTGGACGTGACCGAGCAGGACATCCTGGTGCTGAAGAACAGCGGCCCGCTGACCCCGGCGGGCATGCCGGAGGCCGGCTACCTGCCGATCCCGCAGAAGCTGGCGCGGGCCGGGGTAAAGGACATGGTGCGCATGAGCGACTGCCGCATGTCCGGCACCGCGTTCGGCACCATCGTGCTGCACATCACGCCGGAGGCCGCGGCCGGCGGACCGTTGGGCCTGGTGGAGAGCGGCGACCGCATCCGCATGTCGGTGGAGCGGCGCTCGCTGGACCTGCTGGTGGATGCGGCGACGCTGGAACAGCGGCGGGCGGGATGGCGCGCGCCGGCGGTGCCCCGCCGTGGCTGGGACCGGATCGTCGCGGAGCAGGTGCTGCAGGCGGACGAGGGCTGCGACCTGGCGGTGTTAAGGGCTGGGGGATGAGCAACGACCGAAGTCTCCGCGGTTCCGCCCCGGTTCCTCGTCGTACCTGCTTGGCCTGTGATTCACCGGTTCTCAAGGAGCAGCGCCGATAATCCGCTGCCGGCGGGCTTGCCGGTATTCCATTTGAGGAATACATGGCAGTGGGCTGGGCGGTCGAATATACGGACGAGTTCGGGACATGGTTTGCGGACCTCAACGAAACAGTGCAGGACGCCGTCGATCGGTCGGTCGCGCTGCTGGAGGCGCGAGGCCCGGAACTGCCGTTCCCCTATTCGTCTGGCCTGGCGGGATCGCGCCATCGGCACATGCGTGAGTTGCGGGTGCAAAGCGTCGGAGACCCGCTGCGCATCTTTTATGCCTTCGATCCGCGCCGGGTCGCGATCCTGCTGCTCGGGGGCAACAAGGCCGGCGACGGGCGGTTCTACGAGCGGATGATCCCGTTGGTGGATCGGCTGTACGACGCGTATTTGGAAGAAATCAGGAAGGAGGGATTGATCCCGTGACCGGGCATCGACCGATCGCCACGCTGCGAGAGCGTATGTCTCCCGAGCGGCGCGCCCGCAACGCCGACGCCGCGGCATCGACGTTGCGGGATATGCAGCGCGTGGAATGTGCGCTGCACGAACTGCGTCAGGCGCGCCAGCGCAGTCAGGAGGATTTGGCCCGCGTGCTGAAGGTGCAGCAGCCCGCTATCGCCAAGCTGGAACACCGGACGGACGTGTATGTCAGCAACCTGCGCCGCTACATTGAGGCGCTGGGGGGTACGCTGGAGATCACCGCGCGGTTTCCCGACGGCGAGGTGACCATCACCAACTTCCGCGATGTGGGGCAGGAGGTAGGCGACCCTGCTGCGGCAACCCGGCAAGAATGACACACGCTCTGGGCAAACCTGCCGGCGGGGTCTGATGAATTCGTCGTGCAGTGTGGCGATCAGGCAAACTGCCCGCATCACGCCTCGCCCGCACCCGGCGGCAAGCCGAGCAGCATACGACCGTATGGGACCATGGTGACGGAGGGGTGGAAGACGTGGTGCGTGGCGATGGTCAGCACGTCACGCAGCAGCGGCTGCAGCCTGTCGGAGTCGTACACCATGCGCGCGCCGCACAGTTCGGCCAGGTCCTGCACGGCGTCGCGGATCTGCCGCACCGCGAAGCCGACGTCGCGCCGGTTGCGCGCCGCTTGCTCCATGCTGATTGCGCCGCCCGCGCGCAGTGCCGCGTCGCTTTCGTCGCGCCGCACCGACAGGATCAGGCATGCGGTTTCGATCGCCGCCGAGGCTTCGGCCAGCCGCACCTGCACCAGTTCGGATTCCGCGGTGCGCGTCACGCCGCGCGACACCCGCCCCGTTAGCGCTGCCGTCGCCACCGCCAGCGCTCGGCGGCCGAGCGCGAACACCACCGGCGGCAGCGAGAACGGCACCAGTGCCCCGCGTGGCGCGCGCAACAGGGGGAAGTCGGGATGCTCGGCGATGCCCGGCGGCGTGCCGTCCAGCAGGTCGCGCAGCAGCACGGAGCGATGCTCCGGCACGAACACGTCCCGCAGATGCAGCGTGCGGCTGCCGGTGCCGCGCAGGCCGAGCACGTGCCAATCGTCGACGATCTCGATGTCGCGCATCGGCACCAGCAGGTAGCGTGTCGGCGCGGCGCCGGCGGCATCCTCGCAGCGTGCGCCGATGATCGCCCATTGCGCATGCGACGAGCCGCTGGAGAAGGGGAACCGGCCCGACAGCACCCAGCCGCCGTGCACCCGGCGCGCGGTTTCGCGTGGCGCCAGCGAGGATGATGCGAGTGCATCCGGTGTCTCGCCCCAGACGTCGATCTGCGCCTGTTCGGGGTAGCAGGCGATGATCCACTGGTGTTCGCCCAGCACCGCATAGACCCAGCCGGTGGCGGAGCAGGCTTCCGCCAGTGTTTCCACCACCTGGGAGAACAGGCCGAACGGCGCCTGCATGCCGCCGAATTTCCGCGGCTGCAGCAGGCGGTGCAGCCCGGCTTGGCGGATCGCGTCTATCGTCGCCTGCGGCACGTCGCGCGCCGCTTCCGTTGCCGCTTCCCGTTCGGCGATCGCGGGGAGCAGATCGCGGGCCTTCGCCAGCACCGTCTCCGCCTGGTGTGCCGCGGCGGACATGTCAGCTGAGGTCGACGGCGTGGCGCTTCAGGTCCTCCAGCGCGCACCATTGCAGGGCGCCTTCGTGGGTGGCGCGCAGCACGACGCGCGGTGCTGCGTTCTCCTCCAGCGCCTGTTGCCAGCGCGGCGCGCACAGGCACCAGCGGTCGCCGGGCTGCAGCCCGTCAAAGCCGAATTCGGGCCGAGGGGTGGACAGGTCGTTGCCGGATTTCTTGCTGTAGGCGAGGAACTCCGCGGTCATTACGGCGCAGACGGTATGGCTGCCGAGGTCTTCCGGCCCGGTGTTGCAGCAGCCGTCGCGGTAGAACCCGGTCATCGGGCGCAGCGAGCAGCTGTCCAGCGTGCCGCCGAGCACGTTGCGTGTCGGGCGGGGGTGGGGGCGGCCCCCGGCTTCGTCGAAGGGCATGCTGTCCTCCCTGGCTAGTGGTGGCGGGAGTATAGCGGAGGCGGGCAGCGGGGCCAGCTTCGTGGGTGCCCCGATTTTGCAGGCAAGGCGCGCCCTATTCCCCTTTTCGGTCTGTCCGCGTCGACATCGCCAAGCCGAGGAACACCATCACGGCTTGATTGAGGCGGAGCATGTCCTCGTCATCCAGCCGGCCGGCACGCTCGCCGAGCCTGGATTTCGGCACCGTGGTGATCTTGTCCACCATCAGCCGCGAGAAGGAGCGCAGCCCGTTGCGCTCGTTCGGCGCCACGGGCAGCCGGAACAGCGGCGCTTCGGTCGGGTCCGTGGTGAAGGCGCAGATCGTGATCGAGTCCGTCGCGTCGAACGCATCGTCCTGGACGATGACGACGGGACGCGGCTTGCCTGCATAGTTCTTGCCGCCGGAGACGGTCCAGACATCGCCCCGCCTCATTACTCGTCCCAGCCGGACACGGCGTCGATGAACGCCTGATCCTCGGCCCCCTGGGCACTCGCTGCTACCGCCAGCGATTGCCGGTGCGCTTCCGACCGGAAGGACGGGGCGCGCACGTCCGGCACCCAGATCTGGATCGGCCGCAGACCCTGGGCGCGCAGCCGTTCCCGGTGCTCCCGCACCTTCACGCGCGTCGGCTTTGCGCCTCTCGCTTGCGGCATGATCCGGCCCTCCAGACAGTTACATGTAACCTATCATGATTAGGTGGCGAAGGCCAGTGCTTCGCTGACGACTGCGCTTGTTGGGTGGCGACATGAAAGATTCGACCGAGGGCAATGCGCGGTTTGTCAGGAGGCTTGCCTGTCGCAGTCCGCTCCGCCGATAATGCGGTCGGGTGATCTCTGTCCCGGACATTGCGAAACCCCGCCGAGCCTGCCACGCCGTGCTTATCGGGATCACTCAACCGATTTTCCGAAGGGCTCATTGCGCAGCTTCCAGCAAATCGATCGGCACTCCCGATGAGCGGCCCACCTGACGCAAATGCCACCCTGTACGAACTCTGCATCCCACCGGCCAACGTGTTCAACGTGCGCTCGTTTGGCGCAAAGGGGGATGGCAAAACAATCGACAGCGGCGCGATCAACCGCACCATCGAAGCCGCAAGCCACGTTGGCGGCGGGACGGTCTGGTTCCCGCCAGGAATTTACCGCAGCTACTCCATCCGGCTGCGAAACTGCATTAGGCTTTACCTGGATCCCGGTGCTGTCATTCTTGCCGCGGAGCCGCCGTGCCATGCGTCCGGAACCGACGGCTATGATCCCCCGGAGGAAAGCATTGCGTCGCAATTTCCCTGCCAGGACTTCGGCCACAGCCATTGGCACAACAGCCTGATATGGGGGGAGAATGTTCAAAATATTGCCATCGAAGGCCAAGGCCTGATCTGGGGCAGAGGCCTGGTGAACGGCGACTTCGAACCCGGTCATCCGCCGGCCGCGCAGCCCGGGGTGGGAAACAAGGCGGTCGCGCTATCAGGCTGTCGGAACGTCATCCTGAAAGACATCTCACTGCTGGAAACCGGTCATTTCGCGGTTCTCGCCACCGGCACCGACAACATCCTGGCCACAAGGCTCAAGATCGATACGAACCGCGACGGTCTCGATTTCGACTGCTGCCAGGGAGTGACGGTTACCGGCTGCTCGATCAATTCCCCAAATGATGACGCCATATCCCTGAAAAGCTCCTACGCGCTTGGCAGGCCGATCGTCACCCGGGACGTGCTGATCAGCGATTGCATTCTCACGGGCGGTTATGTTGCAGGTACGGTCATGGACCGCACATACCGGCCGCTCGGAAACGATCCGCGCACGATCGCCGAGCATTATACCTGCCGCATCAAGCTGGGCACCGAATCCAACGGCGGTTTCCGCAACATCACCATCCGGAACAACACGCTCCGCGGGTGTCGCGGCATCGCAATCCTGACGGTGGATGGCGGTGTCGTCGGAGGCGTGACCGTTCAGGGTCTCGCCATGTACGACGTGCGCAGCGCGCCGCTGTTCTTGCGGCTGGGCGCCCGGCTCAACGGACCCAGGGGCACCGTTCCGGGAAAATTGCATGACGTGAGGATCAGCGACGTCTATTGCGAGCAATCATACACATCCATGCCACTGCTGATCAGCGGCATCCCTGGCCACCCGGTCCAGGATATCGAGATGAGCCATATCCATATGAAGACGACGGGTGGAGGGAAAGCAAGGATGGCGTCGGTAACGCCTCCCGAGGCAATCCAATCCTATCCCGAACCCGGCGGACACGTTCAGTGCTTTGGCGCCGCTTTGCCGGCATCGGGCCTCTTTGCGCGCCACGTCAAAGGACTCGACGTAAGAAAATTCACGCTCGAATGCACCCGACCCGATTCGCGGCCGGCCGTCTGGTTACAGGATATCGACACGGGAAACGTCTTCGTCGAACGCACAAGCGGCGTGTGCCGGGACCGGCTGTTCCGGTCTCGTGGCAAGGTCAGGAATACACGCGTGAGAGGCCCTGGCGAACCTCTGCGAAAGCCATCGGGCCTGCTGAAATCCGCATTATGATAATACCGAGCGCCCGAAAGTCCGACACATCTCGGCACAGTTCGTACCCTCCCGTGTCATGACCGGCCCCCGGGCGCTTGACCCGGGGGCCGGTCATGACACGGGGGAGCACGCTGCGAGCGTCGATGACTCAGCCCTTCTCCCGGTTGATATAATGCGGCCTTTGATCGGGCAATTGATTTCGATCTGTTGCGGCAGGTTCGGTCAGCATCCGGCTCCGGAAAATGAGCAGGGCCAGCAGGCTGGAGGCGAGGAGCAGGGAAATGCTGATCGCGAGTTCAATGCCGCGCCCGAGCTGGCTGCCTTGGCCCATCACCACGAAGATGACGGTCTGTGGCAGGTAGCCGATTGCCGAGGCGGTGAGGAATGGAACGGCACGCAAGCTTGAAATCCCAGCCAGCAGGTTGAGCGCGAGATTGTTGCCGATCGGCAGCAGCCGGATGGCGAGCGTCGCGGTAAAGGGACGCCTGGCAAGGACGGCATCGAACCGGCCCAGGCGTCCGGCGAGCCACCGGCGGGCGAAATCCCGGCCAACTGCGCGTGCCCAGAACAAATTGGCGGCGCAGCCCACCATCTGCGCAGCGAGAGCAAGCGCGATCCCAGGCAGCAGCCCCCAGCCATAACCGGCAACGAACGCCACCACCTGGCGCGGAACACCAACCGCACACGCGAGCGCGCCGAGCGCGACCAGGCCCAGCGCATCAAGCGGATGACCGGAGGGCAGTGCGTGCAGGCTCGCGGTAGCCCGCAGCATGCTCAGGGCAAGCGCTGCCCCGCTGAGCCCGCCCGCCAGAAGCAGCATCTTGCCGAGGCTGGCACCGGCGTTTGGCAGCGCGGAGGACAGCCAGCGCATCACTCGGTGACCCGTGGATGGTTGGCGACGATCTCAGGGCGGCGCCATCGGCGCTGGAGCCACCAGACACCGGCTAGATCGACGATCCCGACTGCGAGCCGGTCGAGCGAGCCGTAGTGCGAACGGCCCCTGGTGCGCGGCCGATGGTTGACCGGCAGCGAGATGACAGTGCCGCCCTGGCGCAGAAACAGGGCCGGCAGGAACCGGTGCATGTGATCAAATTGCGGAAGCGCGAGGAAATCCTCCCGCCGAAATACCTTAAGGCCGCAACCGGTGTCCGGCGTGCTGTCACGGAGCAACCTTGCCCGCACCGCGTTGGCGAAGCGCGAACCCCAGCGCTTGGCGAAACTGTCCCGCCGGAGGCGGCGGAATCCGGCAATCAGGATTGCATCGGCGCCGTTCGCCTGTGCTGCCGCGAGGAGCGCGGGTATGTCCCGCGGGTCGTTCTGACCGTCGCCGTCCAGGGTGGCGATCCAGGACCCGCGTGCCGCCCTCACGCCGGTGATCACGGCCATGCTCTGGCCCGATCGCGCGCGGTGGCGGACCACGCGCAAATTGGGACAGAATTCCGCTGCGCTCTGGAGCTCGCCCACGGTGCCGTCCACGCTGCCGTCATCGACGGCGACAATCTCGGCGCGGATGCCCGCCAATGCGGTCGCGATCTCGGCGATCAGCGGCCCGGCATTGCCGGCCTCGTTGTGCATCGGGACGACGACCGAGAGCAGCGGCGGCGTCTCGCCCGAGGAAACCTCAAGGATTCGGTCGGACATCGGATTCTGCCGGCCGGGATGCGCTCGCCGGTGCGGGGGCGAAGCGAATGAGCACAATCTCCTTGCCGATGCTGATTTGCTCCGCTGGTGCTCCGAGTGGTTTCACGCGGGCGCGGAACACCGACATCCGACTGATGAGTTCCTGGCCAGTGGGGCCGTGGATGGCGATGATCGGGGAGCCGGCGCGCAGCCGGGCCTCCGCCTCGCCGATCTGGTAGATCACCCTGCTTTTCGGCAGGGCGGCGTCCCCGCTCGGCAGGTAGGCGCGCAGCATTGTCGGCACGCCGTGGTCGTCCAGGTACACGTCCGCGCCTGCAGCGAGCGCCGGCACGAGCGCCGCCGCGGCCAGATCCCAGCGCGGCGCCGTTTCGGCCCCATAGAAAGGCAACAGGTTGAACAGCAGGAGCGCTGCCGTGACGGCGGCTGCTGCAAGGCGAAAGGATTGCGCAAGGTGCCAGCGTTGCGCAAGCCATGCAGCGCCGACTCCGGCCAGGATGAGGAAGGCGGCGCCGCTCCACAGCAGATAGCGCGGCAGCCAGAGCGGGTGCGCCGGCGCGGACAGAACCAGCACCAGGGGCAATGCAATGACGGAAAGCACCATCGCAATGCGCGCAGCGTGTCGCCCACGCAGTGCGACGAAGCCCGCCCCGGCGAGCAATGGCACGGCGAGCCCGAGCGCCGGCAGACCCCCGGGAAGCAGGTGCAAACTCGCGATATTCGCCATGCGAAGGAGATAAACGTCGGCAACGACCTGCCAGGCCCGCCGTGCGGTGAGTGGAGGGATCCAGTTGAAGGCGGCCATGTAGTCGCCTTCAACGCTGTGGCTCATTGCCAGATACAACGGGGCGACGACGAGCAGTCCGGCCGCCTGTCCTCCGATCAAGCGGAGCAGGAACCGCCGTCGCGCGGTGCCGGCGAGGCCACGGGCGATTGGCCAGGCGGACAGGTTGGCCACAAGAAGGAAGGGGACCGCATTGCCGATCAGCGCCAGCGCGCCCACGGTTCCGAGCACCAGGGCCGACCAGGCGCCGATCCCCTGCCGCCACGGTCCTCCCGCCGCTTCGGCATCGCATGCCAGGGTCGCCAGGCCCAAGAGCGACAGCATCAGGCAGGCAAGTTCGAGCGCATACGGCCGGGCATCCTGGCTGAACTGCACCATCACCGGGGAGGCGGCCAGCAGCAGGCCGCTCATGATCCCTCCTGCCCTGCCGGCCCCGGCGCTTTCTGCCAGCTTGCGTCCGACCAGGACGCCCAGGGCGGCGGCCAGGGCGCCGGCAATGGCGCTCGGCAGGCGCAGCAGCCAAGGGTCCGCCCCGGGCGAAAGTTGAGCAAGCAGCAGAAAGTAGGTCGGTAAATGATGGTGGCTGAAAGAGTCCTTGATGAGCTTGCCGACAGGCAACGAGACGCGCACCTTCGTTACCACCTCGTCAATCCAAAACGGCTTTGTTCCCAGGCCGTGGAGACGGAGCGCCAGCGATAAAACAAAGATCAGCGTAAAATCGACCGCAGTGACGACGTGATGGCCCTTCCGCGACAACCGGCGCGCTGGAGATTTGATGGACAGTGACACGGGTGCGGACATCCGGTGGACCCTTGTTCGCCTGGGACTTTCCGCCAGGCCAGCATGCAAACCATTGATCTATGTCAATCTGACTGTGTGACCAACAAGCCGCGTCGGAGCGTTGCCGATCTGCTTCCGCTGCAGGGTCATACAGCGGGGTCAGTGGAAAACAGACATTCGTCTCGAGGTATCAGCCCGGCCGCAATTCGATACCAATTGGCTGCTACCAATATATTGAAAGCGCAGCTCGCTATCTCGGTGTCCCATCGAGGAACCCCTCGTTCTGGGGCGCTGAGGCGAAAAGCGCTTATGCAGGCTCCTCGATTTCCATAGTCGCGGCGTTCTCCTGCCCCTGCACCGCCCTTGATGCACCTATAGCCGCTGCTCAGCCGAGCGGCGCCACTCGTCGTCGTTTGCTCGCGCTCAGATCCGCTATGCTCCCACCATGGACGTCCGATTGAGCTGCTTTCGGGTCCAGAAGCGGACGATCTCTAATCGGCCAGAACCCGCCACCGGAGCGAACCCAGCCGCTCCGTGGCCCTCCGTGGCCCTCCGTGTCCTCCGTGTTAAAACTTTTAACGCGCTACCTACCAGATTCAAACGCCCGGGAATCCCCCGGAACCCAGACCCAATCCCGCTCCTCCCCCTCTCCCCCACCAGAATTTGCTTGACAAACTAACAGACATATGTTAGATCGCGCGCCCAGAAATAACACCGAGGCCCGATGCACCACCCGGACGACATTGCCGGTCTTCCTACCCAACCCCACCAAGGGGTTGCCGCGCGCCTCGCCCGCCGGTTCGGCGGCATGGCGCGGACCGCCATTGCCGTCCTCACCCGCCGGCGCCGTTCGGCCGCATCGCCCGCCACCCCCTCCCAAGCAGCGGCGGCAACCCGGCAGCCGCCCGCCCCACCCGGACGCCCCCGCACCAGCCGCAGCACGAACGCCCCGCCGCGCCGCCGCGCCTGGATCGCAAGCTGGTTCGGCCGCCGCCCCCCAACCGCGTGGCCGCTAGCCGCACTCTCCGACAGCGACGACATCCTGTTCACCCCGGAGCGCTATCCCGAACTCACCCCGGGCGCCTGTGCCCTGCTCAACACGCCGGTCGAGGACCTCGACCTGCAAGTGCTGCAGGTGCTGCTGTCGGCGCTCACCGCGCATATCGCCGGAGCACTTAGACTGAGCCCAACCGACGCCGAGGCGCTGTTCGGCACGCTGTGCCAGCGTCTCGGTTCTTCGCTCGGCCAGCCTGGGCCGGACGACGCGCTGCCCGGTCCGCCGGACGAAGCACCGGCCGCGCCGGATGCACCCCCGGCACCGCCGCGCAAGGCGCAGGCGACAGCCGCACCACGCAACACCCCAGTCCCCGCCGCGCCAACCACAGACGGTTCGCCGCAACCAGCCAGCCGCCGCAGCCGGTCGCGCCGCCGCGACAACAGCCGGCGACGCCGCATCAAGCTCACCCACCGTCCAGGCGGCCGGCAGCACAAGCCGCAACGCCCGCGCTACGCCGCCGGCACCGGCCCGCCCGCATGACCCGCGCACGCACATCCGCCGCTGACGCACGGGACCGGGACGCGGCCGGCCCCGCCGTTCGGATTCGCCCCTCCCACGATTTGACCGACGCATTGGAACACCAGCCATGTCCGCCTCCCGGCTCAGCGCGTTTTGCGCCCTGCTCCCCGCCCTCGATCCCGACATCGCCGCCGACATGATCCGCGACCTGCTGGCCGTGGTGCCCCGTCCGTCCGGCTACGACGATCCGGCCCAGGCCGACCTCGCCTTGGTGCGCAAACTCGCCGGGATGCACCCGCGCGACCTCGAGGAGGCGATGCTCGCCGTGCAGCTTCTCGCCGCGTATTACGGCGCCACCCTGTGCACCCAGGTGCTGGCGGGGCTCGACCCGGTCAGCAAGGAGGCCTCACGGCTGCGGCGCGACGCCGCGGCGCAGCAGCGCGTCATCGTCACGCTGCACCGTGCCCTGCCAGCGGTTCTCAATGCGAACGCCTTGCAAGTTGCGGGTTCCGGGTGAGTCCGAAATGCAACATCCCGGGGCAAATCGTTGATCGAGCCCAAATAGAGGGTACCCAAGCGCGCAGGGCTGCG
>Ga0187809_10001138_pt1 | contig 12859 bp, 11 predicted proteins | sample NC_wetland_sal_i_8_FD_132415 | JGI IMG/M metagenome (GOLD analysis project Ga0187809, IMG submission 132415) | Wetland sediment microbial communities from Neuse River Estuary, North Carolina, USA - ASW_4 | ecosystem: Environmental > Aquatic > Freshwater > Wetlands > Sediment | place: USA: North... | reverse complement strand
GGTCGAGCTGAACGGTGATCGCGTGACCATCACCGGCCGAGCGATCACCGTCTTCGATGGCACCCTCAGCTCAGCCGCGTCGGCAAGCGACCGATTGCTCGTCCGTTAGCGGGCCCGCGAAGGCACATTCCAGAGCTGTGATCGTGGAGCCGGCGCAAATGGCGCAGTGAGAAGCTGTTCGTTTGAGATAGTGCAGGTGCAGGCGAGGCGGATTGCGGAGGTGGTGATGGGCGCAGTGGTTGTGCATGCCGGCGATGTGGAGGCAAGGCGTGGTGTGTTTCGGGCGCTCACCGACACGCTGGGTGTGAGCGGGTTTCGGGTGAATCAGCTCGAGCTCGCGGCTGGGGCGGAAGGCCCGGAGCACGATCACACCGGCAACGGGCAGGAAGAGGTGTACGCGGTGGTCGGGGGCAGTGGCGTATTGCGTTTGGGGGACGAGGAGATCGCGTTGCGTCCAGGCCACTTCGTCTACTGCCCGCCGGATGTGCGCCGGCAAATGGTCGCCGGTGACGAGGGGCTCGTCTGGATCGGTATCGGCTCGGCCGTCCCGACGCCGTAATAGCCCATGGGCGAGGTTGAGCCTGTGCGCGGGCGCGTGGTCGACACGAGCAGTGATCCGCTCTGGTTTCTTGGCACCCTGGCGCGGATGAAGCTGACCGGGGAGGACACCGGCGGCCGGTTTGCCCTCTGGGAAGGGATCCTCCCGGGCGGTGCTGCTCCACCGCTGCATTCCCACCCCCAGGATGAGACGTTCTACGTCCTCGACGGCGAGGTGACCGCCTGGATCGTCGAGCCGCAGCTGATCGATAGCGTCGACGATCCTTCCGCCTGGGTCGACACCTGCGCTCGCCGCGGAGGCGTCGGTCTGGTGTCGTTCGCGCCGGGCGGCGTCCCGCACACCTTCAAGGTCGAATCGGACACCGCCCACATGCTCTTCCTCAGCACACCCGCGGGCGTCGAGGACTACGTCCGCGCCCTCGCAGAACCCGCGCAGTGGCCGTGGCTTCCACCCCCTCCCGACGGCCCTCGCGTCCCAGCGGAAAGAATCCAAGCGGTCGAGCGCAAGCTCGGGATGATCCGTCATGGGCCGCCCCCGCCCTAGTCGTCGTCCGGCCAGATACTCTCGTCGCCGACGGTTGAGGAGCCGGGTCGGTCGAGTCTAGACTCGCGCGACGTCTACGGGAGGTGGAGCATGGCGACAACCGCTGTTGTCGAGGAGCTGGACGCGTTTCGGGCTTCTTTTTCGGGCGTCGTGCTCGAGCCCGGTGACGCGGAGTACGACGAGGCGCGCCGGGTCCATAACGGTCTGATTGACCGTCGGCCCGCGCTTATCGCCCGGTGCCGGAATACCTCGGACGTCGTCGACTCGGTGCGCTTCGCACGCGACAACGGCCTGGCGATCTCGGTCCGCGGCGGTGGCCATAACGTCGCGGGTCGCGCGGTCGTGGATGGGGCGCTCATGATCGATCTGTCGATGATGAAGGGGATCCACGTGGACCGTGACGACCGGTCGTTGCGGGCGCAGGGCGGCGTGCTTTGGAAGGAGCTCAACCGCGAGGCGGCTCTGCATGGCCTCGCGACCACCGGCGGTGCGATTTCGCATACGGGGATCGCCGGCCTGACGCTCGGCGGTGGCCTCGGCTGGCTGATGGCAAAGCACGGGCTTGCGGCCGACAACGTGCGTGCGGTTGAGCTCGTGACCGCCGACGGTCGCGTGCTCGACGTCACGCAGGAGTCCGACCCGGATCTCTTCTGGGCGCTCCGGGGCGGGGGCGGCAACTTCGGCATCGCGGCCTCGATCGAGTATCGGCTGCATCCGCTGACGACGGTCACAGGCGGTCTGATCGTGCACCCGATCGAGCGCGCGGGCGAGATGCTCCGCTTCTATCGGGATGCCGTCTCCGACCTCTCCGACGACGCGTCCGTGTTTGCCGCGCTCGTGCATGCGCCCGACGGCTCGGGGATGAAGGTGGCAGGGATGTTGGCGTTCCATGCGGGAACGGCGGAAGAGGCTGAGCGCGAACTCGCACCGTTCAAGGAGTGGGGGCCGCCTGTCATGGTCGAAGTCGGGCCGATGCCGTACGCCGCGTTCAACACGATCCTCGATGCGGGCTACCCCCACGGTTCGATGAACTACTGGCTGTCGAGCTTCACCACCGGCCTCTCCGACGGATTGATCGACACGATGGTGGACCGGTTCGCGAGCGTTCCGTCGCCAATGAGCGCCATCCTGCTCGAGCACTTCCACGGAGCCGTCACCCGCGTCGGCCCGACCGACACGGCGGTGCCGCATCGCGAAGAGGGATTCAATCTCGTGCTCCCCTCGGTGTGGATGGATCCCGCCGACAACGACGCCAACATCGCGTGGACGAAAGACACGTTCCTCGCGATGAAGGAGTTCTTCACCGGCAGCCGCTGGCTCAACTACCTGGCCGACGACCAGGGAGACGACGCCGTCCGTGCTGCCTACGGCCCCAACTACGAGCGGCTCGTGGCGCTCAAGCGCCGCTACGACCCCGAGAACGTGTTCCGCCACAACCACAACATCTCGCCCTAGAGTCGACGCTCGACGTCCAGCGCAATACCACCTTTACGGCCCCGTGGTGTGACCTCGATGTCATGAGCTCGAACCGGCATTACCAGGCGCCCGACTGGTTCACGCGCAACGTCTTCAATCGGCTCGTCGCTGCTCTCACTCGCGCAGGCATCAGCTTCTGGGGGTCACGCATCCTCGAGGTGCGCGGCCGGAAGACGGGCGCGCCGCGTCGCACGCCGGTCAACCTCCTAACGCTTGACGGTATTCGCTACCTCGTCGCGCCGCGTGGACACACCCAGTGGGTGCGCAACCTCCGCGCCGCCGGCGACGGCACGCTCGTGCTCGGACGACAGCGCGAACACTTCCGCGCGGACGAGATCGCCGATGCCGACAAGCCTGACATTCTGCGCGCATATCTGCGCCGCTGGAAGTGGGAGGTCGGACAGTTCTTCAGTGGCGTCGGGCCCGAGTCACCTGAGGCTGAGCTTCAGCGGATCGCTCCCGATCACCCGATCTTCCGGATCGAGAGCTGATTGGCCGCGGTTTCGGACAGCCCTAGGTGGCCGGTGGGGAAGGGACGCCTTGTCGGCCGATCGTGATGGTTTGTTCCACGCCGTCTTGGCGTTGGAAGCGGAGGTTTGGACAGTTGGCGAGCTCGGCGGCGGCGAAGCGGACGCCGTGCATGCCAAGCCCGAGTATCGCGGAGTCGCGGCCGGCCCAGCTGGCGCCGTCATCGACGCTGTATTCGAGGGTGAACGGTGTGCCGGCTTCGATGACGAGCGTGCGCGTGCGATCGAGCTCGGCGAACGGGACGGCGTCGCGCCAGAACCATGTCGCCGCGCGCGGCCGCTTGCCGCCGTAGCGTGCCTTCACGACCTCGAGTAGCTCGACCGGTCTCCCCGTTGCGGCGGCGGCGAGCAGCTTGAGGTACTCGGCGTGCGCCCAGATCAGGGGCATGGCGCTTCCGCTGGGCTTGCCCGGATAGAGGAACCGTTCGGGAATTGGGTCGCTGTCCCATACCTGCTCGGGCATGAGTCCTCCCGGTCCGGTGGTTCGAGCCATCGTGTTCAGATACGGGGTCGGGTCTTTCTCGAGCAGGAGCTCGCCGTGGCCGCGCTCGCCGGCCAGCAGTGGCCATCCACGGCCGATGCCGTGGCCGTCGAAGGGGCTTCCGTCGGCGTGTTCGCCGTAGCCGTCGTCGGGATAGCGGTGGTAGACGGCGCCGTTCGGTGTGTCGACGCGTAGCGTCGCGTCGACGACCTTGAGCGTGTCCGTCAGTCTTGGGTCGGTCGGCTCGCGGAGTCCGAGTCGTGCGAGGTAGAGGAAGTCCAGTCCGACGAGGGCCGAGGCGGGGACGGTTTCTCCGTCTCGGTTTTGTACTTGGACGCGGCCGCGGAGTCCGCCCTCCGTCGCCGGGGGCCCGATGCGCACGTAGTAGCCGGCGACGCCGTGCGCTTGTGCGACCTCGGTGTCTTCGATGTATGTCCATTCTTCGATCCGTTCGTTCCAGCAATCGGCGAGCTCGAGCGCGTAGGTCCGTTCCGTGCCGTCCAGCCATTCGGCCGCGGCGACCAGGGCCGCGACCTCGACTGCGAGTGTGAATGGGCTTGCGCCGGGGTTCTCTTCCCAGCGGTCCTGGGGGCTGATTGGCCCGTTGCGGGCGAGATAGGCGGCGGCGTTCCTGACCATCGGCGCGATGCTCGGCCTCTCTGTCAGTCCGAGCTCGAGCGCTTTGCGTGCGAACACGATGGGGAAGCCGACCTCGTCGAGTTGGATGCCGTTCCAGTACGGGCTGCCGTCGGGGAAGAAGTTCTGCGACCAGTGCCCGTCCGGGCTTTGCGTGGCGACGAGGTAGGAGAGCATCTCGGTCGCGCCTTCGAGGTCGGAGAGCGCGAGCAGTGAGAGTCCCGTCTCGACGGTGTCCCTCGCCCATACGAGGTGGTAGCCGCCCGCGTCGTTGTGCGAGTTGCCCCATGGGATCGAGAGGCTGGCGACGGTCGCGCCGGGGTAGGTCCGGTCCTGGTGTGCCTTCAGCACCACGGCAGAACGCCACGCTTCCCGTTCGAGGTCGGAGTGCGGTGTTGTGGGGAGGTGGATCCGCTCGTGCCATCGGTCCCAGCCGGCGGTAAAGCGTTCACGAACCGAGGCTGCACCCTCGACGAGCGACGAGGTCGCGATTGTCCGTGCGCCCGTGGGCGATTCGGCGAAGCCGAGTGCGAGGACGCCGCTTTGGTCGTCGAGTTCGCCGATGAGCGCGACATTGCCGTTCGTCGCTCGCGCGAACTCCCAGGTCAGACGGCCGTTCGTGTTGAAGTCCTGCCATCCGTCCGAGGCCCCGACGTAGCCGGCGCTCGCGCGCGTGAAGCCGTGCTCTGCGATCAGGCAGAGGCTGTTGCCGGCGCTGCCTTGCGCGAATAACGCGCCTTCCGCCACCCAGGCGGTGTTGTCCCAGCCGGTCGCGCCGAGGTGGGGAGCAAGAAGCGGATACAACCGGTACCCGGCCCCGGCGAGCTCGAAGGAGATGAGGAGCACGTCGCGGAGCGGATCGGGCAGAAACTCGAGGGTCAGCGTGTACCGCTCGCCCTGATGGGTGATCCGGGTGAGCGGAACCCAGGGCTTCGGCGTGGTCACCTGGTAGTGGTTGACGCGCTTTACCTCGACCCATTCGTGATCGTCGGCGACGATGAAGCCGAGATCGCGAATCTGCGGCTCTCCGGTCGAAGGCCAGTAGACCTCGTTCACGATCCCGAGGCCGACGGTCGCCCATAGCCTGCTGGGTCCGAGCGCCGTCGTCACGACATCTTTCGCGCTCGCAGACCACGTCGGCCCGATGCCTGGCGCGCCAAACGGTTCCGCTGACGCCATCGCCGGACGCTAGCTCAGGTGCCGAGCCAAGGGTCGTGCCAGCCGCCGTGGGCGGCGGCGAGTCGATCCGCCCCGGCCGGACCCCAACTGCCGGGCGCGTAGGACTCCACCGGAGGTGGTGAGGTGAGCAGCGGTTGGACGATGCGCCAGCTTTCCTCGACGAGACCCTGGTCGGTGAAGAGGCTGCGGTCGCCCACCATGGCCGCGTGGAGCAACACCTCGTACGGGGTGGCGCCCTCGCCGCCCTCCTCGGCGAACTCCATGTCCAGCGTGATCGGCTCGGGCCCGGCCGCGTCTGCTCGGAGGGCATCGACGACGAGGCGGATTCCCGTGGATGGGTCGAGCCGTACGACCAGCTGGTTCGCGACAGGTTCTCGACCGCCGTGGCGAGCAAACCCCAGGCGGGGCACACGCCGGAAGACCAGTCGCACCTCCGTCTGGGTGACCGGAAGGCGTTTTCCGGTTCTGATCAAGAAGGGCACGCCCGACCAGCGCTCGTTCTCGATCTCGAGTCGCAGCGCGGCGTACGTCTCGGTCGTCGAGCCGGGCTGTACACCGGCAATGGCGAGATAGCCCTCGTACTGGCCGCGCGTGTAGTGGGCCGCGTCCGCTTTGGGGATCGCGCGCAGGACCGCCTCCTTGGCGGCGTTGAGCGCCTGCGTGTCGGCTGCAGCGGGCGGCTCCATCGCAGCGACTGCGAGCAGCTGCAGGAGATGGTTGACGACCACGTCGCGGAGCGCACCGACAGCGTCGTAGAAATGCCCCCGATCCTCGACCCCGAAGCTTTCCGCGAGCGTGAGCTGCACCGCCTGGACGTGATCGCTGTTCCAGATCGGCGCCAGCATCTTGTTTGCGAACCGCAGGTACAGGAACTCCTGCAGCCCCATCTTCCCAAGGAAGTGGTCGATCCGGTAGAGCCGCGGCTCCTCGACGTAACGGTGCAGCTCGGCGGCGAGCGCTCGCGCCGAAGCGAGATCGTGCCCAAACGGCTTCTCGACGACCACCCGCGCCTTCTCGGTCAACCCCGCCTGCGCAAGACCCTTGACGACCGTCGCGAAGAGCCCCGGTGGAACCTCGAGATAGAACACCGGCTGCTCGGCGCCACCAACCTTCCCGGCCACGCGCTCGAAAGTGGCCGCATCGGCGAAGTCGCCGCTCACGTACTCCAGCCGGGCTGCGAAACGCGCGAACGTCTTCTCGTCGATCGTCTCACCCGCCGCTTCGATCGACTCCCGCGCGTGCGTTCGCAACTGCTCGACCGTCCAATCGTCGACCGCGACCCCGACGACAGGGCAATCGAGCAAGCCGCGCAGCTCGAGACGATAAAGCGACCGAAACGTCATCACCCGCGCCAAATCGCCGGTGATGCCGAAGACGACGAGGACATCAGCGGCCCGCTCCAATGCCGCCTTGGCGACCATCGGAAGAAAACTAACCGGATCGGCGATCACGACGACCGGTGAGCCGTCGCTCCCGAGGTCGCCGCGGAGGGGAAGGGCAGACCCACGCTCTGCGTATGGCGTAAGGCGGAAGGAGGGCCGGTAGGGTGCGGGTGCTCGTGGCGAGGATGGTCGTACTGGGGTCTATCGTTGCCCTGATCGTCGGCGTTGCGCACGCCGGGGCAGGGTCGACCGTGTGGGTGTGCAAGCCCGGCTTGCCGGCCGACCCCTGCGCGTCCAACCTGACTGCGTTGTCGACCCGGGCGAATGGCGCGACGTCGGTGGTACACGCGGCGCCGGCTGCGAGGTCTCGGTTTGATTGCTTCTACGTCTACCCGACGGTGAGCACCGAGGCGACGACCAATGCCGATCTAAGGGTCGGGATGACCGAGAGATTGGTCGCATCCGTTCAGGCATCCCGCTTTTCCCAAGTCTGCCGTGTCTACGCGCCCGCCTACCGCCAGGTAACCCTTTCCGCGCTCTCGACACATCCCAACCTCGCGATTCCACGGTCATACGGGCTGATCGCGTATCGGAGTCTGCTCGCTGGCTTCGAGGACTACCTTCGCCACGACAACGATGGTCGCCCCATCGTGTTCATCGGACACTCACAAGGAGCTGTGATCCTGATCCGGCTGCTCGCACAGAGGATCGATCATGTTCCGGCGATACGAAAAAAGCTCGTGCTCGCGATCATCCTCGGCGGAGACGTAGAGGTCCGCACCGGCTCCACGGACGGAGGCAGCTTTGACAACATCCCACTCTGCACCCGCACCGGCGAAACAGGGTGCGTGATCGCCTACTCGAGCTTTCCCGGGAAGCCGCCGAGATCGGCGCTTTTCGGTCGGCCCGGGCAGGGCGTCGCCCTCCAGTCCGGCCGGACCACCCGCACCGGGCTGGCGATCGCGTGCGTCAACCCCGCGGCTATCGCCGGTGGCTGGGGCGACCTCGATCCCTTCTTCCCCTCGACGACGGGCGGCGCCCGGTGGGTCGAGTATCCCGGTCTCTACAGGGCGCGCTGCCAATCGGCGGATGGTGCGACCTGGCTGCAGGTCAACAAAGCGACCGCCTCCTCCGACAAGCGACCGACCATCACCTCGTCGGGGCCGGACTGGGGCTATCACACTGACGACGTCAACGTTGCGCTCGGCAATCTCGTCGCTGATGTCGCCGCCGCAGAAAGGACTTGGGTCGCGCACCGGTAGAGGCTGTCGCCTCCAAGACGGTGCGGGGCCGCGACGTCGCCGGGCAAGGCAGTTCGCACCGTAGACTCGGCCGATGCGCGTGGTGATCGCGGGTGCGGGGTTTGGCGGGTTGGAGCTCGCGACCCTTCTCTCCGAGGGCGCGCCCGACCAGGTCGACGTCGTCCTGATCGACAAGGCCGACTCCTTTGTCTTCGGGTACTCGAAGCTCGATGTGATGTTCGGCCGCACCACGCTCGACGCGGTGCGACTGCCGTATGCGGCGATCGACAAGTCCGCCGTTCGGTTCGTCCGGGAGACCGTGACGTCGATCGATCCGCAGGCGCGCCGTGTGACTACCGATGCGGGCGAGCATCAGGGTGACGTCCTCGTGATCGCGCTCGGTGCCGATTACGACCTCTCCGCGACGCCCGGCCTCGCCGAGCACGGCGACGAGTTCTATTCGATCGCCGGTGCGGAGCGGCTCATCGCGGCGGTGGGATCCTTCTCGGCCGGGCGCATCGTCATCGGCGTCTGCAAGGCGCCGTACAAGTGTCCGCCGGCGCCGAGCGAAGCCGCACTTCTCTTGCACGACGCGCTGAGCGCGCGAGGTGTCCGCGGCGACTGCGAGATCGAGATCGTGATGCCGCTTCCGGCGCCGGTGCCGCCGTCGCCGGACACGTCGGCAGCGCTGCTCGCCGCGTTCGCGGAACGCGAGATCCGCTTCACGCCCGGCCGAGCCGTGACGTCGCTGCGCGAGGGCGTTGCGGTGCTCGACGACGGTAGCGAGCGCCCCTTCGAGCTCTTCCTCGGGGTCCCGGTGCATCGCGCGCCGGACGTGGTGACCCAGAGCGGGATGACGGTCGACGGGTACATCCCTGTGAGCTCGCAGACCCTCGAGGCAGCATGGCCAGGCGTCTACGCGTTCGGCGACGTGGCTACGGTCGGCGTCCCGAAAGCCGGGACATTCGCGGAGGGCGCCGCGCGGGTCGTAGCAGCGTCGCTTCTCGCCACGATTCAGGGTGGCGAGCAGCCGCCGCCGTATGACGGACGCGCCTCGTGTTGGATCGAGTTCGGCGGGGGTCGCGTCGGCCGTGTCGACATCGACTTCCTCTCGGGCCCGTCGAAGACGGGGACGTTGCGCGAGCCGTCTGCCGCACTCGTCCTCGAGAAAGAGCAATTCGGGTCGAGCCGGCGCCGCCGCTGGTTCGGCCTCTAACGAGAACGGCCCCCGCGAGACTCGTGCAGGATACCGACCATGACGAGCTACCTGCACACCATGCTCAGAATCACCGATCCAGAGAAGACCCGCACCTTCTACGAGGCGCTCGGCCTCGAGTTCCGCCGTGACATGGACATCGTCCGCAACGGCGAACGCGAAGCAACCAACTACTTCTTCGGCGTTCCCGGTCAGGACGAGGAGCTCGAGTTCACCTTCAACCACGACGGACGCACCTACGATCTCGGCACCGGGTACGGTCATGTCGCCTTCGCCGTCGACGATCTCGACGAGACGCTCGCACAGCTCGAGCAGGAGGGGATCGAACCGGAACGCGAGCCCTACCGCGTCCGCGAGGGCGGCTCGCGGATCTGCTTCGTAAGAGATCCTGACGGCTACCGGATCGAGCTCATCGACCGAAGCGGGAAGTAGTCAAACCCCGACCCGCTGGACGGCCTGGAGGGTCGTTCCGCTCCGTGAACGGCCCGGCGTGATCCGGGTCGTCGCGGATGGGTGGACCGACCAGGCGTCACAGGCTGATCGAGAAGCGAGAGGAGGCGGCGATGAACGTTATGGACGCCCTCGGTGTGGTTGTCGGCGACATCGTCGAGACGGGACGTCGGCGCGTCGGCGAAGCGAGCCGTTTGGGCGAGGTCGTGGAAGTGCTCGACACCGACGACCGGCCGCACTAGCGCGTGCGGTGGCAGGACGGGCACGAGTCTTTCCTGTATCCGGGCGAAGGCGTCACCTTCCGGCACCCCGAGCGGAGGCCCGTGAAGCAGGCTGCGGCCGAGCTGATAAAGATCCTCAAGAGCGCCGGCGTCTCCTTCGAGGTGCTTCCGCACCGGCGAACGGAGACGGCGGGCGACGAGGCGGTGGCGCTCGGCGCGCTCCCGCAAACGGTGGCGAAGACGGTGGTCTGCCGTACCGGCACGGGTGCGCGGGTCCGAGCAGTCATCCCGGCCTCGACGCGGGTCGACCTCGGCCGGCTGGCGAAGGCCATCGATGCGGCCAGGGTCGAGCTCGTGCCCGAGGCGGAGCTCGCCGGCCTCTATCCCGAATTCGAGCTCGGAGCGGTGCCTCCGTTCGGAGGGACGGCGGGTGAGGAGGTCGTGGTCGACGTCGGGCTCGCAGAGTGCGAGCACGTGCTGGTCGAGGCCGGCGTGCACCACGTCTCGCTCCGTCTTCGGTGCGAAGACCTGCTGAACGTCGCCGACGCTCGGCTCGCGGACATCGCCACGGGCTGACTCGATCTGCGGCTTCTGAGCGGCACGGTTGCGGAGAGTCCTGATGTGCCGGCCCGGGTCGCCGTTCCAGACTGGAACCGACGCGATGGAAAGGAGCTGACGGGTGCGGAACATCGTCATCATGGGTGCCGGCGGCCGCGACTTCCACGACTTCAACGTCCTGTTCCGGAATGACCCCGAGACACAGGTGGTCGCCTTCACCGCCGCCCAGATCCCCGGCATCGCCGAGCGCGTCTATCCCGCCTCGCTTGCAGGGCCCCGCTACCCGCAGGGCATCCCCATCCGCCCCGAGGAGGAGCTGCTCGAGCTCGTCCGCGAGCGCGACGTGGACGAGGTCATCCTCGCCTACTCCGACCTCAAGCACGAGACCGTCATGCACAAGGCCTCGATCGCGCTCGCCGCCGGCGCCGACTTCCGGCTGCTCGGCCCTCACTCGACGATGCTTCGCGCCGCCAAGCCTGTTGTCGCCGTCTGCGCGGTTCGCACCGGCTGCGGCAAGAGCCAGACGAGCCGGAGGATCGGGCGCGTCCTGCTCGACGCGGGCCTGCGCGTCGCGCTCGTACGTCATCCCATGCCGTACGGCGACCTCGAGGCGATGCGCGTGCAGCGCTTCGCGACGCTCGAGGACATCGACAGCTCGCACCCGACGGTGGAGGAGCGCGAGGAGTACGAGGAGCCGGTTCGCCTCGGCATGGTCATGTACGCCGGCGTCGACTACGAGGCGATCCTGCGACAGGCGGAGGACGAGGCGGACGTCATCGTCTGGGACGGCGGCAACAACGACTTCCCCTTCTACAGGCCCGACCTGCTCGTCGTCGTGGCCGACCCGCTGCGGCCCGGTCACGAGCTCCTCTATCACCCGGGCGAGACGAACCTGCGCATGGCGGACGTGGTCGTCCTCAACAAGGTCGACTCCGCGGCTGCGGACGACGTCGAAGCGGTGGTCGAGAACGTGCAGGCCGTGAACCCACTGGCCACCGTCGTCTTCGCCAACTCGCCGCCGGTGCTCGATCCGGGCCCGGACCTGGCCGGCCGGACGGTGCTCGTCGTCGACGACGGCCCCACGCTGACACACGGCGAGATGCCGTTCGGCGCCGGCCTCGTCGCCGCGCGCAGGGCCGGTGCAGGACGAATCGCCGACCCGCGGCCGTACGCGGTCGGATCGCTGCGGGAGGTCTTCGCGAAGTGGCCGCAGCTGACGAACGTGCTGCCGGCGATGGGCTACTCCGCCGAACAGCTCCGCGAGCTCGAGGAGACGATCAATGCAGTCGATTGCGACGTCGTCGTGACCGGGACGCCCATCGACCTCGGGCGCCTGATCGACTCTCGACACCCTCTCCGCCACGTGCGATACGAGCTCGAGGAGCTCGGGTCGCCGACGATCGCCGACGTTCTCGCGCCGATCGCGGCTCAGGCGGCGCAAGGGGTGGGGGCCCGATGACGGTCGTTGCCGCGGGCCTCCGTCACTTCACGCGCGTATCCGAGCTCGGCGCCGGGGAGCTCGAGCACGTGCTCGAGCTCGCCGTGAACCTGAAGGAGAGCCCGGCCCGCTACGAGGGTGCGCTGCACGGACGGACGATCGCCTGCATCTTCGAGAAGCCGTCCACGCGCACGAGGGTCTCCTTCGCCGCGGCAGCGGCGGAGCTCGGCGCCACACCGATCGCGCTCTCACCGCAGGAGCTCCAGATCGGGCGCGGCGAGACGATTGCCGACACCGCGCGTTCGCTCTCGGGCTATTGCGCCGCCATCGTCGTGCGGACGTTCGCGCAGCGGACGGTCGACGAGCTGGCGGCCTGGTCGACGGTGCCCGTCATCAACGCGCTGTCGGATGAGCACCACCCGTGCCAGGCTCTCGCCGACCTGCTCACGATCCAGGAGACGTGCGGAGGTCTGCGCGGGAGACGGCTTGCGTTCCTCGGCGACGGCGGCGACAACGTCGCGCACTCGCTCCTCGAGGCCGGGGCCCTGGTCGGTCTCGACGTCGCCGTCGCGTGCCCGCAACGGTACGCGCCGGCTAGGCAGATACTCGAAGACGCGCAGTTCGCGGCGCGCACCAGCGGCGCGCGGCTGACGGTGGACGAGGACCCGGCGGTCGCCGTGCGCGAGGCCGACGCCGTCTACGCCGACGTCTGGGCCTCGATGGGCGAGGAGGCGGAGCACGACGTTCGCGCAAAGGCGCTTGCCCCGTACCAAGTGACGGAGGAGCTGATGGCGCTCGCGAAGCCGGATGCGGTCTTCCTGCACTGCCTGCCTGCAAAGCGCGGCGAGGAGGTGGCCGCTGCGGTCATCGACGGGCCGCAGTCCGCCGTCTGGCTGCAGTCGGCGAACAGGATGCCGACGGAGGCGGCGCTGCTCCTCGCGCTCACGCACGG
>Ga0187809_10001137_pt1 | contig 12863 bp, 11 predicted proteins | sample NC_wetland_sal_i_8_FD_132415 | JGI IMG/M metagenome (GOLD analysis project Ga0187809, IMG submission 132415) | Wetland sediment microbial communities from Neuse River Estuary, North Carolina, USA - ASW_4 | ecosystem: Environmental > Aquatic > Freshwater > Wetlands > Sediment | place: USA: North... | reverse complement strand
GAGCAGGCCGAGCGGGGTGCCCGGTGTCAGCACGAGCGCGGCCGCGATCGCGATCAGCCCGCCATAGACGGCGTAGAAGGCTTTGGCTTCCCGCGGTCGGTTGTGCAGCGAGTGGCGCAGCGCCAGGACGTCACCGATCGCGTACGCCGTCGATAGCGATACCGACATCGCGCCGATCACGCTGGCATCGATGAGGGCGAGCGCGAAGCACACGCCGGCGGCGTGCCCGACGTACCGGCCGAGGCCCGCGGCCACGGCGCCGGCGTCACTGAAGGCGCCAAACTCCGGATGACCGGCGAAGGTCGCCGCCGTGAAGCCGATCATGGCAACGGCGCCGACCACCACGAGCAGGATGCCGAGACAGAGATCGACCCGCTCGTAGCGCATGAAGCGCGGCGTGATCCGCTTGTCGATGACGTAGCTCTGCTGGAAGAAGAGCTGCCAGGGCGCGACCGTCGTGCCCACGATGGCGATGATGAGCAGCATGATCTCGCTCAACCTGCCCTGCGGCAGGCGCGGCACCACCAGATCGTGCGCGACCTGCGCCATCGGCGGGTGCACCCACAGCAGCACGGGAACGAGCAGCAGGCTGCCGAGCACGAGCAGCAGTGAGAAGCGCTCGAAGCGCCGGAAGTCACCGGTGCCGCCCGCGGCCACGATGACCGCCGCCGCGGCGAGGACGCCGATCGGGCGGGAGACACCGAGATAGGAGAGCGCCAGGCTGATGCCGATGAACTCGGTGACGATGGTGAGCGCATTGAGCAGAAACAGGTCGATCACGCTGAAGGCGCCCCAGAACCTGCCGTAGCGCTTGAGGATGAGCCGCGCATGGCCGACGCGGGTCACGGCCCCGAGGCGCAGCACCATCTCCTGATTGACATAGAGGACGGGCACGAGCAGCAGCAGCGTCCACAGCAGCGTCGTGCCGTAGTTCTGCCCCGCCTGAGCATAGGTCCCGAAGGCCCCGGCGTCGTTGTCGCCCACCATGACGATGAGGCCCGGCCCGAGTATGGCGAGCAACGTCCGCAGCCGCGCGGCCCAGCCTCGGCGGGGACCGACATCGTGGCGGTTGATGGTGCCGAAGGCGCCGTGGATGTCGCCCGTTTGGGCGTCATCCAGCGCGGCATCGGCAGCCGCGGTAAAAGCTTCAGAGTAAGACATGACCGGATCCTCGAAGAGCATGCTGCGCGGCGCCACGCCGCATCCGGCCCGGGTACGGGCGAGGGCGCGGCGCGCGCGAGGTGTCGGAAACGCTTCGTTGGAGGATGCGGGGAGCCGGATTCGGCTCCCGAGCCGTCGACGACCGGCAGGTCGCGCGGCATGCATCGTCCCGCGTCAGGTGGCGAGACGATGAGGAGGCGGGTTTCGAGGACCGCGGCCCTGTGACGTCTCGCCGTCAGACGGCGATGAAGCGGCTACTAGGGCTTGGGTCCATGCGATTTCCAGGTGACTGCGGTGGGCGCGAATTCTTTTGGCTCGTGACCCGAATGTCAAGGGCCGCGGCGCGATCGGGCGCCGCTGTCAGCTCAGATTCGGCGGCGCCGGCGGCTTGGGCGGCCCCGAGCTGGCCGGTGTTGGCTTCGGCGGCCCGACGGCGGTCGGCGGGCTCGCGGCGGCGTGGCGCACGCTCGCCCGCTCCGCCTCCTCGGCTGTGGGGGGCAGCTCGTGCGTATGGACCTTCGCCTGGTTGACCACGCCGGGGTCGTCGCGCAGCTTCACGAAGAGCCTGCCGTCCTTCGGATGCGGCACCGGCAGCGCGTAGCCCGGAAAGCCGTCCGGAACCTGCACCGCGTGCTCGAAGTCCGCCTCGGTGGAGATCGCATCGACGAGGAAGAGATTGCTGCCGGAGAGCTTGCAGGCGAGCTCGGGCGTCGCGGGGCATACCAGCTCCTGCAGCTTCGGCAGCCGCACCAGGGTCGCGAGCGGCTGCCAGTCTCCCGTGACGCCCCCGTCCACCACGCGAAACTGCAGCGGTCCGAAGGCCGAAGGCCCGAATGACTGCGCCGGGTCGAGCGTCGCGATGGCGACGGAGCGATTCTCGAGCGTGATACCGCCGTTGGCGAGGCTGAGAGTGGTCGAGTACGAGCCGTCCGCGGTCTGGACCTCGATCATCTCCTGGCGCTCGAAGGCGGCGGGCGATTTCGCCCGCAGCGAGAACGTCAGACGCGCGCGCTGCGGCAGCTCGTCGTCGTCGGCCAGCTGAATGCGGCCGCGGGCATCGGCCGCCGCCGGCCGCACGCTCTTCGCCATGAGCACGACGCTCGGCCGCGGCGCGCCGATCGCCGCCTCGAGCTCGAGCACCCGCCCGTCCTTCAGCCTCACCTTCGCCAGTCCCGCCTCGCCCGCCTTCAGTGCCGCCGCGGCGGTGGCGTCCTGCGCGGTCAGGGTGAGCCGATCGACGCCCTGGCTGCTCACCAGCGCGCCGGGGACGAACGCCACGCCGTCGACCGCGAGCCCCGATACCTCGTCCAGGCGGCTGCCCGCGAGCACGCCCTGGCTGTCGCCGGCATGCAGCGTGAAGCTGTCCAGCCGGGCAGCCTCCGCAAACGCCTGCAGCGGCACCGGCTGCGGCGGGCTCGCCCCGTACTGCTTGACCAGCAGTGTCAGCTGTCCGGGCTGCGCCGACTGCAGGGGCAGCTTCACCTCCACCTCCCCGGTGCGCAGCGGCTTCCAGGTGGCCTGCAGCTCCTTGCCACCCGGATCGCGCACCATGATGCGATCGATGCAGCTCACGCTGCTCGCCTGCAGATGGATGGTGTCCTCGCGGCCGACGATGGCCGCGCTCTCATCGGCGGCGAGGTGCCAGGACTGCGCGCGGGCGTTGACCAGGCGGAAGGCCGGTCCCTCGAACGGCTCGAAGCCCCAGTATCCCTCGAGCGCACCGCTGACCGTGTTGCCGAGCGTCGCGGTTCCGATGCCGGAGGTGTCGACCACGAAGCCACCCTGCTCCGCGTCCGCCCGGGCAGGAAGCTCCACCGTCTTGCCGTCGCCACCTGTCAGGCTGAGGTGCATGTCGTGCGCGTAGCCGGTGGAGAAGACGAGCGGCGCGCCTTCCACGGGCAGGACGAGCGAGCTCTTGCGCGCGCAGTAGATCTCCTTGGCGTCCACCGCGTGCAGCGGCGGTGGCTGCGGCGCCTCGATGGCCGGCAGCGCGGTGACCAGCACCGACTTCGGATCGTGGAACGAGGGCGGCGTGTTGAGGGTGAGCGCCAGCACCTCGCCGCGCTGCGTGGCGAGTGCGGGGATGTACTGATAATGGGCCGTCGTGAAGGAGCCGAAGATCCGCGCGATGTCGAGCACGGAGGCGATGTACGGGCTGTAGTAGCCGTAGCTCAGCTGCGGCGTGTAGCTTGCCTCCATCGCCAGGTCGGTCGCCGGCCCTGAAGTCAGCGCCTCGACGATCGAGGTGCTGTGACCGTCGTTGAGGATCAGCGACTCCTGGCCCTGCATGAGACAGGGCGCCTGCAGCTCCGGGATGCGATCGAGGCAGCTCGCCTTCACCTTGATGGCGAGGCTGCGGCCGAGGAGCGGCGCCGCCTCCTTCAACTTCCCGGGAGCGGTCCGATCGAGCGCGTGGACCGCGCGCAGGTAGCGATCCAGGCGTGAGCTGTCGAGAGTCGCCTGGTTCAGGTCCTGCGAAGTGCGCACGAACGCGCCGGGGCGGCCCTGTACGGCGTCGATCAGCGTGCGCAGGCCGCCGCCGGATTCCGGCGCCAGAAAGACCAGCACCTGCCCGGCGCCCGGCGGCACGGTGAGCCGCAGACCATCACGGGCGCAGCCCCGCTTCCAGGTGGCGCAGGCGTGAAACCAGCTGCGCGGCGGTGGGTTGGTCGCGCCGCGCAGGAAGCCGATGACCAGCAGGTAATGCTGCGACTGGCTAGCGGGCAGATCGGCGCGCACCCACAGACGGTCGCCGGCGGCGAGATTCGGCACCTGCGCGATGGGCAGGATCTCGTGCCCGCGGCCGACCGTCACCTGCAGGTCGGGTCCCGCGAGGTCGAAGGGCGCGACGCCCGCGCGCGCGTGCAGAGCGGTCAGCGGGGAAAGCAACGCGGCGAGCGCCGCCAGGGGAAGCCATCGCATGCGCCTATCTTACTTAAGGGACCAGGCGCGCGAGAAAGCGATCGATGGCGCTCAGCGCCTCAGGCTCGTCGAGCAGCGGCACATGTCCCCGATTGCCGACAGTGACGGCCTCAAGATCGGGCTTCCCGCGCCGCATGCGATCGACGGTGTCCGCGCTCAGCAGGTCCGAGAGCGCCCCCCGGATGACCAACATCGGTATGCCGCCGAGCTGCTCGAAGGCCGGCCACAGCCCGCCCGCCACCGGCGGGGCGGCGCGCAGCGCATCACCGATGCGCGGATCGCAATCGAGCGCCGGCGTGCCCGAGTCGTCCGCGCGATAGCTGCGGTGCACCATCCGCGCCCAGGTCTCATCGGCCAGGTCGGGCCAGGCGGCGCCATTGACCGCGCGATATTGCGCAACCGCCTCTTCCCACGTGCGCACCGGCGGCAGCCGGCCGGTGTAGCTCTTGATGCGCTCGATGCCCCGCGGATCCACTTCCGGGCCGACATCGTTGAGCACGAGCCCGGCCACGGTCGCGGGCGCCGTCGCGCCGAGCAGCATGCCGAGAATGCCGCCGAGGGAGGTGCCGATGATCGCCACGCGCGCGAGGTCGAGCACCTGCAGCAGACGCTGCAGGTCCGAGAGATAGGTCCCCGGATGATAGTTGCGCCAGTCCGGATCGCGCGCCGAGAAGCCGCGGCCTCGCAGATCGGGACAGACCACGCGATGACGAGCCGCCAGATGCGGCGCCAGCGCCTCGAAATCGCGGCTGTTGCGCGTCAGGCCGGGCAGACACAGCACCGTGAGCGCGCCCGGCGCGGACGCCTCACCGGCCGCCGGCGTGTCGTAGATCCTGCAGTAGAGCTCCAGGCCGTCGGCCGAATCCCAGCGTTGCTCCCGGTACATCGCTCAGACCGCCCCGCAGGCGGTGCCGGCGACCGATTCCGCCCGCGCGCGATCGAAGATCTTGGAGTCGACCTTGAGGTAGGCCACGCCCTCTTCCGTCAGCACCAGCGCCTCGGCGACACCGGGCACCTGGCGCAGCTGCGCCGACAGCCGCTCGGCGTCGGCTGGCGAGCGGGCGCCGATCCGCACCACGCGCGTGGTGAGGTGACTCGGCCGGCGCATGGTGGCCGCGGCCAGCAGCCACAGCAGGGCGAGCGCGCCGGCGAATGCGAACACGCCGATCGCGCCGTGGGATTGATTGAGCCAGCCGCCCGCCACCCCGCCGACGAAGATGCCGAGAAACTGCGAGCTGGAGTAGATGCCCGTGGCCGTGCCCGTCGAGCCCGACGGCGCGGTCTTGGTGACGAGCGAGGGCAGGCTCGCCTCCATGATGTTGAAGGCGGCGAAGAAGATCGTGAGGGCGGCGATCATCACGTAGACGTCGCGGCCGTCCGCGGCGAGCAGCGCCTGACTGACCGCGAGCGCGGCGATCGCGCCGACGAGCACGGACTTCATTTTCCGGTGACGCTCCGCGATGATGATCGCCGGCACCATGATGGCCACCGAGACCAACAGCACCGGCAGGTAGACCAGCCACTGATCGTGGCTGGTCACGCCGAGCGTGCCGCGCAGGAGGCCCGGCACCACCAGGAAGCTGGCGGTGAGCATGGCGTGCAGCGTGAAGATGCCGAAGTCCAGACGCAGCAGCTCCGGGTTGCGCAGCGTCGCGCCGAGGAGCGCCGGCACGGTCTCCGCCTCGCGGTGGATCCGCCGCCGGCGCGGCGTCGGCACGATGAAGAGCGTGATGCCGATGCCGACCAGCGCCAGCACGGCCATCAGCCAGAAGATACCGCCGACGCCGATCCAGCCGGCGACCGCCGGCCCCACGACGATCGCCACGAGAAAGGAGAAGCCGATCGTCATGCCGACGAGCGCCATCGCCTTGGTGCGGCTCTCCTCCGCCGTGAGATCGGCCACCAGCGCGAGGATCACCGAGCCCACCGCCCCGGCGCCCTGCAGGACGCGCCCCCAGATGATGCCGTCGATCGAGCTCGCGCTCGCCGCGACCGCGCTGCCGATCGCGAACAGAATCAGCCCGAGAACGATCATCAGCTTGCGGCCGACCCGGTCGGAGAGCAGGCCGAAGGGCATCTGCAGCAGACCCTGGCTCAGGCCGTAGATGCCGAGCGCGAGTCCGATCCTGGCGGGCGTCGCCCCCGCCAGGTGCCGCGCGAAGGCCGCGAACACCGGGTAGATCATGAAAAGACCCAGCATCCGCACCGAGAACACCGCCGCCAGCGATCCGGCGGCACGAAGCTCTTGTTTTTCCATCCTCTACTATTTGAACGGCCGTTGGACTCGACGACGATGATCGAGCTTACTTCGTATGGGGCGCCTTCGCCAGCCGCGTTGCCCGCCGGCGCCGCGCCGCTTAGACTGGATCTGGACCAGCGGAACCGAAGTCGATGCAAGGCTCACTCTTTCGGATCTACGTGCACGAAGGCGACCGGCACCATGGCCGCGTGCTCTGGGAATGGCTGCTCGAGGAAGGCAACAGGCTCGGTTTTCGCGGCGGCTCGGCCTTCAAGGCCATGGCCGGCTTCGGCCGCCACCATGCGCTGCGCGAGGAGCGGTTCTTCGAGCTCGCCGGTACGCTCGCCGTGGAGGTGGAGTTCATCGTATCGACCGAGGAGGCGCAGCGGCTGCTCGAGCTGCTGCGCAGAGAGAAGCTGCGCGTCTTCTACGCGCAGACGCCGGTCTCCTTCGGGGTGACCGATCCCGACGCCGCCGATCCGCCTCAGGGCGATGCACGGTAAGACCGTCGTCATCACCGGCGCGACTTCCGGCATCGGCGCCGTGGCGGCGCGGCGCCTCGCCCTCCAGGGCGCGAGGATAGTCTTCGTGGCGCGCGACCGGCACCGCGCGGCGACGCTGCTCGAGACCCTGCGGGCCGTCAACCCCGGGCAGACTCATGCGGCCTTTTACGCCGACCTCTCCCGGCTGAGCGAGATGCGGCGCGTCGGCACGGAGATCGCCGCCGCGCAGCCCCGCATCGACGTGCTGGTGAACAACGCCGGCCTCATCGCCGCCCGCAATCAGAGGACCGAGGACGGCCTCGAGCTGATGTTCGCCACCAACCATCTGTCGTATTTCGTGCTCACGCACCTGCTGCTGCCGCGGCTGCGCGCCGCCGGCGCCGCCCGGATCGTCTCTACCGCCTCGGCCGCCCATCGACGCGCGCGGCTCGATTTCGAGCACCTGCAGGAGCAGAGGGGCGCGGCGGGCTACGGCACCACCAAGCTCTGCAACATCCTCTTTACCCGCGAGCTCGCCCACCGGCTCGCGGGGTCCGGCATCACGGCCAATTGCCTGCACCCCGGTTTCGTCGCCACGCGATTCGGCGACGACGCCGGCGGCGCGCTGCGCGCGGGCCTCGCGATCGCCAAACGCCTCTTCGCCCTCCCGCCCGAGGAGGGCGCGAGGACCCTGGTGTACCTCGCCAGCTCGCCCGCGGCGGCCGGCCACACCGGCTGCTACTTCGAGCGGTGCGTGCCGGTGCAGCCCGCGCGCGCGGCGCGGGACGACGCCAGCGCGAGGCGTCTGTGGGAACTTTCCGCGAGCCTCTCCGGCATGGGCGCCTAGAGCTCGCCCCGCTCAGGTCTGCGCGGGCTGCGGCTCGTGGCCGGCGCGCGCGTTACGGCTGAGATTGCGGCGCACGAAGCGGATGTGCTCGCGCAGCTGATAGAGCTGCTCGGCGTGCGAGCCGGGAATCTTGCGCAGGATGGCCGAGCGCTCGATCTCCTCCAGCCGCTCGAGCAGCGCCGCGCGGCGCTCCGGCGTGAGCTGCCCCAGCGATTCGCGCTCGAGCGCCATGAGCTCGCCATAGCGGCGATGGATGCGGCTGTCGACGCGCCACCGATACAGCTGCGGCAGGTAGCGCAGGCCGGGAATGAGGATCACGACGATGGGCACGAGCACGAGGGCGATGCGCGCCACCAGACTCGCCATCCAGAACGGCAGGTAGCGGTAGGCGAGACTGCGGTTGCCTGACTTGTAATAGCGCGCCGCTTCCTCGTCCAGGGGGAACGTGTAGGTGGCCGTGTTGGGGAACTCGTGCGCGTACTGCAACAGGTTGGCGCGGCCGTGCACCCGCTGTGCGGCCTCGATCAGCAGATCGCACAGCGCCGGATGCAGGTCCGAGCGGGCGATGAGCTCCACCGCCGGCGCGAGCAGGTTGATGGGCTTCGCCGGCAGATTGGCCCCGAGATCGAAGGCTCCGGCGGGGATCCGCAGGCGGTGCAGATAGGGGAAGCGCCGCGTGTAGGCTTCCGCCTGCGGAAAGGCGAACATCAGCACGCCACGGGTATGCAGCATGGCGCGGATCGTCGCCGGAGGAGTCGAGTCGCCCGTGAGGAAGATCGCATCCACTCGCCTGGCGAGCAGCGCCCTGCGCGCCGCGTCACCTTCCAGGTCGAGCAGGCGGGTCGGACCCTGCGGATCGATACCGTTGGCGCCGAGCAGCGCCAGCGCGAGCAGACGCGTGCCGCTGCCCTCCTTGCCGATGGCGATTCGCTTGCCCGCGAGCTGCGACAGCCGGCTGATGCGCCGCGGACCGCGGTAGAACACCGTGAGCGGCTGGAAGAACATGCTGCCGAGCGAGACCAGATCGCCGGTGTGGCCGCCGTGCTGCGCCGTCTCGGTGATGCCCGACTGCACGAGCGCGATGTCGACATGGGAGTGCGGCGCCGCCAGCCGGTCCAGGTTCTGCAGCGAGCCTGCCGACGGGATGACCCGCAGCTGGATGCCGTTGCGCGCGAGGATCGTGCGATATCGCTCGGCGATGGCCTGGAACGAGCTGCCCTGCGGCCCGCCGCTCATGGTCAAAGTGCGCGGCGGCGCCGGCTGCACGAAGCGCAGCGCCAGCCAGATGGCGGCGGCGCTCGCGAGCAGGATGGGCCCCAGGGTATGGGCGAGATCCCACCAGGAGACGGTGGTGATCTTCAGGGGCAGACGGAGCTTCGCGCCGCGGCGCGCTGGCGCCCGCCGCGGCTCGGGATTGGATTCCATGGCCGGACGCGAGTCTAGCATTGCGATCGCCCGGCGCCGCGGACGCAAGGGCGGCCGCCGCGGGGCGAGGCCGCTGGGCGCCACCGAGATCAGAACTTACTCTGTTTCCTTATCAATGCGTTACGCGACATTCCTGAGAGTCATTATAGTAGGCAGCTCCCCGTCGGCGGGGGCACCTCAGACCGGCTTGCGCCGGATGAGGGCCGAGCGCATGCACTGGCAGACGACCTCCTCCCTCTGGTTGATCGCCCGGTGCTGGAACGTGACGATGCCGGCGTTGGGACGCGAGCGGCTCTCCCTCAGGCTCATCACTTCCGTGTCCGCGCGGATCGTGTCGCCGATGAACACCGGCTTCGGCATGACCACGCGGTCGTAGCCGAGATTGGCGACGAGCGTGCCCACCGTGGTGTCACCCACGCTGAGGCCGATCATCAGCGCGAAAGTGAACGTGCCGTTGACCAGGATGCGGCCGAACTCGCTCGCCTTCGCCGCTTCCACGTCGATGTGCAGCGGCTGCGCGTTGTGCGTCATCGTGGAGAAGAGGAGATTGTCGGTCTCGGTCACCGTACGCCGGATCTCGTGCTCGATGCGCTCCCCCACCCGCCATTCCTCGAACCAGCGGCCAGCCATTCAGCTGCTCCTCTTCATGGACGCCCGGCTCGCGGCCGCGAGACCGAGCAGCGCCTGCGCACGGGCGAGATGCGGGCGGTCGAGCATGGCCCCCTTGTGGCCGAGCGCCCCGGCGCCCGGGTGCGCGGCGAACAGATCGACGATCTCGCGCGCGGCCGCCACCTCCTCGTCGCTCGGCGTGAACGCCTCGTTGATGATCTCGACCTGCGCGGGGTGGATGGCCAGCATGCCGCGAAAACCCGCGCGGCGCGCCTGCTCGGCCCGTGCGCGCAGGCCGGCCGCATCGCGGAAGTCGCCGTGAATCGTCTCGACCGCCGCGATACCCGCGGCGGCGGCGCCCAGCAGGCAGAAACTGCGCGCCAGCTCGTAGGTGAAGAGATAGCTTCCGTCGGCACCGGTATTGCGGCTCGCGCCCACCGCGGCGGCGAGATCTTCCGCGCCCCAGCTCAGGGCGACGAGCCGGGGCGTGCCGGCATAGCCGCCGGTGGTGAACATCGCCTGCGCGGTCTCGGTGACGAGGGCGATCACCCGGGTCGAGCCGGGCTCGATTCCGGCGGCCGCCTCCAGCGCGGCAAGATAGTGCCCCAGCTGCTCGACGTCGGCCCGCCCCCGGGATTTCGGCAGCATGATGCCGCCGGGACGCGCACGCACGATGGCCGCCAGGTCCGACAGGGCGTGCGGTCCCTGCACGGGATTGATGCGCACCCAGAGCCGCTCCCGCGCCTCGGGGCGGGCGGCGAGAAATGCGGCGACCTGCGCTCGGGCCTGCGGCTTGTGCCCTTCGGCGACCGCGTCCTCGAGATCCAGGAGCACGACGTCCGCGCTTCCCGCGGCGGCCTTTTCCATCTTCCGCTCGCTGTCGCCCGGCGCGAAGAGCCAGGAGCGGGCGCAGAAGCCATCGGTCGCGTCAGCCATAGCCTGCCGATATTACACGCCTCGACGCGGCCGGCCGCGCTCGATCCCGAGCACCCGCAGACCGGTCGAGCCCGCGCTCATGCGCCATGGCCGCAGAGGAATCGATACTGCCGGGCGCTCAGCGGCACGACGCTCAGGCGTCCCTGCCGGACCAGCGGCGAATCGGCGAAGAGCGCATGCGCCTTGATCCGCGTCAGCGGCACCGCCTGGGGCAGAGGCTTCAGCACCCTGATGCGCACTCGCGGCTCCTTCGCCTCCGCGCCCTGCACCGCGATCACGCTCGCGGTGCCCACGGCGCTTCTGACCTCGCCGGTCTCGTAGATGACGAGCAGGTCCCCGGGACTCATGGCACGCAGATTCTTCAGCGCCCCGGGATTCGCCACGCCGTCCCACACCGTCTCCTCGTCCCGCGCCAGATCGGCGAACGAATAGTCGGAGGGCTCGGTCTTCAGCAGGTAATGACTGGCCACGTGGACCTCCTCCCCGGTCGGTGTCGGTCAGTGCGCCGCCAGCTGCTCGGCGATGACGGCGCCCTTCTCGGTTCGCATGTGCTCGTTGTCCTTCGCCTTGCTCCAGGAGTTCCAGGCCGGGTCGGCGCCAAGCTCCCGGCGCGTCTGCGCGACGACCGCCGCGCGATGCGACAGCGCGTCGAAGTCCTTGTATTCGATGATCAGCAGGGACTGTATGGGCGAGTCAGGATAGAAGCGGTTGACGTACAGGCCATAGCCGGAGATGTTGCCGTGCCGCATCCAGCCTTCGGTCTCCGGAAAGATGTAGCCGTGCGCGTACTCGAGGTAATGATCGAGCGGCGTCGGCGAGAACACATACGGAATCACGAGGAACACACCCGGTCGGCTCCTGGCCGCCGCCGTCTGGTCACGGCCGGCGATATCCATCAGGTACTCCCCGGTGGGGGTGAGCACGCGCAGCTCGCTGGCGTCGAGCCCCCCCGGCGATGCGCGCTCCACCTGACGCCACTTGTCGATACCGTCGAAATCCTTGAAGGTGAGAACGGCGAGCAGGTCCCACGAGCGTCCATCGACGAAGGAATTGAACAGCAGCTGATATCCGGCGAGCGTGCCGTTGCGCCGCCAGGCTTCCAGGCGCGGCACCAGCGTCCGGCGCACCTCCCGCGGCAGCAATGGCCTGTGCGCAGCGCTGCTGCGGTAGGTGATCACGATGGCGTTCTGCGGCTGCGGCGCCGCCGCGGCGGTGCTCCGGGCCGCCGGCCAGAGGCTCAGCAGCAGCACGGCGGTGGCCGCGCGGCGGAGCACGGCATTCGTTCTCGCTGACAATCTCATCTCCCACGACTGCGATGACGGAAGGCCGCATCTTAATGGGTTCGGCCATTCCCGTCCGGCGTGCGAGCGCGCTCGTTGCCCCACCCCGCCGGGATCACCTTGCAGTAGCGCGGCAGGCCGTCCGGCGCGTGACCGGCCGCCCCGGACCGCCAGCGGGCGCCGTGGCTCCAGGCCGGCAGGCGCACCTCGAGGGAGGATCCGCTTGCCTGCCACGACGTCGCGAGCCAGATCCGGTAGACCCCCACCGCCCGGCGCCAAGCATGGCAAGCATGGCTCGACTCGTCGAACGTGGCGAGCAGCCGCGGGTCCATACCGCTGGGTCGCGTCGTCGACGGGGCAAGATGCCGAAGCGCTGCGTGTTGCTGCGCCCCGGGCGGGGAAGTTGTCAAGGCGCGCCGCGGGCGCCGGCGAGCCTCCCCGTTGTCAGGAAATCCACCATGACCTTCGTCACCGCGGCCGGCTGCTCCAGCGGCGACAGATGGCCGGAGTCGCGGATCACCGCCAGGCGCGCGTCCGGTATCGCCTCGACGATTTCCTGCGCGCTCTCCGGCGGCGTGAGCACATCGCCGTCGCCCACGATCACGAGGGTGGGACAGCGCACGGCGGCGAGCCCGGCCCGCGAGTCGGGCCGGCCGAGAATGGCCTGCTGCTGCCGCATGAATCCCTCCGGCCCGACCTCCTGCACCATCGCGCGCCAGATGCGGCGCAGCGACTCATCGCCCCAGCGGCGCGCGTGAACCAGACGCGGAAAGAGCATGTCGGCGACCTCCGCGAGACGCCCGCCCCGCGCCATCTCGATCTGCGCGCGGCGTTGCTCGCGGCGCTCGGGTGGATCGGCCTGCGCGGCGGTGTCGAGCAGCACGAGCTTCGCGACCCGCTGCGGCGCCTGGCGCAGGATCTCGAAGCCGACGTAGCCGCCCATCGACAGGCCGGCGAGGACG
>Ga0187809_10001136_pt1 | contig 12864 bp, 13 predicted proteins | sample NC_wetland_sal_i_8_FD_132415 | JGI IMG/M metagenome (GOLD analysis project Ga0187809, IMG submission 132415) | Wetland sediment microbial communities from Neuse River Estuary, North Carolina, USA - ASW_4 | ecosystem: Environmental > Aquatic > Freshwater > Wetlands > Sediment | place: USA: North... | reverse complement strand
TTCCGATCTCGGCTATCTCGACGGCTTGCCGGGTTTCATCGATGAGGCGGAATATGCGATGATCCCGCGCGAGCGGCTGGTGATCCTGTGCACCGGAAGCCAGGGCGAGCCGCGCGCGGCGCTGGCGAAGCTGGCGCGCGACGAATTGAAGACCATCTCGCTCGCCCCTGGCGACACGGTGATTTTCTCCTCGCGCGTCATTCCCGGCAACGAGAAGGCCATCATCGCCATCAAGAACGGCCTGATCGACCAGGGCGTCCGGGTCATAGAAGATAGCGATGCGCTCGTTCACGTCTCGGGCCATCCGCGCCGCGCCGAACTCAGGCGAATGTATGAATGGGTGCGCCCCGAAATCGCCGTTCCGGTTCACGGCGAGGCGGCGCATCTGGTGGCGCACGGGTCGCTCGCCGCGGAAGCCGGCGTTCCGCAGGTCGCGCAGGTGCGCGACGGCGATATGCTGCGAATTTTTCCCGGGCCCGCCGAAATCATAGACCAGGTGCCGTTCGGCCGCGTCTACAAGGATGGCCTCCTGATCGGCTCGGAAGAGGAGATGGGCATCCGCGAGCGCCGCAAGCTCTCCTTCGCCGGGCATGTCGTCGTCAACGTCGTGCTCGACGAACGCTACGATCTTGCTGGCGATCCCGATATCGTCGGCGTCGGCGTGGCCAAAGCCGATGCGGCAGGCAGGCCGCTCGAAGACCAGATGCTGGATGCGGCGATTGGCGCTGTTGAAAGCATCCCCCGCCAAAGGCGAAAAGATCTCGACCTCGTTTCGGAAGCCGTACGCCGCGCGGTGCGGAGCGAAGCCAACGAAATATGGGGCAAGAAGCCGCTCGTGACGGTATTTGTGACGAGGTGAATGATTGCGGCATTCGGCATTCGGCAGTCGGCAATAGAGTTTGGCTTTCCGCAGTTGCCAGCCAGCCGTTACCGACTGCCGACCAACGATTGCCGACTGCCCGATACCGGAGGTTCCATGCTCGACCGTCTGAACCACGTCGCCATCGCCGTTCCCGACCTTTCTACCGCCGTCGCGAGCTATCGCGATACGCTCGGCGCAAGGGTAAGCGCTCCGCAGGCGCTTCCCGAGCATGGGGTGACGGTGGTTTTCGTCGATGTCGGCAATACCAAGATCGAGCTTCTTGAGCCGCTGGGCGACGATTCACCTATCGGCGCCTTCCTGGAACGCAATCCGAGCGGCGGGATGCACCATCTTTGCTATGAGGTCGAAAATATTCTCGAGGCGCGCGACCGGCTGAAGGAAACAGGCGCGCGCGTGATCGGAGACGGAACGCCGAAACTCGGAGCGCACGGAAAGCCAGTGCTTTTCCTGCATCCGAAGGATTTCCAGGGCACGCTTGTCGAACTCGAGCAGGCTTGATCCCTCTGGAGGGAGGATAAGGAAATGGGTTGGGTCAGCATCACGGCGTTCTTTTTCCTGATGTGGTGGGTCGTGCTTTTCGCCGCGCTTCCGATTGGCCTGCGCACGCAGCAGGACGATGACAACGTGACGCTCGGCACCATCGCGAGCGCCCCGCGCGGCCGGCATATGCTGAGGGCGATCGTCATCGCCACAGTATTCGATATCATTCTGGTTGGTGTCGTCGTTTTCGCCGTCAACTACCTGGGATTGGGTTTTGACGATCTCCCTCAAATTCTTCCGACTTTCAGATAAGAGTTCCATCGATGAAGGAAGGCGAGGTGGCCGTCATCATTCGCTTGGCGGAACGGTCCGACATCGCGGCGATCGTTGCGCTTTTCGCGGACGATGCTGTCGGCGGACATGGCGACACCACGGATGAATTGGCGTGGCCGGAATACGAAGCCGCCTTCGAAGCCATCGCTGCGAATCCGCTGAGCCAACTCTATGTCGCCGAACGCGGAGGAGAGGTCGTCGGCACGTTCCAGACGACCCGGGTAACGACCATGAGCGGGCGCGGCTCTTCGAGCATCCTTCTCTCCGCGGTGCAGACAAGGCGCGACATGCGCTCCAAAGGCATCGGGCGCGCCATGGTTCGCTATGCCGTCGAAAACGCGCGCATGAGCGGCGCGGCTTTCGTGCAACTGACATCGAACAGCCTGAGAACCGACGCCCATCGTTTCTATGAGCGCGAAGGCTTTGCGAAAAGCCATACAGGCTTCAAGATGAAGCTGCGTTGAGCCTATTGTTCTTGCGTTCACCGCGCGGCAAGGCCATAAGGTCCGCAAACCGCCGGACGGCGTTCCGGCCCAGGCAAGGTTTTGGTTATGTTGAAATTCCTGACGCAATTCTTCACCTGGTGGAACGGGCAGACGCTCGGAACGCGCTTCTTCACATGGCGTTTCGGCAAGCGTGTCGGCGAGGACGAGTTCGGCAATATCTATTACGAGGGTACGACCGATTCGGAGGGCCGTACGCGGCGTTGGGTGATCTATAGGGGCTATTCCGAGGCGTCCGATATCCCTCCGGGCTGGCATGGCTGGATCCACCATCGCGTCGATGTTCCTCCGACCGAGGAGAACTATAAGCCGCGCGAGTGGCAGAAGCCGCATTTGCCCAATCTGACGGGAACGACGGCTGCTTACCGGCCGAAGGGATCGATTCTTAACCAGTCGCGCCGGCCAAAGGTGGACGGCGATTACGATGCCTGGACGCCGGGGAGCTGAACGGAGACGGCGATTGCAGGCGGTGTTTTCTCGCCACAATTATGGGCTAATCGCGCGTTGCCCATCGCCTTGGGCAGGGACAATCAGGCGACAGGACACCGGCGGCGAATCCTCATGACACTTCATCGACTGAGTCCGAAATCAGCATCTCCTTGTTTTCAGGCAATTCCGGGCGCAAAGTCGCCGCGCATGTTTGCTGGAATTGCTCTAGCCGCGATGGCGTTTGTCGCCATGTTGTCGGTCTCGGCCCATGCCGAGCGCATTTCCAATCCGGTCGCTGAGTTCATCGGCATGGACAAGATCACCGGCCGGATCACCACCTTCGACGTCTATCTCGACGAAACCGTGCAATTCGGCGCGCTTCAGGTCACGCCGCGCGTTTGCTTTTCTTCTTCCGATTCGGAGGAGCCGAAAACCGACTCCTTTGTCGCGGTCGACGAGATCACCCTCGACCGCAAGATAAGGCGGATCTTTACCGGCTGGATGTTCGCGGAAAGTCCCGGCCTCAACGCTGTCGAGCACCCGATCTACGATGTCTGGCTGAAGGGCTGTAAGGAGACGTCGAGCGTTCCCATGCCGAAAGGGGACAAGGCGGCGGAGAGGGCAGCGGCCGCGGCGGCGGAAGCGGCCAAGAGGGAACAGGCGCCGGCGGCTCAGCCGACCGGTCCGAAAGCCGGCGACGAACTTGGTCCATCTACCGAGAAGCCCGAAGATCCCGATCACCCGAGCGATTGAAAAGTTATCGCGTCTCCATCCCCCAAGGGGGAGGCTCTATTCAGCAGCCTTCGCCGGCTCAGCAGCCAATCCAAGCCATGACCGGCAATCGCGAAGAGCGCGGGCGGTAAGGGCGTGCTTTTTCGCCACGGTCTTCTCCTTGCCGCGCAGCCTCTTCCCTTCCACCTTGGGCGTCTCGATAGGCGGGAAAAGCCCGAAATTGACGTTCATCGGCTGGAAGGAGCGCTTGCCCGGCTCGTCATCCGACACGATGTGCCCACCGGTTATGTGACCGAGTAGCGCGCCGAAGGCGGTTGTCGCAGGAGGCGGCGATAGGGTGCGACCAAGCCTTTCCGCCGCCGCGAAGCGCCCGGCGAGGAGGCCGATGGCTGCGGATTCGACGTAACCTTCGCAGCCGGTGATCTGGCCGGCAAAGCGGAGTCCTGGCCGCGCTCTCAATTGCAAGGTTGCGTCAAGCAGCGTCGGCGAATTGAGATAGGTGTTGCGGTGCAAGCCGCCCAGACGGGCAAATTCGGCGTTTCCAAGCCCCGGAATGGTCCGGAATATCCGTACCTGCTCGCCATGCTTCAGCTTGGTCTGGAAGCCGACCATGTTGTAAAGCGTGCCGAGCGCATTGTCCTGCCTGAGTTGGACCACGGCGTAAGGTTTGACGGTCGGGTTATGCGGATCGGTGAGCCCGATCGGTTTCATCGGCCCATGCCGCAGCGTCTCGACGCCGCGCTCGGCCATGATCTCGATCGGCAGGCAGCCATCGAAATAGGGCGTGCCTTCCCATTGCTTGAATTCACTCTTCTGGCCGTCGAGCAGCGCCTGGACGAAGGCATTATATTGCTCGCGGTCGAGCGGGCAGTTGATATAGTCCTTGCCGGTGCCGCCGGGGCCGATCTTGTCATAGCGGGACTGGAACCAGCAGACATCCATGTCGATCGTATCGAAATGAACGATCGGCGCGATCGCGTCAAAAAAGGCGAGCGACTGCGCGCCCGTCGCTTCCGCGATGGCCCCGGCGAGCGCGGCAGAGGTGAGGGGACCCGTGGCGACGATCGCCTGATCCCATTCCACCGGAGGAAGTCCGGTGATTTCCTCGCGCCTGATCTCGATCAGCGGATTTGCCTCGAGGCGAGCGGTCACAGCGGACGAAAAGCCGTCGCGATCGACCGCCAGCGCCCCGCCGGCCGGGACCTGGTTGCCATCGCCGCACGCCATGATCAGAGAGTTCGCAAGCCGCATCTCGGCATGCAGCAGTCCGACGGCATTCGATTGGGCGTCGTCCGAGCGAAAGGAATTGGAGCAGACGAGTTCCGCCAGGCTTTCCGTCTTGTGGGCATCGGTGCCGCGGACAGGGCGCATCTCGTGCAGGACGGCCGGTATACCAGCCTGAGTGACCTGCCAGGCCGCTTCAGAGCCGGCCAGTCCGCCGCCGATGATATGGATGGGGTCGGTTTTCATGGAGCGTGAAGTAATCGCATCCGGCTGCCGATGCAATCGCGGGTCCATGGAGGAAGCCGGTAAAAAAACAACACCCGCCGGGGGAGGAGGTCCGGCGGGTGTCGCTTTAAGTGACCAGCGATCGGGAGGAGGAGAACGCTGGTCCTATCCGTCGGGGCCGGGAGGAGGAGGCCCCAACGAAATCTCTTGAATTCTCAGATCGCCTTGCGGGCGACGTAGCGGATATCGGTACGGTTTATGCCGAGATCGGCCAGTTCGCGGTTCGACAGGCGGCTCAGCTCACTCACGGTCTCGCGATAGCGGCGCCAGTTGCGATAGTTGTGGATCAGGTTCATCGTCTTGCTCTATTCGGTTCTGTGCGGGCCCACCGGCCTCGCTGATGAGCGGGATATACGAACTCCCGAACTGATTTGGAAGGCAGGATGTTGCATGGCAGCATTGCAGATTGTGCAACGCAATATTTCCCGGAATCGACATAATTGTCACGCCTCGCCGATTCCGTTTGAGCCTGCCTGCGGCGGGCGGCTGGCGTCGTGACGGCGGATACCAGGCTCTCGCGGATCGTGAATAGAGCGAAAAAAGGCCCGGATTTCAGGCAAATTTCCTTTGAACGACACGCCGCCGATGATATAGAACCTCGCGCTTTCGAGGGCCGTGAGGTTCTCAGAGCGGGTGTGGTGGAACGGCAGACACACTTGGTTTAGGTCCAAGCGCCGAAAGGCATGGGGGTTCAAATCCCTCCACCCGCACCAAGCCATCCCCGGCAAGATTTCCGGCAGGCTGAGCGGCCATGAACCGCGCGCCGCGCCACACCGAGTAAAAGGTTGAGAGATGCAGGTAACAGAAACACTGAATTCCGGTCTGAAGCGCGAGATCAAGGTCATCGTCCCTGCCGGGGATATGGAATCCAAGCTGATAGCCCGGCTCAACGACGCCAAGGACAAGGTCCGTCTCAACGGGTTCCGGCCGGGTAAGGTGCCGGTCCAACATCTGCGCAAGATGTATGGCAAGTCCTTCATGGCCGAGGTCGTCAATGAGATTCTTTCGGATTCGACCCGCTCGATCCTGTCCGATCGCGGCGAGAAGGCGGCGATGCAGCCTGAAGTCTCGATGACGGAAGACGAGAAGGAAGCTGAGAAGATCCTTGCCGGCGGCGCCGATCTCGAATTCTCGCTGTCCTATGAAGTTATTCCTCCGATCGAGATCAAGGATTATTCCGGCATCAAGGTCACGCGGCCGGTCTATGACGTGCCGGAAGAGGAGATCGAGGAGCAGGTCAAGCGCATTGCTGAATCGGCCCGCACCTATGAAACGAAGAATGGCAAGGCCGAGACGGGCGATCGTGTGACGATGGACTTCGTCGGCAAGATCGACGGCGAGGCGTTCGAAGGCGGTTCGGCCGAAGACCAGCCGCTCGTTCTCGGCTCCAACCAGTTCATCCCCGGCTTCGAGGACCAGCTTGTCGGCGCCAAGGCCGGCGACGAGAAGGCGGTGACGGTGAAGTTCCCCGACGATTACGGCGCGGCGCATCTCGCGGGCAAGGAAGCCGTGTTCGACGTCAAGGTGAAGGACGTCGCCAAGCCGAACGAGCTCGAATTGAACGACGAACTGGCGAAGAGCCTTGGGCTGGAATCGATGGAGCGCCTGCGCGATATCGTGAAGGGGCAACTCGAGAGCCAGTACGGCCAGATGACGCGCCAGAAGGTGAAGCGAGAACTGCTCGACGCGCTCGACGAGGCCTACAAGTTCGAGGCGCCCTCCAAGCTTGTCGATGCGGAGTTCGAGAATATCTGGCGACAGGTGACGAACGAGCTTGAACAGTCGGGCCGCAGCTTCGCCGACGAGGACACGACCGAGGGGAAGGCGCGGGAGGAATACCGCCAGCTTGCCGAGCGCCGCGTGCGTCTCGGGCTCGTCCTTGCCGAAATCGGCGAGAAGGCGAAGGTCCAGATCACCGACGAGGAGATGCAGCGCCTGCTTTATGAATACGCGCGCCAGGCGCCGCAGGGACAGCAGCAGCAATTCTTCGACTACTACAGGAAAAACCCGGAGGCGCTGGCCAATCTGCGGGCACCGCTCTTCGAGGAAAAGGTCGTCGATTACATGCTGACCGAGATCGACGTGACCGACAAGCCCGTGACCAAGGAAGAGCTCCTCGCCGAGGACGAAGAGGAAGGCGCGACCGAGAAAACCGAAAAGAAGGCAGCTCCGAAGAAAAAGGCTGCGCCGAAGAAAAAGGCTGCCGCAAAAGCCGAAGAGACCGAAAAGGCGTCGGACGCCGAGTAATCGGATTTCTTAGAGGTCCAGACCGAAAATGGCCGCGCTCATCCGCGGCCATTTTCTTTTGAGGACTTTGTATCAAATCAGCTTCAGGCCCTTGAGGCTGGCATGGCCGCCTTTGCCGATGATGACGTGGTCGTGCACGGCGATGCCGAGCGGGCGCGCCGTTTCGATGATGGTCTTCGTCATGTCGATATCCGCGCGCGACGGCGTCGGATCGCCCGATGGATGGTTGTGCACGAGAATGATCGCGGTCGCCGAGAGTTCGAGCGCGCGGCGCACCACTTCCCGTGGATAGACCGGCGTATGGTCGACCGTCCCCTTCTGCTGCACCTCATCCGCGATCAAGGCGTTCTTCTTGTCGAGGAACAAGATGCGGAATTGCTCGATGGTCTCGAAAGCCATGGCCGCGCGACAATAATCGATCACGTGGCTCCAAGAGGCCAGAACCTGCCGACCCTTGATCTCGCCTTTCGCCATGCGCTGCGCCGCCGCAGCGACGATCTTCAGGTCGAGCGCCGCGGACTCGCCGATATCGGGCACTTCGGTCAAAAGCCGTTCCGGCGCGCCCAGCACTTCCGCCAGCGAGCCGAAACGCTTGATCAGCGCCTTGGCGCGTTCCTTGGTGTCGGCGCGCGGGATGGTGCGGAACAGAAGGAGTTCCAGCATCTCGTAGTCCGACAGCGCATCGGCGCCAGCCTCGCGGAAGCGTGCGCGGAGCCTGTCGCGATGGCCGTAATAATGGGGCTTTTCCTTCGCAGGCTTGCCCGCCTGCGGCGCCTCGATCCGCCGCTCGGCGAAGAAGCCTCGTTCATCGTCAGGATCACTTTGCTCAGGATCAGAAGACATGCCTGCGCCCGCACCACCGGCTGGATACCGGCTCCCGGCACGATCCTAGGATGGAAGACCGGGGCGGTCGAGGCCTGCCGGCGAGAGCGTGAAAATTTCGCAGCCATCCTTGGTGACGCCGACCGTGTGCTCATATTGCGCGGAAAGAGAGCGGTCGCGCGTAACGGCCGTCCAACCGTCCGACAGCACCTTCACATGCGGACGGCCGAGATTGATCATCGGCTCGATCGTGAAGATCATGCCCTCACGCATCTCGACCCCCTCGTTGGGCGTACCGTAATGCAGGATATTGGGCGCGTCGTGGAAAAGAAGCCCGACACCGTGGCCGCAGAAATCGCGCACCACGGAGCAGCGCTCCGCTTCGGCATAGCTCTGGATCGCCGCGCCGATCGCGCCGGTTCTTGCTCCTGGACGGACCGCAGCTACTCCGCGCATGAGGCACTCATGCGTGACTTCCAGAAGGCGTTCGGCAGCCCTTTTTATCTGGCCGACGGGATACATACGGCTTGAATCCCCATGCCATCCGTCGAGAATGTAGGTGACGTCGACATTGACGATGTCGCCCTCCCGCAGCGGCTTGTTGTCGGGGATGCCGTGACAGACGACGTGATTGATCGAGGTGCAAACCGATTTCGTATAGCCGCGATAGTTGAGCGTTGCGGGCAGCGCGCCATGATCCATGCCGAAGTCGAAGACGAAGCGGTCGATCGCCTCTGTCGTGACGCCTGGCGCGACCATTCCCGCCAGTTCGTCGAGGCAGCGGGCCGTGAGATTGCAGGCCTTGCGCATGCCTTCAAACGCGTCCGGGCCGTAGAGCCTGATCTGGCCGGTGTTTTTCAGGGGAGCGGTTGCGGCGTCGAGATAGGTGACCATCGGATCGTAGGGGCAAGAGAAAAGACGCCCATGATGTGACATCTGGAAGCCGAAGCTTCAACCCCTGATGACACGATTGCCTGCTCAGCTGGCGGCCTGAACATCCCTGCGGGCCTTCGCCACGATCTCGAAAGAACGCCGGCGAGCACCATGGTCGTAAATTTGCGCCGTGACCATCAACTCGTCCGCGCCGGTGCGCCGGACGAAATCGTCGATACCGCGCCGAACCGTCTCCTCGGAGCCGACAATGGCGCAGGAAAAGGACTGGTCGAGCATCATTTTCGCCATCGGCTCCAGCGTGGCCGTGAAATTCTCGACCGGCGGCGGCAATCTGCCGGGGCGGCCGCTTCTGAGATTGACGAAAGCCTGCTGGAGCGAACTGAACAGGAACTCCGCCTCGGCATCCGTCTCGGCGGCGAAGATGTTGACGCCGAGCATGACGTGGGGCTTTGGAAGGCGCTCCGAGGGCTGGAAGCGCTCGCGGTAGATGGCGAGCGCGCGGTCGAGTTCCTGCGGCGCGAAATGCGAGGCGAAGGCGTAGGGCAGGCCGAGCATGGCGGCGAGCTGCGCGCCGAACAGGCTGGAGCCGAGGATCCAGATCGGCACGTCGAGCCCGACGCCGGGCACCGCCCTGACCCGTTGTCCGGGCTGTTCAGGCTGGAAATAGCCCATGAGTTCCACGACGTCCTGCGGGAAGGAGTCGGCGTCCCCATTGAGGTTGCGCCGCAGCGCCCGGGCCGTCAGCGGGTCGGTTCCCGGCGCGCGTCCGAGCCCGAGATCGATGCGACCGGGAAAAAGCGTCGCCAGCGTGCCGAACGCTTCCGCAACCATCAGGGGAGAATGGTTGGGCAGCATGATGCCGCCGGCGCCGACCCTGATGGTCGATGTCCCCGCGGCCACATGGCCGATGACGACAGCCGTCGCTGCGCTGGCGATGCCCGGCATGTTGTGATGTTCCGCCAGCCAGTAGCGGTTATAGCCGAGCTTCTCGGCCCGCCTCGCGAGATCAAGCGTGTTTTTCAGCGATTGCGCCGCGTCGGAGCCTTCGCAAATGGGAGCAAGATCGAGGACGGAGAGCAGAGCCATCCGGCGAATATAGGAGATGCGGATCAGACTGCAATCGGCGTCGCGACGCCACGCTGGCGCTTGACAGCAGACGCCAAAAATGGAACCAATATTCCGCGATACGTCGCTAATGGTATAAAAATTCCATTACGCGCCGCTGCTTACGATGCCGATTGCCGTGCCGGCCGGCGGAGGTAAGATGCGGCGCCTGAGCGTGTCAAAGGGAGGAACAGGACATGAAATCTGCCTTGCTGCGTGGCGTGCTTATCGCCGCGACGGTGATTGCTGGCGTGGCGACGACGGCCTCGTCGGCGTTTGCCAATAATGAACGCTTCGTCTTCGTCAGCCACGCGCCGGATTCGGATTCGTGGTGGAACGTCATCAAGAACGCGCTGAAGAACGCCGAGCATGACGAGGGTGTGAAGGTCGAATACCGCAATCCGCCGACCGGCGACATCGCCGACATGGCGCGCATCATTCAGCAGGCGACGGCGTCCAACCCGAACGGTATCGTCACCACCATCGCCGACTTCGATGTTCTCCAGTCGGCCATACAGGGCGCGGTCGCCAAAGGCATCCCGGTGATCACCGTCAATTCCGGCACCGCCGAACAATCCAAGAAGCTCGGCGCGCTGATGCATATCGGCCAGCCGGAATATGATGCCGGCAAGGGCGCGGGCGAGCGCGCCAAGGCCGCGGGAGTCACCAAGTTCCTGTGCATCAATCACTACATCACCAATGCTGCTTCGGTGGAGCGCTGCCAGGGCTATGCCGATGGGATCGGCGTGAAACTCGGCGACCAGATGCTCGATTCCGGTCTCGATCCGACTGGGGTTTACAACAAGGTGAAGGCGTTCCTTGCAGCCCATCCCGACACCAACGGGATCATCGCCCTCGGCCCGAATGCGGCCGACCCGCTGATCAAATATTTGCGCGACACGGGATCCGCCTCGAAGTTCAAGAGCATCATCTCTTTCGACCTCGACGGCGACATCTCCAAGGCGATCAAGGATGGCATCATGAGCGCCGCGATCGACCAGCAACCCTACCTGCAGGGCTATCTGCCGATCGTCTTCTTGACCCAGTACGTCCGCTACGGAGTCCTACCCGCGAACAACGTCAACACCGGCCCGGGCTTCGTGACCAAGGACAACATTGCAATGGTCGAGAAGTTGGCCGGCGAATATCGCTGAAGCGTCAGCCGGGCGGACCAGCGATCCGCTTTCTTTTGTCCGCCACCGGAGCGCGCGGCGCCTACGGGGGATAGTGCGCGAGGCATGAGATGGCCGAACAGGCAAAATTTCGGGGCGGGGAACCGCCCATCGTCGACGTGATCGACGAGCGTCTCAGCCGGCAATCATGGTTCCGGCGCATGCTGTCGCGACCTGACCTCGGGGCTTTTGCCGGCGCCGTCCTTGTTTTCGTCTTTTTCGCCTTCACGGCCGGCGGCACGGGCATGTTTGCCGCCGACGGCGTCATGAACTGGCTGACGGTGACGGCTCAGCTGATGATCATCGGAACGGGGGCGGCGCTATTGATGGTCGGTGGCGAATTCGACCTCTCGGTCGGCTCGATGATCGGATTCGCCGGTATGATGATCGCTATCCCGACGATTTATTTCCACGTTCCGGTCGGGCTGAGCGTCATCCTTGCCTTCGTCGTCGCGTTGGCGATCGGCGCGCTGAACGGCTACATCATCGTGCGCACCCGCCTTCCTTCCTTCATCGTCACGCTCGCCTCGCTTTACATGCTGCGTGGGCTGACGATCGCCCTCTCGATCCTTTTCACCAACCGCACCATCGTTAGCGGACTGAAGCAATATTCCGACCAGAGCTTCGTCGCCTCGCTCTTCGCCGCCAAGCTGTTTCCCGGTTTCTTCCAATGGCTGGCGGATAACGGCCTCATCAACAAGTTGCCGAATGGCACGCCGGCGGTGGCGGGGTTGCCCATGCTCTTGGTCTGGGCGGCGGTGATCGCAGTCATCGGCCATGTTGTCCTGATGAAGACGCGCGCCGGAAACTGGATTTTCGCCTCTGGCGGCGACGCCAACGCGGCGCGCAATGTCGGGGTTCCGGTCAGCGCCATCAAGATATCGCTGTTCATGGTCACAGCATTCTGCGCCACCGTCTTCGCCGCGTGCCAGGTGTTCGAGTTCGGCTCCGCAGCCTCCGATCGCGGCCTCTTGAAGGAGTTCGAGGCGATCATCGCCGCCGTCATCGGCGGTTGCCTGCTGACAGGCGGCTACGGCTCGGTGATCGGCGCATGCCTCGGGGCCTTGATCTTTGGCGTCGTGCAGATGGGAATCCTCTTCACCGGCGCGCCAAGCGATTGGTTCCAGGTCTTCCTTGGCGCCATGCTGCTGATCGCGGTGCTGTTCAACAGCTCGATCCGCCGGCGCGTGACGGGAGAACGCTGATGACCACGGCAATCCGGACAGCCTCTCCGGAGGATGTGACGGGTCTGGAAGGCTGGGGCCGTCCGCTGATCGAGGTACGTGAGCTGACCAAGCATTTTGGCCCTGTTGTTGCCCTGTCGGGCGTGTCGATGACAGTCAGGGCAGGTGAGGTGCACTGCCTCCTTGGCGACAACGGCGCCGGTAAGTCGACGCTGATCAAGACGCTGTCGGGCGTTTACCGGCCGACAGGCGGCGATTTCGTGGTTGACGGGACGCCCGTGACGTTTTCCAGCCCCCGCGAGGCGCTCGACGCCGGCATCGCAACCGTCTTCCAGGACTTGGCGATGATCCCGCTTCTCTCCATCACCCGCAATTTCTTCATGGGACGGGAGCCGGTGAGGAGGTTCGGACCCTTGTCCTTCATGGATATGCAGTTCGCCAACAGGATCGCGCGCGAGGAGATGCGCCGGATCGGCATCGACGTGCGCGATCCCGAGCAGGCTGTCGGCACGCTATCAGGCGGCGAGCGGCAATGCGTGGCGATCGCGCGCGCCGTCTATTTCGGCGCCAAG
>Ga0187809_10001135_pt1 | contig 12866 bp, 12 predicted proteins | sample NC_wetland_sal_i_8_FD_132415 | JGI IMG/M metagenome (GOLD analysis project Ga0187809, IMG submission 132415) | Wetland sediment microbial communities from Neuse River Estuary, North Carolina, USA - ASW_4 | ecosystem: Environmental > Aquatic > Freshwater > Wetlands > Sediment | place: USA: North... | reverse complement strand
GGGACCTGGAGCGCCAGGGTCCACGGCAGTGCCTGGCCTATGAGGCTCTTGACAGGCGTCGGGTAGAAGGCGAATGACTTGCCCAAGTCGCCGTGGAAGATTGCGCCCACGTACGTGACGAACTGCTGCCACATCGGCTTGTCGAGCCCGAATTGCCTGCTGAAATCCTCATAGATGCGCTGTTGTGCCTCAGAGCTGAGCCCTCCACGGCCCAGCTGGGAGACGATCACGTCGACCGGGTTACCCGGGATGAGCCGTGGTAGCAGGAAGTTCAAGATCACTGCTACCACGAGCGCACCCAGATACCACACGGTCTTGCGCGCCAGATACTGACGTAGACCCATGGCGATCCATATCTCCTTAGTGAGTCAGTCGACTCAGCCGGCGATCTTCTTCAGCTTGTACATCCACGTGTTGCCGGCGCCGCGGAACATCGGCGGGGCGTACGTGTTCTTCTCGTCTGCGAAGTTGTAGAAGTTCACCGCTGCGTACTCGTAGAACTCGTCCGGACGGTACATCGTCGGGAATGCCGGGATCTCCTTGCGGTACAGCGCGTCGAGCTTGTCGTACGCGGCCTTCTTGGCCGTGTCGTCGGACGCCTGAGCCGCGGAGGTCAGAAGGGCCTCGACGTCTGCGTTCTTCCAGCGGCCGTAGTTCGCGAAGGCCGTCGTGCCAACCGGCTTCATGAGCGACTGGCTCATGATGTCGCGGAAGCGCGCCCACGGCGATGCCGGGTTCACGCCTGCGACGTACCAGTGGCCCAGGTCGAAGGTGCCGCCCTGGATGGCCTGGGTGACCTCGGCCTGCTGCGGGAAGTTCGTCGCGACGTCGATGCCGATCGCCTTGCAGCTCGACGCGATGATCTCGCAGGAGGCGTTCCAGTCGGTCCAGCCGGTCGGGGTGATGATCTTCCACGGGCCGAGGCGAACGCCGTCGAGCACGTAGATGCCGTCGGAGCCCTTGGTGGCGCCCGCATCGGTCAGCAGCTTCTCAGCGCCGGCCTTGTCGTACTTCCAGCCGTTGGCGGTGGCGTCGGACTGGTTGAAGAACTTCGCCTCCGCACCCGACGGGAGGATCAGCGAGGGCTGAACCGTGCCGGAGTAGCCGGACATGGCCGTGTCGGAGATCGACGCGTAGTCGACACACATGGCGATGGCCTTGCGGACGATCGGGTTGCTGAGGCCCGGCTTGGTGGAGTTCATGATGCACATCGGCATGCTGCCGGGGACGTAGTAGGGCTTCGCCTTGAGGTACGTTCCCGTGGGCTTGCCGGCCTCCCAGGTCTTCCAGATCTGGCTCTGGAACGTCTGGCAGATGTCGAGACCGCCGTTGGTGTACTGCAGGTTGGCGTCCTCGTTGCCCTTGAAGATCGGGTGGATGATCGTCTTCATGACGGGGAGACCGCCGTAGACGCTCTTGCCCCAGTAGGTGCCGGTCTGCGTCAGGACGACCTGCGTCTGGTCGGCGGTGTCGACCTTGAAGGGGCCGGTGCCGACGGGGTTGGTCATGATCTCGGAGGAGACCTTGTCGGCGGCGAGCGACGAGAAGACCTTCTGCGGGACGACGTAGTTCTCGCAGAGCATCTGGAGGACCTGGCCGACGTTCTTCGTGGTCTGGTTGATCTTGATGACGACCGTCTTGTCGTCGGTGGCCTCGATGGAGTCAGCGGCCTGGAAGAACGAGGCGACGGAGACGCCGGTGGCGGTCTTGCCGATGTTGAAGGAGAACGCAGCGTCCTTTGCGGTGCAGGGGGAGCCGTCGTTGAACGTGACGCCGTCCTGCATCGTGAGCGTGATCGAGTTGGTGCCGTCGACCTTGTAGGAGGCAGCGAGGCCGGGCATGATCTCACCGGTCAGGATGTTCCAGCGGAGCAGCGACTCGTAGACGATCTGCATGACGTTGCCGCTCGCCGGCCAGGCGGCGGTCGGGGAGAACGGGTTGTACGTGGTGGGCGGGCCCCACTGGAAGCCCGCGATGAACAGGGTGTCCGCGTTGGCGCCGGTGCGGCCCTTGCCGACCTGGCCGTTGTTGCCGATACCCGGAAGGGTGCCCGCAGAGCCTGAGCCCGTGGCGCCCGGGGTCTTGCTGGAGCAGGCTGCGAGAGCCGCCCCACCAGCCACCACGCCACCGAGCTTCAAGAGCGTCCGGCGAGACGGGGTGAAGAAGACTGAATCCGACATTGCTACCTCCGTTGGTTTGGCCCGGCGTTGGGCCCTTTCAATGACTGGAAATCCTTGTGCTGTTTGTGCATTCATGTACTGCTCTACGGAGCGGCTTCCACGTCGGCTTCGCTGCCGACACCGCGATTGTTTCAGGCCACCCTCATACGGCCTCGCTCAGGGTCAACGGCTTGGTGACTGAACGCAGGACCGGTCGTGCCATGAGGGCGGCGTCGGTGTCGGCGTCCTCGGGGATGTCCCCCGCGATTATGAAGGTGTGTGAGTCTCCTGGGAAGAGGTCGACCAGCAGACTGTCGGCCCACGCGTCCTCGGACAGCCTGTCCGGGAAGATGCACAGCGAGCGCAGGAAGCTGGTGGCCGTGACGGTGAGCGCCACACCGGACTCCGTCCGCTCGACGCGTGCGTCGTACCGAGGTTCGGGCAGGTCGGCGTCGACGTCCTCGACGAGCAGCCTCACGCAGCGCTCGGCCCCCTCCGCGGTCACGACGATCGCCACGTCCGTACGGTCCGAGGTCGGCAGCTGCGCCAACGCCACGTCCTTGCGCGAGCGCGGTGCGAGCGTCTCGTCCAGCTCCTGGGACCAGAGGACGTCGCCGGTCAGGGTGCGAAGCGCGATGGTGCCCCTCGTGGCCCAGGTGTCGGTGCCGTCATTCACGAGCACCGCACGCCAGCCCTCGTCGCCGCGCTGAACGGTGACGAGGTGATCGGCGTAGGCCGAGCGCACCGCGTACCACAGGGGCTTGCGGCGAGCCACCGGTTCCCCGGCTTCGTTCGTGCCCAGGTCGAGGGCGGCCCAACTGGTGACCGGCCAGCAGTCGTTGAGCTGCCAGACGATCGATCCGAGACACCGTCCACGTAGCGAGCGCCAGCGCTCGATCCCGTACCGGACGGCTCGCGCCTGCTGGACCTGCATCGCGAACAGCCACTCGTCGAAGTCCTCGGCCGTCTCGCCAGGGGCGGGGAGGTGCCCCTTGATGCCCTCGTTGAGCTTCGTGTTGCCGCCCGCGGCCTTCTGGTGCGCCAGCATGGCCGCGCTGGTCGCGCTGCGGTCCTCGGGGGCGAGAGTCCTGGCCCAGGTGGCCCACGTGGCGGGACCCTGATAGCCGAACTCCGCCACGAACCGCGGCGAGTAGTCGTCGTAACAGGTGTAGTCGCGCGCGTTCCAGACGTCCCAGATATGGATGCAGCCGTAGTTCGGGTCGTTGGGGTAGAGCTCCTTGGGCCCCGAGGACGGGCTGCCCGGCCAGTACGGACGGGTCGGGTCGAGCTCAGCGACGATCTCGGGGAAGAGCCGGTAGTAGTAGTCGGCCCCCCAGGTACGTCCCTGGAGCTGCGCCTCCCAGCCCCAGTCCTCGTGGCCCCAGAGGTTCTCGTTGTTGCCGTTCCAGACGACGAGCGACGGGTACGCGGACAGTCGGATCACGTTGTCGCGGGCCTCGGCCTCGAACTCGAGGGCGAACGGCTCCTCCTCCGGGTACGCGGCGCACGCCAGCGCGAAGTCCTGCCAGACCATGACACCGAGCTCGTCGCAGGCCTCGTAGAACGCCTCCTGCTCGTACAGGCCACCTCCCCAGACGCGCAGCAGGTCGACGTTGGCGTCCTTGGCCTGCTGCACCCGCTCCCGGTACCGCTCGGGGGTGATCCGGCTCGGGAAGCAGTCGTCAGGGATCCAGTCCATGCCGCGGGTGAAGATCTGGACGCCGTTGACGACGAGCCCGAACGTGGCTCCGTTGCCGTCGGCATCGGGTGTGGTGTCGAGCGCAACCGTGCGGAAACCGGTGCGCTTGTGCACCGTGTCGAGGACGCGGATGTCGTTGTGGAAGACCACCTCGACGTCGTACAGCGGCTGCTCGCCCAGGCTGTGCGGCCACCACGGGCGGATGTCGGACAGGGTCAGGTCGAGCGTCGTCCAGTCCTGGGCGGCCCCCACGACCTCTCCCGAGACGCCGTGCCCGCGGACGCGTACGGTGACGGCGCCGAACCGGGTCTCCCCCTGGATCTGCACGTCGACGCGCAGGTTCCCCTGCCAGTCGCCGGACTCGTCCTCGGTGGCGGTGGCGAACACGGCGACGTCGGTGATGCGGGCGTGGTCCCAGCTGCGCAGCCCGATCCTCTTCCAGATGCCCGCCGTGATCAGGGATGGTCCCCAATCCCAGCCGAAGTTGCAGGCCATCTTGCGGATGAGGTTGAACGGGTGCTTCTCGACGTGGATGCGCTCGCCCACGGCCCGGGCCATCTCAGCGGCGTACTCGAGGGCCGGACGGAACACGATCTCGATGTGGTTGGGTCCGATGCCGATGTTGGGGCGGATCGGGAAGACGTTGCGACGGTGCATGTTGGTCGACGTGCCCATGGTGCGACCGTTGACCCGGATCTCCGCGACGGTGTCGAGGCCGTCGCAGACGAGGTCGCAGTTGTCCGCGTACAGCTCTTCGGCGTCCCCGGTCAGGTTCAGGGTGAACGAGTAGCTCCACGTCTGCTGCCCGACCCATGCCTGGTCGGCCTCGGCGGTGCCCACGTACGGGTCGGCAAGGAGGCCGGCGGCCATGAGGTCGGTGTGGACGCATCCGGGAACGGTTCCGGGAATGCCGAACGCCAGCTGGACTCTCAGCGCCTCAGGGACCGCAGCCCACGCATCGGTGGTCGGGTCGGCGCGCAGCGTCCACGCGTCTCCGGTGAGGTCCAGCCATCCGTCGGCCACGCGGACTGACTGTTCACCGAGGCTTTCGATTCCCATGAATCCTCTCCATTGAGGCACGCGCAGTCGTACAGTTACTGACCAGACAGTAACACCGCGAAGCGGGCTCACGACGCGGGGTAACCGTTTCGTTACCGTTCGATCTCGTCAAAGGGGACGTGATGCACTCGTACTGTGGCCTCGAGGCTCCGACGCCTGTTCGCGTCGCGGACCTCATGGCCAAGATGGCACTCGCCGGAAGCGTCGGCCACTGCGCCCAGCGCGGCAACGTGCTCGATCTGATCATGGCCGGCGCCTCCCGCGCGCCGCTCGCCGAGCTCATTGCGGGTTTCTGATGCGAGCGACCCTGGAAAGCGATAGTTCTGATCGATCAGGGGTCGTCGACGCGGCGACGACCGAGGACAACGAGGTGGCCATCATGCAGAACAGCTCTGCGCCCGCTCTCCGGGCGCGGGGAGAGCGCAAGTCGACGCCTGAGAGGCGTCAGGAGATCGTGCGCGCGGCGGCGAAGACCTTCGGCACCAAGGGGTACCAGAAGGGGTCGCTGATCGACATCGCGGCGCAGGTCGGCATGACGCACGCAGGCGTGCTCCACCACTTCGGCTCGAAGGAGCAGCTCCTCATCGCGGTCCTCAAGTACCGGGACGAGGAGGACATCCAGAGCCTGCCCAGCACCCGCATGCCACAGGGCCTCGAGATGTTCCGCCACCTCGTCCGGACGGCCCTCGTCAACACCCAACGCGTCGGCCTGGTCCAGACGTACGCAGCCCTGACCGGGGAGTCCGTCACCGAGAACCATCCGGCGCGTGGATTCGTGATCGAGCGGTTCTCGGTGCTGCGCGCCCACCTGGAGGAGTGCCTGCGCGAGTACTGCGGCCCCGAGCTGCCCGCCGATCTGTGCACCTACGCCGCGACCTCGATCATCGGCGTGATGGATGGGATCCAGCTCCAATGGCTGCTCCAGGACGACGCGGTCGACCTGCCGGAGTCCACACGGTTCGCGCTCGAGGCCATCCTGGTGGCGGCCAAGGCGGGGGCGAAGCGAGAGCATCCCTTGGCGGGAGCCTGAGCCGTCTCGTACGGCCAGAGCCTCACCAGGTCAGCCGGTCCGCGCGCCGCGACGCCGACACCAGGCCCGTCATCTCGGCCGCCGACAGCCGCCGACCGAAGAACGGCCCGTTGAGGTCGAGGAGCCAGGCGCTGCGGCCGTCCAGCTCGACAGGGTCGAAGCCCAGCGCGTCGACGAGGTCGGCGACCACCTTGCGCGCCTTCACGTCGTCGGACGCCACGGCGACCGCCGTCCGGAACGGGGCGCCGGCCGGTTCCGCGGCCGCCATGAGCTCTTCGTAAGCCAGGTGGTTCAGCGATCGCACCACGCCCGGACGCCCGCGCAGGGGAGACTCCGGGGGATGCGCCCCGTCCGCCTCCACCCAGGGGTTCGTCGCGTCGATGACCACCGCGTGCTGCAGCCGGGCGAGGTCCAGCTCACCCACCCTCGAGTACGGGATCGCCAGGAGCAGGAGGTCGCACGCGGCGAACAGCTCGTCGACGCCCACGAGCAGCGCACCGGCGGCGACGGTCGACACGATGAGCTCGATCATCGGTCCGGTCCGCTCATCGGCGATGAGGACCTCACGACCGGCGTCGACGGCGAGTCGAGCCACCGTCGTGCCGAGTTTTCCCGCACCGAGGATGCCGAGTCGCTCGCCCACTGTCGTCCTTCCCCGAAACCGCCGGGCGACAACGTACGATGCCGCTCAGCACGTGGATACTCGTTGACCGCTTTACGAGATGTGGGGTGGGTATGGACCTCGAGCTGGGCATCGACACCTTCGGCGACATCACGGTCGATCCGGACGGTACACCGCTCAGCCATGCTCAGGTGATTCGGAACGTGGTCGCGGAGGCCGTTCTGGCGGAACAGTCGGGTCTGGACGTCGTCGGGCTCGGGGAGCACCACCGGGCCGACTTCGCGATCTCGTCGCCGGAGCTGGTGCTCGCGGGGATCGCGACACTGACGCAGCGGCTCCGGCTGGCGAGCGCGGTCACCGTGCTGAGCTCGGACGATCCCGTACGCGTGTTCGAACGCTTCTCGACCCTCGATGCCCTCGCCCACGGTCGCGCGGAGGTGATCGTGGGTCGAGGCTCGTTCACCGAGTCGTTCCCGCTGTTCGGGTTCGACCTGGCCGACTACCAGGAGCTGTTCGAGGAGAAGCTGGCGATGTTCGTCAAGCTTCGCGCACAGGGGCGCCTGTCCTGGGACGGGAAGCTCACCCAGTCCCTCAAGGACGTCGAGGTGTACCCGCCGGTCGAGGACCCCCCGCTCACGACCTGGGTCGCCGTCGGCGGCAGCCCTGAGTCGGTCATCCGTGCCGCCCGGCACGGGCTCGACCTGATGCTCGCGATCATCGGCGGATCCGTGGAGCGGTTCACACCGTTCGTCCAGCTCTACCACCGGGCTCTCGACCAGCTGGGACAGCCGCAGCGACGGGTGGGCTACCACTCCTTCGGGCACGTGGCCGAGACCGACTCGGAGGCCGTGGAGCAGTACTTCCGTCCGTACGTGACCACCATGAACCGCATCGGCCGCGAGCGCGGCTGGCGACGTCCGACCAGGGAGTCGTTCCAGTACGAGCTCGAGCACGGCTCGATGGTCGTCGGGTCCCCCGAGACCGTCGCACGCAAGATCGCGGCCGGCGCCAGGGCCCTGGGAGCGAGTCGGTTCTCGATGAAGGTCAGCAACGGTCCACTCGCGCACGAGCTCGTCAGCAACAGCATCGAGCTGTACGGCTCGAAGGTCGCTCCGCTCGTCCGAGACATGCTGGCCTGAGTCGCAGCGGCCCCTGCGGAGCGTGCTCAGCGAGCAGTACAGACGCTCGTCAGGTCGTCGGTCGTCGTCGTCACGGACTCCTCGACCGTGGGCCGCTTCGCCGCGGTCGGGTTGGTGCTCGGTGGCGCCTGCGACGCCGTAGCCGCCGAGGCCGATGCCTGCTTCTGCGACGTGGTGGCCGCCTTGTCCAAAGCCTCCGACGCCGCGATCTGCTCGGTCACGACCTGTCGGATGACGTCGAACTTGGGGCTGCCGGGCGCGATGAGCGGCGGAGCGAACGTGACGTTGGCGATGTCCAGGGACCTGGCCTTGATCGCTAGGTCGGCCAGCGTTGAGACCTCGCTCGACGGCACGTCCGTCACGAGCACCTGCCCGCTCGCTGCGGCGATCTGGCCGAACTTCGTCGCGACGGTGAACGGGTCCATCTGGTGCAGCATCGCCGACATCACGCACTTCTGTCGCTGCATCCGCGCGTAGTCGGTGGACTCCTTGCGCTCGCGGGCGAACCAGAGCGCCTCCGCGCCGGTGAGCGTACGGTTCGGGCCCGGCTGGATCCAGCTCTTCGCGCTGGAGGTGTCACCGCCCACCGGTACAGCGATGTTGATGTCCATGTGCACGCCGCCCAGCGCGTCGATGAGGTCCTTGAACCCGTACATGTCGACCATCGCGTAGTAGTTGATCTGCAGACCGGTGATCGCCTCGACAGCGTCCCTGACCGCCTGGACACCAGGGTCCTTGACGCCGGGGAACAGGGCCTTGTTGTTCCACGCGAGCGTGTAGATCGCGTTGAGCAGGCAGGAGTGGTCGGCGCAGCTGTACCCGTCGGGGTAGAGCTTCTTGAGTGGTGAGGAGTCGCCGAGAGGGACGTCCTCGAGGTTGCGCGGCAGTCCGAACAGAACGGTCCGACCGGTCCGAGCATCAACGCTCGCCACGGAGATGCTGTCGGTACGCGTGCCCATACGGTCGTTGCCGGCGTCGCTGCCGATCAGCAGGATGTTGTAGCGCCCGGCCTTCACCTTCGTGTCACCACCGCCGGCCAGCACCGAGGTGAACGCGCTGCCCGAGGACCGCAGCGCCGACGAGACGGAGACCGTGCCGACCGTGACGACCGCTGCGAGCACCACGGCGATTCCCCCGAGGATCCCAGCGCGCATGCCGCCCATGTCCCTCGGACGAGCCGCCCACCAGGCGTTGACGATGAGGAACGCCCAGAACAGGCCGAGCGCCAGCACGACCCATGAGCCGAGCCACAGGAACCAGCCCGTCGTCAGGATGCCGAACAGGACGTTCCGTGCCAGGAACAGCGCCACGAGAGCGAGCAGTCCGGCGATGACGAGGGCGCCCCAGATCCGTACCCCGGCGCGGCCGAGACGCCTGTTCCCGGCAGCCAGCTGCGCCGATCCCGGGACCACCAGCGACATGACGAGCATGGTCGCTCCGCGCCGGAATGCGGTCGCTTGACTGCGGCTCCAGACGTCCGCGCCTGGGGTGGTCGCCTCGGTCGATGCCACGTGTGCTCTCCTTGCGGGAGGGGTCGATGAGCGTCTCCCAGTATCCCCACCGTCACCAGAGGCCCCCGTCCGCCACGCGGAGGGGGACCCAACCCGCGACTACTTTCCGCGGACGACGGAGCCCTTGGCCTGGGCCGAGGCGCGCAGCGCCGACTGGAAGTCGACCATCTTCGCGGTGAGTTCGGGATCGCCCGCCGCCAGGATCCGTACAGCCAGCAGCCCCGCGTTGCGGGCGTTCCCGATGGCGACGGTCGCGACCGGCACGCCCGCCGGCATCTGCACGATCGACAGCAGTGAGTCCATGCCGTCCAGGTACTTCAGGGGCACCGGTACGCCGATCACTGGCAGCGGTGTGAGCGCCGCGAGCATGCCGGGGAGGTGGGCGGCACCGCCGGCGCCGGCGATGATCACCTCGAGCCCACGCTCGTGGGCGCTTCGACCGTACGCGACCATGTCCTCCGGCATCCTGTGGGCGCTGACCACGTCTGCTTCGTAGTCCACGCCGAACTCGGTGCACGCCTCGGCGGCCGCCTGCATCGTCGGCCAGTCGGAGTCCGACCCCATGACGATCCCGACCCGTGCGCTCATGACTCGCTCCTCAGCTCCGATGCGCCTTGACGCGCGCGGCGGCGGACCTCGTCGAGATCGGCGCCGACGGCCGTGACATGGCCGACCTTACGGCCCGGGACGACGCCCTTGCCGTACAGCTGGACTTTCAGTCCCGGATCGCGTGCCAGCACGTGCCGTAGACCGTCGACCAGATCCGTACGAGTACCGCCGAGCACGTTGTGCATGACCGTCCACGGGGCGCGCGCGGCCGGGTCGCCCAACGGCAGGTCGAGCACGGCCCGCAGGTGGTTCTCGAACTGGCTCGTGACGGCACCGTCGATCGACCAGTGGCCAGTGTTGTGCGGACGCATCGCGAGCTCGTTGACCACGACGCTGCCGTCGGCGCGCTGCATGAGCTCGACGGCGAGGATGCCCGTCACGTCGAGGTCGCGCGCGATCTCGAGGGCCAGGCGCTGGCACGATGTCGCCTGCTCCTCGGTGAGACCTGGTGCCGGGGTCGTCGTCTCCACGCAGATGCCGTCGGACTGTACGGACTCGCTCACGGGGTAGGCGACCGCCTGGCCCGACGGTGACCGCGCCACGAGGGCGGAGAGCTCACGGGTGAAAGGGACGTACTCCTCGGCGAGGATCTGGACGCCGTGCGCGAGGCCGCGGAAGGGCTCGGCGGCCCCCTCGGCATCGTCGATCTTCCAGACGCCCTTGCCGTCATAGCCGCCGCGCGAGGTCTTCGCGATGATCGGCCAGGCCGTGGACGCGCCCTTCTCTGCTCGCGTACGGTCGGCGAACGCCACCAGCTCCTCGGGGGTCGCGACGACGGCGAACGCCGGTACGGGCAGACCGTGTGCCGACAAGCGCTGACGCATCACGACCTTGTCCTGCGCGTGCACGAGCGCCTCGGGACCGGGCCGTACAGCGATCCCCCGCTCCTGGAGGTCATGGAGCAAGGCCGTGGGTACGTGCTCGTGGTCGAACGTCACGACGTCGCAGCGCTCGGCGAACGCGACGACCGTCGCCGGGTCGGTGTAGTCCCCGACCGTCACGTCGTGGACGACCTGGGCGGCGGAGACGTCCGCGCCCTCGGCGAGCAGGGCCACGCGGACGCCGAGCCCGATGCTCGCAGCGTGCATCATCCTGGCGAGCTGGCCTCCGCCGATGATGCCGACGACTGGGGTTCCCACGGCCGCGAGCCTAGCGGGGCACCTGATCAGTGCCGGAAGATCAGCGTGCGCTGGACGATGAAGTTGACCGTCGTCGCGACCCCCTGCGCGATGACGAACCCCACGACCTGTGCAGCCGTGTAGCCCCACTGTGCCTGCAGCGGCGGGAACAGCAGTGCGAACAGACCGACCTGTACGACGAACGTCGACCCGTACAGCGCGAGCACCGCCAGGAACGTACGGTGAGAGCCTGCCGCTCCGAAGGTCCAGCGCCGGTTGATGAGGTAGGCGGTCGTCGTGCCCGCGACGAACGAGATCGCCTTCGCGGGCGTGTGTCCCAGCCCGAAGTGCATCAGCACCCAGAGGATCCCGAAGTCGACGACTGCTGAGATCGCGCCCGCAGCGACGAACCGTACGAGCTGGTGGTGGAGCGCCAGCCGTTCGGCGGCGGGCTCGGTCACGTGTCTTCGCGACGGGCCGAGTCGGCCTCGGTCATGAGCTCGCCCAGACGCAGGTGTGTGTGCTCGACATCGGGGATGTCGTGCAGCGTCAAGGGGTCGTCCGCCGACGTGGTCAACGTCAACGATCCGCAGCCGAGGATGCGGTCGAGGAACGACCGCTCGTACTCGACGTTGGCGATCCTGATCAGCGGGAGGTCGTGACCCCGCTTGTTGAGGATGCCGCGGCGGGTGATCAGGCGGCGGTTGGTGATGGTGAAGGTCGTCGTCCACCAGCGCAGGAACGGCACGACGCAGAGCCAGACGAACAGGATGACCGCGACCGCGGCGATGATCCAGCCCACGATCGTCTTGCCGCCCGGAGGGATCGCCGGCAGCGCCAGTGCGATCGCCAGCCCGGTCGCGAAGCACAGGACCAGGAACGCGATGGCGGGCCAGATCAGCGCCTTCCAGTGCGTACGCAGGTGGAGCTCCACATGCTCGCCGGTGCCCAGCTGCTTCTCCGAGAACGCCATGCGCACAGGGTCCCATATGCGCGCGCGACGTGGGCGCTGCCACCCGAGTTGGAGCTCTGATGACTCGTCCGAGGGTGCAGCGTCGGCGGCCCGTTCCCGCCACGGTGGCGAAGGACAGGGCCGGGGGCGCCACGACGGGACTGGCTCCATCCGGACGAGCCTGGAGAGGGTGATTTCGAGATGAGTGCCTGCGAGGTGTAGTAGGTAGAGATGAACCGTGAACAGATCGATCTCGACGCCCTCGTCAGCACCTTCGCCGCCGAATGGGTCCGGCTGAGTGACTCCGACCTCGCGACTCAGCTCGTGGCCGACCCGATCCTGATCCTCGGCGCCGAGGGCACCACTGCCGTCCCGCGATCCGCATTCCTGGCCGCAGTCGCGGCGCGTTCCCAGACGGTCGCAGACAGTGTCGACTCGATCACGACGCTGGAGGCGGCGAGCGCTCAACCGCTCGGCGACCGGATGGTGCTGGCCACCATCAGCTGGACCTTCAGCACTGCTGAGGCCACCACGACGCTCGTCAGCGACTTCCTCCTCCAGCGACAGGAGCCCTTGCCGCTTCGGTGTGTGGCCTACCTGCCGCGCACCAACGTCCTCGAGCACCTGGGCTGAACCCGGCGCTCGCGGACGGATCCCGACTCACCGCCGGGGGGTCGGCGATCCTCCGCCACGTCGGATGAGGCGGCCTCAGAGTGAGCGCAGGTGGTGCACGTCGCCGGCGGCGAAGGCTCGAGGCCCGGCCGTCGTCATGACCACGAGGCGCCCGTCGTCGGAGATCGAGCGCGCGGTGCCGAGCACCGCCGTACCGTCGGGGAGCTCCACCCGTACGGTCCTGCCGAGCGTGATGCAGGCGGCGGCGTACGCGTCGGCGACCGACGCCCAGCCGTACGCGTCCCACGTCTGGAACAGCTCGCCCACCTGATCGAGCACAGCCCGTACGACCGCTG
>Ga0187809_10001134_pt1 | contig 12882 bp, 13 predicted proteins | sample NC_wetland_sal_i_8_FD_132415 | JGI IMG/M metagenome (GOLD analysis project Ga0187809, IMG submission 132415) | Wetland sediment microbial communities from Neuse River Estuary, North Carolina, USA - ASW_4 | ecosystem: Environmental > Aquatic > Freshwater > Wetlands > Sediment | place: USA: North... | reverse complement strand
TCGTCGCCGCCGCGACCGCCTTCTCGTACGGCGTCGTCCTCGCCGTCGGACAGCAGCTGAGCGGCCTCGATCCGTCGCGCCAGCAGCACGAGCAGGTCGACGGATACGTGTACGCGGCCGACGGCCACACGATCCTCGCTGTCCTGCGCGGGTCGGAGAGCCGGGTCCTCGTCCCTTCCGACGGGATCTCCGGCTGGATGAAGCAGGCGATCGTCGCGACCGAGGACAAGCGCTTCTACCAGCACCGGGGCGTCGATGTCCGCGGCATCGCCCGTGCCGTCTTGAACGACATCCGAGGGCGCCCGGTGCAGGGCGGCTCCACGATCACGCAGCAATTCGTGAAGAACACGCTCACGGGCGGCGAGCGGACGGTGACACGGAAGCTGAAGGAGGCGGCGCTCGCGTGGCAGCTCGAGCAGCGCTGGACGAAGGACCGCATCCTCACCGCCTACCTCAACACCATCTACTTCGGGAACGGCGCCTACGGTGTCGAGCGCGCCGCACGCACGTACTTCGGGCACGACGCCGCCAAGCTGACGCTTCCCGAAGCGGCGCTTCTCGCCGGCATCCCGGAGGACCCGACCATGTACGACCCCGTGATGCACCCGGAGACGGCGAAGGAGCGGCGCTCCGTCGTCCTCGGGCTCATGCTGCAGCAGCACGTCATCACCGCAGCCGAGTATCGAGGCGCTGTCGCGGCGCCGATGCCGAAGCCGCAGGACGTCCATCTGCCCGGCGTCCAGGGTCAGGCCCCATTCTTCGGCGAGTACGTGAAGGAGCAGCTGCTCGGCCGCTTCGGCGCCGGGAAGGTCTTCGGGAGCGGCTTCCGCGTGTACACGACCATCAACCTGCGCCTGCAGCGGCTCGCGAACGACGCGGTCCAGAAGATCCTGCCGAGCCCCGACGGCCCGCAGGCGGCGCTCGTCGCGATCAATCCGACCGACGGGAACGTCCTTGCGATGGTCGGCGGCCGCAACTTCCACGTCAGCCAGTACAACCTCGCGACCGCGCGCGAGCGGCAGACCGGGTCCGCGTTCAAGCCGTTCGTGCTCGCGACGGCGCTCCGAGAGGGCATCTCGCCGCTCACGACCTACGTCTCGAAGCCGGTCTCCATCTTCCTCGGCAACAAGTACTGGAGCGTGCACAACTACGAGGGTGAGTACCTCGGTCCCATCGACCTCGTGAGGGCGATCGCGGTTTCCGACAACTCCGTTTTCTCCCAGCTGACGCGGGACGTCGGGCCGGCGAACGTCGTCACGACCGCGCACAAGGTCGGCGTCACCGGGCCGCTGCAGAGCTACTTCGCAATCGGGCTGGGCGTCGAGCCGGTGAGCGTGCTCGAGATGGCGCGGTCGTACGCGACGTTCGCGAACGACGGCATCCGTGTCGACGGCACGGTGTTCGGCAACGAGCCGCGCGTCGTCACGAAGATCGAGAACGACTCCGACCAGGTCGTCTACGCAAACGTGCCGAAGGGCGTGCGGGAGCTCTCACCCGACGTCGACGAGCTGTTGACGCAGCTGCTCGAAGGCGTCGTCACCGGGGGGACGGGAACGGCGGCGCAGATCCCCGGCCGCGTCGTCGCCGGCAAGACGGGCACGACGGAGAACTACGGCGACGCGTGGTTCTGCGGCTACACGCCGCAGCTCGCCACGTGCGTCTGGGTCGGCTACCCCGACAAGCTGCGGCCGATGCTGCACGAGTTCCACGGCGGCCCCGTCGTCGGCGGCTCGTTCCCCGCGCTCATCTGGAAGTCGTTCATGGAATCGGCGCTCACGGCGATGAACACCCAGCCGAAGTCGTTCCCGCTCCCGCCGCCGATGGCGACGGACACGCGCCGCGTGACCTACCGGCAGGGCCGCATCGAGCTCGACGACGGACTGTGCAAGTCGACGTCGCTCATCGTCTATTTCACGGGCCGCGCACCGGCGAAGACGGCGGACTGCAAACGCAACGAGGTCGATGTCCCCGACGTCGTCGGCTGGACGGTGTCGAGCGCGCGCACCCGCCTGGAGGCGCAGCCGCTGACGACGCAGCTCGTCTACAAGCCGGCAGCGCCGGGCCAGCGGATCGGAGTCGTCCTGAAGCAGTTCCCGGCGGGAGGAACGCTCTCGTCGTTCGACCGGGTGACGCTCGTGCTCGCGAAGCCCCTGCACGGAGTCGTGCCGAAGACCGTCGGCCTCTCGCTCCACGCGGCGCGGCTCCGGCTGGCGAAGCTGAAGCTCGTACCGCACGCGACTGGGACGAGCGGACGCGTCGTCGCGCAGCAGCCGAAGGCGGGCGTCGCCGCCGCCCCGGGCATGAAGGTGACGCTCGTCGTCAAGCCGGCGCAAACGGGCGGCTGAGGAACGGCGAGCCGGCGAGGCCGTAGCGCCAGCTGTGCTCGACCGCGCGGGTGATCCCGATGCGCGGCCCGGTGACGATCCGCGGCGCTGCCTTCCGCTCGAGCAACCGGAAGGGAGGCGCGTCGAGCGCGAGGCCGTCGTGCTCGCGTGTGACCCCGAGCGCCTGGCAGAGCTTGCCGGGCCCTGAGCAGAGCGCACGCTCTGCAAGGACGCCGCGCCGCGCGCGCATCTCCTCGAGGCCCCGCTCGGGGGCGAGCGCGCGGATGAGGACCGCCTCGGCGCTCCCCTCGACGTCGCACACGAGGTTGAGGCACCAGTGGATGCCGTACGAGCGATAGACGTACGCGTGCCCGGGCGGGCCGAACATCGACGCGTTGCGCGCCGTCCGCCCACGGAACGCGTGGCTCGCAGGATCCTCCTGCTCATACGCCTCGACCTCGACGATCGGGCCGCCGACGCCGTCGACGAGGAGCGTGACGCCGATCAGGTCCGGCGCGACGTCGTGCACCGTGCGCGCGAAGAAGTCGCGCCCGAGCACTGCGTGGTGAGCGACCCGGCGGGGAGCCCCGGTCAAAAGAGCTGTTGCGCCTCGGGAGGCCTGGCGGTCTGCTCGAGCAGGCGGCGCGCGCGGCGTCCGAGGTCGGCGAGGTCGACGCGGCCCTCGTCGGCCGCTGCGACCAGCCGCTCGGCGAGATCGAGGGCGTCGTCGAGGATGACGCTCGTGTCGGCGGACGACTCCTCGCCCATGTCGGCGAGGATCGTCCGCTCCGTCCGGGACGCGACGATCGGATCGGCGAGCCCTTCGATCCACACACGGGTACGGCGGCCGTGCCCGCGCTCGCCGGCCTCGAGCGGCTCGAGGGCGTAGATCCGGTCGGAGCGGGCCCACTTGCCGAACCCGAGGAAGATCATCCGCGGCGCCCGATCGGCCATGGCGCTGACTATATGGAAGCGCCGAGCCGTAGGCTCTCGACGAGCAGACCCATGAAGGTGCGACGCACTTCAGCCGACGACGCTCGACAGAACTTCGGCGACGCGCTCTTGGGCGTCGCGCTCGAGCGCGGTGAAGAACGGGAGCGCGAGCGTGCGGGAGCTCATGTCCTCCGACACGGGGCACATGCCCTCGCGGAAGCCGTAGCGCTCGCGCATGTACGGCTGCAGATGGATCGAGGGCAGGTAGCGGTTGAAGCCGAGCTGCTCTCGCTCGAACGTCGCGATCACGCGCTCTCGGGTCGCGTTGTCCGGCAGCGCGACCACGTAGACGAACCATGAGCGGACATGGTCCTGGTCGTCCGGCCACGGCACCTCGACGCCCGGCAGGCCGTCGAGGAGCTCGGCGTAGCGCGCAGCGACCGCGGTGCGCAGCTCGACGATCTCGTCGAGCTTCTCCAGCTGGCCGATGCCGATCGCCGCGCGGACGTCGTCGATGCGGTAGTTGAAACCGAGGCGGACGTGCTCGAGCCAGCCGCCGTCGTCGCCGCGGCCCTGATTGCGCAACGACCGCAGAAGGCGCCATTCCTCCTCGGAATGCGTCGTCACCATCCCGCCCTCGCCGGTGGTGATCTGCTTGTTCGGATAGAACGCGAACACCGCGCTCGGCCCCTGAGAGCCGAGGGGCGAGCCCTTGTAGCGGGCACCGAGCGCCTCGCACGAGTCGTCGATGAGCGCGAGCCCGTGCTTGTCGGCGATCGCCTGCAGCTCGTCGAGCTCGGACGGGTAGCCGAAGATGTCGACGGTGACGATCGCCTTCGTCCGAGGCGAGATCGCCGCTTCCACCGCGCGCGGGTCGATGTTGAGCGTGTGTGGGTCGATGTCGGCGAAGACGGGCACGGCGCCTTCGTAGATGAAGCAGTTCGCCGTGGCGGCGAACGAGTACGGCGTCGTGATCACCTCGTCGCCCGCACCGATCCCGTTCGTGACGCAGAGGAGGTGCAGGCCGGCCGTCCCTGACGAGACTGCGGCTGCGTACGGCGCCCCGACCTTCGCGGCGAACATCTCCTCGAAGCGGTCGACCGTCGGCCCGAGCGAGAGACGCCCGGAGCGCAACACCTCGAGCACGAGCTCTGCCTCGCGCTCGTCGAGGTACGGCCCCGAGAGCGGGACCGCACGCGTCGCCTGCCTCATGCCTCCGTGCGGCTGGGTGCGTACTCGGGCCACTGGGCCCAGCGCTCGCTGCGGCCGTGCATGGTCTCGAGGTAGCTCTGCTGGAGCTCGACCGTCACCGGCCCCGGCGGCCCGACGACGTGATCGTCGATCTCGCGGATCGGCGTCACCTCCGCCGCCGTGCCGACCATGAAGACCTCGTCGGCCAGGTAGAGGTCGGTGCGGATCAACGGCTTCTCGACGACGCGGTAGCCGAGGTCCTGCGCGATCTGGATGACCGTGTCACGGGTGATGCCGACGAGGATCGAGGCGGCCAGGTCGGGCGTATAGAGGACGCCGTCGCGCACGATGAAGATGCTCTCCCCGGAGCCGTCGGCGATGTAGCCCTCGGCGGTGAGCAGGATCGCCTCCTGGTAGCCGGCGCGCACAGCTTCTCCCACCGCGAGCATCGAGTTGATGTACACGCCCGTCGCTTTCGCGACGTGCGGGATGACGTTCGGGCCGACGCGCTGCCAGCTCGATACCTTCACGCGGATGCCGTCGCGCATGCCCTCCTCGCCGAGGTACGTGCCCCACGGCCACGACATGATCGCGACGTCGACCGGGTTTCCCTGTGAACCGACTCCGAGCTCGCCGTACCCATAGAACGCGATCGGGCGGAGGTAGCACTCGGGGAGCCCGTTCGCACCGACGACCTCCCACGCGGCCGCCTTCAGCTCCTCGACCGAGTACGGGAGCTCCATGTACAAGAGCCTCGCCGAGCGCTCCAGCCGCTCCATGTGCTCGGTGAGCCGGAAGATGGCGGTCCCGCGCTCCGTGTCGTAGGCGCGGATCCCCTCGAAGACCCCCGACCCGTAGTGCAGGCCGTGCACGCCGACGTGGACTGTTGCGTCCGCCCAGTCGACGAGCTCGCCGTTCATCCAGATCTTGCTCGTCTCTTGCACGAGTTCCATCGTACCGCCCGGGTCCGGGGTCAAGGTTCCGTGAGATCGCCGATTTCCGCTTTGGCAAGCCGGACGAGATCTGCCGGACCGATGCCCGCCATGTGCCGGTCGGAGCCGGCGCCGATCCACACGAGCTCGTGGCGGAGCAAGCTCCGGTCCATGAGGACGCGCGAGACATTCGGCACGGGGAAGGGCGCGACCGCGCCCGGCTCGAAGCCGGTGGCGGCGACCACCTCGTGCGCCTTCGCGACGCGGGCATGCCGTGCTCCGGCAGCGGACGAGAGCCGCGCCGCGTCCGCACGCTTGTCGCCGGGGACGAGCGCGAGGACGGGACGCTCGTCGCAGATGAAGACGAGCGACTTGACGATTTCCGCACGGGTGGCTCCGACTGCCCGCGCGGCCGCCTCGGCGGTCGGAGTCCCCTCCGGGAACTCTTCCACGCGTGCGTCGATCGCCGCCGCGCGGAGCACGGCAGCGACGCGTTCCACCGCCTCGGGCCACTGGTCCACCGATGTCAAGGTAGTGAACGAAACTCGCCGGCGCACTTCCCCGTTCTGCTGCCAGCATGCAGACGCCCGAGGAACGAAAGGCACGCACGGAGTCGGCCTTCCGCGAGGTGAACGAGCGAATCGCCGAGAACGCCCAGCGCTTCGACGCGGGCTCGACCTCGTTCATCTGCGAATGCGGCGACCCTCAGTGCACGGACCGGGTCGAGGCGACGATCGAGGAATACGAGGAGGTCCGCGGCGACGGAGCCCGGTTTCTCCTCGCCCCAGGGCACGGCGACGGCTCCATCGAGGAGCTCGTCGAGTGCCGCGGCCGGTTCATAATCGTCGAGAAGGTGCAGGCCGCCGCGCGTGCGATCGCCGAGCGGCTGAACCCGCGTCCGGCGGGCGCGGCCTGAGCTAGACCTCGATGACGCGGGCGTCGTCGAAGCCCTCGGCGCGGATGCGCTCGACGAGCTCGGACGACGGCCGCGAGTCGACGCTCAACACCATCAGCGCCTTGCCGCCGCGGCGCGAGCGCGAGACGGTCATGTTCGCGATGTTGACGCCGGAGTCGCCGAAGAGCGTGCCGACGCGGCCGATGACGCCGGGAACGTCGTCGTAGCGGATGAGGACGAGCAGCGGCGCTAGCTCGAGATCGAGCTCGAAGCCGAGCACGTGGACGAGCCACGGCCGGTTCTCCTGGCCGATCGTCGTCCCGGCGACACGCGTGCGCTCGTCCCCGGTGACGACCTCGACGCGCAGGAGGTTCGTGTAGTCGCGCGCCGACTGGGACCGCTCCTCGCGGACGTCGATGCCGCGCTCACGCGCGATGAGCGGCGCGTTCACGTAGTTCACCGGCCGGTCGGCGCGACCCTGGAACGCCCCGTTGAGAGCGGCGACGGTGAGGAGGCGCGTGTCGTAGTCGGCGAGCCCGCCGTACGCGGTGATGAGGATCTCGTCGGCACGCCCGCCGGCGAGGTCGAGCGCGAGGCGTCCGAGCTTCGCCGCGAGCGGCACGTACGGGCCGAGCACCTCGAGGTCCTCTGCGCCGATCGCGGGGATGTTCACCGCGTTCGTGACGAGGCCTCCCTCGAGCGCAGCGGCGACCTGCTCCGCGACGATCACGCCGGCGCGGTCCTGCGCCTCGTCGGTCGACGCCGCCAGATGCGGGGTGACGACGACGTTGTCGAGCTCGAGCAGCGGGCCCGAATACGGCTCGGACGAGAAGACGTCGAGCGCTGCGCCCGCGACCTTGCCCGACTGCAGGGCGTCGAGGAGCGCGGCCTCGTCGAGGAGCTGGCCGCGCGCCGCGTTCACGAGACGCACGCCGTCGCGCATCCGCGCGAACGCCTGCGCGTCGATCGACTTGCGCGTCTCGTCGGTGAGCGGCAGGTGCAGGGTGACGAACTCGGCGACGTCGTAGACCTCTCCTGTCGTCTCCAGACGCTCGACACCGAGCTCGCGGAACCGCTCGGTCGCGACATACGGGTCGTACGCGACGACGTGCATGCCGAGTCCGAGGGCGCGCCGCGCCACCTGCTGGCCGATCCTTCCGAAACCGAGAACGCCGAGCGTCTTGCCCGCAAGCTCGATGCCGCCGTACGCCTTCCGTTCCCACCGTGCCTGCTTGAGCGCTGCGTGCGCCTGCGGGATGTTCCGCGCGAGTGCGACGAGCAACCCGATCGTGTGCTCCGCCGCGGAGACGACCGTCGACTCGGGCGCGTTCGCGACGACGATGCCGCGCCTCGTCGCCGCCTCGACGTCGACGTTGTCGACGCCGACGCCGGCACGGCCGATCACCTTGAGGTTCGTCGCGCGCTCGATGACTTCGGCGGTGAGCTTCGTCGCCGAGCGGACGACGATCGCGTCGTAGCGGTGGACAATGTCCTCGAGCGGCGACTCGAGGTCGACGTCGACGTCGAAACGCTCGCGAAGAAGGTCGACGCCCGCGTCGGCTATCGACTCGCGCACCAGGATCTTCGCGGTCACGCGACAGAGCTGTGTTCGTAAGCCTCGAGTGCCGCGGTGACGGCGACGCCGCGCTCGATGTCCGCGCCCAGCTCCGCGAGCACGAGCTCGACGGCAGCGAGCGCGGTGGTGACGTCGAACACATCGAACCAGCCGATGTGGCCGATGCGGAAGATCTTGCCCTTCAAGTCGCCCTGGCCGTTTGCGAGCGTCATGCCGAAGCGACTGCGGACCGCCGTGAGGATGACGCCCGAGTCGATGCCCTCGGGTGCGCGTATGGCGGTGACGACCGCGCTCCGGTCCTCGTCCGGCGAGAACAGCTCGAGGCCCATCGCCTTCGCGCCGGCACGCGCGGCTCGCCCCAGGCGCACGTGCCGTTCGAATGCCGCCTCGAGCCCTTCGTCGAGGAGGAGCCCGAGGGCGACGTCGAGCGCGGAGACGAGCGAGACGGGCGGCGTGAAGGGCGCGTCGAGCGCGCGTTGAGCCTTCCTCGTCCGCTCCCAGTCGAAGTAAAAGCGCGGCGTCGACCCGCGATGCTCCATGGCGCCGTCCGAGACGGCGGCGACGCCGAGGCCGGGCGGTGTCATCAGCGCCTTCTGCGAGCCGGAGACGACGACGTCGAGGCCCCACGCGTCGGTCTCGCACGGGACGGCGCCGAGGCTCGACACCGCGTCGACGACGACCAGCGCGCCGGCCTCCTTCGCTGCGGCGGCGATCGCCTGGACGTCGGCGACGACGCCGGTCGAGGTCTCCGAGTGCACGATCCAGACGGCTTTCGCCTCACGTTCGCCGAGACGCGCGACGACGTCGCCGGCGTCGGGCGTCTCGCCCCAGGCGTACCGGAGGTGGTCGACGTCGGCGCCGTACGCCTTCGTCATCGACGCCCAGCGCTCGCCGAAGCTGCCGGCGGAGACCACGAGGTGCGGATCGCCCGGCGTGACGAGGTTGACGACCGCCGACTCGAACGCGCCGGTCCCCGAGGCGGTGAATAGGAGGACGTCCGACTGCGTGCGGCACACCTCGCGCAGTCGGGCGAGGCAGCGCTCGTAGACGGGACGGAAGTCGGGGCTGCGGTGGTGCACGACCGGCGCGCCCATCGCCGCCAGCACCTCCGCCGGGACGGGCGTCGGCCCGGGTGTGAACAGGTATCTCCTTTCCACGACTGCCACACTACCGCCGGTCGTGGACGCCCTCCTCGCATTTGCAGCCGCGTTGATCGCTTTGCGTCTCGCCGGCGCGCTCGGGCGCAGATTTCGGGCAACCGGCCGGGACGAGCTGCGCATCTGGGCGTGGTCGCTCGCCGCCTACGCCGTCGCCGCCGCCGCGATCGCCTGGGGCGAGGCCGCACAATGGGACGCCCGTGCGTTCCGCGTGTACTACGCGGCTGGGGCGCTCGTCACCGCCCCGCTCCTCGGGCTCGGCTCGCTCGCGCTTGCCGGTTGGCGCCGGGCCGGCGCCGCTGCCCTCGGCTGGGCCGGGCTCGCGGTCGGCGTCGCGCTCGCGATGCCCGTGCACGGGGCGTTCGCCCGGCACGGGATCCCGCCGGCGCAGGACCACCTCGGCTTCGCGCCGGCACGGCTGCTCGCCATCGCCGCGAACGTCCTCGGGACGGCGGCTGTCGTCGGTGTCGCCGCGCGCTCGTTCCGCCGGCGCCCGCTCGGCAACGGGCTCATCGTCCTCGGGGTCGCGGCCGCCGCCGCCGGGAGCGGCATCGCCGGGCTCGGCGCGGGCGGCGCAGCAGTCGGAGTCGCCGTCGGCGCCGCTCTCTTGTACTGCGGGTTCGTGGCTCCTGCCACGATTCCGCGCGGGTTTATTCACACCGTCTTCACGAAATCGCCATTAGGGTGACGGACGCATAGCCGCGCCGAGCGGTGCTTCCCCTGTGCGGCAGGGGAGTCTCCCGCCCGTTCGGCCTACGACGTGCAAACGACCTCAGGGAGGAAGATTGCGGCGATTACTCCTGGCGACGGCCATGCTGTTCCTGCTTTGCGTCTCTGCGGCCCTCGGCGCCCATGGGCGGGAGGCCGGCAAAGCTGCGGGGCGCCGCTCGAGCCGTCTGGGCGCGCTCCACTACCTCGAGGGCCGGCTCCGCCGGTACGAGCAGACGACCTGGTACTGGGAGCGGCTCACCGGGGCGCCGCTGACGGAGACGGCGGGCCGGACGCTCTCGGCGATGGACGTTCCCGATCTGCGCCGGACGGTGGCGCGGTGGGAACGCCGGGCCCTGAAGGCCCACCGCACGGCCCAGCATCCGCCCCACATGGCCCAGTGGATGTGCATCCACCACTACGAGGCCGCGTGGAACGACGTCGGCAGCCCGTACTGGGGCGGGCTCCAGATGAGCCTGACGTTTCAGGAGCGCTACGGCGGCTGGATCTACCGGATGAAAGGGACGGCCGACCACTGGACGCCGCTGGAGCAGATCTGGACCGCAGAGAAAGCGCTCAAGAGCAGGGGATTTTGGCCCTGGCCCAACACGGCCCGGCTCTGTGGTCTGATCTGACATCGATGTGACTTGACACTGACATCATTATGATGTCATACTGCCGTCATGCAGATCGACGGCTACGTCCAGGCACTCCGCGAAGACCTCGCGCGGATCGCGGCGGTCGGCGACGAGTCGACCGCCCGCGCCGCCGAGCTCCTCTCGGTCGCGCTCGAGTCCGCAGTCGGGCGGCGCCTCCTCGAGGCGCTGTCCGAAGCTGCGCTCGAGCTGAACAACCAGCTCGACGGCGGTCGGGTCGAGATCCGGTTCGCCGGCACCGACCCCGAGCTCGTCTACGTCCGCGACGAGGAGGCGGCCCCGGGGGCCGAGCCTGCCGACGAGGCGTTCACCGCCCGCATCACGCTGAGGCTGCCCGAGAGCCTGAAGACCCGGCTCGACGCAGCCGCCTCCCTCAACGGCGTGTCCGTGAACACGTGGCTCGTGCAAGTGCTCCAGCGCAGCCTCGAGCCGCGCACCCCGTCCGGCGGCAGCCGCCGCCGGCTGACCGGCTACGGCCGGAGCTGAAAGGAGCGACGATGATGATCCTCAGCCCTCCCCCGACCGTTCGCATCCACTGGATCTACGTCGATCCGTCCGGCGACCCCAGGTCCGCCGTCCGCAAGGCGGCCTGAGATGGCCGTCCACACGTTCCACACGCCGGAGCCGGTCGAGCTCGAGGTGAAGGTCCCCGCCGGCGACGTCGAGGTCGAGACCGTTGACGGCGACGAGTCGACGGTGACCATCGACGGCTCCGAGCGGCTCGTCGAGAACACGCGGGTCGAGCTCGTCGGCAACCGCCTCGTCGTCGAGCTCCGCACGAAAGGAGCGTTCGGAGTCACGATCTCGATCGGCGACTTCAGCTTCGGCGGGTCGCGGCTGCACATCCGCGCGCGCGTCCCTCATTCGAGTGCTGCGCAGCTGTCGACTGCGTCGGCCGACACGGAGCTGCGCGGCCGCTACGCCTCGGTCGCGTCGAAATCGGCCTCGGGCGACCTCCTGGTCGAGGGCGAGATCGCCGGCGACGCGGAGATCAAGACCGTCAGCGGCGACGCTCGCCTCCGTTCCGTCGGCGGCTCGCTCGTCGTCCAGACGGTGAGCGGCGACGTCAACGCAGCCTCGGTCGGCCGCGACGTCACCACCAAGTCGGTCTCCGGCGACGTGCGCGTCGAGTCGGCGCGCGAGGGCCGCGTCACCGCGCAGTCGGTGTCCGGCGACATCGAGATCGGTGTGGCGCAGGGGACGAACCTCGACGTCGACGCCGGCAGCGTCTCCGGCGATCTCAGCTCGGAGGTCGCGCTCGGCAGCGACGTCGGCGAGATCGGCGACGGGCCGACGCTCGTCGTCCGCGGCAAGACCGTGAGCGGCGACTTCAGGGTCTTCCGCGCGGCGTGAAGCAGATCCTGCAGCGGCGCGACGTCCGTCTGCTCGTCGGCGGCCAGTCGCTCTCGATGTTCGGCGACTGGGCGATGATCATCGCGCTCGGCATCTGGGCCCGCGTGCTCACCGGCTCGAACGCCGAGGCGGGAATCGTCTTCCTCTTCTTCGGCGTGACGGGGATGATCGCGCCGCTCGGCGGGCTCCTCGTCGACCGGCTCCCGAAGCGGCCGCTCATGATCGCGACGCATCTCGCGCTCGCCGGTGTCATGTGCCTGCTGCTCCTCGTGCAGACGCGGAACCAGCTATGGCTGCTCTACACGATCACCCTGTTGTACGGGCTCGGCGGCGACGTCTTCGCGGCTGCCCGCTCGTCGATGTTGAAGGCGATGCTCCCGGACGAGCAGCTCGGCGAGGCGAACGGGATCTTCCAGTCGGTGCGGGAAGGCTTCCGCATCATCGCGCCCGTCACCGGCGCCGGCCTCTTCGCGGCGTTCGGCGGCCACGTCGTTGCGCTCGTCGACGCCGCGACGTTCGTGGGCTCGGCTGCGACGCTCGTCGTGCTCCCGTTCTCGGAGCCGGCCCTGGCCCCGCGCGAGCACCACTTCCTCCGCGAGGCGTCTGCCGGCATCGTCCACATCGCGCGCACGAAGGTGCTGCGCGAGCTGACGATCGGGCTCTGCACCGCGCTGGCGGTCATCGGCTTCTGCGAGACGCTCGTCTTCGCGATCGTGATCGACGGGCTGCACCGTCACACCGCATTCGTCGGCGTGCTCGACACGTTCCAGGGTGTCGGCGCGATCGCGGGCGGAGTAACCGCCGCAGCCTTGATGCGCGCGATCGGCGACATCCACGTCGCGGGGCTCGGGCTCGCCGCGTTCGGCGTCGCGTGCTTCGGCTTCCTCGTTCCCAGCCTCGGAGGCGTCCTCCCCTCCATGGTCGTCTTCGGGGCTGGGGTCGCGTGGCTCGTGGTCGCGTGCTCGACCGCGTTCCAGCTCCGCAGCCCCCAGGTGATGCAGGGACGGGTCGCCGCGGCCTCCAACATGCTGTTCAGCGTGCCGCAGACGACGTCGATCGCCCTGGGCGCCGCGCTCATCACCATCATCGACTACCGCATCGAGATCGTCATCATGGCCGTCGTGACGCTCATGGCAGCCGCGTACCTCCTCACGCGG
>Ga0187809_10001133_pt1 | contig 12884 bp, 11 predicted proteins | sample NC_wetland_sal_i_8_FD_132415 | JGI IMG/M metagenome (GOLD analysis project Ga0187809, IMG submission 132415) | Wetland sediment microbial communities from Neuse River Estuary, North Carolina, USA - ASW_4 | ecosystem: Environmental > Aquatic > Freshwater > Wetlands > Sediment | place: USA: North... | reverse complement strand
GTCGTTACGGGCCGATCTCGGCGTGATGATCTCGGCCTCACACAATCCGTTCGAGGACAACGGCATCAAGCTGTTCGGACCTGACGGCTTCAAGCTGTCCGATGAAATCGAGGCCCAGATCGAAGTGGCGTTCGACCGCGCCGCCGAGCAGCGCGCAAGCTCCAAGGGCCTGGGCCGTGCCAAGCGCCTCGACGACGCCGGCGGCCGCTACATCGAATTCGTCAAGAACACGTTCCCTAAGCGCTTGCGGCTCGACGGCCTCAAGGTCGTAGCCGACTGCGCCAATGGTGCCGCCTACAAGGTTGCGCCGACGGTGTTGTGGGAGCTCGGCGCCGAAGTTGTGCCGGTTGCCGTTGCGCCCGACGGCCTCAATATCAACCGCAAGTGCGGCACCACCGCGCCTGAGACCATGCAGGAAGCGGTCGTGTCGCATGGCGCCAATCTTGGCATCGCGCTCGATGGCGATGCTGACCGCCTGATCATGGCCGACGAGCATGGCCGCATTCTCGACGGCGACCAGCTCATGGCGCTGATCGCGCTCAACTGGCACCGCGGCAGCCGGCTCGCGAAATCCGGCCTGGTCGCAACCGTGATGTCGAATCTCGGCTTCGAACGTCATCTCACCGGCAACGGGGTTACCGTGACACGCACGCAGGTCGGCGACCGCTACGTCGTCGAAGCCATGCGCCGTATCGGCAGTAACCTCGGCGGCGAGCAATCCGGCCATATCATCTTGGGCGACTACTCCACGACCGGTGACGGTCTGATTGCCGCTCTCGAAGTTCTGGCAGCCGTGGTCAAAACCGGCGCGCCGGCAAGCCAAGTCTGCAAGGTCTTCGAGCCGATTCCGCAGTTGTTGCGCAACGTGCGCGTGAATGGTGCCAACCTGCTCGATGATCGCGCGGTCAAGGCGGCGGTTGCCGCCGGCGAGCGGCGCCTCGGCAAGGCGGGCCGGCTGCTGGTGCGCAAATCCGGCACCGAGCCGCTGATCCGCATCATGGCCGAAGGCGAGGACCAGGCGCTGGTCGCCGAAATCGTCGACAGCGTAGCCGCGGCCGTGACCGCGGCGGGACGCGCGGAGGAAAGCGCGGCCGAATGACCGGCCGCGTGCTCATCGTCGCCGGTTCGGACTCCTCTGCCGGCGCGGGCATCCAGGCCGATCTCAAGACCGCCATGGCGCTAAGCGGCTATGCCACTACCGCCATTACCGCGGTTACTGCACAGAATACGCTCGGCGTCGCCGGCGTGCTGCCGATAGGGCCTGATTTCGTCCGCCGGCAGATCGAAGCGGTCCTGTCCGATATCGGCGCCGACGCGATCAAGACCGGCATGCTGGTCGACGCCGCGGTGGTCGAGACCGTGGCGGATGCGCTTGCGGCACTGGCACCAGACGTGCCGCTGGTCGTCGATCCAGTGATTGCCTCCACCAGTGGCACCGTGCTCCTCGACGAGGCCGGCGTCGAACGGCTGAAGCGCCGCCTGATCGCGCGCGCTGCGGTGGTGACGCCCAACGTGCCGGAAGCGGCCATGCTCACCGGCCTGACGGTCGCCGATCTTGATGGTATGCGCCGCGCCGCCGATGCGTTGCTCCGTCTCGGCGCGCGGGCGGTGGTCGTGAAAGGCGGCCATTTGCCTGGCAAGACTCTGACCGATCTGGTCGTGACTGCACGCGGAAGTTTTACCATACGCGTAGCGCGTCAGACGACGCGCGCGACCCATGGCACCGGCTGTACCTATGCCTCGGCCATCGCCGTTGGCCTGGCGCAGGGCTTGGCGCTCCGGCCGGCGGTCGAGCGCGCGCACGCTTTTGTGCAGCAGGCGATCCGCAACGCACCGGGATTGGGCCACGGCCGCGGACCGATGGGTCACGCGCCGCTCCCGCAACGCAAGACGAAAGGAAAACATGTCCGACGCCATCGCCTACGTGGACGAACCCGCTCTCGGCGTCGATGAATTCATCGACGTGCTGCGGCGTTCGACCTTGGCCGAACGGCGGCCGGTCGACGATCGCGGCCGCATCGCGCGCATGCTGGCGGAGGCCGATATTCGGCTTTGCGCGCGCAACGCCGAGGGCCTGCTGGTCGGCGTCGCACGCTCGCTCACCGATTTCGCTTATTGCTGCTATCTCTCGGATCTTGCGGTCGATACCGCCTTTCAGCGGCGCGGCATCGGCAAAGAGTTGATCGGCCGCACGCATGCCATCGCCGGTCTCGACACGACGCTCATCCTGCTCTCGGCGCCCAAGGCGATGAGCTATTACCCGCGCATTGGCCTGACCCGCTCGGAACGCGCATTCACCATCGCTCGGCGCTGAGCTAGATTGCCGCGCGCGTCGACGGGGGCAGGCGATGGCGGAACGCTATTTCGACGATTTCAAGGTCGGCGACAAATTCACGACCGCGACCAAGACTGTCACCGAGGACATGATCGTCGAATTCGCCAAGGTCTACGATCCGCAGCTGTTCCACATAGACCCTAAGGCGGCACAGCAGACGCATTTCGGCGGCCTCATCGCCAGTGGCTTCCAGACGCTCGCGCTCGGCTTTCGCTTGATCTGGGATACGGGCATCTTCGCCGCGTGCAGCATGGGATCGCCCGGTTTCGACGAGCTTCGCTGGCTCCAGCCGGTACGGCCGGGCGACACGCTGCGCGTCGAGATGGAGGTCACGGAAAGCCGCCCATCGCGATCGAAGCCCGACCGCGGCATCATGCGGGCGGCCTACCGTTACCTGAACCAGAATGGCGAAGCGGTGTTGACGTTCAACTCGATGCACCTGCTACGCCGCCGCCCGGCCTAACGGCATTCGACCGTCGACCCACCGGCTTTCTTCCAGGCGTCGATGCCGCCGTGAATGTGGCTCGCTTGCGACAGGCCGGCCGAATGAGCGGCCTGTACCGCCATCGCCGAGCGCTCGCCGAAGGCGCAATAGAACACCAGCTTGCGCCCGGTCGCCCGCGACAGTTCGAACAGCATGCCACCTGGATTGATGTTCGCTGCGAGATCGCGATAAGGTGCATGCAACGCGCCGGGAATTGCACGATGCTGCTGGCGCTCGCGCAATTCGCGCAGATCGACCAGCACGATTCCGGGCTGCGTGGGCAGCGCCAGGGCGTCCTTCGCCAAGATGCCGAAACCTTCGGCGAGAAGCCTCTCTTGCGCCAGGCCGACGTGCACGTTCCTGGGGACTGCTACGTCCATCATCTTGGGATTCGCAAGCTTCAGCTCGGCCATGATCACGGCGTATTCCTCGGCGGAACGGGCCTTGAGGCGCGGGTTGAAGGCGCGCTCCTCGCCGATGGTCGAAACCGTCTCGCCCTTATAGTCATGCGCGGGATAGACCAGCGTCTCGTCCGGCAGGTTAAGCAGCTTGTTGAAGATCGAATCGTATTGGACGCGAGCGTCGCCGCCTTGGAAATCGGTGCGGCCGGTGCCGCGGATGAGCAGCGTGTCGCCGGTGAAGATGCGGTCGCCCGCGAGGAAGCAGTAGGAATCCGGCGTGTGGCCGGGCGTGTGGATCGCGGTCAGGCTTAACCCCTCGATTTCGACGCTGTCGCCGTCCGCAACCCGGATGGAAACCACGTCCGCCTGCGTTTCCTGGCCCATGACAGTGACGCAGTGCGTCCGGTCGCGCAGCGCACCCATGCCGCTGATGTGGTCGGCATGGAGATGAGTGTCGATCGCCTTGACGAGGTTGAGGTCGAGCTCTTTCAACAGCTGGAGATATCGCTCGACGCGATCGAGCACCGGATCGATGATCAGCGCTTCGCCGCCGTGCCGCGATGCGAGCACGTACGTGTAGGTGCTTGATTCGGTGTCGAACAGTTGCCGGAAGATCATCACCTCTCCCCCGGTGCAACGGCATCGTCGCTGGTGCGCCGATGCTAGCATTCCAGCGCGCTGGCGTATGCCGCCTCGTTGAGCAACTTTGGTTGACGCGTTGTCTCCGCTCCCATAGGTTCATCGGCGGGACACGCCCCCCCAACGGGGCGCGGCTATTCTGGAAGGAATAGACTTATGAAGCCGAATTCTCGGCCCGCCAATCCGTCATTTTCATCTGGTCCTTGCGCCAAGCGCCCAGGCTGGAGCTTGTCGGCTCTGTCGGCCGGCTTGTTCGGCCGCTCGCATCGCTCGAAGCCGGGCAAAGCCAAGCTGAAAGACGTCGTCGACCGTTCGCGCCGCCTGCTCGGCATTCCGCAGGCCTATCGCCTCGGCATCGTGCCCGCTTCGGACACCGGCGCGGTCGAGATGGCAATGTGGTCGTTGCTCGGCGCCCGCGGCGTCGATCTGTTGGCGTGGGAAGTGTTCGGCGAGGGCTGGGCGACCGACCTCGAGAAGCAATTGAAGCTCGCTGATCTGCGCGTCATGCGCGCGCCCTACGGCACGATCCCCGATCTTGCCAAGGTCGACACAGACCGCGATGTGGTCTTTCCGTGGAACGGCACGACGTCGGGAGCGCGGATTCCGAACGGCGACTGGATCATGGCCAACCGCAAAGGCCTGACGATCTGCGACGCGACGTCGGCGGTCTTCGCCATGGATTTGCCGTGGCCCAAGCTCGATGTCGTCACCTGGTCCTGGCAGAAGGTCCTCGGCGGCGAGGCGGCACACGGTATGCTCGCGTTATCGCCGCGCGCGGTCGAGCGCCTCGAGACCTACAAGCCGGCGTGGCCGCTACCGAAAATCTTCCGCCTTACCACCAAGGGCAAATTCGCCGAGAATATCTTCCAGGAAGAGACCATCAACACGCCGTCGATGCTGGCGGTCGAAGACGCTATCGACGGACTCAAATGGGCGGAATCGATCGGCGGTTTTCCCGCGCTCAAGGCGCGTGCGGAAGCCAATCTCGCGGCCATCGACCGTTGGGTGGCGAAATCGAAGTGGATCGCCTTCCTGGTCGACGATCCCAAGATCCGGTCGTGCACCTCGGTCTGCCTCAAGGTGGTGGACGATTGGTTCCTACGGCTCGCGCCCGATGCGCAGCGTGCCCAGGTAAAGCGCATTGAAGCACTGCTCGATGCCGAGGGCGTGGCTTTCGACCTCGCCGGCCATCGCGACGCTCCGCCCGGCTTGCGCATCTGGTGCGGCGCGACCGTCGAGACACACGATGTCGAGGCGCTGCTGCCCTGGCTCGACTGGGCCTTCGCTGAAGTCCGCCGCGCCGCGGCGGCCTGACGGCGGAGCGCCGCCATGGCCAAAGTCCTGATCTCCGACGAGCTGAGCCCGCGCGCCGTCGCCGTGTTCAAGGAGCGCGGCATCGAGACGGTGATCAACACCAAGCTGACGCCGGACGAATTGAAGAAGATCATCGGTGACTTCGACGGCCTCGCCGTGCGCTCGGCCACGAAGGTCACCAAGCCGGTGATCGAAGCGGCGAAGAAACTCAGGGTGATCGGTCGCGCCGGCATCGGCGTCGACAACATCGACGTGGCGGCCGCGACGCAGCGCGGCATCGTGGTGATGAATACACCCTACGGCAATTCGATTACGACGGTCGAGCACGCAATCGCTCTGATGCTGGCGCTGGCGCGGCAGCTGCCGGCCGCCGACCGTTCGACGCAGGCCGGCAAATGGGAAAAGTCCAAATTCATGGGTGTCGAGCTCACTGGGAAGACGCTTGGCGTCGTCGGCTGCGGCAATGTCGGGTCGGTGGTCGCCGACCGCGCTATCGGCCTCAAGATGAAGGTCGTCGCCTACGACCCCTTTTTGTCTTCCGAACGTGCCATCGCGCTCGGCGTCGAGAAGGTCGAGCTCGACGACCTGCTGGCGCGGGCGGATTTCATCACGCTGCACACGCCGCTAACGGACGCGACACGCAACATTATCGACACTAAGGCGCTGGCCAAGACCAAGAAGGGCGTGCGCCTGATCAATTGCGCGCGCGGCGGCCTCGTCGTCGAAGCAGATCTTAAGGCGGCGCTCGATTCGGGTCAGGTTGCCGGCGCGGCGATCGACGTGTTTCCGGTCGAACCGGCGAAGGAGAACCTGCTGTTCGGCCATCCCAACGTCATCGCCACGCCGCACCTCGGCGCGTCGACGGCCGAAGCGCAGGAGAACGTCGCGCTGCAGATCGCCGAGCAGATGGCGGATTATCTCGTCTCCGGCGCGGTGACCAATGCGCTCAACATGCCGTCGCTCTCGGCCGAGGAGGCCGCACGCCTCAAGCCTTACATCACGCTCGTCGAGCAGCTCGGCTCGTTTGCCGGTCAGCTCATCGATGTCGGCCTCAAGGGCGTCGCGATCGAATATGAAGGCCACGCGGCCGAGCTCAACGTTAAACCGCTGACTGCGATTGCGCTCGCCGCGCTACTGGCGCCGCAGCTCGATTCGGTCAACATGGTCAACGTGCCAGTCGTGTGCAAAGAGCGCGGCATCGCGATTGCCGAAACGCGCAGCACCGAACCAAGCGATTTCCAGACATTGATCCGCATCACCGTGCAGGGCACGAACGGTGCGCGCAGCATCGCCGGCACGCTGTTCGGCGGCGACCGGCCGCGCATTGTCGATGTCGAGGGCATCGCGCTCGAAGCCGAGCTCGGACCGCATATGCTGTTCGTCCGCAACCACGACAAACCGGGGTTCATCGGCAATCTCGGCCGGACCCTGGGCGAGGCGGCGATCAACATTGCGACCTTCCATCTCGGCCGTTCGGCGCCCGGTCAGGACGCCATTTGCCTGATCCAGGTCGATCAGCCGCTCGGCGACTCGCTGGTTGCGAAGGTTCGCGCCATCGCCAACGTGGTGCTGGCGAAAGAGCTGCATTTCTAGGCCGCAGCAGGGCGCGGAACGTGCCGCAGGATGGTTGCCGCCGCGCGCCAAAACCGCTATGTCGGCCTCCGTGAACGAGACGCTCCACAAAGCGCTGCTGCCGGAAGGCCTGCGCGATCTGCTGCCGCCGGATGCCGGCATCGAGGCCGAGGTGGTCTCGCGGCTGATGGCGGCTTTGGCGAGCCACGGCTACGAGCGTGTCAAGCCGCCGCTCGCCGAGTTCGAGGATAATCTGCTGTCCGGCGCTGGTACCGCGATGGCCAACGACACGTTCCGCATGATGGACCCGGTGTCGCGACGGATGATCGGCGTGCGGGCCGACATGACACCGCAGGTCGCACGTATCGCCGCCAGCAGGCTGAAGAAGGCGGCACGGCCGCTGCGGCTCTGCTATGCCGGCCAAGTTCTGCGCGTCAACGGCAGCCAGCTCCGGCCTGAACGTCAGGTCGGTCAGGTCGGCGCCGAACTCATCGGTCCATCCGAAGTCGGCGCCGATGCCGAGGTAATCCTGCTGGCGGCCGAGGCCCTCGGCGGGCTTGGCGTGCAGGGGCTGTCGGTTGATCTGACGCTGCCGACGCTGGTGCCGGCGATCTGTCACGCCGCCGTGCTTGCGCCGGAACAGGTCGACGCCGTGCGCCGCGCGCTCGATCACAAAGACGCCGCCGCTTTGCGCAAGGCCGCGGGTGCGACCGCCGCGTTGCTTGGTGAGCTGCTCAAAGCCGCTGGCGCGGCGGAGAAATCGCTGACGAAATTGTCGACGCTCGATCTGCCCAAAGCCGCAGCGACGGAACGCGCGCGCCTCGGCGACGTCATCGCGCGGGTGAAGCGCGCCGATCCCGGCTTGGTCATGACCGTCGATCCGGTCGAGAACCGCGGTTTCGAATACCATACCGGCGTCAGTTTCACGGTTTTTGTGAAATCGGTGCGCGGCGAACTCGGCCGCGGCGGCCGTTACCGCACGGGCGATGGAGGCGGCGAGGACGCTACTGGCTTCACGCTTTACACGGACACGATTCTGCAGGCGCTGCCGGCGCCACCGACGCCGCGCCGGATCTACGTACCGTTCGATGCCGAAAGCGCCGCTGCTAAGCGCCTACGCGCCGAAGGCTGGATCACGGTCGCTGGCCTTGCCACGGTGCGCGATCCGCGCGACGAGGCGAAACGACTGAATTGCGGCCATCTCCTCGATGGCGGCAAGATCGTCGCGCTGACCTAGGGCGCCGGAGATCAATTCATGGCCAATGTTGCAGTGATCGGCGCTCAATGGGGCGACGAGGGTAAAGGAAAGATCGTCGATTGGCTGAGCGAGCGCGCCGACGTCGTGGTGCGTTTTCAGGGCGGCCACAATGCCGGCCACACGCTGGTCATCGGCAACGTCGAATATCGGCTTAGCCTGCTGCCGTCGGGCGTGGCGCGACCCGGCAAACTATCGATCATCGGTAATGGGGTCGTGGTCGATCCCTGGGCGCTGATCAAGGAAATCGAGAATATCGCGGCCAAGGGCGTCAACGTCACGCCGGCAAGCCTGCGCGTCGCCGAGAATGCGACGCTGATTTTGCCGTCGCACGGGCAGCTCGACCGCGCGCGCGAAGAGGCGCGCGGTGCCTACAAGATCGGCACCACCGGCCGCGGTATCGGGCCGGCCTACGAAGACAAAGTTGGCCGCCGGGCGCTGCGGCTATGCGACCTCGCCGATCCGGCGACTTTGCCGACCAAACTCGACGCCTTGCTGCTACATCATAACGCGCTATTGCGTGGTCTTGGCGCGCCGGAGGTCGAGCGCGAGCCGCTGCTCAACTCGCTGCTCGAAATCGCGCCCAAAGTCCTGCCCTATGCAGACCGCGTGTGGCAGCGGCTCGACGAGGCGCGCCGCGCCAACAAGCGCATCCTGTTCGAAGGCGCTCAGGGCGTGATGCTCGACGTCGACCACGGCACCTATCCTTATGTGACCTCGTCGCATACCCATCCGGGCGAGGCGGCGTCCGGCGCGGGCACCGGCCACGCGGCGATCGGGTACGTCCTCGGCATCACCAAGGCGTACACGACGCGCGTCGGCAGCGGCCCGTTTCCGACCGAACTCACCGACAAGATCGGCCAGACGCTCGGCGAGCGCGGCCGCGAATTCGGCGTCGTCACCGGCCGCAAGCGGCGCTGCGGCTGGTTCGACGCAGTCATGGTCCGGCAAGCAGTCAAGACCGCGGGCGTCGACGGCCTCGCGCTCACCAAGCTCGACGTTCTCGACGGGTTCAAGGAAATCAAGGTGTGCACCGGTTACCGGCTAGACGGCGAGAGGCTCGACTATCTGCCCGCCGGCACCAGCCAGCAGGCGGCGGTCGAACCGATCTACGAGACGATCGAGGGCTGGAGTGAGAGCACACGCGGCGCACGGCGGTGGGCGGACCTGCCGGCACTGGCAATCAAGTACATCCGCCGGATCGAGGAACTTGTTGGCGCGCCTGTAGCGTTGCTGTCGACCAGTCCGGAACGCGAAGACACGATCTTGATGCACGACCCCTTCGCAGGGTGAGCATCGGCTCAGACCTTGGCGGTGGCCCGTGCCGTGCGCAGCCGCGCGGCGATATAGCCTTCGACGGTCTCCGACAACGTGTCGAGGCGGTCGGTGAAGAAATGATCGGCGCCCGCGATCTGACGGTATTCGACCTTGAGTGATCGCTGCTTCTGCAGGCGCTGCGCGAGATCCTTCACGCCTTCGGGCGCGACGATCTGGTCCTTGTCGCCCTGGACGATGAGACCCGCTGCCGGCGGTCGCGTCAGGAAGTTGAAGTCGACCAGATTGACCGGCGGCGCCACGGCGACGAAGGCGTCCGATTCCGGTCGCCGCGCCAGCAGCTGCAACGCGATCCACGCGCCAAACGAAAAACCGGCGATCCAGCACTGTTCCGCATCGGGATTGTTGTTCTGAAACCAATCGAGCGCCGCCGCCGCGTCCGCCAGCTCGCCTTCGCCATTGCCATAGCTGCCCTGGCTCTTGCCGACGCCACGGAAATTGAAGCGCAGCGCCGCAAAACCCTGTCGTGCGAAGGCATGAAACAGGGTGTAGACCACCTTGTTGTGCATCGTGCCGCCATGCTGCGGATGCGGGTGGAGGATCAGCGCGAGCGGCGCGTTTTCGACCCGCGACGGGTGATAGCGCGCCTCGAGCCGGCCCGCCGGGCCGGTCAGAACCAATTCAGGCATGATGAAGCTTTAACCCAGTAGCAAACTCGGGATTGAAACCACATGTTTGTAGCGACTCACCGATAAAAACGGCCAAGAAGTTGACCATTCTACTCGGGATAGATATAGTCTCGCCCCCGTGTCTAGCAAGGCGCGGCGGCGGGTTTTCCGCGGTCATTCCGCCGCAGGCGCGCGGATCATATATCAACCGGAGCCCAAAATGTTGAAGGCTTTGCGCGAGGAAATCGACACGATCCTGCGGCTCGATCCGGCGGCGCGCTCGCGCCTCGAAATCGTGCTCGCCTATCCGGGCTTTCATGCGGTGGTATTCCACCACCTTGCTAATTGGCTCTGGCGGCATGGGCTGCTCGTGCTGGCACGCTTTGTGTCGAATCTGGCCCGGTTGCTCACGTTGATCGAAATCCACCCAGCGGCGACGATCGGTCGCCGCCTGTTCATCGATCACGGCGCCGGCGTGGTCATTGGCGAGACGACCGAGATCGGCGATGACGTCACCCTTTACCAAGGTGTGACGCTCGGAGGCACGACCGTCAGCCGCGGTAAGCGTCATCCGACGCTCGAAAATGGCGTCATCGTCGGCGCCGGCGCCAAGATCCTCGGTGGATTCACGGTGGGCGCGGGCGCGCGGGTCGGTGCCAATGCTGTCGTCCTGCATGCGGTCGCGCCAGGGGAATCGGTGGCCGGCATTCCCGCCCGGCCGATCGGCGTCAGCCGTGAGACGCGCAAGGAATTTCTCCCTTACGGCACGCCGTGCGAAGACCTGCCCGATCCGATTGCGCGCTGCGTCGCCAGCCTGATGGACGAAGTCGCCTATCTCAAGCAGCGCCTAGTCGAGATCGAGCGCAAGGCCGAGTTTCCCGCCGAAGAGGTGCCTGCCGAAGCGCGCGCGGCCCGGCCCGGCCGGCGGATTTAGTGGGCGTGGAGAACTGACATGCGACTTAGCACCAAAGGACGTTATGCGGTGATGGCGTTGGTCGATATCGCCAAGCACGCGCAAGGCACGCCGATCACCCTGGCCGAGATCGCCGAGCGGCAGTTGATCTCGCTGTCGTATCTGGAGCAGCTCTTTGCCAAGCTGCGCAGCGCCGGTCTGGTCAAAAGCGTCCGCGGCCCGGGCGGCGGCTATCTATTGGCGCGCGGCGCTGATGGCACCCGCATCTCGGACATCATTCTCGCGGTTGACGAGCCGATCCGCACGACGCGTTGCACGCCCGGCGCGCCGATGGGCTGCAGTGGCAATCAGAGCCGCTGCCTGACGCACGATCTGTGGGAGGAACTCGGCAACCAGATCCGGCTCTATCTGAGCTCAGTCACGCTCGCAGACGTCGTCGCCAACCGGCTCTTGGGACGCAGCGGCGCGCTGCATCGCGAACGCGCCGATAAGGAAGCAGCGGAAACCGCGCCAACCATTGCCGCGCAATAGCGCCTCAGGTCCCGCCGTGAACGCCGGTTTGTCCTATCTCGATTGGAATGCGACCGCGCCCGTGCGGCCCGAGGCCGCGGCGGCGGTGGCGCAGGCCTTGGCGACGGTCGGCAATGCCTCGTCGATCCACCGCGCTGGGCGCGCCGTGCGGAGATTGCTGGAAGCCGCGCGCGCGAATGTCGCTGCACTGGTTGGCGCGCATACCGAGAACGTTGTATTCACGTCGGGCGGCACCGAAGCCAACGCGCTGGCCCTGCGAGCCTTTCCCGACCGGCGCGTCCTGGTGTCGGCGCTCGAGCATGATTCCGTGCTCGCCAACGCGCCGGACGCGGTGCGGGTACCGGCGACACGCGATGGCCTTGTCGACCTGAAGACTTTGGAAAGACTGCTCGCCACCGATATCCGGCCGGCACTGGTGTCGCTCATGTTCGCGAACAACGAAACTGGTGCCATTCAGCCGATTGCCGAGGCAGCACGAATCGCCCATCAGCATGGCGCACTGATCCACTGCGACGTTGTGCAGGTCGCCGGCCGGCAACCGATCGACATGGGACGGCTCGGCTGCGATCTGATGACGCTGTCGGCGCATAAGCTCGGTGGGCCCATGGGTGTCGGAGCCCTCGTCGTCGCCGGCGGCATCGACATCGCGCCGTTGGTGCGCGGCGGCGGTCAGGAACGCAACCGGCGCGCCGGTACCGAAAATCTGCCGGGTATCGCGGGATTCGGCGCGGCGGCGAGTGCTGCGATTGCAGGCGTGACAGTATGGGATGCTGTCGCGACGTTGCGCGCACAGGCCGAGACGCGACTGGTGGCGATTTCGCCCGATGCCATGGTTTACGCCGCCGCGGCACCCCGCCTGCCGAATACGATCTGCATCTCAATGCCGGGCGTGCCGGCCGCGACCCAAGTCATGGCCCTCGATCTTGCAGGCGTCATGGTCAGTGCGGGCGCCGCTTGCTCGTCGGGCAAGGTGCGCCGCAGCCACGTGCTCGATGCCATGGGTGTGCCGGAGCGCGACGCCGAATGCGCCATCCGCGTTAGTCTGGGCTGGAGTACGTCCGAAGCAGAGATCGATCATCTGGTGGATGCGTGGGGGGCGCTTTACGCCCGAACGCGAGTGTCGGCCGCATGACCGCTGCCATTGCCCGCCGGCCCAACGCCGCGCCGGTCTATCTCGACAATCACGCGACGACGCCGTGCGATCCGCGTGTTGTGGCCGCGATGCTGCCGTGGTTCAGCGAGAAATTCGGCAATCCGCATTCACTCACACACGCTTACGGCCGCGAGGCCGAGCATGCAGTGGAGCAGGCGCGCGCGCAGCTCGCCGATCTGATCGGCGCCGATCCGCGCGAGCTCATCTTCACCTCGGGGGCGACCGAAGCCAACAACATGGCGGTCAAAGGCGCCGCACGCTTTCACCGCCAGTTCGGCAAGGATGGCGTCGTGACGCTTGCGACCGAGCATAAATGCGTCCTCGAAAGCGCCAAGGCGCTCGAG
>Ga0187809_10001132_pt1 | contig 12892 bp, 11 predicted proteins | sample NC_wetland_sal_i_8_FD_132415 | JGI IMG/M metagenome (GOLD analysis project Ga0187809, IMG submission 132415) | Wetland sediment microbial communities from Neuse River Estuary, North Carolina, USA - ASW_4 | ecosystem: Environmental > Aquatic > Freshwater > Wetlands > Sediment | place: USA: North... | reverse complement strand
TGATCGGCCTGACCAATAATGTGAACGAACAGAATTTTTCCAGCCAGGACCTGCTGGGTGTATCGGGCGTCGGCAACCGGGGCGGGGGCGGCAACCGCGGCGGCCGCGGCGGTTTCGGCGGCGGTAACAATTTTACGGTCGGACAGCAGGACGGCATCGCGGCGACCAACTCTTTTGGCGTGAACTACAGTGATTCCTGGGGCAAAAAGATCGACGTGACGGGGAGCTATTTTTTCAATAACAGCAACACGTCCAACAACCAGGCGGTCAACCAGCAAAACATCATCACCGCGGACAGCAGCAATTACTACAACGAAAACACGTATTCCGACGCCAGAAACTATAATAACCGCGTCAATTTCAGGCTCACCTACCAGGTGGACTCCAGCACCCGGATCCTGGCGACCTCCTACCTGAATTTCCAGTCGAACAACTCCGACAATAATGTCATGGGCACCAATTATATCGACAAACTTTACCAGGATGAGATCAGCGCCACGTCCAACAGCCTGACCAGCGACCAGCACGGCAACAGCCTGGACAACCAGCTCCTGATCAGCCATGCCTTTCACAAGCGGGGCCGCAGCCTGTCCCTGGGCCTGTTCAATTCTTCCAGCGACAAGCTGGGTGACAACTACCTGAACGCCCTGAACAATTACGTGATACCCGCGCCGACCACGGATTCGGTGGACCAGTATTCGAACCAGAAAACCCACAACAACCAATATTCCGTGAACCTGGTGTATACCGAGCCGCTGGGGAAGAAATCGCTGTTACAGGTTAATTACCGGCCCTCCTTCCAGAAGAACACCGCCGACCAGGAGACCTCGAACTTCGATGACCAGACCGCCAAATACTCTTTACTGGACAGCAGCCTCAGCAACAAGTTCAACAATACCTACAATACGCAGACCGCCGGCGTGACCTTCCGCAGCGGTGACCGCAACAACTTTATCTCGGCGGGACTGTCCTACCAGTACTCCGACCTGGAAAGCGAACAGGTCTACCCGGAGGCGTCCCACATCCGCCGCATCTACAACAATATCCTGGGAAATGCGTTCGCGCGTTTCAAGTTCGACAGCAAAAGCAACCTGCGGGTCATTTTCCGTTCTACCGTGAATGCACCGTCGGTCTCGCAGCTGCAAAATGTCATCAACAACTCCAACCAGTTCTTTTATACGACCGGGAACCCGGACCTGCAGCAGCAATACAGTAACAGCCTGATCCTGCGGTACAACTACACCAATACGCCGAAGGCAAGAAGTTTCTTCGCCAATATCTTCCTGCAGACCGTGGGCAACTATATCGCCAATGCGACCTATACCGCCGCGCGGGATTCGGCGCTGACCAGTTCCGTCATCCTCAACAAGGGATCGCAGATCTCGAAACCCGTCAACCTCAATAACTACTTTAACGCGCGGTCCTTTTTTACATATGCCATGCCGGTCAGGTTCCTGAAATCCAACCTGAACTGGAACGGCGGGGTGAGCTACGCCAACGCGCCCGGCCTGCTCAACAACGTGGAAAATGTTTCCAGAACGGTCAATTACAATCTCGGGGCGGTCCTGTCGAGCAATATCAGCGAGTATGTTGATTTTACGCTGACCTATTCGGCGAACATCAACACCGTCAAAAATACCATCCAGCCCTCCCTGAACAACAATTATTTCATGCAAACGGCCGGCGTCAGCGCCAACCTGCTGACCAAAAAAGGGACCTTTTTCAATACGGACCTGACCAATGAATATTACAACGGGCTGGCGGCAGCGGACAATACGAATTACTGGTTGTGGAACGTGGCCGTGGGGCAGAAAATATTCAAAAAGCAAACCGGCGAGATCAGCCTGTCTGTTTTTGACCTGCTGAAACAGAACAGGAGCATTTCCAGGAACGTCACCTCTTCCTATATCCAGGACGTCAACAACCAGGTACTGCAACAATATTTTATGCTGACCTTTACCTACAAATTAAAGAACTTTGGTAAGGGGAAACCGGGCAATAATTTCGACCGGCAGCGGGAATTCAGGAGGTTCGGTCCGCCGGGCGGCGGGGGTGGATTTCCTTTCGGCGGCGGAGGCGGCCCTTCCCTTTAGCATATTAAACAAATACCCGTCTTGACAGAAACTGAACTGATTGATTTACTCAGGAAGAAGGACAGGTCGGCATTCAGGCAAATCGTGGAAACCTGGCAAGGCATGGTATACAATACCGCCCTGGGCATATTGCAGAATGCGGAAGATGCCGAAGACGTGACCCAGGAGACCTTCATCCAGGCCTTCGAATCGGTCGACCGGTTCAAGGGGGAATCGAAGTTTTCGACCTGGTTGTACAGGATCACCTTTTCCAAGTCCATGGACCACATCCGCCGGAAGAAACGGAAAAAACGATTCGCTTTTGTAGAGAGCCTTTACGGCAGGAATGACCAGGCCATTATCGATCCCCCCGATTTCCACCATCCGGGGATCCAACTGGAAAAAAAAGAGGATGCCGCGATCCTTTTCCAGGCCGTGGAACGGTTGCCGCCCAATCAGAAAACTGCGTTTGTTCTCAATAAAATGGAGGGCCTGTCCTATCGCGAGATAGCGGACATCATGGAGGTGAGCGACTCGGCGGTGGATGCGCTGCTGCAGCGGGCCAGGGCCAATTTAAAAAAGACACTTTCGGAATATTTCAGGGGGATGGACAGCGGTTTGCCCGGCCGAATTGTTAAAAAGACAGGATAACGGGGCGATGGCAAGGGAATCAGGCTCAAATAACGTCAAAATATAATCGTATGGAAGATGAATCATTACATCGTAAAATAGAGGAGGTGCTGGCCAGCACGGACGGCATGCAACGGGCGGAGCCGCGTCCCTTCCTGTTTACCCGGGTCGAGGCCCGCATGCAGACCGAAAAGAATTTCTGGAGCCGCGTCTCGTCTTTCGTGGCACGCCCGGTCGTTGCGTTTGCGTGCATCGCCTCCATCCTTATCATCAACGCGGCGGTGTTGTGGTTCTCCCGTGAGGCCGGAACCGTCTCCGCGCAGCAGGGCCCGGAACTGGCCACGACCGATGAGTACAACCAGGTGAACTATACTTTATATGAATTTGAAAATGCAAAGCCATGATTGATTCGGTGAAGAAGAACAAGGCCCTGGTCTCCATCATTACGTTCCTGCTGATCACCAACATCGCGATGCTGGTGTTTTTCCTGGTGCTGAACAACAAGACCAGCCGCCCGGCGCATAACCATGACGGGCTGGCGTCCATGTTGCAGAAGGATGTGGGATTCAGCAAGCAGCAGCTGGATGCATACGAATCGCTGCGCAAGGGACAGCTGGACTCCGTCCATGCCCTGTTCGATGAGCTCAAGAACCAGAAGATCGACTTTTATAACATGATATACGCGTCGCGTGTCGATGATTCCACGCTGGAGGCCGCCGCCGATCATATTGCGAAAAAACAGAAGGAACTGGAAATAAAAATGTTCTATCATTTCAAGACCATACGGGCCATCTGCACGCAGGAGCAGCTACCGAAATTCGACAGCATCCTCCGGAAGGTCGTGGTCAGGATGATCAGCAGGGCGGGAAATGCCCGAAACGGCAACGGCCATTAATAGCCACGTAAACAATCAAATCAAATAAAACTCAATTTATGAAAACAAAAATGGCAATGCTTGCGGCGTTCCTGTTCACCGCACTGCTGGGCGTTCGCGCGCAACAGGGACAGATGTCCATGCCTTCCGTCGAGGACCGGGTAAAGATGACCATGGAAAAAATGGCCCCACTGAACCTGACCGCAGACGAACAGACAAAGACCGAAGCCGTATTCACCGACTTCTACAACGCGCAAATGAAAATGTTTGAGGATGCCCGGAGCAGCGGCACGCGGCCGGACAGGGAAGCGTTTCAAAAGCTCACCAGCGACCGGGACGACAAACTGAAGGCTATTTTCACCGACGACCAGTTTAAAAAGTATACGAGCGATATTGAACCGACACTGCGCCGGCACCGCGGGGATGGCAATAACGGCGGCGGGCAGTCGTCCGGAACGAATTAAAGAGGGTGATTAAGATGGGTATTTAAAAAAGGTCCGCCTTCGGGGGGGCCTTTTTATTGGTGCGCTCCGCCGGGCATGGGTTCCCGGGACAGCGACGCTATATCCCGGCGGATCTTCCCTGCAAGCTGGCATACGAACTCGAGTTGTTCGAGCAGCTGCGCATCGGGACTTTCCTCCCGTGACCAGGCCGGTTCGGGGTTCCCGGCGACCGTAAAGTGATCATCCAGTGCCCGGATGGCTGCCTGCAGATCACCCGCGGCCCGGCGGAACAGGCGGTACAATTCCCTGGAAACCGGCGGGTGGGCGCGTGCGCGTACCGATGCGACCAGTCCCGCGATGTTCGTGGAAAGCAGGTTGTTCAGTGCCACGAATTCATAAATCCCGGTGCGGTGTTGTTGCTTGGCAGCCGGTTCGGAGAGCATCCGGTTAAAGGCGCCCGACAGGTTGGCGAGGCTGAGGAAAACTTCCTTCCTGGCCAGCTTGTAATCGGTGGACGACTCCGTTCTTCCCTCCAGTGCCCATCCCAGGCGGTTAAAATAATGGAAGTTGGCCTTCAGGGCCGCGGCCATGTAATCGAGGAGGTTGGGCGATTCCCAGCGCGGGAACAGGAAGTAGATCGCTAACAGCGACAGCCCCGATCCCACCAACGTATCGAGAACCCGTTCTTCGGCGACGTCCACGACGTTGGAGCCCAGTATCGAAAACAGGATCAGCAGGTAGGGCGTCATAAAGATGACCATCAGCACATAGTTCACCCGCTGGAAGGTGTACGTTCCGATCATACACAGCACCAGGGTCAGGGCCAGGACCTGGCGGTCGTGTACCAGCAGCAGGAACGCCACGCCGATCGCGCCTCCCGCCAGCGTACCCACGAGTCTTTCGCGGTTTCTCTGCCGGGTGAGGCTGTAACTGGGCTTGAGGATCACGATGATCGTCAGCAGGATCCAGTAACTGTGATGTCCGCCCGGAAATAACCGGGAAATCATAAATCCCGCCAGGCACGTGATGGCCACCCGCAGGGCATGCGTGCACGCGGTGGACTGCAGGGTAAGGTTATCCCGGAACAGGCCCGGGTCGACCGGGTGGGAGTGCACAAAGCGTCGATACTCCGGCAGCGGGCGACGGGCCGCTCCCCGTCCCTGCGCCGCGAAATAATGGCCCAGCTGGTCCGCCAGGCTGTCCAGGTTCCGGAGGTTCAGCCGGATTTTTTCCAGGCGCGGGGTTACAGGCTCCGGCTCCCCGTTCTTCATCCCGTCCTGTCCCGCATTCTCTTCCGCGTCCTGTAACGCATCCTTCAGGAAGTCCGTGACCGGCGCTTCCCGGTACAGGCTCCGCGACTGGATCGCGTAAGCAATATCATCCAGTTTATTGGCGATGCCCATGGCGGTTGCAGCGAGTTCCCGGCCGGCGCTTTCGCTGATCGCCAGGTCGCCTGCGCCGGAGTCGGGCCACGCCGCCAGGACCTGCTCGAACAGGTCTACGACGTCGGAAAATGCCAGCACGAGCAGGCGGCCGCTGGAGATGGATTCCCGCAGCAGCGCACGGTTTTTGAACAGGAGTTCCCGCACCTGCTCCTGCTTCTCATGTACCACCGCCTGCTGATCGACCAGCTTTTTATAATCCGCGGGAGGGTGTTCCTGCGTTAACAGGGATGCCCTGATCCGCAGGTACCGCGCCGTTTCGCGGATGCACTCTGCGAGGGAACGCTGCGCGGGCCGGTAAGGATTCAGGAAGTTGAGGACCAGGGCCAGCAGCATATACCAGGTGCCTCCCAGCAGGATCAGCCAGCTTTGTCCGAAAAGATCCCGCGTGCCGGTCAGGGTCGTCATGCGCAAAACCAGGACGAGGAGCGCGGCGGTGCCCACCGAAGCGCTCCTGTTCCCGTAAATGGATAACATGGAAAAAAAGAAGGAAGACCCGATGATGAGCAAGCCGAGAAGAACGGCGTGATCATTGACCAGGCCGGTGAGTACGGACATGACGAATAGAAAGAGGTTGCAGTAGAACATTCCGTTGCGCCGGTGTTTCACGGGCCCGGGCACATCGCAAATACTTACGCACAAGGCGCCGAGGGAGACCAGGATACCCTTTTCGAAAACGCCCAGCCAGCCGGAGAGAAGCGCGGGCAGGGCGATCGCCAGCGTGATTCGTAACCCGTCGGCCAGGTGCTGGCTGAACAGGAATAGTTTGATATTTCGGGTTGGTCCGGTCATGCCTTCGGGGAGTACTGAAACGTTACGGACCATGAAATTAGGATGAAAACCGGGGATGGTCATCCTTGCGGAAAACCCTGCTGCGTTCAAAACAATAAGTGATACTTAACAGACAAGTATTTACATTTGTAGCCCGAAATTCAAGCTTATCACTATGGTTAAAGAAGAAGTACTTCAGGACGTCGTTATAAAATTTGCCGGTGACAGTGGGGATGGCATGCAGTTGACCGGCACGCAGTTTACTGAAAACACCGCCCTGCTGGGGATCGACCTGGCCACTTTTCCCGATTTTCCCGCTGAAATACGGGCGCCGCAGGGCACCCTTCCGGGTGTAAGCGGGTTCCAGCTGCGGTTCTCCAGCGACATGGTATACACGCCGGGAGACCTGTGCGACGTGCTCGTGGCCATGAATGCCGCCGCCCTGAAGAACAACATCAAAAGCCTGAAGAAGCACGGGAAGATCATCGCCAACGTGGATGGCTTTGATGCCAAGAACCTGCGGCTGGCGAATTATCCCGATGGCGTCAACCCGCTGGAAGACGGAAGCCTGGAAGGATTTGAAGTGATCAGGATCGACGTAACCAAGATCACCCGTGAGTCCCTGAAGGATTTTGAAATGGGCACCAAGGAGAAGGACCGCGCAAAAAACATGTTCGTACTCGGGTTTTTATACTGGATGTTCGATCGTAACATGGATAACACGATCAGCTTCCTCAATGACAAATTTTCCAAGAAGCCGCAGATCCGCGACAGCAACATCCGCGTATTGCAGGCCGGGTATAATTATGGGGATACCACCGAGACCTTTACCACCCGTTACCGCGTGGAAAAGGCGTCCATGCCTTCCGGCAGCTATCGCAGCATCATGGGCAACCAGGCGCTGGCGCTGGGGTTGATCGCCGCTGCGCAGAAAAGCGGGTTACCGTTGTTTCTCGGTTCCTATCCCATTACACCGGCCAGCGACGTCCTGCACGAACTGAGCAGGCACAAGAATTTTGGCATAAAAACATTCCAGGCCGAAGATGAAATTGCCGCCATTACCTCGGCGATCGGGGCTGCCTACGGGGGAAGCCTGGGCGTCACCACGACCAGCGGCCCGGGCATGGCGCTGAAGGCGGAGGCAATGGGGCTGGCCATGATGCTGGAGATCCCGCTGCTCATTTGCAATATCCAGCGCGGCGGTCCTTCGACCGGCCTGCCGACGAAGACCGAACAGAGTGACCTGCTGCAGGCCTATTATGGCAGGAACGGCGAATGCCCGATGCCGATCGTATCGGCCTGCACGCCCAGCGATTGCTTCGAAGCGGTCTACGAGGCGGTCCGGATCGCCATCCAGCACATGACGCCGGTTATCTTCCTGAGCGACGGGTATATCGCCAACGGCGCCGAACCGTGGAAGTATCCCGAAAGCAAGGACCTCCAGCCGATAGAAGTTGCTTTCAAAAAGGACCTGGGTCATAATGAACCGGTCTTTCAGCCCTATCTCAGGGACGAGAAGCTGGTCAGGGCGTGGGCCATTCCCGGGACCCCCGGGCTGGAACACCGCCTGGGCGGGCTGGAGAAGCAGAATATCACGGGAAATGTCAGTTATGATCCCGAAAATCACCAGCTGATGGTCCGGATACGGCAGGAAAAAGTGGACAAGGTGGCTGATTATATTCCCGCGCAGAAGATCGATAACGGGCCGGAAAGCGGGAAGGTCCTGGTGATCGGCTGGGGCAGTACGTACGGTGCCATCAAGTCCGCCGTTGCCGAGTTCGTCAAGGCGGGGAAGCCGGTGGCCCATGTTCATTTGCGTCATGTCCGCCCGTTCCCCAAAAACCTGGGTGAAATCATCCGGAAATTCGACCGGGTGCTGGTTCCGGAACTCAATAACGGGCAACTGGTCAGGATCCTCCGCGACCAGTTCCTGGTAGACGCCCGCCCCTATAACAAGATCATGGGAATTCCCTTTACGAGGCAGGAACTGCTCGATGAGATCAGCAGGATGCTCGAAGACTAGTGGGTCCTTTGCCGGCCGATGGTCAGGCCGAGCTTCAGATTGAAAGTAATGTAGGAATCGTTGTTCTTGGGATTGCCCCGGATGCCGCCCGGGTGAGCTGTTTCCGCTCCCGCTTTCGCGCGGTCATTTAACAGCAGTGCATTGGTCAGGTCCTGGCCGGACAGGTACTCCGAAAAGATTGCCGGGTCGATATACCGGCCGCTCACGTCATCGAGGTAGTCGGTCCGCAGGAACCGGGTGACGATCTCCGCCCGGAGATTGATGATCGGCGAAACGTCGTACCGCGCCCCGATGCCTACGGGGAAATTCACCTGGCTCAGCTTATAGTTCTTGACGTTCGGGTATTCCGCAAATCCTTCTCCTTCCGTATGGAGCGGTTGCAGGTTGATCCAGTTGTTGTCGAGTTTGGCCTCGGGATTGAAATGAAAATACCCGATCCCGACGAGCAGGTACGGGGACACGGGCGGCGGGGTGTGATCCTCGTCATAGTCGCCGAAGATATAAAAGGGATGGATCTCGGCTTCCAGGGCAATCTCGCTGATGGGACTGCGAAAGCTCAGGTTGCGGTAATAGCGTTCTTCACTATTGTCCTTTACGGCCGCCAGGATACTGTCGTAGGCTTCCACGTTCCCGAAGGTGGCTTCCAGCCGGAGGGCCACTTCGTTCTTGTATACCGCGCTGAAGAACATGCTCCCGCATAACTGGGTGGTCTTCGCGTTAAAGTCCTTTACAAATTTTTTACCGATTCCTTTTCTGCCCCCGAGGTCGGTAAAACAGTTCATGCCCCCCAGGGAACCCCCGATCTCGAACACCACGTCATTATCGTAATAATCCCCGTTGTAGAAATAATACTGCGCGCTCAGCCGGCCACCGCAGGCAAGGATCAAAGTGACTAATAAGATTCTGAATTTCATAAAGTCGAATAAGGTTGTGCTGTTAGTGTTGGGAGGGACGGCACTGTATTTTACAAAATAAAAGGTTTTTTTAAGATATTATCAAGAATGCACGGAATAATATTTACAAACGGATTTTATGCCACAGATATTACATTTTGGACTCCGGGCCGTGCAAATATACCGCCCATGGAGGATCAGCCAGTGGTGGGCCCTGTGGACCAGGTTTTGGGGGATGTGGGCGACCAGTTGTTTTTCGCTGGCCAGGGGGGTCGTGGCATGCAGGGTCAGCCCGATGCGGGCGGCGACCCGGAATACATGGGTGTCCACGGCCATATTGGGCTGATTGTCAATGACGGATGTCACGACGTTGGCGGTTTTCCTGCCTACGCCGGGCAGTTTCACGAGGTCCCCGACGGTCATGGGAATTACGCCCCCGAAATCGCGGAGCACCATCCGGGCCATTTCCACCAGGTGCCGGGTCTTGCTGTTTGGATAGGAGATGCTCCGGATCAGCCCGAGGAGTTCTTCCGGGTCGGCCCCGGCCAGTTCCCGGAGCCCGGGGTAGCGGGCAAACAGGGCGGGGGTCGTGGCGTTGACCCGTTTGTCGGTGCACTGGGCGGAAAGCATCACCGCCACCAGGAGCTCGTAGGGCGAATGATAGACCAGTTCGGTCTCCGCCTGCGGAGCATGGGCCAGGAAGTACTGGATCACAAAGTCATACCGCTCTTTTCTGGTCATAAAAAATCCCTCTCGCCGCCGGCGGAGGGATTAAATATACAATGATTTACACAATGATTTACCCAGGGATCGAAACAGTCAGCTTATGCCCGCATCAATGCGAATGCAGGTGGCCCACCTTTTTGGCGGAGTACTGCAGGATCCGGTCCACTACTGCTTCCCGCGGGGAAAGTTGCGTGGTATGGAGATTCCTGTGAACCGACCGCAATTGCTCGAATGATTCCCGCAATCTCCAGTCGCTTTCCAGGGCCGCTTCGATGGCTGCCGTTTTTTGCGGGGAAGTCTCCTGGTAAAGGAAACGTACCAGGTCTTCTGGTGTGAACTTAGTCATGAAAAAGAGTCTTTAAAAAATGAAATAATATCCAATCCTTTTATCTAAACGCCCTTATATCAGAAATATTGTGTGCTATTCGCCTGAAGATGAATCCGGAGTAATCACAAAAAGATCTTCGTTGTCTCTTTTCATCAAAAACTTCTCCCTTGCGTACTTTTCGAGCGTTTCCGGGTTGTTTTTCAGCAGGTTAAGCTCTTGTTTCGTTTCGGCGATCTTTTGATCCATGTGTCCTTCATTTGCCTTCAATTTTTGAAGCTCATAAGCTCTTTTGAATTGGAGGGGCAGGTCATTTCTGTCAAAGAACAGCATCCACACTGCAAAAGCTATGCCCGTAATCAGGTACTTGCTGGTAAAAATCTGTTTCAGGATCCGTAACACGGGAAATGACTTTGATATCTTTAAAAAAGAGGGTTTCTACTTCCCAAATTTAATTTTTCCTTTCGGAAAAATGGCACTTGTGCCCAACATTTCTTCAATGCGCAACAGCTGGTTGTACTTGGCGATGCGGTCCGTCCGGCTCGCCGACCCCGTCTTGATCTGGCCGCAATTCAGCGCCACGGCGAGGTCCGCAATCGTCGTATCCTCCGTTTCACCGCTGCGATGGCTCATAATGGTGTTGTATCCTGCCGACTGGGCCAGGGTAACCGCGTCGATGGTTTCGGTGAGGGAACCGATCTGGTTGACCTTCACCAGGAGGCCGTTGGCGATATGCTCGTTGATGCCGCGCTGCAGTCTTTTGACATTGGTAACAAAAAGATCATCCCCTACGAGCTGGATCTTGCTGCCCAGGCGTTCTGTCATCAGCTTCCAGCCTTCCCAGTCGTCCTCGGCCATACCATCCTCGATGGAGATGATGGGATACTGTTTGACCCAGCTTTCCCAGAATTCCACCATTTTGACACTGCTCATTTTCTTGCCGTTGCTTTTGTGAAAATGATACACTTTTTCTTCCGGAACGTACATCTCGCTCACGGCCGGATCCATGGCGATCGCAACCTGTTTCCCGGCCTTGAAACCGGCCTTTTCGATGGCGGCCAACACCGTTTCGATCGCCTCTTCATTGCTCTGGATGTTGGGGGCAAATCCTCCTTCATCCCCCACGTTGGTACTGTATCCCTTTTTCTTCAGCACTGATTTCAGGGTATGAAATACTTCGACGCCCCATTGCAGGGCTTCACTGAAGGAAGCCGCGCCCACCGGCATCGCCATAAACTCCTGAAAATCTATTTTATTATCGGCGTGAGCACCCCCATTCAGGATGTTCATCATCGGGATGGGCAGGGTTTTGGCATTCGTGCCCCCCACGTACCGGAACAGCGGAAGGCCGGATTCCAGGGCGGCTGCCTTGGCGCAGGCCAGGCTTACGGCGAGTATCGCATTGGCGCCCAGCACCCCCTTGTTATCCGTCCCGTCCAGTTCGATCATGGCGTGGTCGATCCCCGCCTGGTCGGTGACGTCCCAGCCGGAAAGTTTTTTCGCGATCGTGGCGTTCACATTTTTGACCGCCTTGAGCACCCCTTTTCCGCTATAGACCTTCTTGTCCTCGTCGCGCAGTTCCACGGCTTCGTGCGCACCGGTGCTGGCGCCGGACGGGACCGCGGCCCTTCCGAGAAATCCGTTTTCCGTAAGCACTTCCGCTTCCAGGGTGGGATTCCCGCGGCTGTCCAGGATCTGTCGTGCATGTATCGCTGCAATGTAGCTCATAATTGTAGGTTTAGTTGTTTTGAATATTGCCCGTGAGGTTCCGGAATACATCTTCCAGGCTGCTGGCTTCGCTTTGCAGGGAAACGATGTTCACGTTACTGTCCAGGCTGAGTTTGAGAATCTGTTTTTTAACATGGTCCGGGTCGGCTGTCCGGATCCGGTAGCAATGGCCGGGTTCTTCCTCCAGTGACTGTATCCCCTCCATGGCGGCCATCCTGGCGCGTTCCACTCCGCCGGAAAACTGTACGACGACGACCGCCTCGTTTTGCGGCCGCTGCAGATGTTCCAGGGTGTCGTCGGCAACGATCCTTCCGCGGTGGATGATGATAATGCGGTCGCAGATACTCTCCACCTCCTGCAGGATATGCGAGGAAAAAAGGACCGTCTTGTTCCTGCCCAGGTTTTTGATGACCTGGCGGATCTCGACGATCTGGTTGGGGTCAAGGCCGCTGGTGGGTTCATCGAGGACCAGAACATCCGGGTCGTGGATCAGGGAGGCGGCGAGCCCGACGCGCTGTTTATATCCCTTGCTCAGCTGGCCGGTCTTCTTGTTGCTTTCGGCTGACAGCCCGGTCATGGAGATGACCTCTTCGATCCTTTTGGCCGGTTTCCCGAGGCGGTGGAGGGACGCTACGAACCCGAGGTATTCGCGAACATACATTTCATGGTAGAGCGGGTTGCCTTCCGGCAGGTAGCCGATGTGTTTTTTGGCCATCAGCGCGTGGGTACCCACGTCGATATCATCGACGAGCACCGAGCCCGAATCTGCTTTCAGGTAACCCGTGATGATCTTCATCGTGGTGGACTTGCCCGCGCCGTTCGGCCCCAGAAATCCGACTATGCCCGTATCGGGGGCCGTGAAAGAAATATTGTCAACGGCTTTTTGACTTCCATACGTTTTTGTGAGACTGGAAATGGAAATGGACATTAACGGAGCGATCAGTTTAAAAGAATCAGACAAAAGT
>Ga0187809_10001131_pt1 | contig 12900 bp, 9 predicted proteins | sample NC_wetland_sal_i_8_FD_132415 | JGI IMG/M metagenome (GOLD analysis project Ga0187809, IMG submission 132415) | Wetland sediment microbial communities from Neuse River Estuary, North Carolina, USA - ASW_4 | ecosystem: Environmental > Aquatic > Freshwater > Wetlands > Sediment | place: USA: North... | reverse complement strand
CCGTCAGGCGGCGGCCGACCTGCATCTGAAGGAGCGCTTTCAGGCGCGCGTACGGCTTACCGGCACCGTGCCGATGGGCGACGAGGAATTCTCCACCGTGCAGGAAGGCGCCGGCGTCAACATCGCCGGCACGGTGGTGATCGTGCTGGTAATCCTGTGGCTGGCGTTGAAGTCGAAACGCATCATCGGCGCCGTCTTCATCAATTTGTTCGCCGGCCTCGCCATCACCGCCGCGCTCGGCCTGCTGATGGTCGGCGCGCTCAACATGATCTCGGTCGCCTTCGCCGTGCTGTTCGTCGGCCTCGGCGTCGACTTCGCGATCCAGTTCTGCGTGCGCTACCGCGCGGAGAGGCACGAATGTCCCGATCTGAAGGAAGCGCTGGGCCGCACGGCGGCCGACATCGGCGTGCCGCTCACGCTCGCGGCGGCGGCGGTCGCGGCCGGTTTCCTGTCGTTCCTGCCGACCGATTATCGCGGCCTGTCCGAGCTCGGCCAGATCGCCGGCGCCGGCATGCTGATCGCCTATGCGACCAGCATCACGCTGCTGCCGGCGCTGATCACGGTCATGAATCCGGTCGGCGAACCCGAGCCGGTCGGCTATTCGTCGCTGGCGCCGGTCGACGATTTCCTGCAACGGCACCGCGTCGGCGTCGTCGCCGGCACGGTCGCGGTCGCGCTGGTGGGCCTGCCACTTCTTTACTGGCTGTCGTTTGACTTCGATCCGATCCACCTGCGCAGCCCGAAGGTCGAGTCGGTGGCGACCCTGCTCGACGTGCAGCGCGATGCCGGCGTCGGCGTCAACGCGGTCAACGTCGTCGCGCCGAATCTTGCCGAGGCGCAGAAGATCGCCGCGCGTCTGAAAGCAATGCCGCAGGTCGATCATGTGATGACCTTGCAGGGCTTCATCCCGGACGATCAGCCGCAGAAGCTCGCGGCGATCCGCGGCCTCGATGAGAAGCTCGGCAAGATCCTGCGGTCGCCGCCGGATGAGGACAAGCCGACCGACGCGAACAATGTCGACGCGCTCAACAAGACCGCCGCGCGGCTGAAACAAATGGCCGGGAGCGCCACAGGGCAGGGCGCCGATGCGGCGCGGCGGCTGTCCGACCGCCTGTCGAAAGTGGCGCAGGGCGACGCGGCATTGCGTCAGCGCGCGGCCGAGGCGTTCATCGTTCCGTTGCAGGTGGCGCTCGGCGAAGTCGCCGGCTTCCTGCAAGCCGCACCGGTCACCGCCGACACTGTGCCGGACGGATTGAAGCGGCAATGGATCGCGGCCGACGGCAAGGCGCGCGTGCAGGCAGTGCCGAAGGGCAACCCCGACGACACCGACGTGCTGCGCAATTTTGCGCAGTCGATGATCGACGCTTATCCGGACGCGATCGGCGGTCCGATCTCAATTCTGGAATCCGGCAAAACCATCGTCTCTGCTTTCGTTCACGCCGGCATCTACGCGCTGCTGTCGATCGGCGTAATCCTGTGGATCGTGCTGCGCCGCTTCGGCGATGTGCTGCTCACACTCGTCCCGCTGCTGCTCGCCGGTGTCGTCACGCTCGAATTGTGCGTGCTGATCGGCATGCCGCTCAATTTCGCCAATATCATCGCGCTGCCGCTTCTTCTCGGCGTCGGCGTGGCGTTCAAGATCTACTACATCATGGCGTGGCGGGCCGGGCAGACCAATCTGTTGCAGTCGAGCCTGACGCGCGCGGTGATCTGGAGCGCGCTGACGACCGCGACCGCCTTCGGCAGCCTGTGGCTGTCGAGCCATCCCGGAACGTCGAGCATGGGGAAATTGCTGGCCCTGTCGCTGTTCTGCACGCTCGGCGCCGCGGTGCTGTTCCAGCCCGCGCTCATGGGCAAGCCGCGCGAAGACAGCAAGACCGACGAGGGCGAAGGCTCAGCGTCGGCCGATTCCTGAGCAGACCTGCGTCGGCGTCTCATCGGCGATCGAGCGCTTCGCGCGGGCCGTTCCTGTCGTGCCATGCGCCGGCGGCTGATGGCCCGCCGCAGCAACGGCTTGGCCCGCGGCGCGGCTCCATGTCTCGCCGCCGCACATGATGCCGAGCACGCAGCCCTCGACGCGCAGATGCCCCGCGCCGGCGAGCTTGACGTTGCTGTCGTACGTCTGGCCGTCCTCGGCATTATAGATGCGGCCGCGCCATTCTCCCGACTGGTCCGGCGTGAGCGCGAGAAGCACCGGCATCCCGAGCGTCGGCCGCGATCGCAGTGCCGGATTCGGATTCTTGCGGTCGATGCCGGGCGATTTCTCCCACGCCACGACACCCCAATACTTGCCCCCGCAATCGACGATGCGGATCAGCGCCTTGCCGTCTTCGACGCGCCAGAGGCCTGCCGGGCTTTCTTCGGAGCGCGCGGCTACGGACGTGGCGAGCAGGGCTGCGCCCGTGAGACAGATCATCGAAGCACGGTTAAACCGCGCCAAAGGCCGTCGGTGACGCACGGGCATGAGGCAAACCCCTGATGGATCAGGAGAAGATCGCACATAGCGAAATGTCGAAACCGGCAAATGGTTCAATTTCGGCCATGCAACGACGTCGCGGCGGGGCAAAAAGCGCTTGCGCGTTAAGGAACCGAGGTGGAACTCTGATGTTAATCAAGTTCTCGTCATCGAAGTTCCCCCCCGAGGCTCCAGAAATGTTGCAGACCGTCACCCTGCCGAGGCCGCCTGCGCCGGTGCCGCGCGCGGAAGCCCTGGGCCTCGTGTCGCTGCTGCGGGTGCTCGCGACCAATCCGCTGGAAGCCTGGACGCAAGCGCATTTCGAGGAGTCGATCGTCGCCGGCGGCTTGCCATTCGGTCGCGCTGTCGTCGTCAGCGAGCCGACCGCGATCCGGCGGGTGCTGCTCGACAATGCCGGCAACTACGAGAAGGACTGGATGCAGCGGCGCATCCTGTCGGCGGGACTTTCGGACGGGCTCCTCAGCGCCGAGGGCCACCAGTGGCGGATGCAGCGCCGGGCGCTCGCTCCGCTCTTTTCCAAGCGCAGCGTCATGAGTTTCTCCGATGCGGTCGTCGCTGAGGCGCAGGCGCTCGTCGCGCGGATCGCGGGGCGTTCCGGCGAGACGATCGACGTCTCGGCCGAGGTCACCGGCCTCACGCTTGCCGTGCTCGAGCGCACGATCTTCTCCGACGGCGTCGGCGCCGATCGCGAAGAGGTGCGCCTCGCAATGCAGCGCTATTTCGAGGTCGCGAGCCGGATCGATCCGTTCGACATCCTCGGTCTGCCGGCGGCGATCCCGCGGCCGCGCCGGCTCGGCGTCTGGTCGACCTTGCGCTTCTTCGAGAAGACCATCGACCGGCTGATCGCGACGCGTCGCCGCCTCCTCGCCGACGCGGATGCCGATGTGCCGCAGGATCTGCTGACGCTGCTCCTCAACGCGACGGACCCGCAGACCGGCGCGCGGCTCACCGAAGCCGAGGTGCGTGCCAATGTGCTGACCTTCATCGCCGCCGGCCACGAGACCACGGCAAACTGCCTGACCTGGTCGCTGTACCTGTTGTCGCTCTCGCCGGAATGGCGCGAGCGGTTGCGTGCCGAAGCGGAGCGCGAACTCGACACCGGCGACCCGGCGACGCTGACCGACCGGCTCATCGAAACCCGCGCCGTGATCGACGAGGCCAACCGGCTCTACCCGCCGATCAGCGCCATCAGCCGGATGGCGCGGGGCGAGGACGACCTGTCGGGCCATGCCGTGAAGCGCGGCACAATGGTGGTGATCGCGCCCTATGTTCTGCACAGGCACCGCGCCCTGTGGACCCAGGCCGACACCTTCCACCCCGAACGCTTCCTCCCCGGTGCGCGGGAAACGGTCGACCGCTTCGCCTACCTGCCCTTCGGCGCGGGGCCGCGGGTCTGCATCGGCTCGGCTTTTGCCTTGCAGGAGGCCTGCGTCACGCTCGCCATGCTGGCGCGGCACTTCGACTTCGCGCTGGCCCCGGGCCACACTGTCCGGCCTGTGCAGAAGATGACCTTGCGCGCCGACGGCGGTATGCCGATGATCTTCACGCGGCGGGACTGAGGGCCGGATTCGGCCTTTCTGAAGTGAACCTTCCTGCGCGGTCGGGCGACGTATGCCGTGTATCGCGCAGGCTGGCTGCGCATAAAACGGGGCGACACCCATGCAACGGATGATCTTCGCGGGCGCGCTGTGCCTTGTGGCCGGCGTGGGCCCGGCCATGGCCGGCGACGCATTCAAGCGTCTCGAAGGCCAATGGCAAGGCAAAGGCACGATCGAATTCTCCAACAAATCCAAGGAGTCGCTGCGGTGCCGCGCCTCCTACGACGTATTGCAGTCCGGCGCGAATGTGCAACTCGCGATCCGCTGCGCCAGCGACAGCTACAAAATCGAACTGATGGGCAATGCCACCGAGGCGAACGGAAAGGTCAGCGGCTCGTGGAGCGAAGGCACGCTCAACGTCTCCGGCACCCTGTCCGGCAGCGCCGCGGGCGGCAACATCCACGTCACGGCGGCGAGCCCGGCCTTCACCGCGTCGTTCGGCGTCGTGACGAATGGCGGCCATCAGTCGGTGTCGATCCGGTCGCAGACGCCGGATTCCACGATCCGCGGCGCGACAATCTCGCTGGCGCGGAATTAGCACCTCCGTCGTCCCGGGCGAGCGAAAGCGAGGCCCGGGACTGACACCTACCCCTTCGGCACGCGCTTGTGCCGCGGCCCGGACAGGTGCCGGCCGCCGGCGCGGCGCATCAATTTGCTCAGCGTCATCGCCACCGGCCGCAGGATGAACAGGTCGGCGACCAGCGCCGCGATCATGGCGAAGGCCGAGAGCCAGCCGAACAGCCTGAGCGAGGGCAGGCTGGAGAACACGGTCATGGCGAGGCCGCAGGCGAGCACGGCCGAAGTGAGGATCAGCGGCGGGCCGACCAGCACGGTCGCGCGCTCGACGCCGACGCCGGGATCGTCCTCGACCGTGTCTTCCAATTGTAGCCGGTTGAGGAAGTGGATCGTCGCCGACAGGCCGAGGCCGAACGACACGGTCAGCGCGATGACGCTGGCGAATTGCAGGCCCATGCCGAGCGCGAGCAGGAGCGCGCCGGCGGCGACGATCGGGAAGATGCCCGGCAATATGCTCACCAGCATGACGATCGGCGAGCGGAAGGCGATGCCGATGAAGGCGGCGACGAAGGCGATCTCGACGGTGAGGCCCCAGCTCAGCCGGTCGATCATCACCGCAGAGTTGCGCGCCGCGATGGCCGACAGGCCGGTGACGGCGATCGTGTAGCCGGGATACTTCACGCGGACGCGGTTGAGCTGGCGGTCGAGCGAGCGGATCACCGGCAGCAGCTGGCTGGCGTCGATGTCGGGCACGCGGCCGTTGACGATGACGGCGTCCTCGTCGGCTGAGATGAAGCGCCGCGTCAGGTATTTCGGCAGGATGTCGACATAGCTCTTGAGCGTCGCGACGTCGGTAACGTGCAGCTTCTCGGCGAGCCAGTTGCGCAGCGTCTGGAGCGACCAGACATTGCCGACTCCGGCCTGCTTCTCGACCATCTGGTGCACGTCGGCGATGGCGTCGAGCGTCTCGGGATCGTAGAGCGACTTGCCTTTCGGGATCTCGATCAGCACGTCGATCGGATTGGCGCCGGTCAACTTGGCGTCGAGCCGGTGCGCCGCCTGAACCGCATGTTCGCGGTCGGGCAACTGGTCGGCAAGCCGGTAGCGCGGCTGGAGGTTGAGATAAGCGACGCATAGGCCGCCCACCACGATCACGCTGATCAGCGTGTAGAGGCCGGGGCGCGTCACCATCTGCGTCGCGATCCAGGAGCAGAAGCGCCGCAGGAAATCGAGGCCGGTGTCCGAGCCGCGCATTTCCTCGGCGAAGCGGTGCTCCTTGCGCACCAGCAGCACCCCCAGCAGCGGCACCAGCATCAGGACCGCAAGCATTGCGACGACGACCGCGACGAGTCCGGCCTCGCCGAAGGCGCGGATCAGGTCGGACTGCGAGAACATCAGGGCGATGAACGACACCCCGGCGGTCGCGTGGGTGAGGACACAGGCCGGGCCGACGATGTACAGCGCGTTGCGGAAAGCGGCCGCCTTGGAGTCGCCCGCGATCAGCCGGTCTCTGGCGGCGAAGGTCAGCTGCATCGAGTCGGAGAAGCTGATGACCATGATGAGCGGCGTCATCACGTTCAGGAACATGTTGAGCCGGAAGTCGAGCCAGCCCAGCGCGCCGAGCGCGAGCAGGATCGCGGCGAGCGGTGGACCTGCGGCTATGATCATGAACGAGATGCGGCGGAAGAACATGACCGCGATGAGACAGCCGGCGATGAAGCCGAGCGTGTTGTAGATCAGCCGGTCGCGCTCGATGGCGTTGCGGATCTCGAGCTGCATCACCGGCACGCCGGACAGTTCGTGATGCAGCCCGGAGCCCTCGAGGTCGTCGTGCACGGTCGAACGAACGGTGCCGATGATCTTGGCGAGCTGGCCGCGGTCGACCGCTTCCGGGTCGAGCGCGAGCACGAACAGCGCCAATTTGCCGTCGTCGGAGATCAACTTGCCGCGAATGATCTCGTTGGTCAGGACGCGGTGGACCAGCGCGTCATAGTCGGCGCCGGTCGGCAGCGTCTGCGGAAACAGGGGCGGGGGCACCCCGCCGCCTGCGGGCGGCGGCTCGCGCGCGGAGAACAGGGAGATGAGGCCGCGGGTGCCGTCGATGAGCTGGAGGTCGATTGCCGTATCGCGCAGCTTCTCCAGCGAGTCGCGCGCCATCAGCTTGTCGCCCTCGATGACGATGAGCACGTCGTACTCGCTCGCCGGGAAGCGGTGCGTGACCTCGTGATAGACCTTGTATTCGGGGGTGTCGGAGCGGAACAGCTGGCTCAGCGAGTCGTCGACCTTGAGCCGTTCGAAGCCGACGGCGCCGAGCACGAGCAGCGCCAGGAAGGCGATCGCGACGGCCCATGGATAGCGGATCGGCAGGAGGCCGATGCGCTCGATGCCCAAAGCCAGGTTACGCGGTCAGGAGACCGGCAGATGCTCGCCGCCGTCCGAATGCATCATGCGGAGCGTCCGGGGCGCGGGGGCGGCGGCAGGCACGGACGCGACGGCAAGACATGCTCCTTGGGACGGTCAGGCAGGGGCTCGATGAGCCTCGCGGAGTGCCCTGCCACCGTCCGGGTTACTCGCCGCGATAGTGGACAACGGCGGCGTGCGGTTCAAGGTCCCCGCCGTCGCAGCCACAGTTTTCAACGCCGCGGATTTGTTCTGGAAAAGCCGTTCCCCACCGCGTCCGGCATGCGCTAGGGTGCCAGCCTGCCCAAAAGGCGCGGCGCCGGTAGCTCAGCTGGATAGAGCACCAGACTTCGAATCTGGGGGTCAGGGGTTCGAATCCCTTCCGGCGCGCCAATGGCCGCCCTCGCGCCGTCAAAAGCACCCGAAGACGACAGGGTTCCAGCGCCGCCTTAATTCGTGACGGGCGTCAGGAGCCGCGCCAGGTTGCCTCGGTCGATCGCGCTCCTGGAGCCGGGCGCGAGGTTCAATGCATCGAGTGCCCGCATCGTCTCGCGCACGAGATAGGCGCCGCCCTCGGCATCGAAGGGAAAATCGCTGGCGAACACGACCTGCTTCTCTCCGAAGTAGTCCAGCCCGCAGCGCGTCGCGCCCGCGGAGCCCGACAGCGCGGTATCGGCATAGAACATCTTGAAATACTCGGACGGCCGTTTCTTCAGCGGCTTCGGCAGCAGCCGCGCGTCGCTGGGCGGCGTGCGTGAGCCCATTTCGAGGTCCCAGCCCTGTTCGATGCGGCCGGCGAAAAAGGGGATCATCGCGCCCATATGGTGCGTGACGATCCGCAGATGCGGATGGCGGTCGAACAGCCCGCTGAACACGAGATGCGACATCGCAACGGACGATTCGTAAGGCCAGCCGAAGCACCACCAGATCTCGAAATGCGATTTGTCGAGCGTCGGATAATCCGCCACGGGCCCGCGCACCGGATGCAGCCAGATGCCGACGCCTTTTTCCGCGATGGCGTCGAAAATCGGCAGGAAGCCCGGATCGTCGAGCGGCTTGCCGCGCACATGGGTGCAAATCTGAAATCCGCGCGCGCCGAGCGCAACGGCCCGCGAAACCTCGCGCACCGCGGAATCGGGATCGAGGAATGACAGCGCGCCGATGAATGCGGGAAACCGGTCGGGATGGCGTCCAACGAGCTCGGCGAGGCCGTCATTCATCATCATGGCGAGGTCGGCGGCCTCGGCTGCATCGCCGAGCTCTTCGACCGGTGGCATGGATGGCGTCAGCAACTGGCTGTAGCCCTCGAACTTGTCCATGATGCCGAAGCGCACGTCGAGATCGTAAAGCGACTTCAGGCTCATCCACCGCTTCAGCGGCCCGGTCGCCGAGCCGATGGTTTGCAGCTTGGCGAAATAGGCGCGCGGGAAAATATGCGTCCAGGCATCGAACATATCGGGCATGGGGAAAGTCCTGCTGTCGTCGTCGCCGACCGTGGGGAGGCCGCGCGGATCAATCGCCCTTGATGCCGGCGAATTTGACGACGGTGCTCCACTTCTCCGCGTCTGCGGCGACGAATTTGACGAACTCTTCGCGCGTCATCGGCATCGGCGTCGCGCCGAGCGTCGCAAGCCGCTGCTTCATCGTCGGGTCGGCGAGAGCGAGATTGACCTCCTTGTGGAGCAGCGCGGCGATGTCCGGCGGAAGGTTCGCGGGCGCCCCGAGACCATGCCAGAGCTCCGCCTCGAAGCCCGGCAGGAACTCGGTGACCGTCGGCACGTCGGGCAAGTCCGCGGAGCGCCTCGCGGTCGTGACCGCGAGCGCGCGGACCTGGCCACTTCTGACATATTCGATGGTCAGCGGCAGATAGCCGAAGATCACGTCGACCCGTCCGGCGATCAGGTCGGTCATCGCCGGTGCGTCGCCGCGATAGGGCACGTGCAGCATGTCGACGCCGGCCTTCATCTTGAACAATTCGCCGGTGACGTGGGACGTGCCGCCGACACCGCCCGACGCCATGGTGACCTTGCCGGGATTGGCTTTGGCGTAGGCAATGAACTCGGGAACGGTTTTTGCCGGGAACGACGGCTTGACCGCCATCACCAGGGGCGTGCTCATGACGCTGGCGATCGGCTCGATGTCCTTCAGGAAGTTGAATCGCAGATGGCTGTAGAATGACGTGCTGATCGCATTGGCGGACAGGATCCACAGCAGCGTGTATCCGTCCGGCTTCGACGTCACGACGGATTCGGTGGCGATATTGCCGGCCAGTCCCGTGCGGTTGTCGATGATGAACGGGCGGCCGAGCCGTTCGGACAGCTTCTGCCCGACGAGGCGGGCGATGAGGTCGGCCGAGCTTCCGGCCGGAAAGCCCACGACCAGACGCACCGGGTTGGCCGGATAGCCCTGCGCCCAGGCCGGGCCGGCAAGTGCGGGGGCAGCAATCGCGCCCGCCGCGATCTGCAAGAATTTGCGGCGTTGAAGTTTCAAGACTGTCTCCAATTGGCGATCGGCGAAGCCGACCGGAACTGCGGGGTGGAAGCCTCCCGGCTTCACCCGCCCGACGCCACCGCGATCTCCAGCGGGAAGCGGTCGACCACCTCGTGGCCCTTGTCGTTCACGATGAAAGTGTGGCCGAGGAAGATGCCGAACATGCCGTCGGCGGTGATCGGGTTCGGCTCGGCCATGATGACCATGCCGGGCTTGAGGATCATGTCGCCTTCGACGCCGCGCACGTGCTCGGCGGCGACATGCGGATTATCGGTGACGAGGTCGATGCCGTGGCACTGCGTCGGCCGCGACTGCACGCCGTTGTCGCGGAAGAATTTCGACGCTTCGCGCATCGCCTCCGCCGGCTTTCCGGGCGCGATCTCGGCGACGATCTTGTGGTAGCCGGGCAGGGTGATCTCGTTCCAGAACTTGCGCACCATCTCGGTCGGCTCGCCGAGCGTGATCGGCGAGCCGACCTGCGCGGTGTAGCCGCGATAGCCGGCGGCGAGCTCCATGTTGATGATGTCGCCCTTCTTGAGCACGCGGCTCGATGGTCGCGGATTGCCGAACACCATGGCCGGGTCGGCCATCGGCGTCGAGCCGATGATGAGGAAGTCGATGTCGCCGCCGCCGTCGAGGATCGCCGCGCCCGCCGCGGCGCGCAGCTCGTATTCCTTGGCGCCTGGCTTGGCGCGCGCGACCATCGCCTCCATCGCGCGCTCGCATAGCACGCCGGCCTTGCGGATGCAGTCGAGCTCCTCCGCCGAGTGGATGACGACGAGGTCGTGCAGGAAGTTCTTGGTGAAGACGAGCTCGGCGTCGGGCAACTCCTTGCGCAGCGTGTTGTACTGGTTGACCGGCATGTAATCTTCATGCCGCGGATCGATCTCCATCAGGCCGATGCGGCCGCGCTCGAGCTTGAGCTCCTTGAGCCGCTCCACCATCACCTGCGCGTACTGGCCGTTGCGGCTGTGGCGCACGTCCTTGATCGCCGGCGCGACGTGGCGGCGCACGGCTTCCGCATGCGTGCCGCCCATCGAATAGATCATGGTCGGCTCACCGTCGCGCGGCACCAGCACATAGGAGGCGAGCGCGTGCCACTCGACATGGCCGGTGAGCCAGAGCACGCCGGCGCCGAAGCTCCAGTGCGACGGGCCGCCGGCGGCGATGACGGCGTCGAGCCTTTGCTCCTTCATCTTGTCGCGCAGCGCGGCGTAGCGGCGGGCGTATTCCTTCTCCGAGAACTGCTCCCAGACCGCGTCGCGGTAGTACGGCGTGCCGCGCATGTTGGCGAAGGGGAGTGCTTGGTCGAGCTTCGTGCGCACGACCTCCCACGGCTGCGGGCCGAGCGGCTTGCGGGGCGTCTGGACGTTCATGGGAGTTTCCTGGGAGGTGATGGCGACGCGAGAGCCGCGCCGCCGGTTGGCGTCAAAGACTACATTTTCCGATTGTGACGCGTCCGCCAGCGGCCTTGACCGCGTCGGCTGCGATCTTGTCGTCAAACACTCTATCGACGCTGGGCTTGGCGTCGGCCTTGATGAATCCGTTCTCGACGTCGTTGTCGATCGACCACTGCGTACGCTTGGCGTCGAAGCCGTCATTGACCGACCAGATGCAGTTCTTGGTCTCGACGTCCCAGGCGTACTCGACCGCTTCCTTCGGCTTGCCGGTGGCCTTGACCATGATCGGCACGACTTTGTCCTTGTCGCGATAGATCGTGCGGTTGGCTTCGATCATCGCGGCGATCGTGTCGACCATCAACTGCCTGTTGCCGTCGACCCAAGCGATCTGTCCGCCGTACGAATTGAACACGTAGTCCGGCATCAGGTCGGCGAGTTGCACCAGCACGTGCAGACCCTCGTTCTTCTGCCGGGCGAGATAGACGTCCTCCGGATGCAGCGCGACCGCGTCGATCTGCCCGGCGACGAGGCCGGTGAGGCGCGCGGCCGTTGCGGCGGAGAGGAAATTTGCGTCGTCCGGCTTGAGGCCGGCCGATTTCAGCACCTCGCGGCCCATGATCCAGTTGAAGGAGCCGACGCCGCCGCCGGCGGCGCTCAGGCGCTTGCCCTTGAGGTCGGCCGCGGTCTTGACGTCCTTGCCGACGACATAGGCCTGCGGCATGCGTGGCGCGAGCGTCCAGATCTGTTTCACCTTGACGTTGTGGCCGATCGCGACCGGTTGCACCGATACCAGCGCGGTGCCCTGCGCGGCCGCAGCCTTCGATGCCGGCGAGCCGCCGCCATCGAACTGGATGATGTTGGCATCGATGCAGTGCTTGGTGAAGATGCCGAGCTCCTTGGCAACGTAAGGTGTCGTGTGCACGACGTTCGGCGGCGACACCGAAACGCCGATGCTGATCTTGCGCATGCCGGAATCGCATGCGGCGTTCGCCACGCTCGTCCACGTCAACATGGCGGCGGCGAGGCACGTCAGTGCGAGGCCGCGATCGATCCTTCCTGTCATGTGCTTTCCTCCCTGAATGATCGTTTCTTGTCGTTTCAGTCCTGGTTGCCTGCGGCAGTCCACGGCGCGACGCGCACCTCGAGCAGGCGCAAGAGCGCGGTCAACGTCACGCCAAGCAGGCCGAGCGTGACGATCGGCACGAACATCTTGTCGACTTCGTATGTGCTTGCACTGCGCACGATCAGATAGCCGATGCCGGAAATCGCGGTGTAGAGGTCGGCGAGCACCATTCCGATCAGGCCGCGGCCGACGGCGAGCCTCAAGCCGGTGACGATGAAGGGCAGCGCCCCCGGCAGCACGATATTGACCCACAACTGACGCTCGGAGCAGCGGAAGGCGCGTCCGACCTCGAGCAGCTTGGCGTCGACGTTCTTCACGCCCTGATAGGTGTTGATGACCATCGGGAAGAAGGCGAACAGGAACAGGATGATCACCTTCGCCGAGGTGTCGAACCCGGCCCACAGCACGATCAGCGGCACGAGCGCGACGCTCGGCAGCGAATAGAGGAAGGTGATGTAGACGCCGAAGGCGACGTCGAGGACCCAAAACCGCGCGAGGACGAGACCGACGGCGACGCCGATCACCGACGCGAGCACGAGACCGATCGCCAGCACGACGAGGCTCGGCTCGAGATACTCCCACAGCTCGCCGCTGCCGATCATCCCGACCGCGGCGTGGAATATCTTCGACGGCGTCGTGAACAGGCTCGCGTCGACCTTGGCTCCGAAAATCTGCCAAAGCGTCAGGACGGAGGCAATCGAGACCAGCCGGATGGCGAGATTGATCAGGAGCCGCCGCCGCCGCCCGGCCGCGGCCACGACCCGCGCACGTTCGCGATCGGCGCCCGCGTCGTCGTCGCCGATCCCGGCGGCTTCGGAGTTGCCGACGGCACTCATGATACCGCGGCCTCGCGCGACGGCTGCTTCGGCCGCGCGGTGTGCAACTGCCGCCACAGAT
>Ga0187809_10001130_pt1 | contig 12910 bp, 10 predicted proteins | sample NC_wetland_sal_i_8_FD_132415 | JGI IMG/M metagenome (GOLD analysis project Ga0187809, IMG submission 132415) | Wetland sediment microbial communities from Neuse River Estuary, North Carolina, USA - ASW_4 | ecosystem: Environmental > Aquatic > Freshwater > Wetlands > Sediment | place: USA: North... | reverse complement strand
CTCGCCACGCACGTGAGCATCGACGTACCGGTCACAGGAGTGGCCGAGGCCTTCCCGCTGTTCGCCGACGCGATCCGCACGCCCGCACTCGCCGACGAGGACGTGCTGCGTCACATCGGACTGCGTCGGGCTGAGATCCAGCAGGTGCTTGCCAACTCCGCACAGCTCGCGGCCGCTCTCGTCCCGGGCGCGGTGTTCGCCGACGCGTACCGGGCCAGCCGTTCGACCGGTGGGTCGACCGCCTCGCTGGAGTCGTTCGGCCCCGAGCACGTCCGGGAGTTCCAGACGTCCTTCTACGGACCCGCAGGGTCGACGCTCGTGGTGGCAGGCGACTTCGCCGGCCTCGACCCGATCGCGCTCGCCGAGCGCGCGTTCGGGAGCTGGAAGGACACGGGCGCACCCCGCCAGCATGAGGAGCCCTCGGGAGCGGAGCCTCGGCGACGCCTCATCACGCGAGAGGGCGCCGTACAGGCCGACCTCCGCATCGCGGCGCCCGCCATCGACAGGGCCGACCCCCGCTGGCCGGCCTTCCAGGTGGCCTGCTCAGTGCTCGGCGGTACGTTCCAGAGCCGCCTCAACACGGAGCTCCGTGAGCGACGAGGCTTCACCTACGGCGTGTACATGTCGACGACCCAGCTGCGCCACGGCGGGTACGCGGCGGTCGGCGGCTCGTTCCGCACCGACGTGGTTCCCGAGGCCGTGGATGCGGCGCTCCAGCTGCTCGACGTCGGCGCCAGGCCTTTCACGACCGCCGAGGTCCGGCGAGCCGTGAACTTCCTGACACGTACGGCACCGCTGCGGTACGCGACGGCCAACGGCGTCTCGCAGCAGGCCGTCATCCTGGCCTCGATGGGCCTGGACTGGCGTCACGTGGACGAGTCGATGGCGCAGCTCACCGCCGTCACCGCCGACGACGCGACGGCGGCGTTCACCGAGATCTGGCCCGTCGAGCCGGCCGTGCTCGTCGTCGGGGACCCGGTCCTTGCGGACGCGCTGGGCGTCGAGGCCGAGCCGACGCCCGACCTCTAGCCGCTCGTACGGGCGGTAGCCGTCAGCCGCCCATCGCCTTGAGGGCCCGAGCGACTGCAGCCTGCGCGGTCTGGTTCGCCTTCTGGTAGCCGGCCAGGTCGCCCGCTGCCAGCGCCTTGTCAGCGTCCGTGAACGCCTGCTGGGCCTCAGCGAGTGCCGCAGCGACCTCGGCCTGGTTGGGCGTGGTGGTGGTCGGAGCCGTCGGGGTGGTCGGCGTCGTGCCGCTGGTCGGCGGCGCGTTCTCGTTGGTCGTCGCACCCGCGTCACCCGCGAACACCTGGTCCAGGGCACCTTGCAGCGTGTCCGAGATCCCGACGTGGTCTCCGAACCGGACGACCACGTACGTCAGGACCGGGAACGCACCGCTCTGGGCTTCGTTGCGCTGCGTGTAGATCGGTTCCACGTAGAGGATGCCGCCACCCACCGGAACCGTGAGCAGGTTGCCGTACAGGGCCTTCGCGCTCCCCTGGTTGAGATAGGGGCGAAGGGCCGCGGCGACCTTCTCGTCACGAAGGATGTTGTTGTGGGCCTGCCCCGCGCCCTCCACCTGTTGGGTGTCGGACATTCTCAGCACGCGGATCTTGCCGTAGTCCGGGCTGGACGCGTCGGCCACCACCGTCATGTACGCGGCGAGGTTCTGCCTGTTGTTCGGGCTGTAGACCGTCGTCTGGCTGAACTGCGGCGAGGTCTCGCCCTGAATCGTCTTCCCGTTCTGCGTGGCCGTCGGCCACCGTACGGACATGTAGTAGGTGGGTTCTCGCAGGTTCGCCGACTGGTCGACCGTCGGGTCGCTCGGGATCGCCCACATGTCCGACGTGGAGTACCACTGGTCCGGGTTGGTCATGTGGTAGCGGGCCAGCACCTCGCGCTGAGCGCGGTAGAGGTCCGTCGGGTAGCGCAGGTGGCTCATCAGATCGGGCGAGATCGCCGACTTGGGCTGCACCGTGCCGGGGAAGACCTTCATCCACGTCTTCAGCAGGGGGTCCGACTCGTCCCAGGCGTACAGCGAGACGGTCCCGTCGTACGCGTCGACCGTCGCCTTGACGGAGTTGCGGATGTAGTTGATCTCGTCGGTCGTCTGGAGCGCGGACGTCGGCACCTCCTGGTTCGAGGCGGCGTTGGACAGCGACAGCTTGTGGCTGTTCGGGTAGTTGTCGGACGTGGTGTAGGCGTCGACGATCCACACGATGCGTCCGTTGACGATCGCCGGGTAGATGTCGGAGTCGACCGTCAGCCACGGCGCGACGTCCTGTACGCGCTGCGTCGGTGTGCGGTCGTACAGGATCTTCGAGTCGCTGTTCACCCTGTCGGACAGCAGGAGGTTGATGTCGCCGAACCGGGTCGCGTACAGAGCCTTGGTGAACGGGTTGCCGATCCCGACGCCGCCCAGCCCGTCGTAGGTCTTGAACTGCTCCCCGGTCGCGTCGCCGCCGCCAGGAGTGTCGAACTCGATCGCCGACTGGCCGGGCGCGCGGCCGACCACGACGTAGTTGGTCGCGAGCTCGCCGTAGTAGATCCGCGGCTGGTCCGCCTTCAGCAGGCCGACGGTCGGGATGTCGGCCGCGAGCCACTGCGGCTCGCCACCGGCCTGGCGACGGTTGCCGTACGCGGCGACCAGGCCGTACCCGTGGGTGTAGACGGTGTGGAGGTTGTTCCACTGCTTGTTCTGCAGACCCGACTGGTCCATCTCGCGTGCTGCGATGACGACGTCGGTCTGGGTGCCGTTGATCTTGTAGCGGTCGACGTCGAGCACCGGGGCGAACGAGTAGTAGCCACGCACCTGCTGGAGCTGCTCGTACGTGTCGCGGACCATCGACGGATCGATGAGCCGGATGCCCGGCAACGTCGCGGCGTCAGCCGAGAGCTGCCCTGCGTCGGCGCTGGTGGTCGCGGAGTAGTCGTAGATCTGGGTGTCTGCGACGCCGAACGCGTCACGGGTCGCGGTGATGTGGTTCTGGATGTAGGGGCGTTCCTTGTCCGGCTCGTCCGGCTTCACGTCGAAGGACTGCACGACCGAGGGGTACGCGACCCCGACGATCAGCGACGCGACGATCATGAGGATGGACGACGTCACCGGCACCCGCCACCCCGGCCGGCGCGCGTAGACGAAGAACATGACGGCGGTGAGCGTTGCGATCACCGCGACGACGGTGTGCGCCGTGATCTGGGCATGGTCACCTGTGTAGGTGAGACCGTCGAGCAGGGTGGAGGACTGCAGCTCCTCCCCGAAGCGGTCGAGGTAGGCGCTGACGGCGAACGACAGCAGCGTCAGACCGGCCAGCACTGAGATCTGCGCATGGGCGCGACGGGTGCCGAGTGCGGGACGGCTCGCCGAGCTGAGCACGCCCATCGCGAAGTTCAGGACCAGGGAGATCGCGAGGCACAGGAGCAGGACACCCATCGCGAACGAGTTCAGGTAGCGGTACCACGGGTACTCGAACACGAAGAACGAGATGTCGAGCCCGAAGCGGGGGTCGTTGGTGCCGAAGGCCGTGCGGTTGACGTACGCGAGGAAGATCGACCGTGCCGACGTGCCAGTGATGCCGGCCATGATCCCGAAGAAGATCGCCGGAATGGCCACGGCGAGCCCGAGGCGGCGACCCAGCAGGTCTCGGTAGCGGTTGAGCAGCGCGCTGCTGGAACGGCTGGAACCACGGATCTCGCGGGTCGCGGCGACCATCGTCGCAGCGATGGCAGCGGCCATCACGATGCCGAACCCGAAGAACAGGCCCACCGAGGTCCACAGCTGCGTCGAGAAGACGCCGCCGTAGCCCAGCTGGGAGAACCACAGCTTGTCGGTCCAGATCTGGGCGAACGTGACGAACAGGTACCCGACGACGATCACGATCACGATCGTCGGGATCAGTGCGCCACGCCGGGTACGACCGAGCGAAGGGCTGGACACAGCAGGGGCTCCTTGCTTGAGGTTCAGTCGTCCAGCGTAGCGAGGAGTGCTGTGGACAACCCGGGCGCGAGGTTCTCGCCACCCAGAAGCTCTGAGGGGTCGCTGCGGACCCTGGCGACGGCGTGCCGTTCGCCCGTGCGGAGCACACCCGTCACGAGCCGGAGCTCCTGGCGCTGCGGGTGGTTCGACACCGCCTCACCGGCCTCGTCGGGATCCTCAGGGAGCTCGGACTCGTACTGCGCAGGAAGGAACGCCCGCTCGACGCAGAGGACGCAGCCCGCGACCGTCGGCGGCCACGCGAGATGGGCGAGAGCTTCGAACAGCGGCAAACCGTTGTGGAAGTCCTCCTGCTCGATGCTCGAGAGGTGGCCGTCGGGGTGCTCGGCGCCGAGCTGGGCCGCAAGCTCGGGGGCTTTCTCGAGAAGCTCAGCGGTCGGCACGAGGGCGAACAACCTCGTGGGCTGGTCCCACCCGGACTGCCCCACATGACGTTCCACGTCGAGGATCGCCGCTGCCAGTGCGTCGCTCAGCATGACGGAGGCCGCTGCGTAGAGCTCGGGTTGAGCGCGAGAGGAAGCGCGTCGATGGCTTCCTTCAACGTGCCCACCTTGACGAGAGTCATGGAGGTCGACACCCCTACCGTGTCCCGGCAGTTGGCGGCCGGGACGAAGAACACCTTGGCACCGGCAGCCTCCGCGCCGGCGATCTTCTCCTGGATGCCGCCGATCGCGCCGACCGACCCCGTGGCGCTCATCGTCCCCGTGCCGGAGATGATCCGGCCTCCGAGCATGTCGCCGGGTGTGATGCGGTCGTAGATCGCGAGCGCCATCATCAGGCCTCCGGAGCCGCCACCCACGTTCGGGTCGATGCTGAACGAGACGCTCGGAGCGTACGAGTAGCCCGTTCCGACGGTGACGCCGATCGTGGCGACCCGGCCGTCGTTGGCGGAGCCGACGGTGTCGATGGTCGCCGAGACGCGCGCATTGGCGCGCTGCACCTCGATGACGACCTTCTGGCCGACTCCCTTGTCCTTGATGCGCGCGACCACGTCGTCGCTGGTGGCGACGGCGACGTTGTCGACCTTGAGGATCAGGTCGCCCGGCTGGAGCTTGTCGTTCGAAGGACCTGAGACACGTACGGCGGTGACCATGGGCAGCTCCAGGACGGGCTGGCCGGCGACGCGGAGCGCAGCGACCACGGCGTCGAACTGCGCCGTCGACATCAGCGTCTTCTCCTCGTCGGCCACCTGGTTCGCCGACTTGCCCGGCGCGTAGACGAGGTCGCGCGGAATCACGTCGCGGTCAGGCATGACGTAGTCGTACAGCGCCTCGGGAAGGCTCAGCGCCGCGTCAGCGCGGGTCTGGCTCACCGTGGTCATGAGCATCCCGCCGGTGGTGTCGTACGTCGTGATGCCCGAGATCTGGATGACCGGCTTGCCGTTGCTGGCGCCCAGCACGTCGTAGGTCGCCCCGGGGGTCCAGGCCACGTACGGGATCGGCGCGAACGCGATGACGGCTGCCAGCGCGATGAACACGACCGACGACACGACGGCGGTCCAGGTCTGGCGCGTCACCAGCGCACCTCGACGCACGCGGGCAGGCAGCGCCGACCATCCACGGTGCGATGACGGTGCGGCATGCCATGCAATCTACCCGAGTGGTGACTGCAGCGGAGCGCGCCACTGCGGCGAACGAGCTGGCCCTGGCTCGCACGGGTACGCTTCTTTGTGCTTGAGAAGAAGGAGTTGTCCATGGTCAGCAGCCCTGATGACGACGAGGGCGACGAGGTGCCCGAGGGACCGTTCGGCGGAGAGAACCTGCCCTTCGAGCAGATCTTCGCGTCCCTCGGCATCCCCATGCCTCAGGAGGGCGAGCCCATCGACGTCCAGGCTCTCCTCGCATCGCTCCAGAACGTCATGGCTCGCTCGGGGCAGTCGATGACCACCGACAACGGCGGCGTGAACTGGGTCTTCGCCAAGGACATGGCCCGCAAGATCGTCGCGTCGCTCGGTCCGGACCCGACACCGTCGAGCCGCCAGCGGCACGACATCGCCGACTCGGTACACCTGGCCGAGCTCTGGCTCAACGACGCCACGATCTTTCCCGCCGTCGCGGCTCCCCCGACCGCGTGGAGCCGTGCGGAGTGGGTGGAGAACACGATGGCGACCTGGCAGACGATGGTCGAGCCGATCGTCTCCACGATCGCGACCTCGCTCGGTGAGGTGATGACCAAGCGGATCAGTGACGAGCCCGAGCTCGCCGGCATGCAGCAGATGTTCCAGCCGATGCTCCGGCAGTCCGCCTCGAGCATGTTCGGGGTGCAGTTCGGACAGGCGCTGGGGAAGCTCGCGACTGAGGTCGTCTCGGCGACCGAGGTGTCCATGCCCCTGCTCTCGCGCCCGCAGGTGGCGCTCCTGCCCACCAACCTCGCCGCGTTCGGTGAGGGCCTGGATCTCTCCGAGCGCGACGTGATGCTCTACCTCAGCCTTCGCGAGGCCGCCCGGCAGCGCCTGTTCTCCGATGTGGGCTGGCTGGGTCCGCAGCTCGTCGCGTTCGTGCAGCACTACGCCCGCGAGATCACGGTCGACCTCAGCGCGCTCGAGGAGTCCTTCGACGGCATGGGTGGAGATTCCTTGTCGATGAACGACCTGGCGCAGCTGGGCAGCGAGATGGGCAGGAGCCTCTTCTCTCCCCAACGGACACCTGAGCAGGCCGAGGTGCTGGGTCGACTGGAGACGCTGCTGGCGCTGGTCGAGGGATGGGTGGACGACGTCGTGGCTCAGGCCACGATCCGCTTCATGCCCGCGGCCGGTCCGCTCGCCGAGACCGTACGGCGCCGTCGAGCCTCGGGTGGCCCGGCGGAACAGGTCTTCGCGTCGTTGGTGGGCCTGGAGCTTCGCCCGCGCCGCACCAGGGATGCGGCGAACCTGTGGGCCGCGCTGCGCGCCGATCGCGGGGTCGAAGGGCGGGACGCCGTCTGGCAGCATCCGGATTCGATGCCGTCCGCCACGGACCTCGACGATCCTCTCGGCTTCGTCAGCGGCGAGTCGGACCACAGCCACGACGACCTGGACGCCGAACTGGCCAAGCTGCTCGACGAGGAGCAGGGCAACTAGTCCACCGGCTCCGCATCCTGCTCGTCGAACCCGTCGGGCTCGTCGGCAGCGTCCACCCGAGTGGTATCGGGGTGTGCCAGCGCGTGCGCCACTCCGTGGAGGAAGCCGACCGCTCGGTCGTGCGCTGGATAGCGGCGCACGAGTTCCTGGAACCGGGACGAGTGGTTGGGCTCCTCGAGATGGACGAGCTCGTGGAAGAGCACGTAGTCGATGACCCAGCTCGGCATCGTCCGTAGGCGGCTGCTCAGGCGGATCTCCCCCGTCGCCGAGGTGCAGGAGCCCCACCGACGGTTCTGCCGTGTCGACCAGGTCACGCTCGTCAGCCGACGGGGTCCGGCGAGGTCTGGGGCGAGCTCTCCGATGAGCCGTCCGGCGGCCTGCTCGAGGGCCGCGTCGCTGCGTCGCGCGCCCCCCGCCTCACGCGCGCGGACGCGCTCGACGAGTCTCGGGACGAGCCGTTCGTAGTCGCGCGCGGCAAGGCTCGCCGGAACCAGCACGATGATCTTGTCACCGTCCCGGTGGGCCTGCAGCGTGCGCTTCCGCCGTGCGCTGCGGCGGATCACCACATCCTGAGGCAGGTCCATCCGTGCCGTCCTTCCCTGAGAGCTCCAGCATCCCATCAACGACTGACACTCGACCTTGACCGGGACTCCGCGTGCTCGATACTGTCTCTGGGACAGGGTTCTCAGGTCATCCGTTCGCAGGGGAAGGCAAACGGTTCGATCGAGAACCCTGTTTCATGTCCCGGCGGGCCCGCACCACGGGCCCCAGCGGGGAAATCTGGCGCGGCAGCGTGCTTTCCCCGCCAAGCCCCCGTAGAGTACGCAGCCAGGAAACACGACGGCGGTCACCCCAGATCGTCAGTCGCGGACAAGGAGGAACTGTGGCCGACAAGACCTACACGGGTGAGTTCTACTGCGTGAAGTGCAAGGCTAAGCGCGAGGCGACCGGCAACATCGTTGTCAGTGAGAACGGCACCCGCATGGCCAAGGGCAAGTGCCCCGTCTGTGGCACCAACCTCAACCGGATCCTGGGCAAGAACTGATCCGGACGTAGAGCGTCTGGGGACGGGACCCGATGGGTTCCGTCCCCTTCGCATGTCCGGGTGCTGATGCCCGGTGTTGTCCATGACGGCCCCAGTGTTGGCGGCATTGCGCCAGGACTTACGTGCGGCCGTCGAGACCCGACAGCATGGGGCATGCCTCTCCCCCACCCCTTAGGTCACACCAGCAGGACCCGCGGTGACGCCGTCCTCGTCTGGCGCGATCGCGCCACGCTGCAGGTCGGCATCGACGACGACGTGCTGGTCCTCGGGCCGGTGCCGCGACTGAGCGAGGCCTTCCTTCAGTTCCCGGTGAACGACGACGAGCTCCTCGACCCGTCCACACGCAGGTGGCGGGAGTGGCTCGCGGGCCGGCTCACCGAGCACCAGCGGCTCGCGGCTCCGTTCCACGCTGCCTGCGTCCGAATCGTGGGCAGCGGCAGGGTTGCCGGTCGGTTGGCCACGGCCCTGCTCGACCTGGGTCACACGGTTCGCATCCAGGAGGCTTCCCACGCCTCTGGGCAGGGTCCCACCGGGGCAGAGCGACTGGTCGCACACCTGCGTCGTTCCCCGGGTCGGGGCGGTCATCGCGTGCTCCTCGACACGGGCCCCGACCCGGAGCTGACCGTACTGGCCACCGGCACGTGCGAACCGGAGCGGAGCCTCACCGACCAGCTCACCCGGGAGGGCCGGCCGTACGTCGTGCTCAGGACGCGGCCCGGTCGGGCGGTCGCGGGACCGCTCGTCGTGCCGTCGGAGACGTCGTGCCTGCGCTGTGCCGATCTGTGGCGCGCTGAGGCCGACCCGGTGTGGCCCCGACTCGCGGCCCAGCTGGCCCATCGGCAGGCGCCGGTGGACCCTGTTCTCGACGCGTGGGTCACCGGGCTGGGGCTCGCCGCGATCGTGGCCTTCCTGGACGGCGAGGCGGGTGAGCTGCGGTCGCGTACCCTCACGCTCGCCAGCGACACCGGCCGTACGTCGATGCGGCTCTGGCCGGCTCACCCGCGCTGTACGTGTCACGAGTGGGGCGATGCTTCTGGCCTCTTGCCGATGCCGGACAGAATGGGGGCATGAGCGGAGACGAACGCGACACCGACCCCGTGGAGCACGACCGCGTCCCGACCTCCACCTTCGGGCGTGGCGCCCGGATGCTGGGGCTGCCGCTCGGCTATGCCGGACGCGCGACCGTGGGGTTGGGGCGCAGGCTCATCGGCCACAACGCGGAGACGGTCCAGAACGACATGCGCCAGCAGGCCGCGGCGCAGGTGTTCCGCGTGCTCGGCGAGCTCAAGGGCGGCGCCATGAAGTTCGGTCAGGCACTGAGCATGTTCGAGGCGGTGCTTCCCGACGATGTCGCCGGGCCGTACCGGGAGCAGCTCCGACGCCTCCAGGACTCGGCACCGCCGATGCCGATGTCGAGACTCGAGGCCGTCCTCGAGAAGGAGCTCGGCGCGGAATGGCGGTCACTGTTCAGCGATTTCGGTCGTCGTCCCTCGGCGGCCGCATCCATCGGGCAGGTCCATCGGGCGACCTGGGCCGCGACGGGCCAACCGGTGGCGGTCAAGATCCAGTACCCCGGGGCCGACGCCGCCCTCGAGAGCGACCTCGCCCAGATCGGGAGGCTCGCCTCCGTGATGGCGCCACTGACCGGCAGCATGGACATGAAGGCTCTGACCGCCGAGATCGCGGAACGGATCCGCGAGGAGGTCGACTACCTCAAGGAGGCCGAGCACCAGAGCATCGCTGCGACGGCGTTCGCGGGAGACCACGAGTTCGTCGTTCCGGAGGTGCTGGCGGCCACGCCCAGGGTCCTGGTGAGCACCTGGCTGGACGGAGCGAAGCTCAATGCGGTCGGTGGATGGGACGACGACAGGCGCAACGCCGTGGGGCTGTCCTACGTACGGTTCCTCTTCTCGGCACCCCACCGTGCCGGCGTCCTCCACGCGGACCCGCACCCGGGGAACTTCCTCGTCCTCGACGACGGTCGCCTCGGCATCGTCGACTGGGGCCTCGTGGCGAAGCTTCCCGACGGGTTGCCAGAACCGATGGGCCGCCTCATCCGTACGGCTCTGCACGGCAACGCCGAGGAGGTCGCCGACGGCCTGCGGGCCGAGCATCTGCTCGTCGGAGACGTCGACGCGACCGACCTCCTCGCGTACCTCGCACCGTTCGTCGAGCCGGCGCGGGCCGAGGAGTTCCACTTCACTCGGGACTGGATGCGTGGCCAGTACGAGCGGTTGATGTCCGAGAGCCACACGAGCGACAACGTGATGATGAAGCTCAACGTGCCGCCCGTGTACGCGCTGATCCACCGGGTCTGGATGGGCGGCATCGCGGTGCTGTCGCAGCTGGATGTGCGGGCGCGGTTCGCGGACGTGCTGAACGAGTACCTGCCGGGGTTCGCCGTCGACTGAGGCCCAGATGCACGAAGACCCGGACCAGTACTCACTGGTCCGGGTCTCTCGTACGGGCTCACGCGGCGGCGACTTCGCGCGTCGGCAGCTCGACCGGCTGGTCAGGCTCGACGACCTTGCGGGGTCGGCCTCTCGGCCGCTTCCGGGCGACGACCTCGCCGGCGATGAACAGCTGGCCGCCCCACACACCGTGGGGTTCGCGCCGTTCGAGCGCCCCGGCAAGGCATTCGTCCTTGAGCGGGCACGGGCCGCAGACGAGCTTGGCGAGCTCGATGTCGGACGGCGACTCGGCGAAGAACATCTCCGGGTCCTCGTCGGTGCACGGCATCGCTGCTTGAGTTTCGAATGGAGCCATCAGTTCGAGCAGAAGAGTCATGGTGGTACTTCCTGGGTGGCGGTTGATGAGGGTCTAGCGGGACCCGGGAAGCACGAAGGCCGTGAATCCCGGTGATCTGGGTTTCACGGCCTGGTTACGCCTGATGGTCATGCCATCAAAGGGCGCCCCCAGGGGCCAGATCTGATCCGGTGCCGTAACCGGCGTGACGCTTGGAGCCGGTCGTCGCGTTGACGCTGGACGGATTCGTATCGATCGCGAAGAACGGAAGCGACTGCGTCATCGCCGGCGTGGACATCGAGGTCAGCATCGCGTTCTCCTTCCGCACGGATCGTCGGCCGCCACCCTTTGGCGACCTTCCGAGAGCCTAGAGACGACTTCGGCGAGAATGCAACCGAATTTCCAGAAAGATTCTGAAACGTTGCTCAACCCGCGTCCCGACGCGTGGCAGCCCTGTCGGTCCGGGCGCACAGTGCCTGTACAACCCAGGCGCACGCAGGGCCGCCACGCTCCCGAGCGAACCGGCGACGGTCAGATCGCGGATCCCGTCGGGCCGTTCACCACGAGGGCGTACGGCGGCCCGTACATCCCCGTCTAGACGGCCGTTGAGCGCTGGCCCGATGTCCGTCTGGTCCGCCTCAGTGAGCCGGGGCCGCCTCGGTGAGCCTGCGCCGCCACCTCGATGAGCCTGGGCCGCCTCGGTGAGCCTGCGCCGCCACCTCGATGAGCCTGGGCTGCCTGCCTCGATGAGCCGGGACGCCGCCGAGCCCGGCCCTCCCCTCCCTCTACCAGTTCCCCCACGTGTCGGTTTCCCATGGGCTCATGGCAAACCTCCACTCCCCACACCGAATGTGGTGTGGGGAGTGGAGGTTTGGGCACTGACCATGGGAAACCGACACGGGGCGACCGCCCGGGTCTCCTGGAGATGGATTGGGGCGCGGCCTCGTCAGCTCAGGAGGCGTCGGGCTCCGGGGTTGCCGCGACCAGGGCGAGGACGTCGGGGCCGTACTTGCGGATCTTCGCCGGGCCGACACCGGAGATCTCGGCGAGCTGCTCGGACGAGCGGGGGCAGAGCTCGGCGATCGCCACGAGGGCCGACTCGGTGAAGATGCAGAACTCCGGCAGGCCGGCTGCCTGGGCAGCTCGTGTCCGCCACGTGTGGAGAGCGGCCAGGAGGTCCTCGTCGTAGGAGGACGGACAGTCCGCGTGACGGCCGAGGACGCGATCCGACGGGGCCGTGAGGCCTCCCCGGCAGACACGACAGGTCATCGGTACGGTCTCCTTGGTGACCCTCGGGCGCCTCGCGCGTACGGGTGTGGGCGAGCTGGGAAGCACGGCACCCAAGAACCTCGACGGGCGACGGTCACGTCCTCGGGCCCCGGACCAGGAGACCCTGAGGTGCTCGCGCGCCCGGGTCACGCCCACGTACAGCAGACGTCGCTCCTCGGCGATCTCGGCGTCCGTCTCCGCGAGCACGAACGGCACCCCGCCCTCGTGGACCCCGACCACCGCAACGGCGTCCCACTCGAGCCCCTTGGCCCCGTGCAGGGTCGTCAAGGTCACCCCGGGACCTGCTGGGGCATGCTGCACGGCTGCGCGTCGCTGAAGCTCGGCGACGAGCTCGGCCAGGCTCGCCCCGTCCTTCGACAGGTCGGCCGCGAGGTCGACGAGCGCGTTCTGGGACTCCCAGCGCTCACGCACCTGGCCGCCCCCCGACGGCGGCTGCTCCGTCCAGCCCAGCGCCCCCAGGAGGATGAGCACCTGCTCCATCCCTGGCTCTCCACCCTTGGTACGTGCCGTCGCCGCCAGCGCGCCGAGCGCCTGCTTGACCTCCGGCCGGTCGTAGAAGCGCTCCGCGTTGCGCACCTGGTAGGGAATCCCGGCATCGGCGAACGCCGCCTCGTAGGCGGGTGAATGGGCGTTGATCCGGTAGAGCACCGCCATCTCGCGCCAGTCCACGCCCTCGGCCCTTCGTCCCTTCAACCACGCGGCCACCGCCGCAGCCTCCGCCGTCTCGTCGACCGCCGACTCGAAGACGGCGTCAGGCCCCGCCGGCCGTTGGGCGCGGAGG